>Ga0070730_10000597_pt1 | contig 40128 bp, 36 predicted proteins | sample Coa_R1_3_FD_66447 | JGI IMG/M metagenome (GOLD analysis project Ga0070730, IMG submission 66447) | Surface soil microbial communities from Centralia Pennsylvania, which are recovering from an underground coalmine fire - Coalmine... | ecosystem: Environmental > Terrestrial > Soil > Unclassified ...
GAAACCAATTCGCGTATCGAGACCGACTTTGCGGGCAAAATCGCCGGTCCGTGCGTGTTCGTCTTGTTCGGGGCGGCTGGTGATCTGGCGAAGCGCAAGCTGGTGCCTGCTCTATTCAATCTGATACGCGCCAAATTGCTTCCCGATACATTTGCGGTCATGGGTGTATCAGTCGATGATTTGGATGCCGAGACCTTCCGCAATCAGGTCAGCGAATTCCTTCCAAAGAACGATAGCGATTCCCTTACCTGGCTGAGAAAACGGCTTTTTTACGAACGCGGCGACTTCGGTGATCCGGGCACCTTCTCACGACTGCGCGACCGCCTTGCAGCCGTCGATGCGGAACTCCAGAGCGGCGGCAATTATCTGTTCTATCTGGCGACCGCTCCCAAATTCTTTGCGTCGATCGTTCAGCAATTGGGAAGGGCCGAGCTCTCAAGGCAGGAGAACGGACGCTGGCGCCGCGTGGTTATCGAAAAGCCCTTTGGGCAGGATTTGGAATCTGCCAAGGCACTCAATCGCGACATCAAGAGCGTCCTTCAGGAAAACCAGATCTACCGCATCGACCACTACCTTGGCAAAGAGACCGTGCAGAACATCATGGTCTTTCGCTTTGACAACGCCATCTTCGAGCCCATCTGGAACCGCCGCTACATCGATCATGTCCAGATCACGAATGCAGAGACCGTTGGAGTCGAACGCCGCGGCGCCTACTTCGACAACGCCGGGACATTGCGCGACATGGTGCCCAACCACATCATGCAGTTACTCTCCCTGACCGCGATGGAGTCTCCGGTTTCATTCCAGGCCGACGCAGTGCGAAACGAACAGGCCAAGGTTCTGCATTCGCTCCAGCCGCTCAATTCCGAGGACGTCCTGCAGCAGAGCGTGCGCGGTCAGTATGGCGACGGCGAGGCTTGCGGTGAACGCGTGCCACGTTATCGCGCCGAGCCCGGAGTCAATCCTGACTCGCGCACAGAAACGTTTGTCGCTTTGAAGCTCAAGATCGACAATTGGCGTTGGGCCGGGGTGCCTTTCTATTTCCGCACTGGCAAGCGCATGGCGAAACGGCATACGGAAATCGCCATTCAATTCAAGCGCACGCCGTTCGAGTTGTTCCGCAATGCTCCCTTCCACAAACTGCACACCAATACACTGGTGATTCAGATCCAGCCTGTCGAGGGAATCTCGCTGAGCTTCGGCGCCAAGATTCCCGGACCGGTTCTCCGCGTGGGGTCCGTGGATATGAGTTTTGAATATTCGAAATACTTCGGGGCGGATGCCTACACCGGTTACGAAGTCCTGCTCTACGACTGCATGATGGGCGACGCGACCCTGTTCCAGCGCGCCGACATGGTCGAGGCCGGCTGGAGCGTCATCGACCCGGTTCTCGACGTCTGGAAAGCCGTGCCCCCGCGTCGATTTCCCAACTACGCCTCCGGCAGCTGGGGACCACCAGAGTCCGACAAATTGCTGGAATCCGACGACCGCCAATGGAGGACAATCGAACCATGATTCTTGCAGGCGAAATCGGTGGCACTCGCACGCGGCTGGCTGCGTACCAGACCGAGGGCAACCGTCTCCAACTCGTGATCGAGAAGATCTACATGAGCCAGGAGCATGCCAGCCTTTCCGACATCCTGCCGCAGTTTATTCGCACCGAAGGTATTCCCGTGCACAGCGCATGCTTCGGCGTAGCGGGGCCCGTACGATCCGGACGCAGCAAGATCTCCAACCTGCCATGGGTAATCGACGCCAAAGAATTAGCCAAACAATTAAAACTTGCCTCAGTCGGGCTACTCAACGACCTCGAGGCCTACGCTTTCGGTATCGACGCTCTGGAGTCAAAGGATTTCATCACGCTCGCCCAGGGCTCCGAAGATGCGGAGGGAAACCGGGCAGTGATCTCGGCCAAGACGGGACTCGGCGTGGCAGGACTCTATTGGGATGGATTCCGCCATCACCCGTTCGCTTGCGAGGGCGGTCACGCCGACTTCGCTCCAAAAAACGACTTGCAGATGGAATTGCTGGCTTACCTGCAGAAAAAGTATGGGCGCGTGAGTTGCGAACGGATTCTCTCCGGGCCCGGAATCAAGCACATCTATGAATTCCTGCGCGACGCGCACAACGTCGAAGAACCGTCGTGGCTGCGCGATCAGATGGCCAACGCTCCCGATCGACCCGCCATGATCTCGAAACTGGCCTTCGAAGGTAAAGCCCCCATCTGTGAACAAACTCTCTCGCTATTCGTCAGCGTCTTCGGAGCCGAAGCGGGAAACTGCGCTCTGCACTACATGTCTACGGGAGGAATCTTCATCGGCGGCACAATCGCCGCCAAAATCGAACAGAAGATGCAAGATGGAGAATTCATGCGCGCTTTCCTCGATAAAGGCCGCATGGAATCGATTCTCAAAGACATCCCGGTAAAGATTATCGTGAACGACCACTGCGGGCTTCTCGGCGCCGCTCGCTACACGCTCGTCCAGAAAGCCTTCGGCACTCCAAGCCGAGCCGCCGACTGAACACACCAGCCGGAAAGTACCGTGGAAGAGCGGCCCTTATAGGGCCGCGAACAGCGTAGCTCGGCGGAACAAGGCTTTGGCCACCTGGGTTCTCGTCCGCCGGTTGTCATAAACCAGGGCTGACGATCACCCGATTCACAAACCTGACAATCGCCTCCAGCGTCGCTTCCGCCTGATCCCTTTGAGGCGAATGTTTGCATTCCGCCAACTGCACCACCTCCACAGGCCCCCCGCTCTGCCGCTCGATCGCCTCCACCTGTGCCATCGTCCCGTACTGATCGTCGAGGCCCTGAATCGCCAGAATCGGGCAAGTGATCCTGGGCAGATACTCCTCAATATTCCACGCGCGAAAATCCGGATGCAGCCAGATCCGATTCCATCCCCAAAACGTGCGCGCCGCGTCGCGATGATGCCGCGCGAGCTTCTCTCCCAGATTCGTCGTCTCAAATTTGACCTTAGTTTCTGCAATGCTGGCCACGCTGAGGTCTTCCACAAAAACATGCGGCGCCAGCACCACCAGCCCTCGCACCCGATCGTGCGCGCTAGCATAGATCAATGCAATCGACGCCCCGTCGCTATGGCCCACCAGAATCGGCTTTTCAATTTCCAGTTGGGCGAGCAAATCAGGCAAAGCATGGAGGGCCTCATCATGCATATACCGGACGCTGCGCTCTTTCATGAGCAGATCGGACGATCCCGAGCCATAGCGTGAGTAGACAGTAACCCCACACCCGGTCGCCATGGCAACTCGCTCCGGAAAATCCTTCCAGTGCGAAACCGACCCCAGGCCCTCGTGCAGAAAAACCAGCTCGGGAGTGCCGGTCACTCGCCCGGAAATGCGCAGCACCTCGAGATTATGTCCCTGTACTTTGACGGTGAGATTGTGACCGCCGGAAGTGCTCTTGCTCATTTTCGCTCGGTCGAAAGAGTTGCATTCAATTCGTATAAAACTCCCCTTAGAAGGGCGATTTTGGGAACGGCGTCCTGGTCGCGACCTGCATCGAACCTCTAAGATATCGTAAGCTATAGGTATCCACAGGAGGGATGTGTGCGCTGCAGTAAATGCGGCAACGAGAATGCCGACGGCAACCGCTTTTGCGGTATGTGCGGAGCCACTCTCTTGACGGCAGAGGTCCCGGCTTCCCAGTCGCAACGAGCAGCGATGGGGTCTGCGACTTCATCTGCTGCCGTTTCTACCCCTGCCCGACCGCGGACTGCCGAGCCGACCCGTTCGCCTGCGCCCGAGTCGGAACCCATACCGGCCATCAGCGGACCGTCTTTTCTGGGATTGAGCGATCCCGCCCCGCCAAAGCGCACAAGTCTGAGCGCGGATTCGCGTTCCGCTTCCCGCAATCTCGATTATTTGCTCGAAGACGACGAACCTCGTGGCGGCGGAGCATGGAAGGCCGTTCTCATCCTGATCGCTCTCGCCCTGGCCGTAGGATTTGGCTACCTGCGATGGAAGAACCATGGCATGGATTGGCTGAAGAGCGTGACCAGTAAGCCTCCGGCGGCAACGCAGGATTCCAGTGCGAATGAACCGGCGCCATCGCCAGCGCCTTCGTCCAGTAACGAATCGCAGGCAGCGCCGACCACCCAACCTTCCGCAGGAAACACGGCATCCGGTTCTCAGCCCGCCGCTGGAACAACTGCGTCCCCAGCGATCTCGGCCCCGGCAAGTAACGATGGCTCAAACCCCGCTCCTTCTTCGAAGCCACCCGACGCCGCTGCAACGGCTCCAAAGAGCGATGGTGCAGCAGCGTCTCCGGCCACCGCACCCGACGAAGAAACAACAGCATCAAAGACAGATACCGATTCCGCGCCCGCAAAACAGCCCTCCGACTCCGCTGTCGAGGACAACTCCGATCAACCGGATAATTCTTCCGAGCAGCCGGCGACGAAACCCTCCGCCGCCCCAAAGCCTCCCAGGACAGACCCGGTAGCCGAAGCCCAGAAATATCTCTACGGACGCGGCGCCGCCCAGGATTGCGATCACGGAATGCGCCTTCTGAAGCCCGCGGCCAACCAGGGCAACTCCAAGGCGATGGTAGAAATGGGCGCCCTCTACTCTGCGGGTTTATGCACTCCGCATGATCTTCCCACCGCCTATCGCTGGTTCGCGCTGGCTCTCCGCAAAGATCCAAGCAATCAAGCCGTTCAGACCGACCTGCAGAAGCTGTGGGGCGAAATGACGCAACCGGAGCGGCAGCTGGCCATCAAGCTGACGCAATAGTCACATTTCTGCCGACGATGATTGCGATTCGCATGATCCGTTCCGCCTGCCTGCTACTCTTGGTCTGCATCATCACCGCCCTCCCCGTCTTCACACAATCCGACCAGTCCACGCAGCCCCCCACACAACACCAGATGGGAAGCCGCAAGAACTATGTTGGACTGCTGAATTTTGCCGAGGTTTCGCCGAACCTCTACCGCGGCGGCCAGCCTGGAGCCGATGGTCTCAAGGCCCTAAAGAAAATGGGAGTAGGAATTGTGATCGACATGCGCGGCGGCAAAAGTTTTCATGAGCAAGCTGCGGTATCAGAACTGGGAATGCGATACATTCCGATCCCGTGGCATTGTCCCTTCCCCAGCGATAAAACCTTCGCTGATTTTCTGAGGGTGATCCACGACAATCCTGATACCAAGATCTTTGTGCATTGTCGCCTCGGTGACGATCGCACCGGCATGGCCATCGCTGCTTATCGCATGGCTGAGGAAGGCTGGTCGGCCGAAGAAGCCTTAAAAGAAATGGAGGAATTCGGATTCAGGGGTGTGCATCACGCCATCTGCCCAACCCTCAAGTTCTATGAGAAGCAATTCCCAAAACACCTCAAGACAAACCCCGTCCTCAAGGAACTGCAAACAAAGAAATAAGCCACGAATGCTCGGAGATTTTCCCTGATCAAACCTCAACAGGCAATTGATCCGTGGAAATCTGCGTAAATCCGTGGCGAAAGAATTTCTTAAGCCTCGTCCTGTTCCTTCAACCGCGCGATCACGCTGAAATCCTCCAGCGTGGTGGTATCGCCTTTCACTTCACCATTCGTCGCCAGTTCGCGAAGCAACCGCCGCATGATCTTCCCGCTGCGCGTCTTGGGCAAAGTGTCGGTAAACCGAATATCATCCGGCTTCGCCAACGCTCCAATTTCCTTCGCCACCCACTTACGCAATTCTTCCTTCAGCTCGTTCGACGGTATTCTTCCCTGCTCCAGCGTCACAAAGGCTGAGAGTGCTTGGCCCTTCAGATCATCCGGACGCCCGACCACGGCAGCCTCGGCCACAGCGTCGTGCGCCACCAGCGCAGATTCGACTTCCATCGTGCTCAGGCGATGGCCGCTCACGTTGAGGACGTCGTCCACCCGCCCCATGATCCAGAAATATCCGTCCTTGTCCTTGCGCGCACCGTCACCCGTGAAATACATCCCTGGAATCTGCGACCAGTAATTCTTCACGTAGCGATCGGGATCGCCATAAACGGTGCGCAGCATCCCCGGCCACGGCCGCGTGATGACCAGGAATCCGCCTGAGCCATCCGGCACCGGCTTCCCATCCATGGTGACGATTTCCGCCTCTACGCCAGGGAATGGCCGCGTGGCCGATCCCGGCTTGGTCGCAATCGCTCCAGGAATCGGCGTCAGCATGATGTGACCGGTTTCTGTCTGCCACCACGTATCCACGATCGGGCACCGGTTCCCGCCGATCGTCTCCCGGTACCAGATCCACGCCTCGGGATTGATCGGCTCTCCCACCGTTCCCAGCAATCGCAGGCTCGACATATCGTGCTTTTTCGGCCACTCGTCGCCCCACTTGATAAAGGTTCGAATCGCCGTCGGGGCGGTGTAGAAGACGTTCACTTTGTGCCGCGCAATGATCGACCAAAACCGGTCCGGCTCAGGGCAGTTCGGTGCCCCTTCATACATCAGGCTGGTCGCGCCATTCTGCAGCGGCCCGTACACGATGTAACTGTGGCCTGTCACCCACCCGATATCCGCCGTGCACCAGTAAGTGTCTTCGTCCTTAAGATCGAATACCAATTTCGTAGTGAGATAGGTGCCCACCGAGTAACCACCCGTTGTATGCACCACGCCCTTCGGCTTTCCGGTCGTGCCCGAGGTGTAGAGAATGTACAGCGGATGCTCCGCATCCACCGGCTCAGCCGGACATACATCCGAAGCCTTCGCCATCAGCTCATGCCACCAGTGATCACGCCCCGCCTGCATGCTGATCGGCGTGCCTGTACGCTTGTAGATCACGACATGCTTCACGGACGGACATGACTTCAACGCTTCCTCGACCACCGGGAACAACTTCACTTCGCTGCCCCGCCGGTATGATCCATCCTGCGTAATCACGGTCGATGCTTGCGAGTCGTGGATGCGATCAATCAAGGCATTCGACGAGAATCCGCCGAATACGACGGTATGCGGCGCCCCGATGCGCGCGCAAGCCAGCATGGCGATTGGCAGCTCGGGCGTCATGCCCATATAGATCGCGACCCGGTCACCTTTCTTCACTCCAAGACTCTTCAACACATTGGCAAACTTCTGCACCTCCCGATGCAGTTGCTGATACGTCAGCACACGAATCTCGCCCGGCTCGCTTTCCCACACGATGGCCGCCTTGTTCTTACGCCATGTCACCACGTGCCGATCCAGGCAGTTGTAAGAGAGATTGATCTGCCCTCCCACAAACCACTTAGCCCATGGGCAATTCCACTCGAGCACCTTATCCCACTTCTTAAACCAATGCAGCTCGTTGGCCACGCTCGACCAAAACTTGTCGGGATCGTTCACCGACTCGTTGTAGAGCCGCTCGTACTCGGCAAGGCTCTTTACATGTGCCTGCTTGCTGAACTCGGCGGGCGGATCAAACTTGCGCTGCTCCTGCAGAATCGAATCGATATTGGTGGATTGAGGATCGATGACGGCCTTGTCGGACATAAGTAAAACCTCGACGCGGAGGAGAATGGTTCGTGCTTAGGTGTTCCGGCACGAATTCGCAGGAGTCTATTGTACATAGGAAAGCCGGGATGTGATTGCAATCACAGGGGCGTGTTTGCCGCGCCTGTTGAGGACTTCGGCGTGATTCGACGGGGGGCCCGGGGTCTCGCCGGTTTTGCGAGACCCGGGATGTTTCCTAAAGTACGTCACTGCCGTGGAAGAGCGGCGCTTCAGCGCCGCGTAAAGCCGAGATTGAAATCCTGGGCTTTAGCCCCTGAGAGCTGGCCCATCCAGGTAACCACGCGGCTCTCAAATTCCTGCGGAGCGGCAGAGAGCGCCCCACAATGATCGGCCGCTGGCACCTCCCAGAACACGGTACGCGGATCACGAGTGTGGATGCGGATCGAATGTCTGACGGGTATGTTGCTGTCAACTTGACCGTGAATCAGCAGAACAGGAACGCGGGACCGCCCCACCGCATCTTCCGGAGAAACCTGTTGCATGTCGAGTCCATACTTCCAATGAGCACGCACAAATGCGACTTCCACAAGCGGCCTCAAGAAAATCCGCCCCATCCACGATCCGAGATGAAAAGGCTGCCCCATGCGGTCGTACGCAATCTGACGAAAATCGGAGAATGGAGACTCGGCCACCACAGCACAGAAACCCGCACGCGCATCAAGCGATTCCAGCAATTGCGCCGCCCCCATCGACTCCCCCAGCCCGTAGACGCAATGCGGCTTGACCTTCGCCTCCACGAAGTCCACCCACTGTCGAACATCGTTGCGTTCGAGAAGGCCGTACGTAGCGAGCGAGCCTCCGCTCGAACCATGAGCCCGCGCATCCGGCAAAAGGACGGTATAACCGTGCCTCAACAACATGACCGCATATCCGGTCATTCCCAAACGGTTGTCGCCCAGCCCGTGCAGCAAAAGTACCGTGTCATTATTGGCCTGCAACGGATGAACCAGCCAACCCTGAAGTAGAGCACCGTCGGGAGTGCGGATGGATACATCTTCGATTCTGGCAGCTAGGGGGGCGGCAGCCCGGCGGAATCCGGCAGCCTGTGCTTCAGTCAAATCGCGCCGAGCGGGATGCAGGGCCCCATCAGCAATGTAGACTCCGCCAAGCAAGCAGCAGGCAAGGTAGAGCACTAGGGTAAAGATCAGCCAGCGCGATCTGCGGCTCAGGTGCATGCTCGCTGAGTGATACGAGAATCGACACGGTCAGGTTCCGATTCTGGTCGATTACCGAAGTTCGGCATTACGGTTCCACGACTAGTTCACCCTTCATTCCCTTATGCTTCCACCCACAATGCACGCAGCATTTGATCTGATAAGTCCCAGCAGCCTGGGCCACGAACTCGACCGTCTCGGTCTTTCCTTCCTCCAGCCGAATGCATCCCGGACCAGACGTAAACACCAGCCCAGGTTTTCCCTTCGCCTCCGCTCCATCTGCCACGTCGCTGAGCCGGAAGCCATGGACGTGGTCGGTGGCAGTGATCTTGAGCTGCACCCGCGCGCCTTGCTTGACCCGGATCGGTGACGGATCGAACTCGTATTTCTTCGCCGTTACATTGATGACCTGCACGTCATCCGGAGGCGCTACGACCGTCCGCGCCAACTCGGTTCGCGGGTCGCTTGAAAAACAAAGCGCGGTCAGAATCAAAATTGAGATCGGCCAGGGAGATTTCATGATGGTCCTCCCGAAAAGGTGATTGAGCGGTGAATCTTCAGCGTACCGCAGACCTGTCGCTCGAATGTCAAGAACATGTCATCCATGGGCCTATTCAAAAAGAAATGCGCCAGAACAAGTCTGGCGCATCCGAAACAATTCTAATCCGCGTCAATACATCGACGAGCCCTTCTCTCCCGGCAGATCCTTCGAGGTCATATCAAAGGTCAGCATGAACCCATTTGTCCCCTTGAATTCGTAAGTGTTCGGCCCTTCTCGGTAGGCTTCAACTTCGTTGGGCATCATGACGAAGCCGTCGTTGCGCGGAGTTCCCCAATACCGCACGTTTTTCAGGACCGCCGGTTCGTTGGTCATGCCCTGAAAGCGTTTCAGCTTGATCTCCGCCGTCTTGCCGCCATTGAGAGTCGCATGCGCCTGGTCCTTGTCGAACATCCAGGTATCGATGTCCCCCTCGGCGGTCTGCATTGACTTCCACTTCACCGGAAATACATGCCCGATGATTTCTCCCAGAGCCTGCCGCTGCTCGGTGGTTGTTTTCTTGTCGAACGTGGCCACAACCCAATCCATCTGCCCTTGCGTGAAGTCGCCGCCTAGATCGCCGTTCAGCCAGAACTTGGCGCCGGTGAGATCGACGTTCCCATAGTGTCCCTTATTCACCTTGTATGCGTTATTAAACTTGCAGAAGTGTTCGGTTTTGCCGTTCTCGTGGTGTGCCGCCGGATGTGCGTTGAAATAGCACATGCAAAAATGTGGACAGCTGCACGCCTCGATGGCCGTTGCATTAATTGCCCAATCTGGCGCAGAAGAATGCCCCGCGCTGATCGTCACCAGCGCGATCGCAATGAGCCCAAGTATTCTGTTCATAGACAGAACCCCCTATGTGGCGAAAGTATGCACTTCGGAATAGAGACAACGCAACCCTTCTTTCTGTGGAGAGATACTAGTTTGTCATCCTAAGCGAAAGACCCGTGCATTCTTCTGCGCGGCGGCATCCGTCATTCGTACCGCAGCGCCGTCATCGGATCTACCCTTGACGCGTACCGCGCCGGAATCGCGCACGCAATCCCCGCGACCGCGGCCAGCAACGCGGTCCCCGCCAGCAGAACGACCGGATCCCGCGCGTTCCCCTGCGCCCACTTCTGCACTACGGCATTGAGTGCCACCGCCAGAACCAATCCGGCTATGACACCGCTTACCACGCTCACCAGCGTGGACGCGAACACAATCCGTAGCACATGCCCCCGCCCCGCTCCCAACGCCAGGCGAATCCCAAACTCATTGGTGCGCTGCAATACGGTGTAGGAAACGACGCTATAGAGTCCCACTGCCGCCAATGCCAACGCCAGACCTGCAAAAACCCCGAAAATCCACGCAGCCAGATGCTCCTGCTGCCACTCATGTTCGTCCTTGATCCACGTCTCCAGGTCTTCCACATCATTGAAGGTTTGTTGATCCGGATTCACTGTCGCCAACTGGGCCAGTACCGCATGCAGCAATCTCAGCGGAGGCACCTCGGTCCGCACCAGAATCTGCGTCCACTGCCTAAGGTTCAGTGTGTAAGGCACGAAGATCGCTGGTTTGACGGGCTCTCTGAGACCATCGTTCTTGGCATCGCCGGCCACGCCGACAATCTGCAACCAAGACTCGGCAAGCTTCGGCGCCGATAAATACTTCGGCGGGCGGTCTTCAATTCCCGGCACTCGCACCGAGTGCCCCACCGCATCGTCATTGGGAAAATATCGCAGCGCCAGTGCCTGATTAATGACTGCCACAAGCGCGCCATTCCGAGTTTCGGTCTCGTTCCATACCCTTCCCTGCAGTAGTGGTATGTGCAGCGTCGGGAAGTAGGGGGGATCCACCAGGTTGAACAATGCCATCTGGTCTTCCACCGCCGGCTTCCCCAGGATCTCGAATCGCAAACTTTCGCCGTTGTGCGGAGGCGTTGCATTGGTCGACATCGCAGTCATCGTCACACCCGGCGTCTCCGCTACCTTGGCCCGCAACTGCTCATAGTAGGCGCCACGCTCAGTCCAGTTGGTGTAGCTGTTTTCGCGCAGGGGAATCCCTAGCGACATCACATAGTGCGGGTCATATCCCAACCTCATGCGCAACAGTTGTGTGAATCCCTCCATCGCCGATCCCGCACCGGACAGCAGCAAAAGCGTCAATGCAATCTGCCCCGCAATCAGCGCATCGTACGTCCTGCGTCCGTGGACGCTTCCCATCACCCGCCGCGCATTGGATTGCATCAACGGACTGACTTGCGCCCGCGAAAGTCGCAACGCCGGCCCCAATCCGAACAAAACCCCCGTTGCCAGTGCCACTGCGATGCAGAACAAAAGCACCGGCACGTTAATGCTGATCACCACCTCGGGCGCAAACGCATACTTGGGGAGCACGCGACGCATCGCCGCAAGAATGCCATAGGCGGACGCAGCCCCCAGCATTGCCCCCATAGTCGCCAGCAGCAGCGACTCGGTCAGCAGTTGCCGCACAATCCGCCAACGTTGCGCTCCAATCGCTGTCCTCACGGCAAGCTCATGCTGCCGCGCCGTTCCCCTCGCCAGCAGCAGGATGGACACATTCCCGCATCCGATGGCCAGCAGCAAGCCCACTGCGCCAAGCAGCAAATACAGCGTCCCGCTGATGCCCCGGCGCACCCACGCGTTCAGGTCTTCCACATTGACTTTGAAGTGCTCAGGAAAATGCTTTGGCATGTCCACGGCGAATTGTTCGAGCAGCGGTTGCAGCGCCGCATTCGCCGTCTCGTGACTCACCCCTCGCTTGAGCCTTATATCGATGACGCAGTTCTGGCTCGGATCTGACGAAAGCTTCAGTGGCCGGTACACATCCACGCTGTACCAGGTAAATCGCGGCGCTGCTACGCCAACGATCAGGTAGTCTTTCCGATCCAACCGTAGCGTCTTGCCCACCACGTCACGGCTACCCTGGAAGTGTTTCTGCCAGAATTTGTATCCGAGCAGCACAACGGCTTCCGGGTCCTGCCCATCGATGGCATCCGAGGGCAGCAGTCCGCGGCCCAAAATCGGAGGAACTCCCAGATCGTTGAAGCCGTTCGAAATCAACCCGAGCACATTCACGTTCTCCGGCACATCGTGCCCGGTCAGGATCAGCGCGTGATAATCCATCGCCAGCACGCTCTCCACCACGCTCACCTGCCGCAATTGCCGGATTTGCGCCCCATTCAACGTGACAATATCTCCCGAACCCGACTTGCTGTCCACCGTGAGGCGCACAATCCGATCTGCGTTTGGATAGGGATATGGATTAATGAGCGCAGCATAGATCACACTGAAAACCGCGGTAGTCGCGCCGATACCAAGCGCCAGCGAAATCAACGCCGTCAGTGTGAATCCTGGACTCTTGATGAGTTGACGCAGCGAATACCGAAGGTCTTGAATCAGGGTCTGCATAAGTCTGCTCGCGCCTGGCAAAGCGTGCCGAAATGATCGCACGAACCTAACTCGGTTGCAGATGTTTTCTACGGCAGAACAGACCGAAGAACAAAAGTGAAGGATGCTCCAGGTAGGACGCTACGAGGCTTTGCTGCGCCTCAGCTCTTCCAGGCGATCGCAAAGCGCCTTAATCAAGAATGCTAATTTCTTGGGATCAGGCTCTTTGGACGCTTCTTCGGCGATTTTATGCCAATCAGGTTCGGGGAACTTGCTGCGATACGAATTGGGGTTCTCACTCATTACCGCGGTCCGCCCGCGCGTGCCGCTGTCTTTTGTTACGTGTCTGGGCACAAGGAGTTGCCCTCAACGAGATGGTCAACCAGAGCAAATTCCACCGCATTCTCTCGAACCCTCTCGACCCGTTCGTGGATGGCCGACTGCAGACGGGCGGCCACAGGGCGAACTTCGGCGGGGTCCTCCTCGGCGAGGAGCCTGCTGCATAGTTTGGTGATCTGGTCCTGCACTCCTTCCCTACCCCACTTCTTAGTCGTAGGAAGCAATTTAGCAAGATCTACAAACTCGTGCTAATCAGGTTCATTCCCTAAGGAAAAGGAAGAAATAAGGGTGATCCCGTGGAAATCATGTATTTCCCCTGAGGGGTCCGAACCACTGTTGTTCCGGTGGGTCCAGGCTCAACTCGCCCGCCGGGTGCCCCATTCTAAGCTCGCACGCCTTTCGCGAGTTTAGAGTGGGGAACTTCCCTTCTCCGCAAAGCTTGAACGAGCCGAAATCTTTGTACCACTGCCCCTCTGGAACGGTCGGCATGGATTCGATTCGATCCAGAGGCGAAGCAGATTCAGGTCAGCAAGGCTGATGTTGCGGTCGCGCATCCGTTCCACGAGATGCTCACGGAGGGCAACTGGAAGGCGCGACCACGTCTCGATCTGGGGCATCATTCACCAAAGACAAACCGGCCCAGCTCGTCGCCCAGCTGCTTTGCCTGCTGCGGATCGCTGGCGGCGCGGAATTTCTCGGCGAGTTGGAAAAATGCCTTTTCCTTCTCCTGTTGCGCTGCGAGGCCCTCCTCGATGAGTTCGACCAGGACACGGTTGTCGCTGAGCCTTCGGCGCTTGGCGATGCGATTTACCTGCTGAGCGACCGGTGCAGGCAGAGTGACGCTCCGTCGAATATGCTTTGATGGTGCCATGGCACCTGTATACACCATTGTGGTGCAAGGACGGGGAACCCCAGCGGCTGCTCACAATCCAGAAGCAGATTCCACGCTCGTTCTTGCGCTACTCCGAACGGCTCGGAATGACAACGTGCGGGTTGTTGCCTCAGACTACCCGGCCAGCAGAGCCACGCCACCAGCTACCAGCAAGGCAGCCGTCCACCGTCTCCGGTCCACTTTTTCGTGCAGGAAAACCTTCGCGGCAAACGCATTCGCGATGAAGGTGAGCGATGCAGCGGCTGGGGCCACCAGGCTCACATCGCCCCACGACAACGCGAACAGAAGGCTGAAGAATGACAGAGCCATTGCCGCGACGCCCAGAAAGAAGTTGGCGTTGGATAGAACTCGCCCAATGACGGTCCACACACCCGAGCGCTTCAGCAGTGCGTGGACATCCCCGACCTGTTTCATCGCGCGCGCAATCAGGTTGTCTCCCACAACGGAGAAAAAAACGACCACAAGAATGCCGCTCCAGGTGTAGAGATGCTTCATCGTTCCGCTCCCGTCACGGCTTGGGGTGCCCCACCTCTCGCCGCATTTGCGAGACGTGGGTCTTCGGAACTTTCTTCATGTGGGTGCGTGAGCGCCGGGCCGCCCGCGACAAAACCCACCCCTCCCGAGATCAACGCAATCCCCAGCCAGCGCAAGGGACTGACCTGTTCGTGCAGAACAAACCTCGCAACCAGCGCGAGCAGGACATACCCCAGAGAGGTAGCGGGCAAGACATAGGTCAGGTCAGCCCACGACAACGCATTCATGTAGGAAGCGAAAAAGCCGAGAAGCAGCACAATCCCGATTGCGACCCATGGATTCGTAATTGCCAGAATCAGGCCAGGCAGGCGGTGCAATGAAACGCTGCCCACTTGTTTCATGCCGTGGGACAGCATGGAGTCTCCGGCCGCTGCAAAAACGGTCACTCCAGCCAAAACCAGATACTTGCGAAAGGTCAAAAGCAGTTCTCAGTTCTCAGTTGTCAGTTGTCCGTCATCAGTTCTCAGTTGCGGTCAAGCATTGGATCTTCGTGCAGTGAAAGTCGTACTGAGAACGGATGACTGACGACGGATGACTGACGACTGAAAACTTCCTTTAATCCATTCCCACTGCGCTCGCAGGCCGGGCCGCGGCGGCAGTCTTGGCGTGTTCTTTCACCATCTTGTTGCGGGCCGAGCGCAGCCTCAAAAACGTTCTTGCCTCTTTGTAGAGCCGCTTCCGCTCGTGACTGTCAAACGCAGCTTTCTTTAGGATCCGGAATACGGCTTTGGGGCGGAAATAATATTCATCGTAGAAACGGTGTACCGCGGAGAGAATGTCGTCTGCAGGCAGGCCGGGATATTGAATGTGCGCGAGCTGATGCCCGCCTTCATCCACCATCTTGTTGTCCCCGACCATGAATCCGTTTTTCACCGCATAGTCGTAGAGTTCGGTTCCCGGGTAAGCATGGGCCACCGAAACCTGGATCGTCTCGACATCGAGTTCCTTGGCAAACGCAATCGTGTTGTTAATCGTCTCGTGCGTTTCGCCTGGCAGGCCCATGATGAAGTCGCCGTGAATCACCAGCCCCAGCTTGTGGCAGTCCTTGGTGAACTGGCGCGCGCGCTCGATGGTCGCGCCTTTCTTGATGTTTTTCAGGATCTGCTGATCGCCGGATTCGTACCCCACAATCAGCAGGCGGCAGCCCGCTTCCTTCATCGCTTTCAGCGTTTCGAAATCGGTGGTGACTCGCGAAGTGCACGACCAGGTCAGCCCCAGCGGCTTCAGCTTCGCGCAAAGCTCGATGGTGCGCGCTTTCTGGATGTTGAAGGTATCATCGTCAAAAAAGAATTCCTTCACTTCCGGCCACATCTGTTTGGCTTTGGCCATCTCCGCCGCTACATCGTCAGCAGAGCGCTTGCGCCATGGATGTCCACTGAGAGTCTGTGGCCACAGGCAGAACGTGCACTGCGCTGGGCAGCCTCGGGTAGTGTAGAGCGACACAAAAGGATTCAACAGAAATGGTACGTTGTACTTCGTGACATCGAGATCGCGCTTGTAAACATCGGTGACGTGGGGCAGTGCATCCAGATTCTGAATCTGCGCAGCGTCCGGATTGTGGACGACTTTGCCGTCCTTCAGGAAAGAAACACCGGCAATCTCTTCCAGAGGTTTGCCCTTCGCATAGTCCACGACCGCATAGTCAAATTCTTTGCGGCAAACAAAATCGATCTCAGGGCAGTCCCGCAAAGATTTTTCCGGCAGCACGCTCACATGCGGCCCGACAAAGGCAATCTTGATATCCGGATTCACGCCCTTGATCGCACGCGCCAGTCGGATATCGCCCGGAAACCCCGGTGTAGACGTAAACAGCACGAGGAACTCGTAGTCCCTGGCAATCTGAATGGTCTCCTCGCCCGAAACGTGATGCGGCGGCGCGTCCAGCAACCGCGCCCCTTCCAGCATCCCAGCCGGATACGCCAGCCACACAGGGTACCAATAACTCTCGATTTCGCGGGTGGCCGGCCAACGCGAGCCAGCGCCACCATCGAAGTTTTCAAACGATGGAGGGTTCAGAAACAGTGTTTTCAAAGGCATATTTGGGTGTTCTCAGTATTTTAGCATTGGGACGAGGCTATTCTGCGCAGCGACCCCTTGTTGCCGCAGGTTCCTCATCAAGGAGAACTTTGGCGTAAATCCTTGATTTCAATGTACTAGTTCTCCTTAGGAAAACAAACCGGAAAGGTTCAATCGACACTTGGATGCAGCGAAAGGCACGTCAGGAGGTGTGAATGGGTACTAAGACTTGCCGAATTACTGAGCTTCATTGGACGCTGGGAGGCGGAAACTAACGCCACGGTCGTCATTTGCCTTCGCCGTGGCTTCAAGATTCAGATCGGCGAGCGCGATTTTTTCGGTGCGCTGCGGTCCAAAACTCCAAAGCGTTTGACCAACGATGGCGTAATTACGGATCTCCTGTCTTCGCTGATCGCGAAAAACCAGAACAGTGGGAGGAAGGATCGGGTCGCCCGGGTTGGTGTTCGCTGCCGATGCATCCGAGCGGCGAGGAGCGTAGGAATCCTGATCGCCGTCGGCTTCTTCCTGCCGTCGCATGCGCTGCTCTTCCAGGCTCTGCTGATTCATCTCGTTGGCGGCCGCAAGATCGCGGTAATAATCGCTGTCGTAGGAGGAATGATCGTTCCACCACCACGGATCGTAATAACCTGCATACCACCAGGGATATCCATACCGGAACCCGCACCGAAATCCGAAGCATCTGCGGAAGCCGCGGGTGCGAATTCTAAAATTCGTGCCGTTATGCAGGAAATGGCCGCGCGAGCGATGGACGAAGCCGCGAGAAAAACCTACCCCGCCGCGTCGACCCGAGAAATGACCACTGCCAATATGACCGCCACCACCAAAGTGACCGACGCCGCTGTGCCCGGAGAATCCACCGACGTGTCCTCCGCCGCCGATGTGGCCCCCGCCGCCATGGCCTCCGCCACGCTGCGCCCAAAGCGGTACCGCCAGCAAAAGCGCGAACACCGAAATCGATATCAACCGGCGCATGCACCCATAGTATAAGCCCACAAATCAAGTCGCGCCGCCGTCCACCGCTGTCGCCCCAGAACCGATGCAAAATCGAAACGTGACAATCTCTCTCCGACACAAAACAACCCCACCCGCCTGCGCGAGTGGGGGTGGAGTAATCCCAGCGATCTCAGCTTTAGCTAATACCCTCGTCCGCCAGATGCCAGCCTGTCATACGGGACATCTTGCGGGATGTTGTAGCGCGCCATGATGTCCTGCATCCGCCGTTCGTTTTTGCCTATGTCGTCGCGATCGTGCCCGCGGCGGGCGTTCTGCCAGTGTTCATACGCCTTATCAAATTCTTTCTGATCTTGCGCCGAGAACCGGCCCTGGTATTCACGCACGTCATAGCGCCCCGAATATCCCGTGGCAATCGTTGAGAAGGGAGTATCCGGAGGGATGTTGTAGCGCGCCATGATGTCCTCCATCTTGCGGGCGTGCTTATCGATGTCGTCCTGATCGTGCCTGGCATTCGATTCCTGCCACTTCTGATATTCCTTGTTGAAAGTGTTCTGATCATCGGCTGACATCTGCGACTGTCGTTGCGCCGGATAGCCTCGGTCGTAGCCGCGATTGTCGGGGTACTGGTTTTGAGGATTCTGGTTCTGAGGGTACTGATCCCGCGGATACTGGTCTTGCGGATATTGATTCTGTCCCACAGCATACAGCCCCAGTGCAAGTATGACTGTCCCTAGCTGAAGAAAAACCTTCATCACATTCCTCCTTCGTGTCGACCAACTGTCTACGTGCCATGTGTGACTCCTTTTTGCGGAGCACAGTTGGCCTGAAACAGCCACGGGATTTCCCTTAAGGTAGCCATCCCTGCACAATGGAGAGTTCCCCCTATTTCTTTTTCTTCGGCTTGTTTTTGCCAGTCGGCTTCGGAGAGGGCTTCTTCGCTGGCTTGGCGACCGGTCTAGGTTTCTCAGGCGCTTTCGTCTTCTCTGGTTTGGGGGCCGGCGCTGGTGGTGTGGCGACAGGCGCTGCACCCTTTCCCTTTTTGCCTTTCGGAGCAAGCTTTGCAGCCTGTGCGGCGGCGGCTTCTGCCGCAGCCTTTGCAGCGCGTCCACGCCGCGGAGCCGGTGGTGGCGGTGGTGGCGGTGGAGCGAATGGTTTCAGGAACTTCAAGGTTTCGGTGCGCGAACGCAGCTTGCCGTCTAGCAGCAACATGAAAACATCGTTGGCCAGCTTGGGATAAATCGGCAGCTGCGGCGTGATCAGCAACTCCGTCATCTCCGGCAACGGAATCTTTTGCTGAACCTGCCGCCACTTGGTCAGGTAGTTTTTGATTTTTTGTTCCACCGACTGCTGCCTGGCGGTCACGGCCAGGAACAATACCATCTCGGGCCGCGCCGATGAGAGCAGTTGCCAAGTGCGCGAGGGCGTGGCCGCTTCCTTGCCCATCAGGCGTTTGGCCAGTTCCTTGGCGTGATCTTCAAGATCGCGCCAAGCCTCCACCAGATCCTTGCGCGGAATCAGTTTCTGGATGTCAGCAATGTCCTTCTCGCCGAAATGCGCCGTCAGAAAATACATTACGGAGGGGCCCGCATCGGGCAGGTAGCCGAGATCGACCATCTGCTGCCGCGTCTTCATCAGCGCGCCCAGGCCGTTCGCATCCACCTTCGCCGAAGTCCAGCGATCGTGCAGGATCTGCAGCCACCCTTCTTTCTCGAGCATCTTGACGACGTTCAGCGGATCGTCTTCGTGCGCGAGGGCCGCGATCTCGTGCCCGATCGAAGAACGCAGAATGTGATCGATGTACTTGCCCTCTCTTGCGGCGTCATAGCGGGCCTGGGTGCGTTCTTCGAGTGGCCAATGAAAGCGCGCGGCGAAGCGCGTTGCCCGGATCAGCCGCGATGGATCTTCGAGAAAAGAATAGTTGTGCAGAATGCGGATCAGCTTCGCCTCGATGTCGGCGACGCCATTGAATGGATCGAGCAGCAAGCCGCGCGAACCTTCGTTCAGCGACAGGGCCATCGCGTTGACGGTAAAGTCGCGGCGGCGCAGGTCCTCGTGAATGGTGGCCGGCATGACGATGGGAGGCTTGCCGGTCTTTTCGAATTTCTCCGTGCGCGCCATGCTGACCTCGGCGCGCGCATTTCCGGGCAATGCCAGGAAGATCGTTCGAATGTCTTCCTCCAGCGCCGTAATTCGGGCGCCGGCCTTTTCGAAATCTTTTTGCAGTTTGAGGGGATTTCCCTGGACCGTAAAATCCAGGTCGCGGATGCTGAATCCGCTGATGATGTCGCGAATAGCCCCGCCGGTCAGGTAAAGATTCATGCCCGCGGCGCGAGCTACGTCCTGCACCAGGCCGACGCCCTTGAGCTGATCCGGCGTCAACCGGAGTTCCATCGTGTAAATGTAATCAGCCATTCGCTTTCAAGCTGTACTGAGGCCGCGACGGGGGAGGCCAGCTTTCCGGCTTTTCCACACGATTTCCACAGGCCCCAACCACGTTACCGCCGAACCACGAGCCACGGGAATGCAAGTGGCTAAATACAAAGAACTTACGCGAAGTGGAATTGCTCTCGTAAGTTCAAGAAAATAACACAACGTTTACATTTTGGCTACTGCTTAGGCGGATTCCGCATGTTTGGCGCAGAAAAGTGCGAGAATCGAGAGGCTGTGATTAGGAGTTAGGGATCAGCGGCTCACGAAGCAACTAACCCCAGCCCTTGGTCCCTAGCCCCTGCTTTTTCATGCCTTCGACGCACAAGAAAGTCATCGTCCGCAAGATGGACCGCGATTCGGTCGCGGGATACGTGTCTCCTGCGCAGTTCATCCATGAGGGCAAAGTCGAAGTCCTAAACACCTCCGGGACGGTGATCGCTATCGATGTGCGCGAGATCAAGGGCGTGTATTTCGTCCGGGAGTTCGGTGAAGCGGAGTCGCTGACCCGTAAGACATTCACTTCACGTCCGCGTTCCGAGGGATTGTGGGTGCGGCTGCGCTTCAAAGACAGCGAAGTGCTGGAAGGACTCATGCCCGCCGATCTTACCCAAACCACGCCCGAAGGCTTTCTGGTGAATCCTCCCGACCAGCGCTCGAATACGCAGAGAATCTTTGTACCCCGCACCGCTCTCGAATCGCTGACAGTATTGGCGGTGATCGGTGGAGCACGGCGTCAACGTCGCGGAACCCAGGATCAGCGCCAGGTACCGATGTTCGAAGAGTAGCCGTCCTGAAAAGCCCCGCACGTCGCAATCACCCTTCACTCGCATATGCGTTTGCGCAGCCACTTCGCAGATGTCGAAGGTGACTGGTGTACGATTTACTCGCACACTATGTCCATGAAACTCTCTGCCATCGCTTCGGCTCTGCACGCTCGTATTGAAAACGGCTCTCCCGACACCGAAATTACCGGCCTCAACGGCATTGAATACGCCGGACCCGGCGAACTAACATTCGTCTCAAACCCTAAGTACAACGCGCTGGCCCGCACCACTAAGGCCTCAGCCGTCATCGTCAGCGAGGACTTCCCGGCGATTCCAACCGCCATGCTCCGGGCGAAAGATCCTTATGTCAGCTTCGCTCAGGCGCTTGAGCTTTTTCACCAACCGGTAGGCTACGCACCGGGAGTTCATCCCATGGCTGTGATCCATGCCAGCGCCTGTGTCGGATCAAACGCGCATATCGGCCCTTACGTTGTCCTCAACGAAGACGTTGTAATTGGCGCAAATGCGGTCTTACTAGCCCACGTAGTGATCTATCGCGGTGCGAAAATCGGCGACAATTTTTTCGCGCACGCGCATTCCGTCGTGCGCGAGAACTGCCGCATCGGCAACAACGTGCTCTTGCAGAACGGAGTCGTGATCGGCGCCGACGGCTTCGGATTCGCTAAGACTGCCGAAGGACGTTGGCACAAGATTCCCCAACCCGCTCCGGTCGTCATCGAAGATGATGTCGAAGTCCAGGCGAATTCCTGCATCGACCGCGCCAGCGTGGGCGAAACTCGCATCGGACGCGGCGTGAAAGTCGACAACCTGGTGCAGGTTGGACACGGATCGCATGTGGGCGAAGATGCCCTTCTATGCGCGCAAGTCGGACTGGCGGGCTCGACGGAGATTGGGAATCGCGTCATTCTTACTGGTCAGGTTGGTGTTGTCGGACACTGTCAAGTGGGAGACGACGCGATCGTGACGCCTCAAAGTGGCGTGGCGGCTGACATTCCCGCCAAGGCACTGGTAAGCGGTTCGCCGGCTGTCGACCACAAAGCGTGGCTGAAGTATTCCGCGATCTTGCCGCGGCTGCCGGAGATCGCGCGCGCTATGCGCAAAAAAGAATGAACTCAATGGGTCTGAGGCTCGCGTCCGTGCACCTCAGCGTCCTCTGTGGTTGAGTTTTGCCGATATTCCTCCGGCAGTCCGCTCTCAATCACCGCGCGTACTCTTTCCATCAACGCTTCCCTGCTTTCAAAATCTCTTGGTTCGATCGGCGGATGAAAAATAACCTTCACCCTGGTTGGCTTGATGGCGAAGCGCTTTTTCGGCATGGCGTAGTGCGTGCCCACTATCGTCATAGGGATCACGGGGACGCCGCATTCCACTGCCAAATAAAACGGACCCTTCTTGAACGGCAGCAACTTGCCGTCGAACGAGCGCTTGCCTTCGACGTAGATGGTCATGTTCAAGCCCTTTTCCACCACCGCCTTTGCCGCGTTGACTGCTTCGATGCCGGCCTCGCGATTGCCGCGGTCGACGGGCACGAGCGATGCCCGGCGCATCGCCACGCCAAGAATTGGCGTCTTGAACAATTCTTTCTTCACCATGACAGAGGTGCGCCGCGGGATCAGTGGAATCTGGATCGGCGGATCAAGGTTCGACACGTGATTCGTCATGAAAATGTAGCTGCGTGAGTGATCGAAGCGATCCAACCCGATTTTTTCCACGCGCACGCCAGTCAGCCACACTCCAGCGTACGCACCCCAAGTGAACAGGCGATACAAAGGACGAATGTCACCGGCGAGAAAGAGAAATGCAAATCCGATCAAAGCGGCAAAAGGCATCGCCAGAGCCCAGAACACCAGCATGATCGTCGTGCGAATCACTTGCTGTCTCCGGCGAGCACGCCCTGCGCTTCGCCTTTCAGCCATGCCGTCCGGCGAGCACGCTGTGCAGGGGTCACATGCTCGAGGTCCTTCACTTCGTACGAGATCTCTTCCCGTCCCGCAACCTTCCACTTCAGTTCGCGTTCCGCACCCCGTCGGGGCCGAACCTTGACGGCAAGAGTGTCGCCGGGCCGGAGCCGAGCAAGCTGCTGGCGCGATTCTTCTCCGGCAGGCTTGCCCTGCAATTCCGTAATCGTGTCGCCGACCTCCAGTCCGGCGCGCTCCGCTTCTCCTCCCGGCGTTACTGCGACGACCGACATCGGCCCGTCGAAATTTCGCGATGCGAGAAAGCCGGGATCGGGTACGGTGTTCGGAATCGCTTCAACCCGCGCCCCTGCCGAGCGAAGGAAATCGTCCCAGGGAATCTCTTCCGTTCCGGCCACGTATTTCGTAAAGAACCACCCCAGATCGGCATGAGACACGGCTTCGGCTGCCTCGCGAACTCCGTTGGAGTCCTCAAAATACCGGTTTTTCTTCGCGTAATTCGCATTCATCCACTGCAGCATTTCCCGGAGCGAAGCCTGCCCGTGGCTCGCATCCCGAATGGCAAGATCAAGCAGGATACCAAGCAGCTCTCCTTTGTTGTAATACGACACGCTCCGTTCAGGCCGGCGGTAGTAACTGAATCCTTCCAGCCATGCATCGAGGCTCGATTCCTCCGCCGACTGCGTCAAATGCGCCGGCCGCCGCTGCAATTCGGTAATCGCTTCACCCAGCCGGCTGAAATATTGCTTTTCGTCGAGGAATCCGGCGCGCAACTGAGCGATCCCTTCCGCCGTGCTGGTTACGCCTTCGCTGAACCATAGCGCCCGACTCTCGTTCTCTTTGGTGTAGTCCGGAGGCTCGAGAGTTTGAGGGCGAATGCGCTTTACGTTCCACAGATGAAAGAATTCGTGAGCCGTCACTCCGGTCAACGTATCGAGATTGCGTTTTATAGATTCGGCGTTGAGGTCGATCGCCGTCGAGTAGGCGTGCTCCATTCCTCCGCCCGCTGGCCCACGAGGAAAGTGATAGAAAAACGTGTACGTGTCAAATGGGCGATCGTTCATCCAACTGATTTCGGCGGCGACGATCTTGCGCAGTGCTGCGACAATCTTATCCGCATCGTAGTCGGACGGATCGGCGTCGATGATGACGCGGAACCCTGCTCCAGCTTCCATAAAATCGTTTTCCTGGAACCTGCCTATCTCGACGGGGGAATCGACCAGCCGGTCGTAGTTCTCGACTTGAAAATACACATCCCGCGCCTGAAAAGGCATAGCGATTCTCCACTCGCTCGGCAACTGACTGAATTGGAGCGTGACCGGCGACTTGCGCGCGTCGACCGGATACATCAGGATTTCCGCCAGATTGAAAAAGGCGTGATGTGCATTCAGCTGTGCGCCGAACGGTCCGGGCGAATCAGCAAAGACCTGGTAGGTCACCAGTGCGCCCTGGCCCGCCCCTTCAATTTGCCAGCGGCTGTTGTTGAGCTTATGGATCGTCAGTGAGGTGCCGGAACGATTCCGGGCGTGGATCCAGTTCACGTACTGCGCAAAATCGCGAACTTGATAAAGTGCATTCCACACGGGAAGTTGAAGTTCCCGGGAATCGGCTCCGGCAGGCAGCTCAATCTGAATCTCGAGCAGATGCTGCTCGGGCGACGTCAGCGTCACCTTGTAGGCGACCGCTGCTTCGGGAACCTCAGCATGCAAAGTGATTGCGAAGACGGCAGCGAGGATGGCGAACTGTGTCGCGCGAATTCCCGCGGTTCTCAATCGAGAAATGCTCCTTCGAATTGCCTCAGGACGCGAGCAGGGTGCCCCAATACCAAGAAATGGCTTCTTCATTTGCGAGTCAGTTCCCGCAGGCGCGCCGGAAGTTTTTCGTAGATACCGCCGAATCCACCATTGGAAAGAATGGCGACGACGTCGCCGGAGCGCAGTTCCGGAGCAATGGTCGCGACGATTGCGTCGGCATCGTTCAAAAGGCGCGCCTGACGGCCATTCTGGCGAATCTCGGCCGCCAGCGCAGGCAACTCCAGCCGTTCACTCTCCGGAACAGCCTCAGAGCGAAAGACTCCTGCCACGATGACTTCGTCCGCTTGCGCCAGGCTACGAGCCAGGTCGCTTTGCAGAACACGGCGACGCAAGGTGTTGGAGCGTGGCTCTAGAATGGCCCACAGCCGCGCCCCTGCGTAGCGAGCACGCAGCGCCTTCAGCGTTCCCGCGATCGCGGTGGGATGGTGGGCGAAGTCGTCGATGATGGTGATGCCGTCGACCAGTGCCTTCACTTCCAATCGACGTTTCACGCTCTTAAACGTCTTCAACGCGGCGGCGATTGCGCCCTCCGAAACTCCACAAGAAAATGCCAGCACCGCGGCTGCAGTCGCGTTCCATACGTTGTACTCACCTGCAAGTTCAAATTCGAAGTCAGCCCACGCGTTTCCGCCGTTCAGAACCGTCCAGGATGTCCGACCCGGTTCAAGCCGCAGATTCGCGATCTTCCACTGCGCGCGCGGGCCAGAACCGTACCGCTCCACCGGGCAGAACGCCTTGGCCAAACACCGCTCCAGGCTTGCACTCTCAGACGATTCGCCGCCAGCGCCGTCCCAAGCGACGATTCGCCCCCGCCGCGGAATCAGGTTCACGAGGCGCTTGAACGCCGTCTCCACGGCATCCAGATCTTTGTAGATGTCGGCGTGATCGAACTCAACGGAAGTGAGAATGATGGCGTCGGGAAAGTAGTGCAGGAACTTCGGTCCCTTGTCGAAGAAAGCGGTGTCGTACTCGTCGCCCTCGAGAATGAAGTGCTTGCCCCCGCCCAGGTGAAAGCTCGATCCAAAATTCTCCGCGATACCGCCGATGAGGAAGGAGGGATCGATCCCGGCAGAACTGAAAATCCACGAAAGCATGGAGGTGGTCGTGGTCTTGCCATGGGTGCCGGCCACCACCAGGACTTCTTTATCGCGAAGAAATTCGTCGTGCAGCAACTGAGGCAGCGAGCAGAAAGGAATGCGCTGGTCGAGAACGTGCTCCAACTCGACGTTGCCGCGCGACATGGCATTACCGATGACAACCAGGTCTGGACGCGGCTCCAGGTTCCTGGCGTCGAACGGCTGCGCCACGGGAATTTCCAGCTCGCGCAAAAAATCAGACATCGGCGGATACGCCGCGGCATCGGAGCCGGTCACGCGGAACCCGCGCTGCTTGAGCATTCCGGCCAGCGAGGCCATCGCCGTACCGCAGATACCGATCAGATGAATGTGTTTGGGCATAGAGTCAAACAACATAACCACAGAGGGTACAGAGTACAAAGAGGAATCTCTTAACCGCTGACGGCAGGCTCCAGAATTTTCAAACTTACGCCTTTTTCCCGCACCGACAGCTTGGCACGCACACCAAAAGGCAGTGTGATGTTTCCCGCCGTTACGTGGCCGGATCGCAAGCCGTAGGCGATGGGCACACCAAGATCACCGACGATGCGAGCCACAACTTCCTGCAGTGTGTACTCCTGATTCGCGCTCTGGCGGCAGTCGAGCATCTCACCGAAGACGATACCTCGCACCGCCTCAAAATGGCCCGCCAATTTCAACTGCATCAACATGCGGTCGACCTGATACGGCTTCGAGGCTATGTCTTCGAGAAACAGAATCGTTCCAGCCGGCTTAATCTCATACGGCGTCCCCAGAGACGCGACAAGGATCGAGAGGCACCCGCCGTACAGAATGCCTTCCCCTTCCCCTTCGACCAAGGCCGCAACACCATCATTGAGTGGGACATTCCACGATGCAGAGCTCGATAGCGATGCTTTCCACGAAGTCAGATCGACTCCGTCAGCATGCGCCCAATCTTTTGCCGCCATGGGGCCGTGAAACGTAACCATGCCGGTTGCGTCGGTAAAGTGCGTCAACAGCGCGGTGATGTCGCTGTATCCAATAAAAATCTTGGGATTGGCTTTAACCTTGGCGAGATCCAGTTTCTCCAGCAGATAATTCGCTCCGTATCCTCCACGCGCACACATAATCGCCCGTATGTCGCCGCGCCCGAACATTTCTTGCACTTCATGCACGCGCCGCTCCAGTGAACCGGCAAAGTAAAGATCGCGCTCAAGGATGGAATCGAAATAGAAGGGACGATATCCGGCGCGACGAATGGCCTCGCACCCAGCATCCAGCTCATCCTTCTTGATATTGCTTGCAGGCGCCACGATCCCGATCGTATCTCCGGGACGAAGCGCAGGCGGCTTGACGATCTGAAGGATGGAACTCGGCATCGTTCTTTCGCATACACCTGCGACTGCTCTGCAGGATAGTCGTTCTATCTTACCGGGGGAAAAATTCTCCGCGACAGACAAGCCGCGCCGGACCGCGCAAGAACAAGCTGCTCCCATCCCTTCGTACCGTCTGCGATCCGCCGGGCGCATGTACTTTCACAGGTGAGGCCGCACGGCCGGTTTCCATCGCCGCAACAGCGGACGCGCAAGAACCGGTACCGGACGATTGCGTTTCACCTGCCCCGCGCTCAAAAAAGCGAGCGTGTAGATCGTTCTTGCCATCGACTAAGACGAATTCCACGTTCACTCCATCCTTGAACTGCCGGGACGCTTGAATTGAGGCGCCGCGCGCCTGCCAGTCTTGCGGAAACTCGTCTACGAAGACGACAAAATGTGGATTGCCCAACGAAACTGGAATCCCACGAAACTCGGCCAATGTAGTCCTTACGATTAGCTCTTGATCGACTTCGGCGCCACCCATCGCCATCTCAAATTCGTACGCCGAATCGCTGCGTGAAGTCAGGAGGCACGTCTTCAATCCCGCGCCCGTTTGGATCGTGAACTTCTCTTTTCCTTGCTCGGCGCACAAGTAAGCTGCGACGCAGCGGGTACCATTTCCGGAGATCTCCGCATCCGAGCCGTCGGCGTTGATTAAGCGAATCTCCGCGTCCGCGGTGCGATGCGCAAGCATCCATTCGACGCCGTCCGCCCCCACGCCGTCATGCCGGTCGCAGATTTGCCGCGTGAATTCATGAATGTCAGCATCGGCAGCGGCGGCAGAACCCTCAATCAGCAGGAAGTCGTTTCCGCAGGCACTCGCTTTGACGAACGGGACGGTGCGCACGCCTCTAGTCACTCGCGCTCCACCCTACCTAGCGAGGTAACGCTGCCCAACACCGTCGATGCCTTCAATTGCTTGAAAAGTTCTCTTTGCTCCCGGCTGCAGCCCTCGACATCGAACTGCAGCCGGACATGCTGTCCCGTGTTGCCCGTGGCCACGTTCTGCATCAAACGATGGTGGCCTTCAAGAATACGCGTGACCTCATTGCTGATCTGGTCGACACTGGCCCCGGTTACCTCGTAGCTGGACATTAACAACTTCACGTTGAAGGTTTCTTCGAGGTGGCCGAGGAAGAAAAGTGTCAGCAGCACCAGCCCCGTTGCAAACATCGCGGTCACGTAAAGACCGCCGCCGGCTGCCATTCCAACCGAGGCGACAACGAACAACGTGGCCGCCGAAGTCAGCCCCGTCGTCAGGCCGCGGGTGTGCAGGATCGATCCCGCGCCGATGAAACCGATACCGGGAATGATCTGGGCGGCGATGCGCGTGTAATCCGAAGGTTCGGCGGCCAATCCCCTGGAAAGGATCGTAAATAGAGCAGCGCCGAAACAGATGAACATGTTGGTCCGTAATCCGGCGGCGCGATGCTTGAGCTCCCGCTCCAACCCGATCAACCCCCCGAGAATCGCCGCCAGAAGAAGACGCAGGAGCGAGCTCTGGACAATGCCACTGGCCATCTCCCTGTGCATCAAATCGACGACGTGCTGCCAGTTCATAACGGCTTTTCGCCTGCCTCAAGCATCCCGTGAATGGCCGGATTTTATCACCGCGACAGCGCCCGCTTGCGTTAACCCGCCTGATTACCGCGCGCGATAGAGAACGGCCCGCGCCTGACCCGTAACGTGAATCTCGACCAGCTCCCGTAAGTTTTGATCGTGCACGGCTTCGTAGACCGGATCGCCCTCAAAGGCGAGCACGTAGTCGACATATTGTGACGGATTCGCCAGCGCACGCTCCCATAACCCTTCCGGATCGCTGGGCTGCCTCCAGACGCGATGATTGCCTTCATTGATGGTGCGCTTGAGAGGAACTCCCGCTCGTTCCAACGCTCCCACGTGATCGCCCAGATACATCAGAATCGTCGACTCAGGTGGCATTTTCTCCAGCCACAGCGCGAGTTCGATCTGAAGCTGATTCCGCGTGCGCATGTTCACACGCGCCTCTTCAAGACAGACTGGAGTAGCCCGCCATGCCGAGACGTAGCCAGCCGCAACCAGCGCGCAAATCGCGAGCACACACACAACTCGCCAACTGTATTTCAGGTACGGCAATCGCATCGCGAAGTACACGAGCAATGCCGTCCCGACAGCAAACGTTGGAAGCAGTTGCAACCCATAGCGAACGTTGTAGTGAGTGAAAGGCCACCAATTCGGAATAAAAATCGGAACCGCGCCGTACGCGATGGACAACGCATAAAACGGCAAAGGCGTTAGCAGGAAAAGCAGGGCCCAACGTTGCGCTTCGGCCGCTTGCCCGTTTGAAGTCCCGCGCAGCCGATGCACGCCGAATCCTACAACAGCAATGCCGGTCAGCAGGATCCACGCGCGCTGCAGCATTTCGTTTTGCGCCACATCGTCTTCCGCCGATTTGACGAAGTAACGGGCCGAGAGCAGCATATTTCCGCTCCCCGGATGCCCCGGATTCCCCACGCTCTGTGTTTTCCGCTCGATGGCTTTGGCTGAATAGGGTCCGTTTTCGAATTCCAAGGGATTTTTGTAGATGATTCCGTTGTAGGCGAGCCACAAAGCCGGAGCAGCCGCGGCGACCAGGACGAACTTGACCACGTTAGCTGGGGTTAAAGGCCGGCCTGGTTTGGAATCGTTAACGCGGCCCTGAAGGGCCGCTCTTCCACCATTTTCATTCGTCTGTTTGTTCCTTATCGCGATCGTGAAAACAACGACCACCATGGCCGCTGCCAGAAACCATCCGTCGTAGCGCGTCAGGCTGGCCCCAGCTAAACAGAGTCCACACTTCGTCAGCGCCTTCGGATCCCCTCGCATCGCCTCGCCGATGTACACCACCGCCCAAACAAAAAACGCCAGATACAAAGACTCCCCCATCGCGGTGGACTGCATATAGATCACGTTTGGATTGCTGGCATAAACGATCGCAGCGCTCCATGCCGCCGCGAGAGCAGCCGGGTCGGCCTCAACGGCTCGAGACAGCGCGCCGCGCGTGAGTCGAAACATCCCAATCACCCCGAAGACATAACCCGCCATCGACGGAATGGATCCTCCGGCGCCTGTCTGCCACATTCGCAGGGAAATCAAGAACGGAATCATCAACAAGTGCGGCAGGGGGAGCCAGACTGTGCCTAATTGCAGCAGGCCGGGGGTCTGCGAGTCGAAGACGCGACGCGCTATGTTGATATGTGCGATGGCGTCGCCGTAAAGAAGCACTTCACCGCGGCGGAAATAAAACAGAAAGGCCAGCACTGAGACGCAAGTCGCCAGCCACGCGAGAAGTCTGGTCTCCGAGTCCCAACTCGCTGCGGAAGTCTCGACTTTGGTAGGGTTCGGCATTGGGCCGGGTCTTAGGTGTTAGGTCTTAGGCTCGGGTTACTGGCGCCGATCCTAACACCCAAGACCTACGACCTAAGACCGCTACTCAAGGTGGGTCAGTTCGCGAAAGATCTGAAATCGCGCATCTATCTCTTCCCGCGTCAACTTCTGCAGCCGCTCAGTTCCGAAGCGCTCCACGGCAAACGATCCCATCACTCCGCCGTAAAAGAGCGCCCGCTTCAAAACTTCCCGGTTCAGTTCGTGCTGAGAAGCAACATAGCCCATAAATCCGCCTGCGAAGGAATCACCCGCGCCCGTGGGATCTTTCACCTCCTCGATCGGCAAGGCCGGTGCGCGGAACGGATGACGCCCGATCCCAAACGCGCCTTCGCGAAAGAAAATGGTCGCGCCGTATTCCCCATGCTTGATCACAAGCGCCTGCGGCCCCATTGCGAGAACCTTCTGCGCCGCGCGCGGAAGATTGGTCTCGTGCGCCAACATTTTTGCTTCCGTGTCGTTGATGAGCAGCACATTCACCAACTTCAGAGTCTCGGCAAGTTCCTTCGGCGTGCGGTTGATCCAGTAATTCATCGTGTCGCATCCGGTCAGACGGACGCCGTTCATGTGACGTCGCACGTCCGCCTGCAAGGTAGGCTGAATATTCGCCAGGAACAGGAACTCTGTATCCTCATACTCCTTGGGGATGCGCGGCTGAAAGGTCTCGAATACGTTCAGATCGGTGAACGTAGTCTTCGCCTCATTGAGATTCTCGGTATACGACCCGCCCCAGCGGAATGTCTTGCCCTTGGCCCGCTCCAGCCCGCGCGTGTCGATGTTGCGATCGCGAAAGATTTTCTCCTGCTCCGCGCCGAAATCTTCGCCCACTACCGCGACCACCCGCACTTCAGTGAAATAGCTGGCGGCCAGCGAGAAGTACGTCGCCGCGCCTCCCAGAATGTTTTTCACGCTGCCCGAAGGCGACGCAACGTCGTCGAATGCAACCGAACCGACTACAAGTATGCTCATATTTTTTGTGATCAGTGGTCAGTAGTCAGTGGTTCAGAGATCAGTATGCAGATGGTTTCATCCGAAAAGTACTGATCCCCTGGCTACTTACCACTAGCCGCTTTTCTTCAAATATTTTCCGAGTATGAGATTTAACCTCTTTTGCGTCGCGGCAGGAATCTTCTTCCGATCCGTCAGGATCGCATGCGCCAGCGCCGATCCGCACTTGCACGACCGGCCAGAGGGCATCGAAGCAACCGTCTGCCGAACCACCTTCGCGGCGTTCTCCGCATTCTTCACGAGCACCGCGACGATCTGATCCACCGTGACCGAATCGTGATGCGGATGCCAGCAGTCGTAGTCCGTCACCATCGCAACTGTCACGTAGCAGAGTTCCGCTTCCCGCGCCAGCTTGGCTTCCTGCAGGTTCGTCATGCCGATCACATCCATGCCCAGGCTGCGGTAAACATTCGACTCTGCCTTGGTAGAAAACTGCGGGCCTTCCATGCAGAGATATGTGCCTCCCCGCTTCCCGGCCACTCCGACCTTCTGGCAAGCCGACGCGACCACTGAAGACAGTTCCGCACACACAGGATCGGCGAACGCAATGTGCGCCACAACGCCATTGCCGAAGAAAGTATCGACTCGATGCCGCGTACGATCAAAGAACTGATCGGGAATTACGAACTCCAGCGGCTTGTGTTCTTCCTTCAGCGATCCCACAGCGGACACAGAGACAATGCGTTCCACCCCCAACTGTTTAAATCCATGAATATTGGCGCGGAAATTCAATTCGCTCGGCAGGATGCGGTGCCCACGTCCGTGACGCGCCAGGAAAGCAACCTTGCGTCCCTCAAGCGTGCCGCACACGTAGGCGTCCGACGGGGCGCCGAACGGCGTTCTTACTCGAACTTCTTTGACCTTCGTCAGGCCCGGCATCGCGTAGAGCCCGCTGCCGCCGATGATTCCTATCTCTGCCTGTGGCAATCCCCCTCCAGAACGTGTGCACGGTTCAAATCAAACTCGTGATTATACAAGAGCACACTTTGCGGGCACTGCACTCTCCTGCGCGCCGACGGCGCTACAATTCAAGCAATGAAGGTTGTCCTCGCATACTTTCTGCTTATCTCCGGATTGGCGCTCGCCCAGACGAAACCCACCTCGCAAGCCGAACCGAAATCGGTTACCGTCCCGGCCACCATCGACCATAACCGCGTGATCGTCGATGCGGACGTCCTGTTGCCGGACAATACCTGGCACAGCGTCCACGCTTGGGTGGATAACGGCAACCCGGAACTGGAAATGTCGCGGAAAGTCTCAACCATGCTCGCATTGCCGGTCACCTGCGGCGATCAGGAATGCTCCGCTCCTCCCCCACGGCAGATCGCTGTTGGAGGCATGCTGCTCAATCTCACTGGACTGAAGAGTGCGAAGCTTCCGCTAAAGCCCGTGAGCGCGTCGCATATTCTTGCGGCAGGCATGGATGTTGACATCAATCTTCCCGCGAGCGTGCTGCGTCAATATGACGTGCTGATCAATTTCCCCGAGCATAAGTTCACGTTGGGAGTCCCGGGAACGATCCGTTTCGCGGGATCGAGCAGCAGGGTTCAAGTCAATGCCGCGAATGGACTGATCGAAGTACCGAGTCAGATCGAAAAAAAGAAAATGAACCTGGCGCTCGATCTAGGATCGTGCATCAGTTTTTTGTCGGAAGACTTGTTTGATTCCTTAGCAAAGGCCCATCCAGATTGGCCGCACATGACCGGCGCGGTAGGATCGGCGAATATGTGGGGCGGAGACGCGGAAACTTCGTGGAAGGTGATGCGCGTCGCTCGCTTGCAGTATGGGCCCCTGTTTTTGACGGATGTCGCCGAGGTCGCGCTGTCGAAGAATGTTATGGATTTCCTGGAGAAGCGTGCTGCCATGCCAACCTCCGGCATCGTTGGTTCGAATGTCCTGCTCAACTACCGCGTAGGACTCGACTATGCGCACTCCATGGTCTACTTCGATATCGGGCGACTGTTTAATTTTCCCGACTTTGACGTAATTGGATTGGTGCTTCGTCCTGAAGATGACGGACGATTCAGAATTCTCGGTATCGCTGACCCGGATGCCAAGCCTTCCCTGCCCTCAGGGCCAGACGGGGTTCAGCCTGGAGATTATCTGATTGCTGTAAACGGGATCCCGGTTCGCGGAGTCACGATGGGGCAGGTATGGTCAATGCTGGGCGGCACACCGGGCCAGGAGCGAAGGTTGACCATCGAACGAGGGGGAAAGACCTCTACGGTCATCGCTAACGTACAGCACTTCCTTGGAGCGGTAGAGAGCGACGAGAAGAAGAAATAACGGCAGTCGACAACCACAGGGACGCGGAAGTGACGTTCCGTCTCACTTCCGGAACACTTCGCTTTCCAGTTTCTGGGTCGTTCCGTCATTCAAACTCTCGCTTACGAACACTGTGTCGCCCTGTTCCTCAATGACCACAGTACCCTCTTCAGTGCTCCAGGAATGACGTCCCTTCAGCAAGGGCGGATTCGGCTCCTTCTCGGATCCGCCGCTCTGCAAGGCTGGGTCGCTCAACTCGGACAGTTTCTGATAACGCTTTTTCAACGACTGCGCATAGATCCCGGCAAACTCGGCGGCGGCTTCAGGGCTGGACCAGCGTGATACGTACAGCAGTCCCAGTGGCGCGTCTGGAGGTGGATTTGCTCCAGGTGAGTTGGGCTTCGCGGCATAGTAATATCCGCCGCGCCATTCCGGATACATCCGCTTCGAAATCGTCTTGCCCGCGTACTGCTCGATCAATACCGCGACATCAAATTCCCCCATGGCGCCGATGTCGAACTTCTTGTAGTCCTTCAAGTCGTGCTTGAAATCGGGTATTCGCATCGGTTCGATCCGCTCGCCCGATAAATAGGTTTCCGGCTGCATGATCTGGCGCGTGGTGTGCGGCGGGTTGCGCAACACGGCAGCGAATGCCTTCTCCTTTCCCCCGGCCTGGAGCAATTTGATGATGAAATCCATGCCGTAGCTGTAAGGAAACGTAAGAGATTCTTTCATGAATATCGGCGCATCATTGAAGACCTTGGTGCCGGCCGTGCCCGTCAAGGTTTCTTCTTCCATCGCCCCGATCAGTGCGGGCGAATTGGTGATCGTGTGGCCGGTAGGAGCGATCGCGTATTGGAACATCATGGCCTGGGCCTGGCCCTCGATCAGCGCTTCGCGCGCGTTGTCGACCTCGTCATTTTCGATATCTGCCGGCGTGGGATCCTTTCGAATTTCTGCCAGATCCTTGTCGCCTTTCTTCATCCACTTTTGCAAGCCGATGTCCTGATCCTGAAGCGCGTGCGTTAACTCGTGCGCCATGACCGGTTCCTGTTCTTCCATCGGAACCCAGTCGAGCAGGTTCACGGTCTTGGTCTTGGGATCGTAGTATCCGGCAACTTCCTCGCGCAGCAGCGCGACGAGAAACGTCTCGAGGTTGAAGTCATGCGGCAGCAAGCCGAATTTCTTGAGCACCAGTTCGGAACGGCGAATACGCTGCGTGTCTTCGTCGTTCATGTGCTTGGTGAGATAGGCAACGACTTCGTCGCGGCTCGTGAGTTTGCGCTTTACGGTCTTGCGAATCGGAAGACCGGTTTCCCGGCTGTCGAATTCAAGGATTTCGTCAACCGAATGGAATAATTCCTCTGCTTGACGAGGAGTGATCTTGACGTCGCCTTGCGGCGGTTCTTCCGGCGGCGGAGGCGGCTTGGTGGGCTCCTGCGCCGAAGGTGCTTGAGCGGGCGGGCTTTGTTGATCGGAAGGTTGTGAATTCTGCGCGCGAGCCAGTTGCGCCAGCATTGTTAGCAGCAGAACCCATAAAAGCAGCCGCACGACTCTCGCGGAGGGCTGTTCAGCGCGATTCATTAAGATTGAGTGTATACGTTTAGTAGACTTTCTCTCCATGACAGCGACGAATCCCGTCAACCTGTGGACTTCCACCGAACACGCTCGTGACTACCTTGAACGCGCCGATCAGATCTCGCATCGAAGCGAAGGCGAAGCAGCGTTGCTGGAATTCGTTCCGGCTGACGCGCGTCGCATTCTCGATCTCGGCACTGGCGATGGACGGTTATTGGCGCTCGTGCGGCGAGAACATCCGAACACCGAGGCGGTCGCCATCGATTTTTCCCCTGCCATGCTCGAGGCTGCCAAGAAAAGATTTGCGGATGACTCGCGAGTGCAGGTGATGACTCATAATTTGGACGGCCCGCTTCCGGAGTTCGGACCGTTCGACGCGATAATTTCCAGCTTCGCGATTCACCATCTCGTACATGAGCGCAAGCGCGCTTTATACGCCGAAATTTACGGATTGCTCAAAATAGGCGGCGTGTTCTGCAACCTGGAGCACGTCTCATCGCCATCGCAGCGCCTGCACGAAGACTTCTTGCAGCGGATCGGATTCACCGTCGAAACGGAAGATCCTTCGAACAAGCTGCTGGACGTCGAAACCCAACTCCAATGGCTTCGCGAGATCGGATTCGCCGATGTGGATTGCCACTGGAAATGGCGAGAACTGGCGCTGCTGGTGGGCGTGAAAGCGAAGTGAAAGAGCCTTGTCATTCTGAGACGGGCGAACGCCCGTCGAGGGACCGTAAGACTACCCATACCGTCCGTGCAGTTGAAACGATCGTCACAGCTTTTTACAGCATGGGACGCTTCCGCGCACTGCATCTCCGCTTATTCCGACGTGAGGTCCCTCGCGCCGGCTTTACCGCCACTCAGGATGACAATCTAATGAGCAAGTTGAACTGCAACCCACTCCCCCGCTTCGCTTGTCCCTAGCTTGCCGCCAATATCCTGCGTTGTCTTCTTTTGCCGAACGGCCTCCAGCACAGCTGCATCGATCTTGTCGGCCGGTTTCGTCAATCCCAGATGCCGCAGCATCATCGCTGCGGTCAGGATCGCGCCGAAAGGATTCGCCCGATCCTTGCCCGCGATCGGGGGTGCAGAACCGTGCACCGGCTCAAACATCGAAGTGCGGCCAGGATGAATATTGCCGCTGGCGGCCATCCCCAGGCCTCCCTGCAGGCCCGCGGCGAGGTCGGTGATAATGTCGCCGAACATGTTGTTGGTGACGATCACGTCGAACTGGCGCGGGTCACGGACCATCTGCATGCACAGCGCGTCGACGTACATGTGCTGCGCCGTGATCTGCTGATATTCCGCGCTGACCTCTTTGAACACACGCTGCCAAAGGCCCCCGGCGTGGGTCATGGCATTCGACTTATCGCACATCAGAACTCTATGGCGCGGCGAGCCGTCTACCTTCGTGTGATCCTTGCAGTACTCGAATGCATAGCGAATGATTCGCTCGACTCCCTTGCGCGTGTTGATATCTTCCTGCGTGGCGATTTCATCGGCGGTTCCCTGCTTGAAAACACCGCCCGCATCGGTATAAACGCCTTCCGTGTTCTCGCGGAGCACGACGAAATCCACATCTTTCGGCTCAACGCCCTTCAAGGGACAGAGCGCGGCATCGAGCAGACGCACCGGCCGCACGTTGGCGTACAGATCCATCTTGAAGCGCATGCCCAGCAGGATTTCCTTGGCATGAATGTTGCTTTTGACGCGCGGGTCACCGAACGCGCCGACCAGAATCGCGTCGAAATCGCGTGAGAGCGTTTCGAATCCATCGGGAGGAACTGTGGTCTGGTCGCGTAAATAGCGGTCAGCACCCCAATCGAAGTCAGCCAGTTCCACCTCTGCTCCGGCCGCCCGGATGACGTTAACTGCTTGAGGAATCACCTCTTTGCCGATGCCGTCTCCGGGGATGACGGCGATGCGATTCTTTGTTCGCTTTTGCGGGCTCACGCGTGGAACGTTACCACACTCGTTATAATCGAATACAGGTATGGGTGAAACTGCTCTACAGGCTCGGGGCGAGGGATTGGGTAGCGGCTCCGCCCAATATCGGACCGCCGAGTATCGCGGTGCTACGGTGGCGGCTCGTTTCGCCGATCCCCAGGCTGAATTCGAGGCTCTGCTCGGCGGCTGCGGAGTCTATGACCTTGGCTATCGGACGAAAATCTCTGTGACCGGTGACGACCGGGTGCGATGGCTGAACGGAATGGTCACGAACAATATTCGCGACCTTGAGGTTGGGAATGGAGTGTATGCGTTTCTGCTGAATCCGCAGGGGCACATTCTCGGCGATCTTTATGCGTATAACCGCGGCGAGTCGCTCCTGGTCGACACCGATTCCAGCCAGGTCGAAAAGATTTTGGCCACCTTCGACCACTACATCATCATGGACGATGTGGAGGTTAAGAATCTCAGCGACGAGATGACTGCGCTGGGGATCGCCGGTCCGAAGTCCCGCGAGATCGTCAAAGCGGCAGAGATGGAGATCCCAGACCTGCAGCCGCTTCAGCTACATACCATGGAGTGCGATTGCGAGTGCGGGTGCCTGAACTGTACATTCGTGCGCGGTGATAACCCGTTGAACGAATCCTACGAGATATGGCTCTCGCCCGAACACGTGAGACCTCTTTGGAACGCTCTGGTGAAGGCAGGGGCGGTCCCGGTTGGGTCGGAGGCGCTGGAGCTGCGGCGCATCGCTTCCGGGATTCCGTTGTACGGTGTGGACATCCGCGAGCGCGATCTGCCACAGGAAACCGAGCAGGCGCGCGCGTTGAACTTTAACAAGGGTTGTTACATCGGGCAAGAGATCGTGGAACGCATCCGCTCGCGCGGCGCCGTTCACCGCAAATTCTCCGGGTTTGTCTGGGAAAATGGAAGTTCCATTGCTCCCGGGGCAAAGATCTTTGCGGGCGAAAAAGAAGTCGGTGAGATCACGAGTGCGCACTCCTCCGGAACCGGTCAGTCCGGCATGGGTTTAGGCTATGTGCGTCGCGAGTTGGCACGCCCGAAAAAAGAAGTAGTGATTGCCGGCACGAAAGGCGAAATTGCGGAATTGCCTTTTCGCAAGATGTGATTAGAGTTCGAGGAAATTGTTTTATGCCTGACAAGAAACGTGAAGAATCCAGCTTTACCGTGACAGACCGCCGTCTGTTTACTTCCGACGGTGAATTGCGCTCCAATTTGAAAGAAGAGCCCGAAGCGCCGAAGGCGAGCGCTACACCACCCAAACCAGCCGCACCCGTCGAGAAGGCTCCCGCGCCTAAGCCTGTCGAGAGCCCAGAGGACCGAGACATGCCTGTCCCGCCTACGCACGCGGAGCAGGAAGCGCAGGCTGCGGCTTATCGCGAATCATCCAAAGACCTCGACACCCAGGTTGAGATGAGCGGACACTCCGCAAAGGATTTTGAAATCACCTTCGAGCGCTTCCTGGCCTCACTCTACATGACTGCGATGCTGCAGCTGGGCCTCATGCGGCAGCAAGGCGAGCAACCGCGCGTAGATATCATCGGTGCGCGCCAGACGATCGATACGTTGAGCTTGCTATCGGAAAAGACCAAGGGCAACCTCACTGCGGCGGAAGAGAACTTCCTGCAGAACAGTCTCTATGAGCTGCGAATGGCCTATGTCGAGGTCACCAATGCTCTGGCGCGTCCTCCCCAGCAGGGACCTGCGACTGGAACGACCGGAAGATGAAAGCAACCTTAACGGTGTTGGGCAGTGGGACGTCGATGGGCGTGCCCACGCTGGGGTGCGATTGCTCAGTTTGCCATTCCAGCGATCCCCGCGACCGGCGCACACGACCGTCGGTCATGATCGAATACGACGGAAAAGTTGTTCTGATCGACACTACTCCGGATTTTTACGCGCAGGCCGTCCGCGAAAACATTACGCAGGTAGACGCCGTCCTTTACACCCATACCCATGCCGACCACATCCTGGGTATCGACGATTTGCGTCCGCTGAGCTATCGGCACAAGCCCGGCAAGCTGCCGCTCTATGCACGTCCCGAGGCGGCCGCCTTTCTACGAAAAATGTTTACGTATATTTTCGACGCCGACTACAAATTCGGAGGACTGCCACTGCTTGAGTTGCGCCCCATCGACGGCCCAGTCAATGTTTTGGGCGTTCGTTTCAAACCCATTCTGCTGATTCATGGCGAGACGCAGATTTACGGTTATCGCTTCGGTTCGGCGGCATATCTCACCGATCACAGTGAGATTCCCGAATCGTCCATGCATGAACTCGAAGATCTGGACATCCTGTTTTTGGATGCATTACGCCACAAGCCCCATCCCACGCACTCGACGGTTAAGAATTCATTGGCAATCGTCGAGCGGTTGCAGCCGAAGCGGGCCTTTTTCACCCACATCTGTCACGATCTGGGACATGAGGCCACCAACGCCACGTTGCCACGTCATGTGAGACTGGCGCATGACGGGATGAAGCTGGAGTTCGAAATCTGAGCACGTTTCGATCGCCGTTTGTCGGATTGTTGGTTGTTGATTTTTGATTGTTGAATAAACCAACGCATACGTTCGCCTCGGTTTTATTTGTGTTTTGGGTTTTGTTCAACAATCAACAATCATCATTCAACAATTGCTGTTTTCATTCGGGAATCGGGGTAATTGTCACTCGGCAACTTCATGCAGGTTTTCCACAAACTCGAAGATGTCCCGGCGAACTTCGGTCCAGCATTCGTCAGTGTGGGCAATTTTGACGGGGTTCACCGCGCCCACGCAAGCGTTCTGAAAGAGATCGTCGCCCGCGCCCGAGCGAATGGCGGCAAAGCGGTCGCGGTTACGTTTGAACCTCATCCCACGCGCATCCTGAAGCCTGAGGCCGGACTCAAGCTCCTCACCCCTACTGCCGAAAAATTGCGCTGGCTCGAGGGTACCGGCATCGACGCGGTGCTCTTGCTTCCCTTCGGCCGCGACCTTTCGCTGATGACGCCTCGCCAATTTGCCGAGCGCATTCTCAAGAAGAAGCTGCACGCACGCGAGGTGCATGAAGGATTCAACTTTCGCTTCGGCCACAAGGCCGCTGGTGACGTAACCATGCTCGCCGAATTCGGGCGCGAGATGGGATTCGAGGTCAAGGTCTATCCCGAGATGAAATTGCGCGGCGAAACGGTTTCGAGCAGCCAGATTCG
>Ga0070730_10000598_pt1 | contig 40126 bp, 65 predicted proteins | sample Coa_R1_3_FD_66447 | JGI IMG/M metagenome (GOLD analysis project Ga0070730, IMG submission 66447) | Surface soil microbial communities from Centralia Pennsylvania, which are recovering from an underground coalmine fire - Coalmine... | ecosystem: Environmental > Terrestrial > Soil > Unclassified ...
TGGCACGCGCGGGCTTTTCGTCGGCATCTACACGATTGCTACGCACCTCGAATGGATCGAAGAGGACATCCTCGCGCTGTTGGGTGATAGCAGGCCTTGCGGGCGTGATTCGCAAGCGATATAGCAGTGAGCAACCGGAGGAACGTCATGCCCGCACGAGAGAAAGGCGAAAAACTGTCGCACTTCATCGGCCGATTCGTATCGTCGAAGCGCGAAGAGAAGCAATTTCCGAAGATCAAGCAACGTCTCGCAGTCGGCTACGCCGAAGCGCGCGAGGCATCGAAGAAGGAGCGCCATCATGGCCAAGCGTGAAACCCAGCCGTCCCGCAGTCAGTCGCAATCGCAGCCGCGCACGCCGAGCGGCCATTTCAACAGCAATGGCCAGAGCCAGGGCAAGCAGAGCGGCGCGGTTCGTCCGTCGCCCGATGCCTGCAACGAACGCAAGGGGAAGTGACATGCCGCGCGACACGCTGGGGAATCCGCAGCAGACGAAGGAAGATAAGGACCGTGAGCGCCGTTGGCGCGCGGAGGAGGATTTCCGCACATTGGGCCGCGCCGCTGAAATCCACAACGACGAAGAGCGCAAGGCGGCCGTGATCGAAATGCATCAGGAGCATGGCGACATGCTCAAGACGCTGTTCTCGCACACGGGCGAGTCGCACAAGGCCGATGGCATGAAGTCCGAGGACCAGGGCGGCAGCGGTAAAGCCGGCGCGGGCCACGTGACCGAAAAGAAGAGTGCCAGCGGCGGCGACACGAAGAAGGAGTCGTCGACGGGCAAGGACGCCCACTACGGCCGGAAGCGTCACTGATGGACGAAAAATTCATCCAAGAGGTGATGGCCGCATTTTCTGAAGTCTGTCAGGAAATTGGTATTTCGGAAGATGAGATGCTCGCCATCTACGCTTCTTTTCGTGCGCATGATTGCGAAAGTGATGGAGGGGAGTGCGACTAATGGGCGTCAAACTCAACGCATCTGGCCGCGGCGGCGAATTGTCCTACGCCTCGACGACCTACATCGATCCGGCCAGCGAGATCCGCTGCTTGCACGATTACATGGTCGTCGAGCCGCTGAACATCGAGCACTCGCTGATCCTCGACGTGATCGAGAACATCAAGCCGGTACGCGGCGTGGTAAAGGCGATCGGCCCCGGCATCTATCCGAACGTCTACGACCATCCGGACAAGCACAAGCGCACGAAGATGTGGAAGAGCAAGACGTTCCAGCCGACACAGGTGAAGGTTGGTGACATCGTCGAACTCGGCTCCATCCGCGTCGATGGCCGCGTCACCGGCTACTCGTTCCAGCAGATCATGATCGGCTCGAAGATGCACATCATGTGCCGCGAGGCGGACGTGAGCGGCATCGTGGGAGGTGGATCGTGAAGGACCTTGAGCTTTATGGCGTTGATCTGCCCGTGACGGTGCGCTCGATCTTCGGTGTGCAGCAGATGGCATTGCACGTGCCGGGCTGGGTGAATGTCGGCGTGCTGCGCGCGCGGGCCGTTCAGCTGGTCAAGCCGAATCGCAAGCAACGGAGGGCGCGGCGATGAGCTGGCCGAAGGGGCGACCGCGCCCGAAGAAAGTCGGCGCAAGCGGGCCTAGCGAGCCATCTGCAGAGTTTGCGGATGCGTTGAAGCATGAAGCCGCGTTGAGCTATGACGCAGCGGAGGAAGCGATCGCGCATGAAGCGCTGGGACTGCGCGAACCGAATCAGCCGCCGGCCGACTGGCGCAAAGGCGCGCTCCTGAACGTGCGCAATCGCGGTGACGCCTACGTCATCACGCTCTATCCGGAAGAGTTCGGCGACGAACATCCGGAGCGGGCACTGCGCTTCACCAACCTCGGCGAGTGTCAGGACTTCGTTTCGAAGTGGTATGCCGCCGAGCATCATGATCCGAGGGCGAGATGATTGATATTGCTTTTGCATGCGCCGCATTGGCGGGTGTTCTTGACGCTCAAGGGAAGTTGATTGTCGAAGAGAAACATTTCTCCCCCGACTTCATTCCGAAGAATGCCTACGACATCACGCGCGATGCGTTCAAAACTTGTCTTGGCTGCGGCGCCTCCACTCAACCCTGCTGCGGACACTGAGATGAAAAGCATGAGAAGCGAATTTTCACCGTGCTGCCACTCTCGTTTGGAATACATGATCTGCAAGGATGCCTATGTTTGCCGCAAATGCGGGAAAGAGCATCCGATGCTGGATCCTGACGCCGATCATGTGATGCGCAATCCACTTCAAAAAAACGGAGAACCGACTGATCGGCAGCGTCTAATTCTCGAACTGATCTCGCGGCAGGACGTGCGCAAGTGGGATGTGGTCGTGCTCGTTGCATGGGCCGGTGCGGTCGCCGATGAGATTCTGAAAGAGAGTGCGTGACATGGCGACGAAAAAGACACAGGGGCCGCGCGTTGAGTTCTCGCAGGCGAAGTTCGATGAGATCTGTGCACGTGTGGCGGCCGGCGGCGACAAGTCGAGCCTTCGCGCGATCTGCGCCGAAGCGGGGATGCCTGACCGTGCTACGTTCAATGGCTGGCGCAAGCTCACGCCCGAGCTCGAGAAGCAATACGCGCAGGCCCGCGAGGATCAGAAGGACACGTTCTTCGAGGAACTCGTTCATATCGCCGATACAGAACCCGATGCGGCCAAGGCTCGGAATCGCATGGACGCGCGCAAGTGGGCATGGTCGCGCATGGACCCGAAACGATTCGGCGACAAGTTGCAGCATACGGGCGACGGCGGCGGCCCCGTGCAACTGGTTCTCAATGGGTCCGACGTGCATGGCTGATTTCGCGCTCACCGAGCGCCAGACGCAGGCGCAGGAGATACTGAACGGGGCGGCCACGCACGTGATGCTCGCCGGTGGCTCGCGCTCCGGCAAGACCTTCCAGATCATCCGCAAGCAGGTGCAGCGCAGACTGAAGGCGCCCGGTTCTCGCGGCGCGGTGTTGCGCTTTCGCACCGGCCACGTGCGTCAGTCCATCGTGCTCGACACCTTCCCGACGGTCATGTCGAAATGCTTCCCGGGCATCGAATACGACCTCAACAAGTCGGATCTCTTCGCAACGTTCCCGGGGGGCAGCGAACTCTGGTTCAGCGGTCTCGACGACAAGAAGCGCGTTGAGAAGGTGCTCGGCAAGGAGTACTCCGACATCTTCCTGAACGAGTGCAGCCAGATCCCATATGAGAGCCGCAACTTCGCGGTGACGCGTCTCGCGCAGAAGGTCGCAGATCGCGCGACCGGCCTGGATCTCGTCCTCAAGATGTATTACGACGAGAACCCACCGACGAAAGGGCACTGGACGTATCGCATGTTCAAGCTCAAGCAGGATCCGGAGACGCGCCGCGCGCTCGATCCGAGCGATTACGACTTCTTCCAGATCAATCCCGGGCACAACGCCGCGAATATCTCAAAGGACTACATCAAGACACTGGAGGGGCTGCCCGAGCGCCTCCGCAAGCGCTTCCTGTACGGCGAATTCGGTGAGGAAGCCCCGAACGCGCTGTTCCGCGACGACTGGATCGAGCGTTGGCGCAACATCGACGACGAGTTGCCCGACATGCTCCGCATCGTCGTGGCAGTCGACCCATCCGGCTCCGATGACGACGACAATATCGACAACGACGAGATCGGGATCGTCGTGGCCGGCCTCGGGATCGACGGCAATGGCTACGTGCTCGAGGACCTGACGTGCAAGGCGGGTCCCGGCGTGTGGGGCAAGGTTGCGACCGACGCATATGAGCGCTGGGACGCAGACCGCATCGTGGCCGAGCAGAACTTCGGCGGTGCGATGGTCAAGTTCGTGATCCGCGCAGCGCGCGCCAACACGCCATTCCGCCCGGTGACGGCGTCGCGCGGCAAGGTCGTGCGTGCCGAGCCGGTATCGGCGCTCGTCGAGAGCGGGAAGATCCGCTTCGCTGGCGTCTTCCGCGAGCTCGAGGACGAACTTTGCGCCTTCACGACGCATGGCTACATGGGCGAGAACAGCCCGAACCGGGCCGATTCGTTCGTATGGGCGATGTCCGACCTGTTCCCCGAACTGACGAAGCACGAAGAGAAACCGGCCGAGAAAAAGCCGCAGTTAATCGTTCGCCGCGATAGCGGCACCGGATGGATGAGGACCCTATGACCGACGACGCAAACCGCGGCGCCAATGAGCCTGTCGAGCGCACCGAAGAGGATCGCGAGTTCGCGGCGATCACGGAGGAGGAAATCTGGGAAGAGGCGCGCGACCGGTTGAAGATCGCGATCGATGCCTATTCCGAGAACCGCAAGCGCGCGAAGGCCGCGATGCTGTTTCGTGAGGGCGATCAGTGGGATCACGACGTCATCACCAGCGCCGCCGAGGATTCGCCTGAACTGACGATCAACCTGACCGATGCCTTCGTGCGGCGCGTGGTGAACAACATCAAGCAGCAGCGGCCGCGCGGGAAATGCCATCCGGTCGGCGACGGCGCCGACGTCGAACTCGCCGAAATCATCAATGGCATTTGTCGCCATATCGAGACGCGCTCCGAAGCATCGATCGCCTATGACCTGGCCGCCGAGCGCGCGGTCGACGCTGGCGAGGGCTATTTCCGTCTCATCGCCGAATACGAGAGCCCGAAGTCATTCCGCAAGGATCTGCGCATCCTGCCGATCCGCAACATCTTCAGCGTCTACATGGACCCGGCGGCCATCATGCCGAGCGGCGCCGATCAGAACTGGTGCATCATCTCGGTCCTGATGCCGCGGCAGGAATACCGGCGCCGCTATCCGAAGGCGAAGAACGTCAACTGGAACGACGCTGATCGGCAACAGGGGCGCCTCGATTGGGAGGACAAAGAGCAGGTGCGTCTCGCCGAGTATTTCCGCATTCGCGAGGTCGCCGACAAGCTCTATCTGATCCGTCGTCAGGACGGCGAGGAAATGACGCTCTATCGCTCGCAGATGCCGCGCACCGACGGCAGGGTGGTGATGGAGGATGTGCATCGATTCCTCGCGGAGAAGGGGTTGCAGATCGTCGACGAGCGCGATTCAGTTCGTCAGCAGGTCGAATGGTTCCGGCTCAATGGGCTTGCCGTGGTCGAGCGTCAGGTACTGCCGGGCACGATGATCCCCGTGTTCCGTGTCGACGGGAACTCAGTCGACATTGACGGCAAGATACGCCGCCGCGGCATGGTTGAGCCGATGATGGACCCGCAGCGCATGGTGAACTATGGCGAGGTCGCGAAGATCAAGCGGCTCGGCCTCACGCCGAAGGCGCCATGGGTTGTAGCGGAGGGCCAACTCGACGGACACCCAGAATGGAATGACGCGAACCAGAAAGCCTATTCGACGCTCACCTACAAGCCTGTCGTCATCGAAACCGGCGCCGGCCCGATAGTACTGCCGCCGCCCGCCCGTCAAGCCCCTGCCCAGATCGAAGCCGGTTTCAGCGAGTTCGTGCAGGGCATGCGCTCGAACCTCGTCGCAGTGGCCGGCATGCCGAACGAGCCTGGTCAGGATGAACAGGGCGTCGTGGTCTCCGGCCGCGCGATCGAGCGTCGTCAATGGCTCTCCGACCAGTCGCATTTCCAGTACTACGACCACCTGACGCAGGCGATCGCCCAACTATGGCGTGTGATGTTGGAATGGATTCCTCCGTACTATCCCGAGCCCGGCCGTATCCAACGCATCATAGGCGAGGATTCGACGCCGACCATGGCGACGCTCAATGCCAAAGAGCAGGACGATGACGGCACCGAACGCGTCAAGAACGATATGTCGATCGGTCGCTATGACGTGACGATGGATACAGGCCCCGGCTACGAAACGAAGCGCGAAGAGGGCGCCGCGAACCTGATCGAAATGCTGAAAATCATGCCGCTCGCCGAGATCATCGCGAAGCAAGCGCCTGACCTCGTGTTCCGCTCGATCGACCATCCGTACATGCAGGAACTCGCCGACCGTCTGATGGCCTCGAATCCAGATGGCCTGAAGAAGGTCATGGAGGGTCTGTCGAGCCGTGCGAAGAGCATCGTGCAGGCGCTCGCGAACGAAAACGCCGCGCTCAAGCAGCAACTGCAAGCGGCCGGCATCGAATTGAAGGCGGGTCTGCAAAAAGCTCAGATCGCCGCGGCGACGAAGGTTCACGACACGCTCGTCAAGGCGGATACAGCCATGAAGGTCGAAGAAGTCCGTGCGGCCGGCAAGATCATCGACGCGCGCGCAGACCGAGACCATACCGCAGCACAGTTCGCCGACCAGATCGAGCATGAGGCGCAGATGGCGATGACCTCCATGCACAACGACAACATGAACGCAGAAGCCGACCGGGCTGCGGCGCAACAGCAGCAGCAACAGCAACCCACCTCCGGAGAACAGCAATGAGCGTAACCGTCCTCGATAGCACCGATCTGCCCGCGATCCTCGCTGATGCGGGCGTCGAACTGGAAACCGATCCGGCGAGCGGCGACGATGCCAATAAACCGGCGCCCGCCGCGTCGGATAAGGGTGATCAGCCGGGCGGCGACTCGCACGATGATCCGGACGATGTCGAAGGCGATGATGGCCTGACGCCGCGGCAGAAGCGCGAGCTGACTGACAAGATGCAGAAGGCGATCGGCAAGAAGCATCGCCAGCGCATGGAAGCGGAAGAGTTCGCTGCGGCCCAGTACAGCGAGCGCAAGCTCGCCGAGGAGCGCGCCGCGCGCCTTGAGCGCGAGCTTGCCGAACTGCGCTCCAAAAGCGCGCCGCAGCCGGCGCCGAAAGCACCCGAGAAACCGCAGCGGGCGGATTTTCAGAGCGAAGAGGAATACGTCGACGCCATGATTCAGTTCGGCGTCGATCAGCGCTTGCGCGAGAAAGCAGCCGAGGACGCCAAGGCGCGCGCCGAGCGCGAACAGGCACAACTCATCGAGGCGGCCAAAGGCCGGATCGCGCGCGCGCTGGAACTCGTCCCGGACTATGCCGAAGTGACGGGCGCCGTCGATCTCGAAGTGCCGCCGGCGATCGCCGGCTACATGCAGAAGTCGGACATGTTCGCCGAACTCGGCTATCACCTGGCGAAGAATTCCGATCTGTTGGTATCACTCGCCAAGCTGCCGCCCGACGAACAACTCGTGAAAATCGGCAAGATCGAGAGTACCCTTCAGCCATTCGAGCCCAAGGTGGCTCAAAACGACTCCAGGTCGAGCAAGGAAGCACCCGACGGAAAGGCCGCCAAGGCCGCACCGAGCGCAGATACGGGGAATACCCCGAGCAAGCCGCGTGGCAATGCGGCCCCGGTGATCACGCCGTTGGATGCAGCGGGTAGCGCGGGAGTCACGAAGGACTCGAAGGATATGAACATCCGCGAGGCCATCGAAGACTTCTCGAAGCGCAACCGCGTCAATCTCGGGATGCGCAAGCGTCATTGATCACTCTGGTTGGCCCTAAGCCACGCATTTGCGAATGCTTGCGCCCCGCATGGGGCGCGCTTAGGAGGCTTCCTTGGCCAACCAACTTCTCACCATCAGCCAGATCACCAACCGGGCCCTCCCGGTTCTGGCAAACATGTGCGTCTTGACGGACAAATTCAACCGTCAATACGACAAGGAATTCGGGCAAAAGGGCCGCAAGATCGGCGCCACGTGTAACGTGCGCCTGCCCCCGCGCTACATGGGCACGTTCGGTCCGGCGCTCAACGTCGAGCCGTCGACCGAAAACTATGTGCCGGTCAACATCCTGTACCAGTTCCACGTCGACATTCAGTTCAACACCATCAACATGCTGTTGGACATCGACGACTTCGAAGAACGGTTCATCCATCCGGCATGCGTCGCCGTGGGCAACCGGATCGATTCGGACGGTGCGTACTTCGCGATGCAGAACACCGCGAACCGCCAGGGTACTCCGGGCACGCCTCCGGGCAGTGGCCAGACGGCACAGCAAGCACTCCAGCCGTTCACGAACGCGCGCGCGTTGCTCGTCTCGGAAGGCATGCCGAAGGGGCTGATGCCCACGTCGGTGATGCACCCGATCGCGAACGCGTTCCTGACGCCGGCGCTGTCGGGGCTCTTCAACCCGCAGGCGAAGATCAGCGAGTTCTTCGAAACCGGCATGGTCGCTTCGAAGACCGCCGGCGCCGATTGGTTCGAAGATCCGAACATCGCGAACTATGCGACCGGCTCGTTGCTCGGTACGCCGGTGGTCAATTCGACGCCCGGCAGTGCATACCTGACCTCGGGTTGGGCGCAAACCGGCGTCCTCACACTCTCCGGTCTCACGGGCAGCTCGGCATCGGCCAAGGTCGGCGATACGGTCCAGATCAACAACGTCTACCCGGTCAATCCGCAGAACCGCGGCCGCTATGGCACGACGCTCAAGCAGTTCGTCGTGCTGCCGCCGGGTGGCTACGCGCAGATGACGGGCTCGGCCGCGCCTGGCGGCCCGCAGTTCGCGTCGGCGACGCTGACCAATGGCACGTTCAACGCCGCAACCGGGCTCTATACGGCCTCGTCGGGTGGCCTCGTAGACCTGACGATCGGCGAGTGTGTGATCACCGGCGGTCAGTTCCAGAACTGCGCGCTGACGGCCGGCCAGACGCTGAACGGCCAGACGGTCACGATCAACGGTGGCGCCGCGCTGAACACGTCGTCGACGGAAAACCTGTACTTCCATCGTGACGCTTTCGCGCTGGCCTTCGTCGATCTGCCGTTGCCGCGCACCGCGGTCGAAGCGAGCCGCGCATTCGACGAGGACCTCGGTCTCTCGATCCGGGTCGCGACGCAGTACACCATCAACAACGACGCGGAACCGACGCGGATGGACGTGGCTTATGGCTTCTCGAGCCTCTACCGTTCGCTGGCTGTCCGAGTCTCGGGTTAAGGAGCCATCGACATGAGCTTTCCTGCTACCACCAACGTCGACGGCTCGAATCCGGGGCCGAACGTAGTCAGCCAGCCGGATACCGTCCAGAGCCCGATCGGCAACGTCCAGAAGATCGGCGTGTTCACGATCTCGCTCACGCCGTCTTCGGTCGCCGCGACGAGCGCGCCGACTCAGGTGTTTTCGACTGTCGGGATCGGCCTGCTGACGACGGATGCGATTGAAGTGAGCCCGCCCAGCGTCACCGCTGGCGTCGCTCTCGCAACCGCCTTCGTCTCGGCTGCCGATCAGATCACGGTGCAGTTCGTGAACCCGACCGCTGGTGCGCTCACGCCGCCGGCAGGCAACTACGTCGTCACGGTCCTGCGCGTGCAGCCCAACTGGACGAAGCCGGCTTCCGGCAACCAGATGGACTGGTAATCGAGTGGGGCGCCTTCGGGCGCCTCCTCGTTCTTTTCGGATGAGCGCGCATGCCGACAATGCCCAATCTCGTCGGTCTCAACTATCGCGCGGCGACCGTTGCGCTCATCGAGGCCAACATCATTCCGAACGACGGGTCCGTGCCGACGGCGGCCAATCCGCCGGCGACGGTCGGCTATTTCTCGCCATGGCCTGTCGCCATCAAATGGCAGCGCGGCCAACCTGTTGAGATCGTGACGGCGCAATCGCCGGCCGCCGGTCAGCCAGTCACTATCACGAATTCAACGGGCCCGGGCGAGAGCTATACGCCGCCCATCATCCTGACGGTCAATGCGCCACGCGTGGCCGTATCGAGCCAATTTACCGCGGGAGCGTTCACAACATGACCGTCGGAACAACCACCGCGCTGAGTGTCATTCAGGCCGCGCTTCGGCGCATCAACTCCTACCAGTCCGGCGAACCGATTCAGACGCCGGATGCAGAGGATTGTCTCGAGACGCTCAATGACCTGCTCGATTCGTTCTCGACGGACAAGCAGTTCGTCTTCGGATCGCAGGAGAACATTCTGTCGTGGACCGCGCAGCAGCGTCTGTACAAGATCGGAAACCCGATCAATTCGCTGCTCGGTCTTCCGCCTTTCGCCGGGACGCTGACCGCCGGTTCGAACGTGATCACTGGCGTGACGAACCTGCCGCCGCAACTTGTCGCCGGCCAGACGCCGGCCTATCAGGTCGGCTCGGGCTCGATCCTGACCGACGTTCAGGGGCTCATCCCGGCGAACACGACAGTCACGGCGATCGGCACGAACACCGTGACCATGTCGGCGAATGCGCTCGGCAACTCGGCCGGCATCGATGGCATCACATTCACCGTTCCTGGTGATTTTCCGATCCCGCGTCCGCTGCGCATCACGCACGGCTTCACGCGCTTCAACGCGCTCGATTTCACGCTCGACGTCTACGAGACAGAGACGCAATACACGCAGTTCCTATACAAGGCGCAGCCGGGCCCGTGGCCGACCGTCGCCTGGTACAACAACACCTTTCCCTATGGGCTGCTGAACGTCTACCAGACGCCCGGCAACAGCTCTGAATGCCATCTGTTCACGGACACGATCCTGCAGAACCTGACGTTGAATCAGGTGCTGGTGATGCCGCAGGGCTATAGCCGAATGCTGAAATGGCTGCTCGCCAAGGAGCTGTGCGCCGAATACGGCTTCCCGCTCACCGAGGCCATCAAGGTCAATGCGAAAGAGGCGCGCGACTTCATCAAGGCGCTCAACGACCGGCCGGCGCAGGTGTCGCAATACGATCGCGAGCTTGTGCGCGGCAACCGGCCTGATGGCGGCTGGATCACGCATGGGGGATACCGGTAATGCCCGGCAACAACGGACCCCTGAATTTCTTCGGCGACTTCGGCTTCGCCGGCGGCCAAGACTCGGCGCCGAACCCGATGCAGGACAACCAGATCTGTATCAACTGGTACGTCGAAGTCGACCAGATGAACGCGAAGGAGCCGCTCGGGCTGCTCGGATGCCCGGGGCTCATTCAGCTCACCGCGGCGCCGGGCGGCGGCGCTCCTGGCTTCAGCTCGAGCATGACGCAATGGCCGCAGCCGTATTCCGGCCCGTCGCTGCCCGTGCGCGGCATGTGGCCGCTTCCCGGCGGCACGAAAGCGCTCGCCGTCATCGGCAATACCTGCTACCTGATCACTGTCACGCCGACGTCGTCGTGGCCGACGTATTCGATGCAGTCGGTCGGCACGCTGCTGACCAACGGTGGAACCGTATGCATTCGCGACAACAACGCCGGCGGCTACGCGGTGATCGTCGATGGCCCATACGGCTATCTGTACAACATCGCGACGCAGCAGTTCACCCAGATCACCGATCCGAACTTTCAAGGCGCGAGCCGCGTCGCGTACATCGACGGCTGGTGGATCTTCAACAAGCCCGGCACGCAGACGTTCTACACCAACTTCCCGCAGTACGGCACAGGCTTCAACGGCCTGTATTTCGCCCTGAAAGACGGCGCCTCCGACAATCTCGTGACCATCATGGAGAACAAGGAGATGTTGTGGCTGATCGGCGAAACCACGACCGAAATCTGGTATGACGCCGGCGGCCAATATTTCCCGTTTCAGCGCATCGAAGGGACGCTTCTCCAGTGCGGATGCAAGGCGGCGCAGTCGGTGTCTCGCTTCGGATTTCAAGGCCAAGAGGGGCTCATCTGGTTCGGCCGATCGGAGCGCGGCGAGAACGTGATCATCCGGACGCGCGGCTTCATGGACGAGATCGTGTCGACGCCGGCCTTCAGCGCCGAGGTCTCGCAGTACCCGACGACCGGCGACGCGATCGGCTACACGTACCAGGAGGATACGCACGAGTTCTATGTGCTGATCTTCCCCTCGGCGGACACGACGTGGTGCTATGACGGTCAGTCCGGCATGTTGCACAAACGGCTCTCCTACGACCCGTATGCGCAACAGTTCCATCGTCACCGCTCGAACGCGTTCATGAATTTTCAGGGGATGCGCATCGTCGGCGACTACGAGAACGGCGCGATCTACCAGCTCACGCGCAACGCCTATACCGACGCCGGCTGGCCGATTCTGGCCAAGCGCCGCGCGCCGCACATCTGGGATCGTGGCCAGCGTGGCCGCGTCTTCATGGCGAGCCTGCAGCTCGACTTCACGCCGGGTGTCGGCAACCCAAGCGGCATGGGTTCGAACCCGGTCGCCAATCTGGCGATCTCGCGCGACGGCGGCATCACGTTCGGGCAGCGGTGGCCGGCCCCGATCGGCCAGACCGGCGAGTACCGAAACCGCTGCATGTGGCGCCGGCTCGGATGGGGCCGCGACAACGTCGTCGACGTCGAAGTGATCGACCCGGTGAAGCGCGACGTCGTCGGCGCCACGCTCAAGGCATTCAGTTCCGCATGAGCCTTCCACAGTTCATCCCCCTGCAGAGTGTCCCGTTCATCCACAAGGGTGACGACGGGAACATGTACATCGAGATCAACTGGTACCTGTTTCTCTACAACCTGTCGATCAACGTCCTGACGCCGCCGGCGAGCGGGGGCGGCGGTGCGCCGGCATCGCCGAACGATATCGCGGACGCGATCGATCTGGATGCCGTCACCACGGATATCCCGGGCGCGTATCGAAAGATCTCGAGCATCGAAGCGCTCGAGAGCATGAATGGCGATATGCCGAGCCCAGACCTCGCGAAGCTGATTCAGGGGCTCGCTAATCTGTCCGCATCCAGTTCATCCGTAGCCGAGCCGGAAGGTGCCGATATCGCGTCGCTCAAGCGTCGCATCGCGAATCTGGAGGCGATGCTATGCGGATGCGATGGCTTGGTCCCGCAGAACATGCCGCCGAATACCGTTCAGATCGGTGCGGAGGAGCAGTTGCCGGCCGGCTATCTGCTCGCGAACAACAATCTGAGCGAACTGCTCAACGCATCCACCGCGCGCACCAACCTATCAGCCGCGAAGAGCGGCGCGAATACCGACATCACGTCGCTCACGCCGAACTCGGTTGCGATCAGCGCAATCTCGACCCTTCCCCTCACGGTGGGTGGCAGCCTCACCGGCGGATCAGGTTCGCCGACGGCCACCAACGTCGCGCCTACGATCCAGTCGGACGCCACAGGCACCGCGGCGATGTACCAGACCGCGCCGGCCACGGTCGCCGCATCGTTCACCGTGGGCACGCTAGCGCACTTTCGCGCGACGCAGGGCGCGATCGGCTCAGGCTCCGCGATCTCCGCTCAATACGGATTCCAGGTGACGGGTTCCCTGACGGGTGCCGCGTCGAACTATGGATTCTTCGGGAACATCGCCGCGGCGTCCGGGCGCTGGAATGCCTACATGGCCGGGAGCGCAGCGAATTACTTCGCCGGGAACGTCCAGATCGGCAGCGCGACGGCGACGGCCGGCGCGGAAAACCTGCAGGTGGCCGGCTCGTTGTCGATCAGCAGCGCGACGATGCTGCGCACGTACACCTCGTTCACGAACGGAGCCGCCGCGGCGTCTGGAACGCTCACGAATGCGCCGGCGGCGGGCAATCCCACGAAGTGGATTCCGATCAACGACAACGGGACGGTTCGGTACATCCCGGCATGGTGAATTTTCTCCGGAGCTATCCATGACCACTATCACTCAAGTACAGCTTGTTCCTCCCTCGCAACTTGGCTCGGCAGATGCTTCTGTCTACACTGCCCCTACGAATACGACAGCCAAGATCGGTCGTGCGGTGTTCACGAACACCACTTCGAGCGCAGTCACCATCACTGCCGGCATCACCACCGGCGGAGCACTCGGAGCCTCGACCACCATGATTTCCGCTCGTACTCTCGCCCCCGGCGAAGCATATCCATCGCCCGAACTCGCGGGCGCAGTCCTCCCGGCCGGATCGCAGCTTCACGCATACGCAAGCGCCGCGACGGCAGTGACGTTCACCGCTTCCGGGTTGATCGTGCAATGAAGATCGCGATCGAACCGTTCACGCGCGCACTCGCGGACGAGATCGTCCCGCTCGGTCAGCAAAGCTGGGATGAGTGCTCGGAGATCAAAAAGGACACGTGCGCCTATCACGGGCAGCGCGGCCTTCCGATCGATCCGGACATCGATCAATACCTCTATCTGGCCGAGCATCAATCGCTTATCTCGATGACGTTGCGTGATGGGGATGGCGTCTTGCGCGGTTATGCGCTGATGATCGTCTACAAGAGTCTGCATCTGAAAACCGAGCTGTGCGGGAACGTCGACACGTTCTATGTGCAGCCCGAGCATCGGCGCTCCATGTCTCGCTTCATGTCGAAAGTCGAAGAGACGTTCCGCGAGCGCGGCGTCAGCATCGTCGGATGGCCGGTCACATGGGCCGGGAAGCTGCGCAAGATCCTCCAGCGGCGCGGCTACATCGCCGACGACGTGGTGATGGAACTCAAGATCAAAGATCTGCCGAGGGGTGAGCCATGTGCGTAGCTGCCGCAATCGTTGGTGGCGGTCTTGCTAGTGCCGCGATCGGCGCAGTGGGCGCCAACTCGGCCGCCGACACCCAAGCGGGAGCGCAGCAACAAGCCGCGCAAACGCAGGTCGACATGTTCAACAAAATCAACCAGCAAGAACAACCGTTCATGCAGGCTGGTTATGGTGCGACGACCGCACTGAATCAATTGCTCGGCCTCGCACCCGGTGGTGCCGCAGGATTGCCGAATGGCTTCCTGACGCAGACGATGGCGCCGTTTGACGCCAACACCATCACGAACTCGCCGGGTTATCAGTTCGCGATGAAGCAGGGCATGCAAGGCGTCCTGAACGCTGATACGCCCGCCGTCGGCGCACTGTCCGGGCCCGCGCTCGCCGACCTGACGAAGTTCGCGAGCGGCACGGCCGCGCAGTACTACAACGACTATTTCAACCAGTACAACACGTCGTTCAATCAGCAGCAGACGGCGCAGAACAACATCTTCTCGCGCCTGTCTGGTCTTGCTGGTCTCGGGCAGAACGCGGCGAGCAATACCGGCACGGCCGGCACGCAACTCGGCACCGGCGCATCTCAAGCGATCGCCGCGGCAGGTGGTTCGCAGGCGGCCGGCACTGTCGGCGCCGCGAATGCCATCGGTGGCGGGATCGGCAGCGCAAGCAACATGATCGCGCTCAACAACCTTCTCGGCTCGAGCGGTGGATTCTCGAATCCCGGTTTCGGGTCCGGCTATTCCCCTGCGACGGCCACGGGTGCGTCCGCATGGGGCCTCGGCGGAGGCTAAGACATGGCAGATTTCGGCGCGCCGGTAGCGGCCGGCATCCAAGCCCCTGATCCGAATCAGGGGATGCAGACGCTTTCCAATTTGATGAAGCTACAAGGGCAACAGCAGCAGCTTCAGGTCGGCGCAGGACTGGCACAGCAGGCTCAGCAACAGATGGGCGAGCGCCAGACACTGCAGCAAGCGATGCTGAGCGGCAAGGATCCTGATGGCAATTCCATCAAAGGAGCCGACGGCCAGATCGATCCTGTTGCGATGGCGAACTTCGCGAACAAGTACATGCCACTGACGGGGCAAGGTGTGCAGCAGTCGATCATCAAGTCGCTGAGCGATCGGGTTGCGCTCAATGATTCCGTGCGCGGCCTCGGGCAGAACTTTCGCAACGACATTTCCGGTATCGTCCGATCGGCGATCGGCACGCAACAAAGCCCGGCCGAGATCAATGATGCGCTCGGCGCATATGCGAAGCAGAATCCAGATGCAGCGCCGGCAGTGACGCGCGCGCAGTCGCTGATCAGCTCCGCATCGCCTAACATGCCGCAGGCGCAGCGCGATAGCGCGCTGCAGCACCTTGCCATGCAGTTCCAGCCGGCGGCGACGACCGCACAAGAACAGGCGCCAATGCTGTCTTCCGTTACCGGCCCGAATGGCGGATATCAGGCGGTGCAAACGAATCCGTTCTCGTCAGTTCCGCAGGGCGCGACTGGCCCGGAGGTCGCACAAGGCATTCCGCTCGGCGAGCGCCAACGTCTTGATGTGAACCCGCTTACCGGCGGCCCGATGGTCGTCACGAAGAATGGTCAGGGCGTTATTCAAGGCGTCACGAACGCGCCGACGCAGGGCGTTTATCAGCCGCAGCCGGGCGATCGTGAAGCGCTTCCGGTGTTGTCGGCCGAGCGTGACGCCGCGCGGCAAGCCTATGCGAATGCCGGGCTGCAGCATACGAACAACCAGATCGTTTTGCAGAACATCGACAACGTCGGCGCGACGGGTGTATCCGGCCAAGCGTTCCGCAATATCGCCAGCGCATTCGGCTTCAACCCGGGCGACGCGAAAGATCCGGCGACGGCGTATGACATGGTCGGGAAGGGCCTCGAACGCTCTGCATTGCAAGCCGCCCAGTCGATGGGCCCGCAGACGAATGCCGGCCTCGCTGCGCAGGTTCAGGCCAATGGCTCGACGCATTACACGCCGGCCGCTATCAAGGAAATCACGAAGCTGAACGACGCCATCACGACCGGCGCGCAGTCGTATCAACCCGGCCTCGAGCGCGCGATCGCCGCGAATCCTTCGGCGGGCGTGTTCGCGAAACGCTCCTTTGATCAGGCATGGGGCGCGAACTTCGATCCGCGCATCTACCAGATGTACAACGCGGCGAAGGCTGGCGACACCGCAGAGGTGAACTCGATCGTCAACGGCCTCGGCGGAAAGAACTCGGCGCAGTTCAAAGCGCTGATGCAGAAGGCCTCTAACCTCGAGCGATTGAGCAATACCGGAGGCCTAGAGTAATGGAGGACCTCCTCTCCACGCTCTCGCAAGCGACGGGCGCGCCGATGCCTGCGCAGCCCGCGCAACAGGGCGCTGCGGCTCCCGGCCAGATGACGCCCGCGCAAGCCATCGCGCAGCTCGAAACCGGCGGCGCGCCGGCGACGTCTACCGTATCGAATCCCGCATCGAGTGCGCAGGGACGTATGCAAGTGCTCGGCGGCACGAACTCCGACCCTGGCTTCGGCGTGCGGCCCGGGAATGGCACTCCGGCCGACCGTGCGCGCGTCGGCGAGGATTACTTGAATGCCATGACGCAGCGCTATGGCAATCCCTCGATGGGCGCGCTTGCGTACACGTGGGGGCCCGGCAACGTCGACAAATGGCTCGCGAGCGGCGCCGATCCGTCGAAGGTCCCAGCCGACAAGATGCAATACGTGCAGCGCTTCGTGCAGATGACGGGCGGCGGCGCAAGCGCAAACCCTGCGCCGACGACACCGGGCCAGTCATATTCCGGGCAGCAGCCGAGCGGCTATACCGGGCCGACGTCGGACCTGATGAGCACGCTTCAGGGGGCAATGTCGGGCGAGCAGCAGCCGGCGAAAGCTGCGGCGCCCGCACCGCAAGGCCAAGGCATGCCGACGGCACCCATGCATCCCGTCACGGCCGCACAGAACAACTCGTCGTGGTCGGACGCCGCCATGAAGGCTGTCGGGAATGCCGCCGAAAGCGCAATCGGCATTGCCGGCGCCGGCGCGCGCTTGATCGGTGCGAACGACTTCGCCGACAAGGCGCAGGCCGCCCGCCAGCAGATTGAACAGCAGATGGCGGCCGGCACGAACAACAGCATCGCCGGTAAGGTCGCTGGCGTCGTCGGCGGCGCATTGCCCTATTCGACGCTCGGTGGTGCGACGCTACCCGGCGCGATGGCCGGCGGCGCGGCGGCAGGCGCCATTCCAGCCATCGCCGACAATCGTTCGGGCGCAGAGACGGTGCAAAGCGCAGCAATGGGTGCCGGCCTCGGTCTGGGTGCCGGACTGATCGGAAAGGCGGTCGGCGCGTTGGTGCCAGCGATGCGCCACATGTTCGGGTTTTCGGATGCTGCGGATACTTCTGCGGCTGGTGCAGCAGGTACACCGGGTGCGCAGGGTGCGCCTGCTGCAGCGGGGCGGGGCAGTGCTGGCGCCGCAGGCACGCCATTTTCCACGCAGGCCGCTGCCGAGGGCGTTCCAGATGCACTCGTCCAGAAGATCGCCTCGGCGGAAAAGAGCGGGGCGATCAATCCGACCGCCGCCGCGCGCCATATCGAAGCGGGCTCACTTCCTGTTCCCGTTGAACTGACCGCTGGTCAGGCGAGCGGCGATATCCAGAAGCTTTCCGAGGAGATGAACTCGCGGGGCAAATATCCCGAACTCGCGAATCGCTTCAATGCCCAGAACGGACAGATCGCTGACAACCTCACAGCGATCCGCGATCACGTTTCCCCGGACGTGAATGTGCCATCCGGCGCGCCGACCGGACAGGCTCTGGTCGACGCGTACAAGCAGATGGATGCACCGATCACACAGCAGATTTCCGAACTATATGCGAAGGCCCGCGGCGCAGATGGCGCCCCGGCATTGGTCGATGCGAAACCCCAGATGCAGGAATTCGCATCCCAGATCGGCCCGACCCGATTCAATGCATTGCCCGCGAACGTGCAGCAGATTTTCCGTGACGCCACGGCCAATCAGGTGTCGCTGCCCGCCGGGTTCGAGGTGAACGGTTCATCGATGCGCCCGATGAATGTCGGCGACCTGATGGACATCGACAAGACACTTTCCGGCGCGATGCGAAGCGCGACGGACGGCACTGTACGGCACGACATCGGCGCGCTCCGGGACAGCATTGTGGGTTCGCAGCTCGATCCTTCGGCGGCCGGCGCGGATGCATTTGCGGCGTACAAGACCGCACAGGCGAGCGCGCGCGCGCGATTCCAGGCGATGGATGCCGATCCTGCATACAAGGCTGCCGTCAACGACATCACGCCCGCTGGCGAGCCGTCTCCGCTCGCCGACGACTTCGTGCGCAAGTACATCGCCGGCGGCAAGACGGCGAACGTGCAAAACATGATGAAGAACCTGTCGAACGATCCGGTCAACGCGCAACTCGTGGCATCCGGGTTGATGGACCACATTCGCGCGCAGGCCGGCATCGATCTTCGGACTGGCACAGGAAACATCAGCCAAGCGGGCCTGAATAAGGCCCTCCAGAACCTCGGCGAGAAGACGCAGATCGTCTTGGGCCCTGAGGCATCGCAGACCGTTGAAAAGCTCGGCAACGTAGCGCGCTACACGCAGCAACAGCCGCGCGGCAGCTATGTGAACAACAGCAACACCTTCGTTGCGCACGCAGCCAACGTAGCAAAGTCCACCATCGAACGTGGCGCGAATGCCATGGTTCCAGGCGCACAGCTTGGATCGTGGGCTCGTGAAACTCTCGCGAATCGAGCGAATGCTCGGGAAGTGGCGCGCGCGCTTGAGCCGGCCGCAGGGCTGAAGGGCATTCCATTGAAGGACTTGATGCGAAACGGCAAGGGAGCACCGTAAATGGGTACGAACGTCTTTCTCGCGCCTTCGCCGATCCTGCAGTTCCTGAACAATGCCGGGCAGCCAAACGCCGGCGGCAGCGTTCTGACGCAGGTCGGGGGTGTCGACTATCCCACGTATCAGGATGCGGCCGGCACGATCATGCTGCCGAATCCGATTCCGCTGAACTCGCGCGGCGAGGTCTCGAATACGTCGGGTATCTCCTGTCAGCTCTTCCTCGCGGCCGGCGTGACGTATGTGTTCACGCAGTACGACGCGAACCTGAACCAGATCAATCAGGCATCGTGGGTAGGATCGAGCGCGATCCTGTCGACCGACTATTCGAGCGGCAACATCAACCGCGTGGTGTCATCGATCGCCGGCCTGCGCGCGCTCAACCATTTGAGCTATGCGACGGCATTCGTGACGGGCTACTACGGTGCGCACGACGGCGGCGGCGGCGCATACCAGTACGATGCGAGCGACACCACGAGCGCGGACAACGGCGGCACGATCATCGTCGCGAACGATGGTGGTCGATGGAAACTGCAGCTCATCACGCCGGTCTCCGTGAAACAGTTCGGTGCCTATGGTGATGGCACGCACGACGACACCACCGCGCTCAACGCATGCTTGTCGGGCATGGGCGTCGGTCAAACGATCATCTTTCCGTCGCTGACGTATTTGATCTCGGGCACGCTCAACGGGCAGAGCGGGCAGCAACTGCTTGCCGACAATGCGAATCAAGCAATCATCGAACGCACGACCGACTTCGGCGACACGCTCTATTTCGCGAGCGCCGGAGCGGCTCGGGTAAATGGGTTATGGTTCCAGCAAACGCCGTTCTATACCGCCGGCCAGACGAGTCTCACGAATCCGGTGACGTCTGGCGCGCATGTGCACATGGTCAACGCCCAAGAGGCGCGGATCGAAAACTGCTACATGTGGCGGATGAAGTACGGGATCATCCTCGACGGCTGCACGCTCACGACGGTCCGCAACAACTGGATTCAGGGCGTCTGGGACGAACAGAACGCGGGCTGCCAAGAGGGCATCGCGAACATCTGGCTGAACAACGCCGCGCGCAACTGCGAAATCATCAAAATCGTCGACAACTACCTGACGGGCGCGAAGTCTGCCGCGCGTCCGTTGACGTGGACATCCGGAGATGGTTCGACGACTGCGACCGTGACCGAGAACATCGGTTCGCAATACGGCATCCTGATCTATGGATGTGAGGACCTGCTCATCCACGAGAATTTCATCGGTGCCAACCAGGCATCCGGTATCCAGGGCAACCTCGTGAACGGGAGCGTCAACCTCGACTGGCGCATCTCGGAGAACTTCTTCGATGACGGCCCCACGCACGGCCAGTCGATCAACATCACATCGCCCTCGAATGTCTATGTGAACGGCGTCACGATCACGGGGAACGTCTTCAATGGAGAACTCGTCGGCTTCCAGGCGATCCAGGAATACAGCGCCGGCACGAGTGGCGCGAGCCCCGCGATGGTCAACTTCGCGATCACGGGCAATACGTTCCAGGCGCACATCGGCACGCCGATCAATATCTATGGCGCAGTCAACGGGGTGATCTCGGGCAACAACATCACCGGGTACAACTGCCGCGCCACATCGGCGGGCGCGGACTCGACCTACTGCGCTGCCGTGAACCTGGCTGGCTCGTCTCAGTACATTCACGTGCATGGCAACAACTGCGGCGGTGCAGTTGGCAGCGGCGGCCCGTTCGGCGCAAACACTCATCTGGCTATCGCGAACGGTGGCACGAATGCCGGCCTGAACTCGGTGCATGACAACCTGTTCATCGCCGGCGGCACGTCCGATAACCAGGTCGGCCCGAAGGAATACGAGCAGACCTTCCTGACCAGCACGACGAACTATCAGGCAACGTCGACGGATCGGATTTGCATCATGGCGATGGTGCGCACCGCCGCCTGGTCGTTCGGATTGCCGCTCAATCCGACGCCTGGACGCACGGTCACGCTGAAGGACGGTGCAGGGCAGGCGGGCACCTATGGCGTGCAGGTCGTTGGCGTAGTCGACGGCGTGACGAATCCCAACTACACGACTAACTATTTCTCAAAGACGTTCCAGTGGAACAACGTCTCAAGTCAATGGAACGTCATCTACAACTGACGCCGGGGAAGCGTATGAACAAACAAGCGATGGCGACTGCCGCAAACGTGGCGACCAGCGGAGCGGGCGTCCTCAATTCGGCATGGCTCTGGTTTATCGCTGATCCGGCCGCGCACACCCTCTCGATTTTGACAGGCGCGCTGGTCGTCTCGCAGCTGTACTGGGGATGGATGAAATTCCTGAAGGGAGTCGCGTGATGAAAATCAGCCTGGTCGATGACTGGAAGCAGGCATGGAAATGGAGCGAGATGCGCATCATGCTGCTGCTGAGCGCGCTGCTCGCCGCGGCGCCGCATCTTGCGCAGATGCTGGCCGACAACTGGCCGAGCATCTATCCGTACGTGCAGACGTACTTCCCGAGCATCCCGCAGACGTTCTGGCCGGCGGCCGGCGTCGTGCTCGCGATGGTCGCGCGGGTGATCGAGATCGGTGCGAAGGGAGGGGGCGATGGGGCTCAGTGATCTCGTCCGTGCGATCTTCTCGCTGTTCCGGCGCGTGCCGGCCGCTGCACCACTTCCGGCCGCTCCTGATACGGGTTTCGCGGCCGGTGGTGCGGAAATCGTTCCAGCTGTTCCGCAAAACGTTCCAGTCGCGCCGACTGCCGCGCCGACGCCAGCCGTCGACCCGATGGTTTCGGTTCCTGTAGCGCATGAGCCCGACTGGCTCGTGCTCTGTCGCCCGCTCACGGAAGCATCGGAATCGTGCCCCCTGAAAGCGTACCCGGATCCGGCTAGCGGAGGCGCACCGTGGACGATCGGATGGGGCGCTACGGGCGCTGGAATCGTCGAAGGCACCGTATGGACACAGGAGCATGCCGACAGCCGCCTGACGCTCGATTTAAACGTCCGGGCGGACATCGTCGATCGACTCGTGAGAGTCGTCCTCACGCCGGCGCAGAAGGCCGCGCTCGTCGATTTCGTTTACAACGTCGGCGAGGAGAATTTCGCGGGATCGACGCTGCTGAAGCGGTTGAACGCGGGTGACTATCAAGCCGCGGCGGACGAGTTCCCGAAGTGGAATTTGGCGCATGGGAAAGTCATGCTGGGCCTCGTCACGCGCCGCGCGCGCGAGCGCAGCCTCTTCCTTACCGGCAAATGGAGCGCAGCATGACGCAGGTTGTTCGTGACCATCCGATCGCCGTGGCGATGACCCAGAACCGACATGCCGAGCAGTTCTATGAGGCTGAGCGCGAGCGCGTCGAGCGCGAATACATGCGTGCCGAAGACGCGCGCTTCGGACGGAAACGGAAGCGGCCGCCGGCCCGGATCGAGCAGCGCCTGGCGCGCAAGCAGCAGGAGCGGAACCGGAAGAAGATGGGGAGCACGTCATGACGCTGATCGTTTCTTTTCTCGTCGCGCACCTCGGCGCGATCCTTGGCGCGCTGGTCGGCGCCGGCGGCGTGCTGTTCGGCATGTTCCGCCATCAGCAGGCGAAGACGGCCACGGCCAAGGCAGCGGCGAGCGTCGCTCAGGCCCAGGCTACTGTCGACGCCGGGAACGCCGCGGCGGCGCAGGTCGGCCAGCAGGCAGCGGCAGCGGCGGCCGACGCGCAGCAGCAGGCGGCGGCCACGCCGGATTCCGACCTCGACGCGCGGCTCGCCGGCATCGGCGCGCTACGGAAGGACTGACCATGCGCACGATGATCGCCGCGGCCGCGCTGCTCTCCGGCTGCCAGACCTGTCCGCCGGCGCCCGCGCCGCGCGTCGTCGACACCGGTTGCTCGTGGGTGATGCCGCTGATAGCATCGGCACAGGACACGCCCGAGACGAAGCGCGAGATTCTCGCCTACGAGCTCGCTCGGCAGAAGAACTGCGGAGGAAATGGCAAGTAAACGGGTGTGCCCGGAATGTGCCCTGAATGCCCGCGAAATGGCTAAAATGGGCGCGAAAGCGTAGCCGATATGAGGGTGGCTATCGCTTCGGATCGTTGTACAGCAACGCTTTCGCTTCCATCGTCTTTCAAACTACCGTTCTTCTAAGCCGTAGGCCGCAGGTTCGAATCCTGCAGGGCGGGCCACCCGAATTCCTTATGCAGCAACGCTTTGCGCCGCTTCCGACAGCGGCGTTTTTTCTTCTTGCTCGACCGACTGCGCCCAAAATGTGACCGTCCCAGCGTGCTGCGCCAGATGGCTCGGTGCGAGGTGTGCGTACTTCTGCACCATCGCAACGGTCTCCCAGCCGCCCAGTTCCTTCAGCACCATCAGAGGCGTGCCACGCTGCACGTGCCAGCTCGCCCAGGTGTGCCGAAGGTCGTGCCAGTTGAAGTCGACCATCCCGGCTGCCTTACATGCCTGCGCGAAGTCCCGCTTGTCGATCTGCCCGATCAGCTTCGGAGGCCCGTCGCCGCGCGTGTATCCGCGTGTGAAGACGAGATCCGTCGCTGTACTGGCACGGCGCGCGAGCACGCTCATCGCGTCCTCGTTCAGTGGCACCGAGCGCGCGCGCTTCGACTTCGCTCCCTCGTGCGTGATCCACGCGTTGCACTGCGCGAGATCGAGCTGCGAGACGCGTAGGCCGAATAGCTCAGATTCGCGCATCCCGGTCGCCACGGCCACGATCGCGGCGTCGCGCATCCATGGCAGACGCAACGCGTTGATCATCGCCATGATGACCGCCGGCGACTCCCAGCGTACTCGCACGTCGGGCTCCTCAAACCGCTGCAGCTTCGGCACGCGATCGATCCATCCCCATTCCTGACACAGATTCAGCATGCGCCGGATAGTATTGACGTATCGGTTCCGCGTGCCGGGCTCCAGTGGCCGCGCCGGCTTTCCTTTGATTAGGCGATGCGTTGGTAGCGCATCGAAGATCTCGTCGGCCGTGATTGCTCGGATCGAGCGCCCCGCGAATCGCTCGCCCCAGTAGGTGACGTGGCGGAGCTTCCCGGCATAGTCACGCTGGCCCTCACATAGCTTCAGGAATCGCATTGCCGCCTCCTCGAAAATTCGATCGGGCGTCTCTCCGAGCTTGTCCTGGCGCCACAAGTCGGCCTTCAACCGGTCGTGATATTCCTGCGCTTCCCTTCGGTCCTTTGTTTCAGTAGAGCGGCGAATTCTTTCGCCGCTTGGCGTGCGGAGGTCGATAAACCAGACCCCGGAGCCTTTACGTCTGCGGATTGACATCCATTTTCTCCACCGACCCGCAGCGATAGCCGGGTCAGATTGTTGCGCTTTTCCGATAGACCAGCAAGCCGGGAAGGCCAGACTCGCCAGACCCGCGAGCCTGGCAACCGGAAACCAATTTGGTGACGCATCGCGAAAACGGTGCTGTAGGACAGCTGCATTCGTTCCGCTACTTGCTGGAGGGTGAGGGCGGTTTCGGATTCGTCGCTCATGGCTTGCTCCGGTGGAGGGCGTAGAGCGGGACGCTGTGCTCGTCAGGATTGCCGACTGCAACTGAATACGCGTGAGCGAACGTTTCATTCGTTTTGAAGCGCTCCAAATCACTCGGGAACATGTGTGCAGCCGGCTCCCCGCAAACCTTCTCCAGCCACGCCTCTTCGAGCGCCGCATACAGCTTCACGAACGACTCGGACGACAGCTTGTCCCGGTCGTTGTTCTCCTTCAACGTCTTGCGGACGATCTTGAGGATCTGGTCGCGCGAAAGGATCGGTTCAGTCATTGGCCTTCTCCTGCGCGGGCGTCTACTCGGATCGCGAATACCTCGACGGGATCGGGTCCGAAGTGCGGATGCGTGATCGTGCGCGTGACGAAGCCGCGCCATGGCATTTCGATTCGCCGGGACGTGTCGCTCGTCTTCGGGTAGCCCCTCGTCAGCACGATCCGGTCGTATGTCCGGTTGAGCAGCCGCTTTTGCCAGAACGGCGTGACGAGCCGGAATTCCTCGTTCTTCGTGCCGGCGACGATCTGGTCGAAGTAGATGCCCTTCAATGCGAGCGTTAGCGTACGCATCACGCACCTCCTGCGCGGGCGGCAATCGTCAGCGCATGCGTCGTGCTCTGAATGCCAACACATGCGAAGAAGTGGGCCGCGTCCACGATGTCAGCATCGCGCACCGGCTTGCGCCCGAATTCAATGGACGACAGCTCTGCGGGGCCGCGCCCAAGGTGCTGCGCCATGTCCATCAGCGTCGTGCCGGCGACTATCCGCAGCGCGCGCACAAGCATCCCGTATGGCGTTAGCGGGTTCGTGAGGCTCGGCCGTTCGTCCGTCACCTCGGCGCGCGGCTCCGGCTGCTGAGCGGCGAGGAGGGCGCGGAGCGCTTCGGCAAAGGATGCAGCCGGCCGAGCTTCGGCCTGTTCGATCGCCCACTGGAGCGCCATTCGTTGAACACCGGTCAGCGTCTTATTCATGCTTGTCTCCATCGAGGAAGAGCTCGCGGAGATCGTCAGCGATGCTGTTCAAGCCATTGGCTGCCGCGAGATCCGCTGCAACAGCACATGCCGCCCGCTGGCCGTCCGTCAGCCCCTGCCGAGTGGCGACCTGCGCGGGCGGGGCGGTGTAGAGCGGAACACGCGTCTTGCGAGGTTCGCGATACAGCACGACTTGGCATTGCTGCGAATAGGTTCGCAGCGCTTCAAGATCGCGAGGCAGGATATGCGCCACCGCCTCTTGCCCCGCTGCCGCTGCGGGCTGCGATGCTGCCGCGCCGGCTGGAAGCAGCCCCGACAGCTTCACGATGTCGACTACCATTTCGACGCAATCGACCGGCAAGCAGATTCCATGCGCGTCACAGATCGAAACAACGTCGTCGTAATCGAACGACGCCCGCTCGTCTGCCGTAGGATGTCCGGGTTGCTCGCCGCATTCGATACATACGTGGTCGGAGCGCACGTAGTCATGCGCGCAGTCTGCCGGAGCTGCCGCTGTATCTCCGGAGGGAGGCTGCGGGGCGTTGACGAGAGCCAGTGCGGCTTGGAAAAATGCTTCCCGGTCTTCTTCCTCAAACCCGTGCAGGTAGAACCCGTAGTCGTCGAAGTGCTTCTCGATACTGGATTCGTCGTGCGCGCATGGTTCCTGAACAAAACCCAGCGGAGCGACGCGCGTCAGCGTCGTGTCGCTCTTGAAGCGCTCGTAATACTCTCGCGGCACATCAAGCCAGCCGCCGTCCTCGGTCAGGATCTGATACCGAACGGGAGCCGGCGCTGCATCGATCATGGCCTGATAGTCGGAGCGCACTTCGGCGCGCACGAGCGCATCTCCGTAAAATTCGGAGTCGCCCTTTGCGATGCCGGCAGTGATCATCTCGTCGGTCGGCTCGATCGGCACCAGCTTCCACCCCTCAGGCACCGCTCCCGCCACCTCAGTGCGAGGGGCGCGGACGCTCCACAGTTCATTCGCTCGCTTTCTTGCGAACGCGGCTGAACCTTCGATGATCCGCTTGGAGTCAGGGTCAGTCAGCCAATTAGCTGCGTCCTCAAGTGACGCAGCAGCATTCATGACAGCAGAAAACCATGCTGCGCGCTCATCCGCCCCATTGCCCGTGCCTTCGAGCGGGGCGGATGGTGCGGGTTGCGCTGCCGAACATGCTTGGTCGAGGCGTCCCGAGTAGTACCAAAGCCAAGCGGCTGCCGACCCATCGTGACAGTAATCGCCTCCCGTTTCTTCGCGAGACAGATTGAATCCGCCAACCCTTGCTTTTCTCTCGAAGTCTCCGCCCCAATCGGCCGTCACCTCGGTCGGCGCTGCTTCGTGCTGCTCGACAGCCGCGAGGGCTTTTTCCAAGCGCTTTTTGTGCGCGGTCAGCGACCGCACAACCGGTACCTTGTCGAGAAAATTTCCCGGTGCGCGTTCGGCAATCAGGTCCAGTTGTCGGCCGATCGTGTCGATCGTGAGCGTCACGGCTTCGGTCAGCGCATCAGCGCGGCTCTTGTCGGTAGTGAGCCGCTCGCGCAGCAGATCGATCCAGTTCTCGACGCTTTCCGTCTCGCCGTGTTTCAGGCAATACAGCGCCTTCTCGATCACTTCGGCGTTGGTTTCAGGGTAGGCGGTGGTCATGGTGTGGTCCTCATGCGAAGTCGATCGCGCTCTGCTCGGCGTGGTTCGGCGTGGAAGGAAAAAGCGATTCCTGGCGCTGCGCATCCTCGATGCGGCGGCAGGCGATTTCGAAATACTTCGGCTCGATTTCGATGCCCGTGAACTTTCGACCCGCACGAATCGCGGCGACCCCCGTCGTTCCCGATCCCATGAACGGATCGAGCACCATGTCGCCGTCTTCGCTCCAGAAGCGCATGAGCCAGTCGAAATGCTCGAGCGCGCGGCTGCACGGATGACCGTTTGCCTTGCGGCCGCGCGGCTGAACCTTCGGCGACATGCCGGGAATGAGGTGGCAGCCAGGCCCGCTGGCGATTGGCTCGCCGAAACCGTAGGCAATCTCATTCCCGCCGAGCTTGCGACCGATGTAGCCGGGCATCACGTATTGCAAGATCTGCGCAACGAAGAACGGCATCAGCGGCGTGACGGCCGTCAGGAACCGCGGGTCGCTATCTGACCGCATCACGATCACCATGCGCTTCGGCAATCGCATCGCCCCGATGGCTTCTTCGAGCAGCTCGTACGGGCGGTCATAACCCTGAAGAAGGCCGGCAGGCACGTTCGGCCACACCGGGTCCGTGATCACGACGTCGGAGCGCGGCAGCGTTTCGAGCACGTCGCGGCAGTCCCCGAGATAGAGCGTCGCGTCGCCGATCTGTACCTTCTCGCTCATCGTCATCCTCAATCAGTAGAACAGCCGCATCGGTTGGGCGCTCGGCTCGCATCAGGCAGCGTTTAGCATGAAAGCGCCGGGAGTCGAGTCGGTGCTATGACGGGGCCCGGCCGTCATCCGAGCGCCCACCGATGCAGCCGGGGTGCCGCGCGTGGGGACGCGCGGCGCGTGGGTCATTGTTCGGTGGGTTCTGCGGCCGGCTCGACGCTGCGCGATCGTTTCGTCGTGATCGTTGCGTCACTCTTCACGACGCCGCGCGCGAGATCAGTACCGGCGAATGGATCTTCGGGCGGCGCATCGCTGGCGGCGGTCGGCGTGTCGTCCTCGGCATTCTGTCGCGCGTCGCCATCTCCAGCATCGGCACCGTCGTCGTCGTCGCCTTCGTCCTGCGACTGTTCCGCGCCCATCGGCAAGCTCGCCTGGTCGCCGCTGTCGGGCGGCATGATCGACACAGGCACGTCCGTCTGCAGCAGCTCGTCGATCTTCCCTTTCTCGTGCGCGGTCGGGTGCACGATCGCCTTGCACTTGACGAGCGTGATGCCGAGATCCTTCGGGAGAACCTGGAACGCGCTGATCTTCGCTTCATCAAGCACGATGTGCGATCGGTCGGTGTTGCCCGTGTGCAGCGTCAGCAGCCAGCCGGTGAGGTCGCCCGGGATGTCGATCCACTGCTGCCACCACGGGAACCGCAGTTGCGAGACGCCATCGGCCACGTTCGACGTGTCGATCTTCGACTGCTGAGTCTTCGGGTCGACGCTCGGCCCGGCCGCCTTGCGGTAGAACGCGTCGCGCAGGCCGTTGCTGTCGAGCGCGTCGAGGACCGTGTTGGTCATCGCGAACTCGAAGATGATCGAATGCGCGGGTCGCTTTTTCTTCTTCCCGTGCTTCTCCATGATGGGCGTCACGGAAGTGATCTTCGCCATCGCTCGTTCGATTTCGATGTACATGTGTGTGCTCCGGGTGGTTGGCGGGTTACTGCTTCTGCGGCGCGACGCGCCCGGCCCAGTGCCGGATGCGCTTCTCGACGTACTCGGGGACTGCGCAGATCTGGCCGCCGTCGAACGCCGCGAAGACCGGCTTCAGCAGCTCTCGGTCGATCGGGCAGCTGACGACGTCGTGCCGGATCGCGGCGACTAGGCGGTGGAGGTCGTTGCTGGTGATCATGCGGCCCTCTCTTGCAGTCGTTTGATCATGGCGTTCACCTCGGCCTCGAACTGCAATAGGCCGGGCAGCAGCACGCCGTCGATGTACGCGTCGTCGCGCGGAACGATCTGGGTGTAAAGGCTGTACGGCTCGGGCACGCGCGGGTCGTACGACGCGAACAGCCACCAGCGCCGGCCGGTGACAAGCATGCCGCCCTGCACCTGGTCGACGTGATCGTCCGGCATGCCGTTCAGCAGCGTGTTGATGTGCACGGCCTCGTCCATCGGGCACTTCGATTCGTAGCCGCCGTCGTCGCCAATCAGGCCGTCGGGCGACGCACCGAGGAACTCGTAACGCGGGTGCGTGAAGAAGCCGCCGGGCGCGATGATGTAGCCGGTCGCGAGCTCAGCCTGTTCGCGGCCGAACGGCTCGATTTCCTCACCCCATTTCGTCGCGCGACCGCCTACTTGGTGCGTCGACGTCGCGGCGAGCCGCTCGAACACGATCTCGTGCATATACTTGTCGCGCTCTGCCTTTGGCTTTCCGGCCTTCGTGAGGCTGACTACGTCCGCGAAGCGGCTCGCCGTGATCCGGCCGGCGCGCGCTGCGAACCAGGCGTCGGTGCGCTGGTCGATGGCGTTATTCATCGTCGCCACCCGGCTCGCGCCGGCCGGTGCCGTCGTCCTGCGGCGCACCATCGTCTTGCTGCTGCGCGGTCGGCGCGCCAGCAATCGCCGCAATGCGGTCGCGCTCGCGCAGGCCGATCGCGGAACGGTCTTCCTTCGAGAGCTTCGTCCACTCTTCCTTGAACGGCTCGAAACCGAGGTCGCGCGCGACACCTTCGAGGCGCTTGATGATCTGCTCGTGCGCCGGCGTGCGCGCGGGGCGCGCGCTATCGGCTGCGCTGCTGGCGATCTGCGCCGGCGTCGCGCGCGGCGTGATGTCGTGCTCGACCGGCTCGATGTCCATTACTTCCTCGGCGACCGCGATACCCTTCAGCACGTCGGCGAAGTTGTCGCGCAGCGCGAACGCGCGCGCGCGCATCTTCTTCATGCGCTGCGGGTACTGCGCCCACGGGCCTTGTTTCCCGATCAGGCCAGCCTTCTTCGCATCTTCGTCGCTGAAGCTCTGGACGTCCTCGGGCTTACCGCGGCGCTTGACCTTGATGAAGGCCGTGCCGTTTTCCTCCCACTCCTGTACGTACTCGCAGACAGGCGAGGCGAGCACGAGCGCGAGCAGGGCGTCGCCCCAGAGCGACGGACGGCCGTTGATCACGGCGATGTTCTGCATGGCCTGCATCGGCTTCAGGCCGAGTTCCATGCCCCACTGGATCGCAACGAGCACGTTCCCGGGCTTGCCGATGAAGTCCTTCGGCACGATGCTTGAATCGGCGAGGATGTTCGCCAGCTGCATCGCCTGCTCGAGCGAGCGCGGCGACAGGTCGAACGCGCCGGGCGCGGTGTCTTGGTTGGTGGTGATGACGTCGGACATTGCATTTTCTCCATGTGCGCGAGACTCGGCCGCGCGGGGTGGTGGTTCAGGCTGCTACAGGTGAGGTTTTGACAGGAAGTTCGACGTCGTAGATGGACAGCCAGTAGAGGACCGTCGACTGCTCGACGTTGTAGTGCGCAGCGAGCGTCGCGACGATCGCGTCGAGCCCCGGGCCTTGGACGAGGAAGTCCTCGCGATCGCGTTGCTGCTGTTCGCGCGCGGCAGCCGCTTCACGCTCACGCGCCTCGCGTGCGGCCGCTTCTTCACGTTCCCGCTGCTCGCGCTCGGCGCGGTCAAGTTCCGCCTGCCGGCGCGCCATTTCCGCGCGCTCCGCGTCGATCTGGCGCTGCTGCTCTTCGAGTACTGCGCGACGCTCGGCATCCTCGCGCTCTTGCTGCGCCCGGCGCGCCGCTTCCTCGGCCTCGCGGCGTTCGCGATCGACGCGTTCCTGCTCGGCGCGCGCTGCAGCTTCTTCGCGCTCGCGCGCGGACCGCGCTTCGGCTTCGATGCGTTCGCGTTCTGCACGCTCGGCCTCGTCGCGCTGGCGCTGGGCTTCCAGCTCGGCGCGCTCGCGCTCGATCGCCTCGTGTTCGGCAGCGAGACGATCGGCTTCGGCTTCTTGCGCAACGGCCGCCGCGTGCAGTTCCCACAGCTTCTCCAGCGTCGTGCCGCGCGTCATTTCGGCTTCGCCGGTAAGCTCGGCAAAGTGCTCAACGTCGATCGGGAGCGCCATGATCAGCTGGATCTCGGCGTGGATATAGGACGCCGGCCGGCCAGCAACCTTCGAAACGACCGTCCGGATCTCGTCGATGCGCGCGCGGATCGCGGCGATGCGCCGCTGCTCGGCTTCGAGCTTCGCGCGCTTCTCGGCCTCGCGCGCCTCGTCCCAGACGTCGCGCATGCCGATCAGGCGCGTTTCTTCTGGCTCGATCAGCGCGACGAGGCGATCTTCCTCGGCGATCACAGCCTTCGAGAACTTCGTCGCGTCGTCGCGCGCATCCTTGCCGACCTTACGGATTGACGTGCGTGCGGTGCGCAGCAGCATCGCTGCGGCGTGGCACTGGTCGCGGCCGGCCGCATTCTTGATCTCGACGATGTCGTTCGATTTCGCGACCAGCGCGAGCATTTCCTTCTCGCGCTCGCTGGTGCCGAGCGCAACGGCGGCGCGCTCAACGACGGTCAGTTCGGTGGTAGTGGTCATCAGGTCCTCACGTGGATAGGGGCGACGGCCGGGCCGTCCTGGTTGAGAAGGGCGAGCGCGATCGTGCACAGGGCAGCGATTAGCATTGCGACGAGAAAGGCGGCGAACGGGCTGCGCGCGTGTAAGCGCTCGAGGAATCGCTCGAAGCGGTCGATCAGCGCGCCGATGAAGAGGACGAGCGTCACGCGGCACCTCCCGCGCGCAGCGCGACGAGCAGGTACCAAGCGGCGCCGACCAGCGCGAACAGGCAGAAGGCAGCGATGCGGGCTACGGTTCCGTGCACGCGCCCGCACGCGCGGTAGAGGTCGTTGTCGTTGGCGGCGCGCATCACAGATCCTCGCCGCAGACGCGGAAGTGCCGCACCGGCTCCGGCGCAGCCTTGCGGCCGGCCTTGATCAGGGCGGCGTCGATGGCGAGGCGCACGCCGGAGGTCAGCATGATCGTTCCCGCGTCAGCGTCGGCCGCAATGATTTCGAGGATCTCGGCCATGTCGGGCGCCGCAACGATCAGGCGCGCATCCTCGTCGGAGATCACCAGATCATCGCAACTCATGGACACGACCGATTTTCCGTTTTCAGCCGCGATCCCCGGCAATCCTTCATGGAAAACAGGCTCGTAGACGCACGGATTCGGGCCGCGTGGACCTGGATGGTTGCCTTTGTGCTCGGGTTTGTTGCATTGGCCGTACCATGCCCCAATTCGCCACGGCCCCGGCGTGTGCTTGATCTCGTTCATGCCGCACCTCGTGCGCGGAGCATGGCGTCGGCGTAGTAGTCGCGGAGCGTCATGCCTTCTTGAGCATCTTCGAAACTTCCGCTACGGCCATTGCGCGGAAACGCCGGGCCGCCGTCGTTGATCTTTTCCATGGGGTCCCTCGGTGTGGTGCGCGGCTCAGCCGCGGTGGTGGTCGTCGTTCTCGATGTTCTTCATCGCGGTGCGGATGCGATCGACTACCTCGTAGCCGATACCGAACGCGAAGAGCATGCCGAGGCCGATGAGGACGGTTTTGACGAAGGTCTGCATGTCAGACCTCGTCCCAGAGGCGAACAGCGCGGCGGCCGATGTGGTCGGCGCAGCTCGAGAAGCCTTCGTTGCCCGGGCCAAATGCTTGGCCGCAGTGCGAGCAGATGACGTTCGCGAAACGCGGGCCGTCGCTGTCGAGCGAGCGCTCGGCCTCGAGTTCGGCGTCCTCGGCCATCGCGTGCACGATGATGTTCATCACGAGGTCACCCAGCGCCTCCGGCGACTCGCGGAACGCGGCCTGCAGCGCGCGGCCGTGCTTGGCCTGCGTGACGCTGTGCATGCCACTGACCAGGTCGTCGAATGACAGCGCGTCGATCTTTGCCTTCAGGCGCTCCTTCGCCATCGCGGCGACGGTTTCGGCGCGGTCTGCTTCGGCTTCGACGGCGTCGTTGAACTGCTGCAACTGCCGATCCGACCAGAATTCGGCCGCGCGTTCGGTGGTGGGAGTAAGCATGGCCGGCCCCTTACACGAGGTGACGCTCAAGCGTCGACAGACAGTTCTGCGCGTAGCCGATCACGGCGTCCGGGTTCATGCCGCAGAAGTTCGTGCGCCGGCTCATGCCCGCGAGGTAGCCGCGCAGCAGGGCGATTGCTGTCGTGCGAGAAATGAGCTGATCGATGAACTCGATCTCGGCCTTCGTGCTCCAGCCGGTGGGGTCTGCGTGGGTCATGGGGTGCCTCTCGATCTGCTGTCACTGCGACGAGTGACCGTGAGGCAATTATACGAAAGCGCATAAGATAGTCAATACGATTTCGCATAGGAGCGGACGAAAAAAATCCCGCCAGAGCGGGATCGAGGCGGAGCGCCTTTAACGGCGTGGCGCGGCGAATCCTTGAATGATCCACGCGAGCGCCTTTGCGGCGCCAAAGCCTATGAGGGCGATGATGATGAAAATGGTGGCCGCTTCGTGCCGGTTCGACGTGAGATTTGAGAGCGCAATGATGCCGAACAGGATTCCCCAGATCCATCCGAGTCCGGCGATCACGCGCGCGATGCGCATCAGTCCTTCGTTCCCGTTCATCGTGCGATCTGGAGGTCGTACAACTGTTGATCATCGGTCAGGCATGTGCCCGTACCGGACTGACTCCAGCCGCTGAAAGAAAATACGCACCGCAGGTTGTGGCCGTCGGCCGACTGCGCGAGCACGTTCCCGTTTCCGGTCGCGCTGATCCCGATTGCATTCCCGGTCGCAACTTGGCCCCCGGAGAAGGCCGTGCCGAGCGCGAATGCGCCGCCCTGCATGTAGGCGAACTTGCCGACGTAGGTGCGGTCATCGATTGTGATGGAAACCGTCTTATCAATCTGCTTCGCTGTGCCGAAAGCCATCTTTCCAGGTCCCCTTGGCATCAGCGAAATATCGTAGGTAGCGCACCCTGCAAGAGGCAGCAGCATAAGCGCCGAGCATATTAGTTTTCGCAATTTTCTTCCCCCGAATTGAATCCCCAGTTATGCCGTTATCGTCTTCTATATCGGCGGTGCTCAACCATTACGCCAATGATTTTTACAGCGCCATGTTCGCTGCTCACAGTCGGGTAATCAGGATTAAGCGGGACAAGTTCGAATAAGTCTTGGCCGCTTGCATTCACCCCGCGCGCGCGATAGCGCTTGAACGATGCTTCCTCCTCCTGTTTGGCGGCGACCACGTAATCGCCCGGACGCGGCTGCAAGACCGGATCGATGATGACGCGATCGCCAGGATTGAATTCTGGAGTCATGGAATCGTCATCGATTTCGAAGGCAAAAGCCGCCTCCGAAAGATCGAGATCGGTCAGCAGGAAATCGGATGCCCCATGCCTCGTGGATGAGCCGATGGCCTCAGTCATTTTTACCACCTGCAGGCTATTTAGTAAGGGAATGCGCCTGGTCCCGATCGCCGCGGGACGAATGTTGGATTCTGACTGAATCTTTCTCAGATCGATATACCGGAGATCATTGATTGATACGCCGAAATAATCGGCTATGGGCCGGAGCGTCGGATCTCGGGGCGTCTGGCTCTCGCCCGTCAAGATGCGATGGATGGTCGGCTGAGGAGGGCGGTTGTGGAGGGCATCCGCCAGCGAGTTACCGCTCAGTCCGCGCCGATCCATCAACCACTGAAGGTTCGAGGCGAGGAAGTTGGGATTGTCGGTCATGCCCGGGAAAATACGTATCTGCATAGGTTCCGGCAAGCGTCTATACGAAATAGATTTACTTCAATACGAAAACGTATAAAATACGCTCCAACAGACCTCGGAGCGTTCCTATGAAGCCCGCCAAGCAACTGGTCGACGAACTGACGGCAGATGGCGTAAGCCAGAGCAAGATCGGCGCGGCGACAGGCATCCCTCAGGCCACGATCAGCCGCATTCAGACCGGCCAGATCGCGGATACGAAGGCCTCCTACTGGAGCCGCATCTCCTCCTTCCATACCGAGCATTTCAGCGCCAAGTCGGCCGCCCATTCCGATGAGGTGCCCGCATGAGCACCGTGGAAGCAGTCTCGCCGGACGAGGTTGAAAACACACGCATGCTCGGCGCACGCAATCGCGCGGAGATTTTGCAGACGATTGCGCGCGTCACGCAGGCCCATGCAGCGGATTGCATGGGCGTCTCAGCCAGCACGGTGAGCAGAGCGATCGAAGATCAGCTCGACCGCTGGTCCCTGATGCTTGCGGCGCTCGGCCTGCAGGTCGTTCCGATGGATTCGATGGTCGTCGACCCGCACGAGCTCACGGCGCTTGAAAGCATGGCGCTGAAGTACCTCGAGACGCGCCGCGCTCAACGCGTACAGGACGACCGCCGTGATTGATCTCTGGATTGACCTTTTCATGGCCGCGGTCATTTCCTTCGCCTTCGGCGGATGCTGGAGGTGGGCATGAACTGCAAGCCCGGCGATCTCGCACGCGTCGTGCGCAACGGCGCCATCGCCCCCACCGACGGCATTCTCGACCGCATCGTTGAAGTGAAGCGCTATGCGGTCGCCGGCGAGATCCTGGTCTCCGTCTGCGGCCAGAAATTCCGCGTCGATACCGACGGCTGCCCGATCTTATGGATCGTCACCAGCGCCAGTCCGTTGCCATGGGCTGACGGCGGCAATGCGTACCTATTCTGGGAGCGCGCGCTCGGCGATCAGTACCTGCGGCGGCTCGGCGGCGTCTCGCTTGCTGATGATGTCGAAAGCGAGGCGAAGGTCCCGAATTCCCTCACCCATTTCACGCGCCAAGGATGAGGCATGTCTGGCGACTGGATCAAAATGAGCGCTGACCTTTCCGAAGACCCGATTGTGATCGCGATCGCGGCACGCCTTGGCATCGACGAGTTCAGCGTCGTCGGGCGTCTGCATCGTATCTGGTCATGGGCCGACCGGCACCTCGCCGACGGTCTCGCTCTCGGCATCACGCCCGAGTGGATCGACCAGTTCGTGCGTCTCGACGGCTTCTCGAATGCCCTTCTCGATGTGGGCTGGCTTTCTCGAATCGATAAAGCTGGCTTTCTCGATTCTCAGCAAAACCTTCTCGATTCCTTCTCGGAAACCTTTCTCGATTCTTCTCGAATCCTTCTCGATTCGCGGGTTGGGGGGGGTATGGGGGGGGTGGTTTTTCCAAGGTTTTTTAGGTTTTTAAGCGGTAAAACAACCAAAACCACAACCAAAACCAACCCAACACCAACGCGCGTGAGCGAAATCGAGAAAGATCGAGATAACCAAATCGAGAAAGAAATCGATAAAGGCGTTTCTCGAATCGAGAAGGTCGAGAAAGACGAATCCTTCTCGATTTTCTGGAAGACCTACCCACGGAAGGATTCGAAGGTGCAGGCGCAGAAGGCGTTCGTGAAGCTCGCGCCATCTGCCGAACTGCTCGAGCGGATCCTCGACGCGCTCGACCGATTCAAGCGCTGCGATCAGTGGATGCGCGAGGACGGCAAGTTCATCCCCTTCGCATCGACCTGGCTGAACCAGCGCCGGTGGGAAGACGAGTCGACGCCTGGGATGCGGCCCAACGCGGGCTCGCCATCCGCTTCGATCCACGAGCGTCGCCGCGCTGGTTGGGCCGCATTGACCGGCACCGGCTCCGCGCAACAACCTGAAGTAAAACCCGCAGAGGTGATCGATGGACATGCAAAGCTCATCGGCTGAGCCGGCGCTCGAGCCGTGGCCGCAGGACGGCGTACCCCAACGCTGGGTGTTGGAGCTGTTCAAGCGCATGGGGCGCATGTGGGGCAATGCGTTCCTCGAGAAGTGGCCGCAGGACGACCTGCACGGCGTACAGATCGAGTGGGCACGCGGGCTGCGCAAGCTGTCGCCGAGCGAGCTGAAATCGGGCGTCGATGCGCTGCTGACGCTCAAGTTCCCGCCGTCGCTGCCCGAGTTCTACGGCCTTTGCAAGCAGATGCGGCTGCATGAGATGCCGCGGGCCGAAGCGCTGACGGATCAGACGAAGGCCGATCCGGAGACGGTGCGCGCGAACCTGGAGCGCATGCGCGAGATCCTCGCGCCGCTGTCGGCACCGCGCGAGATCACGGCGGAGTGGGCCTACAAGCTGCTCATGCGCGGTGAGTCGCGGTCGGGGAAGGCGCTGACACACGAGGTCATTCGGTGCGCTTCGGATGCGATCTCGTCGTCGGCCGGCCGCCGCGTGGTCGAGAACTGCATCGATCCCGAGTTGCGCGAGAGCTATCGGACCATCCGCGAGGCGATCGTGGACAGCTATCGGGCGATTGGGAAGCCGTTGTGGGAGGTCGTATGACCACCACTACACCCGCACGCGTGAATCCGTTTGAGCTGGGCTATGAGGCTGCACGCAATGGCATCGAGATCTGGCAGAACCCCTATAGCCCTTACGGAAACAAAGGGGCTTACGACCAATGGAATGCCGGTTGGCACCGTTGGGGACGCAACATTCTCTCGCAGAGGTAAGCATGCTAACGCTCACCGTCTTCTGGGCCTTCGGCACGCTCCTCTTCATCGTCACATTCGTGGTCGACGGCGAGATTCGCATCAGCGAGGCTGCACTCGCTATCGCATGTGGCTGGGGCTGGCCGCTCTTCCTCGCGCTTTACCTCTTCGGCCGCTATGGCGACACCGTCATCTGGAGGCGCAAATGATCATCCTTGGCATCGACCCGGGCCTGACTGGCGCCATCGCGGCCCTTGACCACAACGGCCAGTTCCTCGGCGTGGCGGACATTCCCACGTGCATGATCGACGGCGCAGATAATGCCACGATCAAGCGCGAGGTGGACGTGCGCGCGCTATGGGCGCTGATGCGCAAGATGATCCCGGGCGGCGAGTCGGTGATCTGCGCGATGGAGCACATTAGCAGCCTCGGCAGCGCGGTGAAGGGCGACCAGGCGAAGGCATCGCTCGCGGCCACCAAGGCATCCATCGCGGCCGTTCTGACGCTCCAGCGCCTGCCGATTCATCGAGTGACGCCGCAGAAGTGGAAGCGTTTCTACGGGCTCGACAGCGACAAGGATCGATGCCTCGAAGTGGCGCGCCAGCTCTATCCGTTTCCGGCATTCGCGCGGAAGAAGGACCACAACCGGGCCGAGAGCGTGCTGATCGCGCGCTGGGCGTTGAGGAACCTCGTATGAAGATCATCGGAGAATGGATTCCTTCGGGCATATGGTTGCCGGGCTGTGAATACATAGGCACCGCGCCTATCGAAATTCATACCGAAGAACAGCTTATCGCCGCTCTTTTCGGCATCACTCAGCAATGCGACAGCGACGGCGGGGAGTGCGATTGATGGACACGATCAAAGCCCTAGTGGTCGGTATTGCTGTCGGCCTCGTGTTCCTCTGCATGGTCAACGGCATCGCCGACGCCGTCGAATATCTCGCGAATCGCGTGACGATCTGTCGGAGGGGCGCGTGATGGGTGCCGTCGGCTTCATTGTCTGGCTCACGCTTCATCTGCTCGCTCGCGTGTGCTCGGCTCTTTCGATCGTTTGCTGCGCGCCTGTCGTGATTCTCGCGTCGGCCAGCAGAGGTCTTTCGAAACTCGCGGAGCACTTCGAGTGAACGTCCTTCAGCTCGCCGGCATGCTCCCGCGCGACCCACAGTTCCGCGCCTGGGTCGCGCAATGGATGGTCCCGCCGCGTGAGGTCGACGTCGGCACGGCGGCCGATTTCATTCGCACCGTGTGCGAGATCACGTCGCGCCGCGAGCTCGCGACCGACGCTCAGGCGCAGCAGCGCTTCCACCAGTTCCTGCGCCGGCCGTTCGTGGCCTGGCGCGATCAGCAGCACCAACCCGCATAGGAGGGGCCCATGCCCGGTCCGCTGCAGTCCAAGTTGCAATTCTTCGGTGGTCAATACGCCGCCGTGACGCTCAATGCTGCGGCTGGCACGACGCCGCAGACGATCCTGCAGGTTCCGGCCGGCCTGTACTGCTACATCCTCGGCCTGCAGATCACGGTCGATCCGACGTGCACGATCGGCGCGGCGGGTATGCAAGGCACGAGCCTGACGGCCTTGGCCGGCGGCCAGACCATCGCGATGCTGCGCTCCTTCATCCCCGCGAGCTTCGTTGCGCCGACGGTACCGACGATCAATCGCCAGACCGGCGCGCCCGACGCGTTTTTCGCGACGACCGTGCAGGGCGAAACGATCCAGGCGGCGAACAGTGTCGCACTCACGGCGGGCTCGATCCGCGTGAGCTTCAACTACGGCTTTTCCAACGTTCCCATCGGGAACTTCACGTCCTAAGGCAAGGAGCACACATGAGCGAAGAACAGAACCCGGGCCTCATCGGCGAGATCGTCGACGGGCTGCACAACCTCGAAGAGAAGGTCGAGCGCGCGATTCACGGCGATGGCGCGCCGAGCAGCACGGAGCCGGTGCAGGAGGCTGGCGGGGCCGCGGCGGGGGAATCGATTGGAAGCTCCGCGTCGATCGAATCATCGCCGGGTTCTGCTGGTGGTGACAACCCAAACGCCGCTGCGTCGGCTGCGGCAAGCACGTCGCTCATCGAATCGGCCTCGTCTGTGCTGCCTGCATCGCTCGCCGGCGCGGCCGCGGTAGTCGGAACCTACGCTTCTGACCAGATCAAGGCGCGGCTCGCGAGCATCAAGCAGCAGCTCGATGTGCATCACTTCGAGCAATCGCTCGTGGCGGCGATTCACGCCGATCTCGACGCGATCGAGGGGATGCTCTGAAGCCATGAACGCCCGCATCCATCGCGCATTCGCCAGCGATCAGCCCGCGCAGAAGGCGCGAGTGGTCGCTGAGCGCATCTACGTGAAGGTGCAAATCCTCGGTACGCGCCAAGTGCGGTTGCATCAGGGAATGCTCCTGACGTACCCGTATCCGGCACCTCGCGGATATGGCACGCGCGGGCTTTTCGTCGGCATCTACACGATTGCTACGCACCTCGAATGGATCGAAGAGGACATC
>Ga0070730_10000599_pt1 | contig 40064 bp, 38 predicted proteins | sample Coa_R1_3_FD_66447 | JGI IMG/M metagenome (GOLD analysis project Ga0070730, IMG submission 66447) | Surface soil microbial communities from Centralia Pennsylvania, which are recovering from an underground coalmine fire - Coalmine... | ecosystem: Environmental > Terrestrial > Soil > Unclassified ...
GAGCGTCGGCAGCAGGCGCGCGTCTCTCGCCGAGCTCGAAGCGCAAATCACCGCACTGGCCGGACAGTTGAATGCCGCCCAGTATCGCTGGCTGATGCTCATCGCCGAGTTCGATCGCCGGGAAGGCTGGGCAGACGGCCAACTGCCCTCCTGCGCACACTGGCTGAACTTCAAGTGCGGTTTGAACTTAGGCGCCGCCCGCGAGAAGGTGCGCGTGGCGCATGCCCTCTCGGGCCTGCCGAAGATCGCCGCGGCCATGGCCCGAGGCGAATTGAGCTACTCGAAAGTGCGGGCGGTGTCGCGCGTGGCCTGCGCGGCGACCGAAGAGAATTTTCTGATGCTCGCTCTGCACGGCACCGCCTATCACGTGGAGAACCTAGTGCGCGGATACCGCCAGGCGCAGCAGGCCGAAGCGCTGTCCCGAGAAGCGCAGCAGCACGTGAATCGCAGCGTGAGCTATGAGTATGCGCAAGACGGCAGTCTGGTGCTCAAGGCACGGCTGCCCGCCGTGGCGGGCGCCCTGGTGATCCAGGCACTGAAGGCGGCTATGGAGAAGATTCCCTCCACGGAGATCTGCGCCAAGAGGGTCCAAGAGCAACCCATCCCCTATGCGTCCCGGCGCGCCGATGCGCTTGCCTACGTGGCGGAGAGCTTTCTTGCCGGGTCCGGCCCGAACCCTGCATCGAGCCCTGCCTCGAACACCTCATCGAGGGCGGCATCGAGTACTGCGGATCGGTATCAAGTCGTGGTGCACGTGGACGCGCAGAGCTTGCGCGAGCACAGCGACGGCCGCTGCGAACTCGAGCAGGGACCGTCGATCCCCATCGAGACGGCACGCCGGCTCGCCTGCGATGCGAGCCTGCTCAGGGTGCTGGAGAACGAACACGGGGAGCCGCTCGATGTGGGACGCAAGACGCGCAGCATCCCGCCCGCGATCCGCCGGGCGCTCAGAGCCCGCGACGCCGGTTGCCGCTTCCCCGGCTGCACCCACCAACGGTATGTAGACGCGCACCACATCGAGCACTGGGCCGACGGCGGGGAGACCAAACTGTCCAACCTCGTGACTTTGTGCCGGCTACACCATCGTCTGGTGCATGAGGGACAAATCCGAATCGAGCCCCAGCCTCAAGGCGGCTGGCGCTTCGTGCGTCCGGACGGGCGGCATTACGAGATGATCCGCCGTCCGGCGCCTCGCGCCTACACGGGGGACGAACTGGGGCACGCGCATGCCGAGCTGGGCATTCGCATCGATTGCCACACCGCCGCCACCCGTTGGCGCGGCGAGCGCATGGACTATGAGCTGGGGGTCTGGGTGCTCTGCCAGCAGGCCGCGCGTGCCCGGCGGTTTCGCGACGGCAACGCTTCCGGCGTGTCCAGCACTTCCGGCGATGCCGACGTTTCCGCAGAAACGTCGGATACAGTCGCAGACATGGAGCGCGCAACCTCTACCCAGGGCATTGCAAAATGCCATTGATCCAAAACCCGTGACCGTTGAAACGCCGAGGGGGCAGGGCGAGAGGTACTAGTGCACCCGACCCATGACGGGCCGGATCGCTGCCGGCTAATCGGCGCCATAGTCTCGGCTCTTCCAGCGGGCGCCTCGTCCTCGCCAGTAATCTAGAGCCGAGCCGCATGTTGCCGCCATGTAGAAAAGCGCAATCAGCGGCAGCGCCAGCGCCCAGAGGCGGTTGCGCGCGTATCGCGACAGGGTGGGCAGATAACTTGCGGCCGAGAGACCGAAGGCCAGCAAGCCCGCAGCGGACTGCCAGCCATGGCCGAACAGCGCCGCCGCCGCGGGCACCAGCCAAACCAGGGTCAGACCGAGCAGAGTAAGGGCCAGCAATGCCGCCGAATGGCGCAGCTGCGTGAAGGCCGTACGCGAAATCATCTGCCAAATGTCGGCGAACCTCGGGTAGGGACGGATGGATGCGGCGAGGCCGGAATGTCCCAGAAAGATCGGGCCGAATTTCTTCAGGGCCGAAGCGAGCGCCACGTCATCGATGAGAGAGTGCTTGATGGCATCGATGCCGCCGATACGCTGCAATGCCTCGCGGCGAATCAGCACCGTGCCGCCGGCTGCCGCGGCCACGTGCGATCGCGGATTGTTCACCTTGCCGAAGGGATACAGCATTTGGAAGAAGTACACGAACGCCGGCACCAGGGCGCGCTCGGCAAGACTGGCGCAGTTCAAGCGCACCATTTCGCTGACCAGATCGAGCCGGGCCCGGAGCATGTGCGCGACCAAGGAGGAGAGATGCTGGGGATCGTGCACGATGTCGGCATCGGTGAATAGAAGCACAGGGGCGCGGCTGGCGGCCGCTCCCTGATGAAGAGCCCACAGTTTTCCCGACCAGCCGGCAGGCTTGGCATGAAGTCGGATCACCTGCAGATTCGGCGCGGTGCCCGCCAGTGCGGCGGTGTCGTCCGTCGAATTATCATCGACCAGAATGACTCGAAACCTTCCCGCGTAGTTCTGTACCAGCAACGAGCCGATGGCGGCGCCGATGGTCTCGGACTCGTCGCGTGCAGGTACGATGATATCGATGTCCGGGAATTCCCCGGGCGTGTCGGGCGGCAATTGCGGGCGGGACCGCCAGAATCCACCGCGGCCGATAAACAAATATACCCAAATACACAGTGACAGCGATGCGATCACGCGGTTCCTAGATCGGTTGATTCAGCGACTTTGCCAAGGGAGTGAACAGTTTCGGACCGGAGGCAGTCATGAACCAACAGTCCTCTAGCCTGATGCCGAATTCCCCTGGGATGTAGATTCCGGGCTCATCGGAGAAGCACATGCCTGCCTGCAGCGGAGTCGAATCGCCACGGACGAGGTAGGGCGGTTCGTGTCCATCCAATCCGATGCCGTGGCCCGTGCGATGCGAAAGTCCCGGGAGCCGGTAACCCGGACCCCAGCCCTCCCGTTCGTAGTACCTGCGCACCGCCTCATCGATGCTGCCGACCGGAACATCGATTTTGGCGGCGTCCAACGCGACTTCCTGCCCGCGCTTCACGGTATTCCACACCTTTCGCTGTTTTGAATTAGGCTCGCCGAACACCCAGGTGCGCGAGATGTCGGACTGATAGCCGTGTACTGCACAACCGCAGTCCATCAAGATCACCGAGCCTTCGCGTATCTTTTGCGGCTGAGCCGAGCCATGCGGGTAGGCCGAAGCCTCATTGAGCAGGACCAGAGCGAACTCGGGCGATCCGCCGAGAGCGAGCGTCGCCTGATTCATGAGCGCGGCGATGTCCGCGGCGTTCATGCCCAGGGCCACCTGCCCGTGAACCTGGCGCAGCGCCGCGATGGTCACGTCGTTGGCCAGTTGCAGCAGTGCCAGTTCCGCCGGCGATTTCAATAGCCGGCACGCCCGCACCAGCGGATCGGCGGAAATGATCTCGTACGCGGCACCGGCTTGACGGATGCCGGTGATGATGAAGAAGCGCATGGTCGATTCTGCCGCGAGCACGCCGGTATCGATGCCCCGATCCTTGAGACCCTGAACAATCTTGTCGAAAGGATTTTCGTGCTCATCCCAGGCCCGCACCTCGCCGCCGACCTGCAGAGTCTCGCGTACCGAAGGCTCTTCGAATGCCGGCGTCACGATGAGAGGCTGTCCGGCCGCCGGAATGATGGCCAAGGTCGTTCGTTCCGAGCGGTGCCAGCGAATTCCCGTAAAATATTCCAGGCTGGAACCCGGCTCGATCAGCAGCGCCGCGATTTTTCGCTGTGCCATCAGTGTCTGAACTCGGGAAATGCGTTCCCGGCGCTCTTCGACGGAAATCGGCCGGGCCGCCGTGGTCAACGATCTGACCGGCGCCAGGGGCGCCGCTGCGGCCGTGAGCCCGGCGCGCGCCACCATGGAGGCCGCGGCAGCGCTTTGCAAAAAAGTCCGTCGAGAGAGCATGGATATCCCCTGGGTGCACCTTGTGGCGTCGATTGAGGCAGGATACTTCAATCGGGTGAGATTCCGACATCCCCTCCCTTCCCGATCCTACAGTGCTCGAGCACGCGGGTGGCAACAATGCAGGCCGGACGAACGTGTCGGCCGTGTGCCGACGTTAGTGGTAGGAGAGCATTCATGGGCATCAACAGAGATCAAGTCGAAGGTCGTGCGAAAGAAGCTGCTGGAAAGGTGCAGGAAACCGTCGGAAAAGCCGTGGGCAGTACCACGCAGCAAGTGAAGGGTGCGGCTCGCAAGGTTGCGGGAGCGGCAGAGGCCAAGTACGGGGACATGAAGCGCGAAATGGACGAAAGGGCCAAGGAATCCCGGCAGACCAGCAAGCCCTGAGGCGATGGTATGCACGCTTCGCTGGCTTTCGTGAATGGCGCGGGGAATAAGCGGGACGCAGGAAAAATCCGCGATCAAGATGCACGTGATCGCGGAGACGCGGAGGGCTCGAGTCTGCTCAATGTGCTGCTCTCGAGCGCCACCGCAGAATCTCCGCGGCCGCCCGTCGACGGAGGCAAATCCAAGGATCAGAGCCAAGCTGATGAGCATGGCAAGACCAAGGATGGCAAGACCGATAAGGTGCCGAAGCCCGGCGCATTCCACAATGACCCCGACGATCCGAACAACCCGAATGAAGTGCGCGAGAGGCATCTGCAGAAAATCAAGGCCACGACGCCTCAGCGAAGGTAACGGCGAGCGGCCGCGGTCGCGATGCGCTGATTTCCCGCGCGGCATTGTCGGCGGGTAATGCCGCGTATGGCGAACGGCAGCGGGTGCGGCTGGTGTGGGATACAGCCGTCAGAGAGTCCCTTGGGCCGCCTACAGATGCTAGCTCGATACGCGGCGATCATGCAGCCGGGGAAATCTTAAGCCGACGGGTATAAACCTCGAGGAGGAAACGATGAAGAAAAACATCATTTTGTGCGGCGTTATGGCGCTGGGCGTGGCTTGCGCACCTCTGGTGATGGCCGACGAGGGGTCGACCGAGTCTCATCACTATGTGAAAGATTCGGCCATCACCACCAAGGTGAAAGCGAAGTTGGCCGCCAAGCATCTGTCGACGCTGACGAGGATCAAGGTCGACACTGACGCGGACGGTGTGGTGTGGTTGAGCGGCCGGGCTCCTACCAAGGATGCAGCCGACTTGGCCGCCATGATTGCGCAGAACACTGAAGGCGTGAATGCCGTTCATAACGACATCGTCGTCGAGCCGTAGTCGTTGCATTCGTGAATGGGTCGAAGGTGAATCGAAGGTGAAGCGGATTTGATGGGTCCGGATGGACTCGAAGGATGGGCGAGCAGGCGCTCCGACCGGGGCGCCTGCTCGTTCTCAATGCTCTCGAAGGCGCTCCCGAGCATCGCGCCTCACTGCCGCCAGCGCGTCGCGTAAATCATCGATCCGGTAGGGCTTCGGAATGATTTTGATCGGCTGGGTTCCTGCATGCCGGCGGGCGGCTTCCACGTAGCCGCTGGTGAGCAGCACGGGCAGGTTGGGGCGCCGTTTACGGATCTCCTGGGCTAACTCAACGCCATTCATGCGTCCCGGCATCATCACGTCCGAGAATACGATGTCGACGGCGCGGCGGTCGGCAAGCGCTCCCAGCGCTGCTTCGGCGCTCGCCACCCGCGTCGTGTCGTAGCCGATCTGATGAATCATTTCCACCGTCAAGGCGGCTACTTCGTCGTCATCCTCCACCACCAACACCTGTCCTATGCCCACCGCGGTGCCGCCGACGACCGCAGAAGTCAGTTGCGGAATGTAGGCGGGTGTTTTCAGTGTCCTCGGCAGGAACAGGGACACCATGGTTCCCTTGCCGGGTGAGCTGGCGATGCGCACCAGGCCGCCCGAGGCCTTGGCGAAGCCATGCGCCTGCGCGAGTCCCAGGCCGGATCCGCTTCCCACCTCCTTCGTCGTGAAGAAGGGCTCAAAGGCGTGGGCAAGAATTTCGGGGGACATACCGATTCCCGAATCGGTAATGTCGAGCCGCACAAAATCACCGTGCAGATCATGATCCACGAGTGCGGGGCAATTCTGCGCGCCGATCACTATTTTCCCCCCGGCAGGCATGGCATCGCGCGCATTCAAGGCCAAATTCAGCACCACCAGTTCCAGCTCGCCCGGATCCACTTCGATCGGCCATAGGCGCTCGGCAAAGAAGGATTCGATCTGCACATCGCCGCGAAGGCTGCGGTTCAGCAACTCTCTCATGTCGCCGATCAGGCGTCTCAGATCCACGGCTTCCGGTTTGAGCGCCTGGCGGCGGGAGAATGCCAGAAGCTGCCGGCAGAGCCGGGCGCCGCGGTCGACGGCTTTTTTCATCGAGGCAAATATCTGCTCACGGCGCTCCATATCGGATTGGTGCGTGACGATTTGCAAGCCGCCGGAAATCACCTGCAGCAAATTGTTGAAATCGTGGGCGACGCCGCCCGTGAGTTGACCGAGCGCTTCGATCTTCTGCGCTTGGCGCATCCGATCTTCCACCGCGCGACGCTGGGTCACATCGGCGATGACGCCCACGATGCGCGTCGGTGTACCCTCCACGTAGAATGTACGGCCACTGAGATGAATCCAACGGGTCTCGGTTCCCGCGCCGCGCCGCAGGCGCGCCTCCACATCGATCGATCCGAGTAATTCAGCCTCGCGGAACGCCTGCCGCACCAGCGGTTGGTCCGCCTCGAGGATGTGCTCCAGGGTCAAATTCAAGTCCCAGAACGGCTGGATCTCAGCGTACCCGAAGGTTTGGTCGTGCCGAAGCGTGCGGTGAATGGATCCGGTGGAGAGATACAACTCCCAGGTGCCCATGCCGGCGGCATCCAGGGCAACCTGTAGCAACTCCGCCGTGTCGAGGGCATCTGACATCATGCGTTACTATAACGGCCGGATGGACGGGCTGATGTCCATCGGCTCGCCTAGGACTCTGTCAGACTTCGCCTAGAGAGTTCTCCGGCGCGGACGCATTCAGAACGCGCAGATTCTCGATTATGCTCGCGAGAATCTCGGCATGTTCCTCCTCGACCGCCAGCGCCACCTTGATGAGGCGAAGGGTCGCTCTGTCGTACCTTTGGCCGTGTGCTGCAATCTTGCGGTACGCGTCGATGGCGAACCGCTCGGCCATCAGATTCTGCGACAGGGCGCGGCCGAATCCCGAGGGCTCGGAACCGGTGGGAGCGCAGTCCGCATCCGGCTCCCTCGGTTCATTCGCTTCCGATCGGTCGAGGTCGAATCCCATGATCGAGTCTCCAGGGTAGGCTGGGGAGCCATTAAAAACCCGCCGCCGATACGGCTCGCAGCGGAACAAGGCGCGTCCACATGTAGGTGTTTGACGGACAGTCGCGTGCTCGTTCACATCCGTCATTCCCCAGGAATGTTCTTACCTTGCTCCGCCTGTTGGATGAGCGCGGCGCAATTGGCATCTTTGGCCAGCCCGCCGTCGACGAAGGCAAGTACCGCGGCAACCGGAGTCAATAAAGTCCCCAATGCGATCGCACCTCCGGTTTGAGCTGCGAGCTTTCCGGGCTGAACGCCTATCTTGGGCTGTAATAACGACCCGCGCAGCGTGATCGGTGTGCGCAGCCGAAGCAGTCGAGCCTCCTTGGGTTGGCCACGCAGCGACATATCGAGTGCCTCGGACCCTGAGTACGTCCGGATCCATGGAGCGAACGTACTCGGAAGGGCAGCCTCAGACTGTCCCTGCGGAGCCCTATCGTGAGTCAGATAATACTGAAGGCTGCCCGAACGAGGGGGCTGACCGTTACCGCCGGGAAGCGGCCCCCATTTCCATCAGCAAACGCGTGAATAAATACAGTCTCGGCGCGACGCTGTTGAGATCGATCCATTCATGATCGGTGTGAAAATCGCCGCCGACAAATCCCAGGCCATCGAGCGCAGGAGTGCCTTCGGCCATGGCCAGTGCAGATTCGGATGCGCCGCCGTTGCCCGACAGCTCGAGGGTCTTGCCGATTTCCGCGTAGAGCATCCGCGCCTTTGCCGCCAATGCATCGATCTGCGCATTTTCGGTCAGTGGCGGAAAGGCCGGATCGTGGGAAATGGTGACCGTGGTATCGGGGACCTGAGTGGCGTGCGTTCCCGCTTCCACCCGCGCCAGGACTGCGTCGAACTCCTCCGGTTTGCGATAGCGGACATTGAGGACGGCTTCAGCGGCGTCCGGGATGATGTTGTTCCGCTCCCCCGATTGCAGCACGGTGACATTGACGGTCACGCCGGTCCCTGAGATGGGAAATGCGCCTTGCAGTGCGGTCAGTTGATGGATCAACTCGACGGCGGCGTTGCGGCCGTCCTGCGGTGCCATGCCGGCGTGCGCTGCGCGCCCCTTGACGTGAATATGGATGCTGGCGGACCCCTTGCGCCACACCGTCAGCGCATCCGGCGGATCGCCGGGCTCCATGTTGAATTCCACATCATGCTCGCGGGCCAGCCGCTTGATCAGTTTCGTCGAACCCGGCGAGCCACGCTCCTCACTGTCGTCCAGCAGAAGAGTCATGACGGAGAAATTCTTGAAGCCCAGGTCATGCAAGATTTTGAGCGCGGTAAATGCGGCCACCACGCCGGCTTTCTCATCGCCCACCCCGGGGCCGTGAGCGCGCTCTCGGTCCATGCTGAAGGGTCGCGCGGCGGCCGTGCCCGGTCCGAAGACCGTGTCGATGTGCGCGATGATGAGGATTCTGCCCTTACCACTGCCGTGAAACACGGCGACCAAGTTATCGGGAAGCCCCGCCGCTTCCGCCGGCTCGCTCCTGACCTCCGCGCCCAGCTGAGTCAGCCGGGCCGCAAGTACGGCTTCAACCTTGGTGCCACCCTCCACATCGCCCGTGCCCGAGTCGATGTTGACGATCTCTTTCAGCAGATCGAGTGCGACGCCGCGATTGGCTTCCACCGCCCGGTAAACCTTTTCATCGCGCGATGCGATGTGCGATGCGGCGTGCGCTGCGCCCAGGAGCGCCAGTCCCAAGACCGCAGGCGCCGTTGCTGCAATGAGGATTCTCCCGATCATGCTCCCTCCAGGGCGCTTCTGTACGCGCCTTGGTACAACGTTAGCATGGGCCACGAGGCGAGGCTGTAATTTTGGCCCCGGATGCCCCGGTAGATTCTGGGACGCGAATTCCTGTTTACAATCGGCGCTTAAGGATTAGCGTGAGGGAAGCCAATGGCAGCATCGATCGGACGTCGGCGATTACTGGCCGGCGTGGGAGCGGCGGCATTCTTGGGAGGGCTCGAAGGTTGCTCCACCCTCGGTACCCGGCGTGGCCCGCAGCCCCAGCAGTTGCAGTTGACGCCGGTTCGCGCAAGCACTGACCTGATTACCCGGATCACCGTGTGCACGCGTCCGTTTCGAGCGCAGGGTCCGCGCCTAGATACCGAAAAGGTTGGCTCGAAGCTCGTGGTCCACAATTACGGTCATGGGGGCAGCGGCTGGTCGCTGTCCTGGGGATCAAGCACCATCGCCGTGCGCAAGGCAATGGCGACAGGGGAAAGAGACATCGCCGTGATCGGGTGCGGCGCCTTGGGGCTGACTTCGGCCTTGCTGCTCCAGCGCGCCGGCGCTCGAGTGACGATTTATGCCAAGGAGCTGCCGCCGAATGTACGCTCCTCGCTGGCGTCGGGACTGTGGACTCCGGACTCCAGGATTTGTTTGGAACAGAACGCCACTCCGGCGTTCAAGCAGCTTTGGGAGGACATGGCCCGCACCTCGTTTCAAACTTACCAAAATTTCCTCGGACTGTCCGGTACTCCGGTGGAATTCATCGACAGCTACTACGTTTCCGATCAACCGCCCTCGGCCCGGCGGCAGCAGGCGCCGGATGGCCGGCCGCCCTTCGCCGAGTTGCAGCGCGAGTTGATCGGCGACTTGATGCCGCGACGCATCGACTTTGCGCCAGGCAGCCATTCGCTCGGCGCTCGATACCTGCGGCGCAATTCGCTCATGATGTTCAATCTGAGTGCCTATACGCGGCTGCTCATGGGCGACTTCGGCGCCAACGGCGGCAGGATCGAGATTGCCGAATTCCACACCCTCGGCGATTTCGCCAGATTGCGCGAAAGGACACTGATCAATGCCACAGGGTATGGTGCGCGTGCCTTGTTCGGCGACGAAACCGTCACCCCGGTCAGGGGACAACTGGCGCGCACCATGCCGCAGCCGGATATCGGCTATGGCTTGCTCTATAAAGGCGTGTCTTTTTTGCCGAGGCGCGACGGCTCGGTATTTCAAGTGGTGGGAGACAGCGACTACTATGGCTTCAATGACGAGACGGCAGTCCCGGATCGGGCCGAAGCGGAACAGGCTGTCAATACCATCGCGGCCCTTTTCGGACCGGGTGCGCCGACGTAGCGCTGGAATGATCGCCCTTTAAACCTTCGCGGGCCTGTGTCCCTCTCAGTGGGGAATGATGCACGCTCTGCAGCGAGTTTTTGCCATGGAATCATCCGACGAGCCGACGGACACGATAGCCGCGGCTGCCGCCGGCGATATGGCGGCATTTGAACGCCTGTACCGACAGTTCTCACCGCGAATATACGGATTATGTCTGCGCCTCACCGGGCAGCGCGAGGCAGCGGAGGATTGCACGCAGGAGTCCTTCGTCGCCGCATGGCGTGCGCTGGCGCGGTTCGAGCGGCGCAGCCGCTTCTCGACGTGGCTCCACCAAATTGCCGTCAATTGCGTACTGTCGCGGCGCAAGGGTCTGCGGTTTGCGTATGAGGTCGCGGAACCCGCCACGGGATTGCCGGAACGTGCAGATCCCGGCAGCGGCGCACCGCCCCTGGACGTGGAGCGCGCAGTGGCTGCACTGCCGGAGGGTGCCAGGCATGTGCTCGTGCTCGTTGGAATCTATGGGTACAGCCACGCCGAGGCGGCCGGCGCCTTAGGGATAGCGGAGGGCACCTGCAAGGCGCAACTGCACCGCGCCCGTCAATTGCTGAGCGCCACGCTCGGATTGGAGACATCATGAACGATCGACAATCAGACTCCTTGGATCGGTTGCTGGCGAATCTGCCGCGCGACATGGCGCCGCCCGGAAATCTGTGGCCGGGAGTCGCCGCACGTTTGTCCGGCAAGTCGCGCCGCGCTGCGCCGCCCATGGCGTTGGCAGCCGCCATTGCCATTGCAGCGGCGGGTCTTGCCAGTTTGTTCACCTGGGCGGTGCTTGAAAACCGATCGGTGCCTCGAGTCATTCAGACGGTGGCGGCTGCGTCTTCATTCGACGAACCGCACGATCCTAAGTATCTGCTGGCGCGCAATTCCGTAGAACGAACCTTTCGCGAGCGGCTTGCGCTGCTCGAGCCTGCCACGCGCGCCAAGATCGAGGCAAGTCTGGCGGTCATTCGGCGCGCCCACGAGGAGATTCGCAAGGCGCTGGCCGCGGACCCGCAAAGCGCAGTGCTCGAACAGCTCTGGGAGAGCACCGGCCGCGACGAACTCGACCTGTACGACAGTGTCGTTCAGGCCACCCAACCCTCCACCACAAGGATTTGACCATGCCGCACCTTCAATCTCGCCCGAACAAACCCGCGCTCGCCGGTGCGCTGGCAGCGTTGCTGCTGCCTTGGGCTGCCCATGCGGTGAGCACCGTCGATGAACACCGCCCCGCCAGTCCGCAAGGCGCCGTGGAAATCGAAAATGTGGCCGGCTCGGTCGATGTGCAGGGCTGGGACAAACCCGAAGTCGCCGTGAGCGGAACCATCGGCAAGGATGTCGAACGCCTCGAGGTGACGAGCAAAGGAGAGCACACCTCGATCCGGGTCATCCTGCCTCGAGGCTCGAATGGGGGGACGCGGGACGGATCGGCGCACCTGATCATTCATGTGCCCGCGAACAGTTCCATCGAGGCCTCGGTGGTGAGTTCCGACTTCAAGATTTCCGCAGTTCGTGGCGCCATGGAGCTGCGGGCCGTGAGCGGCAACATCGGCGGAGAGGGCGGCGGAGACCTTCATATCAACTCGGTGAGCGGCGATATCCATATGACGGCAATGTCGGCAAAAGAGATCGAGGTGAAGTCCGTCAGCGGCGAGATCGATTTGACGGCCGGCAATGTCGACATCGAAGCCAGCACCGTGAGCGGCGATGCACACCTGAAGCTCGGCACGGTGTCCCGCGCTCGTTTGAAAACGATCTCGGGAGACTTCTCCGCGACGCTGGCGGCTGCCGCCAATGCACAAATCGATGGGGAATCGACCAGCGGGGACTTCAAGTTGGATTTCGCCAGTGCGCCTGACGCCGACTATGACATTCACACCTGGAGCGGCAATATCGACAATTGTTTCGGACCCAAGCCGACCGAGTCGCGGCATGGACCGGGCTCGCGCTTGGCATTCAAGACCGGCGAGGGCAACGCCCGCGTGCGGATCAGGAGTCTGAGCGGTACGGTACACCTGTGCGCGGGTAAGTGACCTGCGCGGATGACAGGCTGCTAGGTGACGCACCGCACTTGGCGCTGACGGAACGAGGACGTCGAGGCATAATCGTCTCATGGTTGAAGTGCCCCGGATATCCGTTCCCAGTGTCCCGATCTCGGGCTCGGAACTTAAGTTCCCCGTGCGCCGAATTTATTGCGTCGGCCGCAACTATGCCGACCACACCCGGGAAATGGGCGGTGATCCAGAGCGCGAGCTGCCATTCTTCTTCAGCAAGCCCGCGGATGCGGTGGTCTTCAGCGGCTGGAGACTGCCATTCCCGGCGAGGACTTCTGACCTACAGCACGAGGTCGAACTGGTTGTCGGCCTGCACAGAGGCGGGACCAACATCCCGGCGGTCGACGCATCGTCCATGATTTACGGCTATGCGGTCGGGATCGACCTGACGCGCAGGGATCTGCAGGCTGAGGCGAAAAAGACCGGCCGCCCGTGGGACATGGCCAAGGGGTTCGATCACTCCGCGCCCATCGGCGCATTGACTCGGGGACTCCCGCCGGCGAGTGGCGCCATCAGTTTGACGGTGGACGGTGAGGTTCGGCAGAGCGGGGATCTTAAGGATATGATTTGGAGCGTCTCCGAGGTGATTGCGGCGCTCTCGACTTACGTTCAACTGGCTCCCGGCGATTTGATATTCACCGGTACGCCCGCCGGTGTTGGTGCCATCCGGCGCGGTGCGACCGTACGTGGGATGCTCGTGGGAGCCGAGCCTATTGAAATAACCTTTGAACTCTGAGTAACCCCCATGCTTCGCATCCTCTGTCTGATGTTGTGCCTGCCGCTCTGTGCTGCCGCTGCCGATGACTATCGTCACCGCGTCGAGCAAGTGCTGGTGCATACGCCCTTGATCGATGGCCACAATGATTTGCCCTGGGAGATCAGGGAACGCTTCAAGAGCGACCTCGCGGCGATCGATCTGGCCGCCGATACGCATCACTTGCCGGTGGAAGCCGGACAGGCAGCCTTGATGACCGATATACCCCGGCTGCGCGCCGGGCACGTCGGCGCGCAGTTCTGGTCGGTTTGGATACCGGTCGAGACCCAGGGCTTCCAGGCCGTGCAGGTCACGCTGGAGCAGATGGATTTGGTCAAGCGCATGAGCGCCAGGTATCCCGCCGATTTCGCGATGGCCTACAGTGCGGCGGATATTCGGCGCATTCATGACGGTCGCAAGATCGCTTCCTTGATAGGCATCGAAGGCGGCCACCAGATCAACGGTTCACTCGCGGTTCTGCGGCAGATGTACGACGCAGGCGCCCGCTATATGACGCTCACGCACACGACGAATACCCCTTGGGCTGACTCGGCGACCGATACCCCCGTCCACCACGGATTGACGCCGTTCGGTGTGGAGGTGGTGCAGGAAATGAATCGATTGGGGATGCTGGTGGACTTGAGCCATGTATCGCCGGAGACCATGCAGGCGGCGCTCGCGGCGAGCCAGGCGCCGGTGATTTTCTCGCATTCCTCGGCGCGCGCGCTCGACGATCATCCGCGCAATGTGCCGGACGACATTCTGCGCGCTCTGGCGGCCAATGGCGGGGTCGTCATGGTGAACTTCGCTCCCGCCTATGTCTCGGCGGCGCGCAATCACTGGCAGGCCGACCGAGCGGCGGAACAGACACGCTTCAACAGTCCGCCGTTCGCCGGCCTCTACATCGGGCAACCCGATCGTGCGAAGGCAGCGCTCGCGCAGTGGGATGCGCAGCATCCCCAGCCGGTCACCCTACTTGCGCAGGTGGCCGATCACATCGAGCACATTCGCCAGGTGGCCGGTATCGATCACGTGGGTCTGGGATCCGACTTCGACGGTATTCCCGATGCGCCGGTTGGCCTGGAAGGCGTGGATCGCTATCCGGCGCTTCTGGAGGAACTCATGCGCCGCGGGTGGAATGATGCGGACATAGCCAAACTAGCCGGCGAGAATCTGCTGCGTGCGATGGCGACAGCCGAGCAAGTGAGCCTGAAGTTGAGGGTTCGCACATCGCATTGACGGCACGGCGGCATTTCCCAATGCATTTGCAGCGGCAGTTCCTTGATGCATTCAATGTCCTCAGTGCACTAAACGTCTAATTGCGTCCGCGTCGCGCACGCCGGTGCAAATCGCTGCGGAGAGCGGGGTGTTTGCCTGCGCGGACGGCTAAACTCCGCGGCAGACGCGCGTGATATATCAACAAAAATCGACCTCACGGGGCATAGGCCGTGCACACCCAGGCGATTCCATTCAGCGCGAGCCGAACGTCGGGAGGAATTCGTCTGACATAAGGGGAAGACTACGCGCCCTGAGCAGCGTGGTTTTTCCGCTACGTGGCGATGGCATTTGTTCTCGCGCTATTGACATTACGACATCAAGTAATCGAATAATGCACGCGGCGGTGCGGCTTCGGATATTTTTCGCACCGGAATGAGGCCGGACGACGATCCGAAAAGAGCTGTGGCGATGGGGTGGCATCGCTTAGGTGCGATGGCGGAAAGGCGCGCATTGGACGGATGGTCGGTGCTTTTTTATTGGATAAACGGTCTAATAGCCGTTCATTGGGGAGCTAAAAAATGACGACAAGAACAGTGGCGCTGTTGCTTTCAAGCGCCGTGTCCGTGGCATTCTCACTAAGTGCCTTGGCTGAACCCGCGCCGGCACCTGCACCGGCGCCTGCCGCCGCTGCCGCGGCGGCGAGTGACGACAATTCAATCGCGGAAATCGTCGTCACCGCGGAGAAGCGCAGCGAAAGCCTGGAGACGGTACCCGTCGCCATATCGGCCTACACCTCGAAGGCCCGCGACCTGATCGGCATCGAGTCCATTCAGGACATCACCGACTTCACGCCGGGCCTCGCCTATTCCACGGGTTTGGACCGCGCCTTCATCCGCGGCATCGGCCGCGAAACCAATATTCTCGCGACGCAGCCGGGTGTCGCCACCTATGCCGACGGCGTCTATGGCTACAGCGTGGTCGCCGTCTCAGGCGACTCGATGTTCCAGGATCGGGTGGAAGTTCTGCGCGGACCCCAGGGAACCTTGTACGGCCGCAACTCCATCGGCGGCACGATCGATGCCATTTCGAAACGACCGACCCGGGATTGGGAAGCCGAGGTGCGAGTCAACGTGGGCAACTTTGGAGTGCATAATTTCGAAGGCGCTCTCTCCGGGCCCATCAGCGACACCATGCGATTCAAATTCGCCGGCTACAAGAACGATCAGACCGAGGGCTACTACAACAACCTCGCCAACGGCACCACCACCGGCGGCAATGGCAACTTCTTCTATTGGGAAGCCCAATTGGAGTGGGACATCACGCCGGATGTCGAATTCTGGCTGAAGGCCGATCAACTGGGCTACAACCAGAGCTACTTCTACGGCAACACCGGAGGAAGCTATGAGTACGCTCCCTATGGAACCTTCAGTCTCACGCCGACTCCCGGCTTTGGTCTCGCAAGTGGCACAGGGGTTACACCTGCCAATGCGCTGACCACGAATCCCGGTATCACGAATCTGCACAATATCAGCGTCAGCGATGTGCCCAGCAACGCCACCTTGAGCAGAACCTATCAGGTAACGCCGCAATTGACCTGGCACACCCCGTGGGCGTCGGACCTCAAGTACATCGGCGGCTACACCACCTATTACTACAATCTGAACCAAGACGACAATTTGACACAGCGCTATAACGGCGCGGATATCACCTCATATGTCTACCCAGTCATTCCGGGGAGCCGGCAGTGCAATGGCGTCGACTGTCCGCCGCTGACGGTGTACCCAACACCTCAGTTTCACTATGTGCAGAACGAGAGCTACTACAGCAATGAATTGAACCTCACGTCGCACAGTGATTCTTCCCTGCAATGGATCGTGGGCCTTTTCCAGTATCACGAGACCTGGGACCAGCCGATCACCATCGCAGAACCGGCCCAAGGCAACGCCGACAAGGGGTGCTTGACCATCGTCGCGCCGGTTCTCGGGCCCAATGCCGGTTGTCTGCAGACGCCGGTTAATTTGGCAGCTGGAAAGCTGCCCACTCTCGCCGCTGCCAATCCGGGCAACCTTATCTACGATCAAGAAGCTGCTATGAAGGGCAATTCGTACGCTGCATTCGGCCAGACGGACTGGAAGTTTCTGCCGACCTGGAAACTCACCACCGGCGCACGCTTTACCTACGACAAGCTGGGCGGCGTCGAGTCGTATCGGGAACTGTGCTTGGGGTTGCCGAAATGTCTCGGCTTGAGCGGCTACGCTCCCGGTGCTCCGCCCTTACCCCAGTACCTGCTGACCGGCCCGGCCTTGTTTGGCGCCTTCACGCCCGTCAACGACATCACCACCGCAGCTGGCGGCATTGCCTGCTTGGCGACGGCTGCAGGCTGCAAGTACCGCGGCGTCACCAGTGCGCCGACTCTCAACCCCAACGGGTTGTGGCAGCGCGGATTGTCGGATCATTGGGATGCAGTGACCGGAACGGCGGGGTTGGAGTGGACGCCCAACGACAACACGCTGGGTTATTTGAAGTATACGCGCGGCTACAAGTCCGGCGGCTTCAACGCCGGCACCATCACTGCCGCACCCGAGTCGGATCCCGAGCATGTTGACTCCTTTGAAGTAGGCGGCAAGGAGGTTTTCAACAAGACCCTCCAGATCAACGGCGCGCTTTTCCTGTACGACTACAAGAACCTGCAGGATCCACTGGATGTGCTGCCCGCGGGTGGCGGACCTGCGTTTACCTCCATCGTGAACATCCCCAAGGTGATTACCTTCGGCGCGGAGTTCGAGTCGATCTGGCAGCCGATTGCCAACCTACAGTTCTTGCTCGACTACTCGTATTTGGAAGCGACGATTCGCTCGGATTTCACCGTCCAGAACCCTGTTCTGCCAGTAATAGCTGCCGCCCAGTGTCCGAAGACCATGACTGCGCAACAGTGTGGTGGGTTCGTAGACGTCAAGGGCCAAACCGTACCGCAAGCGCCCCGGCACAAGGTTGCAACGAATGGCAATTACACCTGGCATTTTACGCCCGGGTCCTTGAACTTCTCGACCAGCTACATCTGGAAGGCCAAGACCTACGACAGCATCTTCAATCAGCCATACTACCTGGCGCCGGCCTATGGCCAGATCGATTCGCGCTTGTCTTGGAACGACGCATCGGATCGCTACACCATTTTCATCTATGGCAAGAACCTGCAGAACAAGCTGGGCTACAGCAACGTAGGTGCACAGAGAGTGAATTCACCGGAAGCGGGCTTCCCCAATTACTCGTCGGCGTACGAGCTGACGCCGCCGCGCACCTACGGCATCGAAATTCAGTATCGATTGAAGTAAGACGAACGGCGTGAACGCCGCGATTTGTTCCCACTCAGGGCCCGTTCAGCGGGCCCTAGTTTTCTCGGCGGATCGTGTAGCTGGCTGGGAGTTCGTCCGAGACTAGTTGCGGTACGATGAATCGATGCGGTCGAGGCGGCGCAGCAAGCCCGGCCAGACGAGCAGGTGCGGTCCCTGGTTGTTCGACACCATGCGTGCCTGTTCCATCGCCGTATCGATGATGTCCTGCCGGACCGGAATCAATGCTCCGCCGCCGGCCTGAGCCCGTATCTGAATGGCACAGGTGGCCTCGAAGGTGTACATGAGCTGAAAGGCTTCGGCGACACTTCGGCCCACGGTCAGCAGGCCGTGATTGCGCAGCATCATGAAATTCTTCTTCCCCATGTCGGCGACCAGGCGCGGCTTCTCATCGTCGCGCAGGGCCACCCCTTCGTAGTCGTGGTAGGCAAGATTGCCCAGCACGAAGATGGACTGCTGCGAGAGCGGCAGCACGCCGTTCTTCTGCGCGGATACCGCGACGCCATTCAAGGTGTGCGTGTGCAGAACGCATTCGACGTCGTGGCGGGCCGCATGGATGGCACTGTGGATGGTGAATCCGGCCGGATTTATCGGCCAGGGGCTGTCGCCCACCTTATTGCCCTGCAAGTCTATTTTCACCAGGCTCGAGGCGGTGATCTCGTCGAACATCATGCCGTAGGGGTTGATCAGGAAATGATGCTCAGGTCCCGGTACGCGGGCGGTAATGTGGGTGAACACCAGGTCGTCCCAGTGAAAGTGCGCGACCAATCGATAGGCGGCGGCCAAGTCGACGCGAATGGCCCATTCCTCTGGGGAGTAGCGGGCGCCGGTGTCGGTGGCAGGAATGGATTTCAGCATGGCTTTCTCCGGTAGAGGGGATTTCCCACCGATTCTAATCCAAGGTTGGGTATCTGGCTAAGCGGCGGCCCGGTTAGTAGTACCTACGTGCCGGGACGAGCCGATCGTTCATAAATGGATAGCAGGGTAGGGTTAGCCCGCGCGCAAAGCCTCGGCAACGGGCAGCCGAGCCGCGCGCAGCGCGGGAAAGAAGCCGCCCAGCAGGCCGATGATGCATGCCCAGACAATGCCGGTAATGAGCAACGAGCGGGTGACGGTCAGCTGGAAAACAACTTGCGCGAATGCTGCGCCCAGCGTGCTCACGGTATGACCATTGAAGAACAGCCAGGCCAGTGAAGCGCCGATCGCCCCGCCCAGCAGGGACAGAAGCAATGACTCGATCATTACCCCAAGGAGCACCGGGAATGCGCCGAAACCGATGGCGCGCAAGGTGGCGATTTCCAAGCCACGGGCCGCCACGGCCGAATACATGGTATTGAGCGCCCCGAACATGGCACCGATAGCCATGATGACGGCGACCGTGGTACCGACGATGTTGATGGTCTTGGTCAATCCCTCGGATTGCTTGGCGTAGTACTCCTGCTCGCGCTGCACATCGACGGTGAGCGTGGGGTCGCTGGTCAGAGAATCCTTGAAGGCCGTGAACGCCGTCGCGCTCGACAACAACCCCACGGCCGAGCTATACCCCGTACGTTCGATGGAAGAGCCTACGGTGTCGACATCGGCCATCAGTTCCGACTCATGCACGTCGCCGTTGCTGGAAAATATGCCGGTTACGGTCCAGTCCACGCTGCGCAGGCGCAGCACGCTGCCGACGGTAAGGCCGCGAAACTGTTTGGCGGCGCCGATCCCGGCGATCAATTCACGCACCGCCGGACGAAACATCCTTCCGCTCACGATCTTCAATTCCGGGCGAACCTCGGTGAGCTTCAGGCCCACACCCCGCATCGTCACATTGGCGTCGGTTCCGGTATCGAACTTCGGTACATTCACGACGGTGACCAGTTCGTTCGACAGCAGAGCTTTGCCGTCGGCGTCCTTGGCGAGTCCCGGCGCATTGCTGATGGTGGCGATATCGGTACGGGTCACACTGCTGCTCAACTCGGCATCGGACCCGCCGCGCAAGATGATCACGCGATCGGCGCGGCCGCTGTCCGCCAGGGTATGCTTAAAGCCGGCGCCCATCGCCAACACCGACACCAGTACGGCGACCACACCGGCAATGCCGATGACGATGACGCTGGAGGCGCCCAGCCGTTGCGGCAGGGTTTGAAGACTCATCGAGATGACGGCGATCAGCTGTTTGAGCACGTAGGTTCCTTCGGGTGTCGGTTCAATGCATGCCCGACAGCGCATCGACGATGTTGAGCCGCATCGCGCGCAACGCCGGCGGCAAACCGACGATCAGCGCCAGCAGCACGGCGGCACCCAATCCCGGAATGAGGGCCACGGGGTCAAGTTGCACGCCCTGCAGGGCCTGGCCAATGATCGGCAACGTTGCATAGCTCAACCCGAGGCCGATGAGGGCTGCGAACAGACATAGCAGTAGGGACTCGGCAATCACCAAGGCCAATACCTGGCCGTCGGTGAAGCCCAGGGTCTTCAGTACCGCAAGTTCCGGGATGCGTTCCCGCACCGACTGCATCATGGTGTTGCCCGTCAAGAACAACAACGTGAAGAATACCGCGCCCAATATGGCCCGCAGCACGAAGCCGATGTCGCCGACTTGCTTGAGGAAGGTCATGGCGAAATCGTTTGCCGGCTGCGTCTTCGTCTCGTTCGGCGAATTCGCGAACAAAGCGTCGATTTTGCCGGCAATCGCGGCGGCATTCGCCGGGTTGTCGATCCGCGCCTCGATCCAGCCCACGGTGCCTTTGCCGAAGCTACGCCCCTCGTCGAACAGATCGTAATGAAAAAATACGGTGAAAGCCTGGGCATTGGCCTGCTTGGGGTCCGTCACGTCGAATGTGCCGACGATGTCGAAGGTCCAGTCGAGTGAGCCGTTCTTCTGCGTCCAGATGGTTGAGTGAATGGGCAGCTTGTCCCCGACCTTCCAACCGAATTTCTTCATCAGCGCCACATTCACCAGTGCACCGCTGCGGGTGCTGCGGTAGGCCTTCATGTGCGCATCGCTGACGGTGAGTTCGTGCTGGTGCACGTTGAAATAGCTTTCGGTATCGATGGGCAGCGCGAACACGAAGTTTTTCTGCTCCTGATAGTAGGCGCCAAGCCAGGTCAGCCAAGTAGCGTCGGTGACTCCCGGTACGGAGCGGATCTCCTGCAGGTCCGCAAAGGGCAGGGACAGGACGATGGAGTACTTGTTGGTGGTGATGACCTTGTCCGCGCCGGCGCTGCCGGCGCCCGGATGGGAAAACGCGTAGTTCACCGTCTCCAGCATTCCAAACAACAGAAATGCGACGACCACGGACAGCAGCGTGAATAGCGTCCGGGTCTTCTTGCGCCATAACGTAGCCCAAATGAGCGGAAAGTACTTCATCGTTTCCGCGGCTACGCCGGGGCCCCGGCTTCCAACAGTGATCCCTTATCCATGTGCAGTTGCCGGCTGGCGAATTCGGCTGCCTTGGGGTCATGGGTCACCATGACGATACTCTTGCCATGCTGTCGATTCAGGATCTGTAAGAGATGCAAGACCTCGTCGGCGGACTTTCTGTCGAGGTCCCCGGTCGGTTCGTCGCATACCAAGAGCATGGGATCGGCCACCAGGGCACGCGCGATCGCCACACGTTGCGCCTGTCCGCCGGATAGCTCGTTCGGTTTGTGTCTGGCGCGATCGGCAATGCCCACCAAGGTCAAGGCCGCCATGGCGTTTGCCTTGCGCTTGTCGGCGGAAAGTTTCGTCAACAGCAAGGGCAGCTCCACATTGCGCTGGGCCGTGAGCATGGGCATCAAGTTATAGAATTGGAATACGAAGCCGACGTGGTTGGCTCGCCAGTGCGACAATCCGCCGCTGGAAAGTTTGTCGAGACGTTGGCCGGCCACCGTGATTTCACCCGCAGTTGGTGTATCCAGGCCGCCGATGAGATTCAACAGAGTGGTTTTTCCGGAACCGCTGGGTCCCATGAGCGCGACGAAGTCTCCCTTGGGGATGTCCAAGTTGAGTCCCTGCAACACATCGACGCTTTGCTTGCCACGGACATAGCGTTTGTCGATATTGCGCAGGGATACGATGGCTTCGCTCATGATGTCGATCTCATTATTGTTCGACGCGAACCTTCGCGCCATCCTTCAGTTGCGTGAGATCACCTATAGCTAGGCGATCGCCGGCGGTCAGCCCGGACAGAACGGTGGCATTGTCGCCGCTGCTGGCGCCGAGCCGCACCGCTCGCCGCTCTACTATATCCCCTCGCAGGATGAAAACCACCCCGGTATCACCGGAAGCTTGCACGGCGCTCGTTGGCACATTCACGCCCACCGCCGGCGCGGCATTCGCACCCGCAGAGGCTTCGGCGAGAAATGACACGCGCACCCCCATCTCCGGCAGCACCCGGGGATCCTTCTGATCCAAGGCGATGCGCACGGTCACCGTGCCCTTGCTGCGATCGGCCGTGGGAATCACCGCAATCACATGCCCCGGAATCTGCCAATCAGGATAGGCGTTGAGCTTCGCGCTGACCTTTTGATCGGCGCGCACCTTGTTGATGAAATTCTCGTTCACGTCGACCTGGAATTCCAGCGAGTCCATGTCCACGATGGTGCCGATGCCGGTCCGCGTAAAGCCGCCCCCGGCGGAAATCGGTGAGACCATCTCTCCCGGTTGGGCGGCCTTGACCGTTACTATCCCTTCGAATGGGGCGCGGACGATGGTGTCGTCGAGATTGCGTTGTGCGACCTTCAGCCCCTGCGCAACCACATCGACGTTGCTGCGCTGAGTGGCGAGCTGCGCGCGCAGTCCGTCATAGGCGGTCTGCGCGTTGTCCACGGCCGCCTGACTGACGTAATGCCCTTGGAGCAGATTCTTTTGACGCTCATAGTCGCGCAGCGCATTGGCCAGATTCACCTCTGTCTCGGCAAGCGAGGCCTTGGCAAAGTCCAACTGTGCACTGGATTGATTCAATGCCGCCCGAATATTGGTGTCGTCGAGTTTGGCGATGATTTGTCCGGCTTTGACATGGTCCCCTTCCTCGATGTCGAGTTCGACCATCCTCGCGGTAATTTTCGACGCCACGGTGGCCTGACGGCGCGCGACCACATAGCCCGAAGCGTCCAAGATAGAACCCTGCGACGCACCGCCGGCGATGGGCTGCGCCAGGACGGCATGTACCCGAACCGTACCCGGCCGGGACCAAACCCAAGCGCCAATGACCGCCAAGGCTAGAACCGCGACGATGCCCGCCAGCCAAAGCTTCCCGTTGCGCGAGGGCATCGACTGGTCCCCGCGATCGATGCGAAGCTGATTTAGGAGAGCCGACTTATCATCCATTTTATGAGAAAATCCCAGTGACGATGGCTAGCCAAGCGGGCCTCCAATATAGCCTCTTGGCCGTGTTTGGAACTCGAGCATCCCAGCGGTTTGTTTTCGTGGCCTCGAACGGCGGGCACTTGACGGTATTCTAGACCAATGCGCGCATCCTGGCGCACCGATCGGGATTCGCAGCCATGCGGGCTGATATATCCTGCTTCCCGCGATTCGCCATGGCATCATGGCCTCATCCCGCATTCAATACAGAACGATGAAGTCGAGGAGGATTCAAATGCTACTTCGCAATTTCCTGGGGGCGGCTTCGCTGGTGCTGGCCGCAGCGGCGAGCCAAGTGAACGCGCAGCCGGCAAAGCTGACCCATCCGGCCGCCGCGGGCGGCGAAATATCCGAAACCAAGCCTGAAGCGGTTGGGTTTTCCGCCGAGCGTCTCGGCAGGCTCGACGGCGCCATGAAGTCGCTGGTCGAGGCGAAGAAGTTTGCCGGCATGGTCACCGTTCTCGCGCGCCACGGCAAGATCGTGGAGGAGAAGACCTATGGCTATGCCGACATGGCGAGCCAGAAGCCGATGCAGAAGGACACGATCGTACGCATCTATTCGATGACGAAACCGATCACGGGCATCGCCATGATGATGCTGTACGAGGAGGGGAAGTGGAAACCCAGCGATCCCATCGCGCGCTACATCCCCGAATTTCGCGATCTGAAGGTGTATTCAGGGGTCGACAAGGATGGTAAGCCGACGCTGGACAAGCCCGGACATGCTCCGACCATCGGCGAGCTCATGTCGCATACCGCCGGATTTACTTACGGCCCGTTCGGCGCGACGCCGGTCGACAAGATGTATCAGGAGGCGCAACCCTTAAGCGCGCCGAGCTTGCAGGAATTCATCGAACGCGTCGCCAAATTGCCGCTGGCCTATCAGCCCGGGGAAGGGTGGGTGTATAGCGTCTCAGTCGACATCCAGGGCTATCTGGTCGAAAAATTGTCGGGGAAGTCGTTTCCGGATTTTTTGCGTGAGCGGATTTTTCTGCCCTTGGGTATGAAGGACACCGGGTTTTTCGTCCCGGCGGACAAACTCGATCGCGTTGCAAGCGTTTATCAAGGCGACGCCGCGGCTGCCACCGCGATGCCGAGGGATCCAGGCATCAGCCAACCGCCCGGAATGCCGTCGGGCGGCGGTGGCCTGTACTCCACGGCGGGGGACTATCTGCGCTTCGCGCTGATGGTGTTGAATGGCGGGGAGTTGAACGGCGTGCGTCTGGTCGCGCCCAGTTCGATCGAACTCATGCGCACCAATCACGTCCCCGATGAGGTCAAGAGCGCCCGGAAGTTCGGCATCGGCCTGTATCAAGTGCAGCCGGGTATGGGCTTTGGCTATGATTTCGCGATTTTGGAGGACCCTCTGAAGCTAGGCAGTACCACCGGCAAGGGTACGTTTTTTTGGGATGGCATTGCAGGCACCTGGTTTTGGATCGACCCTTCCAACGACGTCGCCTTTGTCGGCATCGTCCAGCGTTGGCTGCTCTCGCCGGGCACGCCGGACGTGGAGAGCCTGTCGCGTGCGTTGACCTATCAGGCACTGGTCAATCCGAGTAAGTGAAGCAACCAAGCGCACAATCACCACAACGAAACGTAGGCACAATGAAAAAAGCCGTTCTATGCGTACTCGTGCTCGCGGTCATGGGTGCCGGCGCAACCCACGCAGCGCAGCCGCCGCGAGCATCGGATACCGCCGGCGCACTTTCCGCGCAGGACACCGTCGAGATTCAGCAGCTCTATGCCAAGTACAACATCGCCATCGACAGCGGCGATGCCGAGGGGTATGCCGCGACGTTCACGCCGGACGGCGTTTTCAATCAGTTTGCGGGGCACGATGCATTGGTCGGCTTCGCAAAGATGTGGCGCGAGAAATTGAACGGTGCAACACGTAAGCACTGGAACAATAACCTCGAGATCAGCGGCAATTCGAAACAGGCTTCGGGCTTCGTGTACCTGATGCTGGTCGACATTGGTACCAAGCCGGCCAGCATTCTGGCGACGGCGACGTATACCGACAGCCTGGTCAAGACCAAGGAGGGATGGCGGTTCGCGAAACGTACCACCAAGAGCGATCTGCCCCCCGCTGCGCCAGCTGCACCGGCCGCGGCCGGCGAACCGGCCCCGAAGGCGGACGGCCGGTAGCCTGGCTACAATGGCCAAACGATTTATTTTTATGTGCACGCTTGCTTCGATCCTATTGATCCCGATGTTGGTGGGTTGCGCAACGTCGTCTCAAACCCTGACGGGCAGGCCTCGGCCGGCGCTGACGTCGGCCGAGGTGAGGGTGTACACGCAGGCGCCGCAGAGCTTCGAGGAAATCGCGGTCTTGAGCGCGTCGAGAAAGAGCGTCACCAGTGCGGGCGGTGAGCGTGCCATCGAAAAGATGATCGACGCCATGAAGTCCGAAGCTGCGGCGCTGGGGGCGAACGGGGTATTGCTGGAGGATCTATCGGATTCCGATTCGCTGGGGTTGGGCACGGGTGTCGGCACTCAAACCTATACGCACAACGCTTCCATCGATGTAGGAGTGGGGGGCTTCCTGGGGGTGGTGAGGAAGTCCGTGAGGGCCAGGGCGATCCTAGTCGCCGCGCGGCCGGACTAGTTGCGAATCACACACGGCGGCGGTGTCCCGTCGTGGCAGAGAGTAGCCCCTTCATTGCGCGGGGTGACGCCTTCACTGTCTTCGTGGGGGATGTTACCGCCGTTACCTAAGCACCCGTTCATGCAAACTGCTAGCAAAATGCTGGCGATCAGCTTCATGGTATCCTCCGCCTTGCCGCATGCGACAAAGCTTGACTACCATGCGCGCGCCCGCGCCTCTGGTACAGGGCTTCGCGCCGCCAGCACGCGTCGGTGAATGTCCTACATTCGACTGAACATCGGATCGCGAGGTATCGACGCGAGGCATCACGCGAGGCATCGGCGCTAGGCGAGTTCAAGCGGTCGGTGGCGCGCCGAGCACCGCGCACTAGGCGTAAGTGTCGATGATCGCGGTTTTCCGCCGACTGTCGGTCAGGTCTTGCGTGCTGGCATAGGCGTGCGCGCCATTGAAGGCGCCCCCGCGGGAGGACGTGCTCGAGCGTAGCGGTATGGTTTGGTAGCGCGTAATCGCCGACTCGCTGCTCGCGCCGCCGGCAAAGTTCGCCTGGGTGAGAAGCCTGGGGTCACCCACCGGTGTGGCGATAATCGTCAAGCGCCGCCCGCCGGAAAGCTCTGGGGCACCCGCCGAAGAACCCCTGACGAGGCGGTGAGGTATGGCCTCGCTCGCCAGAATCAGGGTCTGATTGTCGGAGTTCACTCTCACGGTCGGTTTTTCAAAGCACTCATTGCTTTTAACCAGCCTGGCACCTTATCAGACGCCGATACCCGGTATGCGACTTATCGCATGAATCTTACAAGGGAGCCCGCGGGTCGGTCTTTTGCAGAGGACGATTAACACATCATAAATATGTTAATCATATAGTTACAAACTATATCTACTGTAATACCGCGTCTACTGTAATACCGCGTTTACATCGGTCGCGAATATCGACGTCGCCATGTCGGCGGTCTGCGGAGAAAGCCCGGTATCGACGATGCCGTTGGAGGGAAGCCTTACGGCTGAATGCACGATTTGCCCGGGAGATGGACTGTCGGGGGCATCGCCGATGGCCACGTAGAATACTTCGGGGCGAATCCGCGAGGCCCTGGGCAGAAGCTTCACGAAGAAGCTGGTTGAACTCTTTCCCTTCGGAAATTTTTGAATGACTTTCGGCTGCGGCACGTAGTCGACGCCGGGCTTCGCCGAAGCGGCTTCGGTCCACCACACAAAGGGCACTTCTTCCCCCAATGCCGAGGAGCGATGTACCCGTATCTCTGCAAAACGTTCTCCCGGACGGACGTCGTAATCAGTCGCCGAAATGACCATGGGACTGGGCGTCTGGGAGCTTCGGCCGCGGCCGCCATCGGAGCGAGCGCTGCCAACGAGCGGCGGCTGCCGGACGGGAATCGGGGAGGGGTCCGTATGAGAGGAGGTGTCATTCTCATCGACGAGTTCCTGGGGAGCGGCACTCGATTCTCGCTCCTCGGCGGCGGGAGTGCTCGCGGATTCGGCTGCGGATATCGGGCCGGCGCCCCCCGCCCGCACGCCGGGTGCGAAGCGCACCAGTAGCAAGAGGGTCGCTGCCGCCGCCAAAGCGGCGAAGAGTGCAGGGCTCATCAGCGCGGACCGCGCCGCCTCAGGGCGCGCCGGCTGCAGATCCCTAGGACTCGGCAGAGATTTGGGTTCCTCACCGAGCTTCAATCGATCGTGCCAATCGGCCACCAATATCGATCGGCCGCCTCGATGCCAACACAGGCCTTTTGACAGGGTCAGCCACTGCCGCCGGCTCAACTGCGGAGGCCTGATGGCAACGATTCCTAAGTCGCGGGCGTCAGTCGCACGACGACGCTGGAAGGGATGCAGTCCGGTCAGCAATTCATAGCTGATGCATGCCAAGGCGTACAGATCGTCGCGCGGATCCGGCTCGCGGGAGTCCAGAATCTCGCAAGAGGCGTAGGCCGGCGTGGCCGATCGCACGGATCGATCTCGCCGGTCGTGAGAGTTCTTGTCGAAAACACCGGATGTACCGAAGTCGAGTATGCGTACCTCTCCTGCGTCGGTGAGCATAATATTCTGCGGCTTCAGATCCGCGTGCACCACCGCGCGCCCATGTGCGTACTCGAGTGCAGCGGCAATTTGGCGGATCACCGCCCAGGCGTGCGGGCGATGCATGGGCTGGCCGTGCAGGCGGGCGATGACCGTGCTCAATAGCTCGCCTTCCAGCAATTCCATGGTGAAAAAGTCGATGTCGCCATCCCGATCCAGCTCGAAGACATTGACGATATTCCGGTGCGACAGCATCTGTGCGCAGTAAAGCTCGCGCTGCAGCGACTCGAGCATTTCAGCGCGGCCGCCGGGCACCGGGTGAAGCACCTTGACTGCCACGTACTGCTGCTCTATGGGCAAACTTGACCGGTATCGGTCGAGTGCCTTGAATACCGTTCCCTTGCCGCCGCTTCCCAGGCAAGTTTCGATGACATAACGATCGCGCAATACCCGACCGATCTTAACGGGTGACGGTGGTGGAGGGTCCTCGGGTATGCGCGGACTTGGGAAGCCTGCACGCCGCTGAAGATCGACCGTGGTCCCCCCGAGAGAACGGAAAGCTAAGTTGCAATGTTCATCCATAGGCGCGTCACTATGCTGGGCGTGGCGCGCTCCGTATGTCAGAAAACGCCGCATTCAGAATGACGCCTGGGAGTAGGAGTTTGTCTCAAGTATTCCCATGGCGTGGTCGCGAGCCGACGTGGATTTTGCCCGGCCAACTGCGACGGGCGGCAGCCGGTTGGCGCCGCCGCCAAGAGCTGGGCGCGTAGCCGTGTGGCCTATTCAGCCGTCAGAAGTTGATCGAGCAGGCGTACGGCGGGAATCGCCTCGCGCGACGCGCCGTCACGAATTTGATGGCGGCAACTGGTGCCGTCCGCAATGATGATGGCTTCCGGTGTTGTGCGCACCCGCGGCAACAGACTGAGCTCGGCCATTTGCATCGAGACATCGTGATGCGCGGCTTCATAGCCGAAGCTGCCGGCCATCCCGCAGCAGGAGCTTTGGATCATTTCGGGCTTGGCGTTGGGAATCAACTTCAGCACCTCGAGAATGGCGCTCACCGTGCCGAAGGCCTTTTGGTGGCAATGGCCATGCAGCAAGATGGGTCGGCCGGCCTCTCGCAAGGCGAGCTTGAAGCGGCCGGCCGATATTTCGCGAGCGATGAACTCTTCCAGCATCAGCGCATGCCGTGCCACGCGTTCGGCGTGTTCGCCCAACTTCAGCGCCAGTGCCTCATCGCGCAGGGTCAAGAGACATGCGGGCTCCAGGCCGACGATTGCGATCGATGCCTCTGCAAACGGCGCCAGCGCCGCCACGAGACTCGCTGCCCGTGCCCGTGCCGCGCCGACCATGCCCCGCGTCAAGTAAGTTCTCCCGCAGCAGTGGTGGCCGCGACGTTTGGTCAACACATGGACTGCATAGCCGGCTGCCTGCAGTACCCGGGTTGCCGCCAGCGCATTTTCCGTCTCGAAGGTCCCATTGAAGGTATCGACGAACAGCACCACGGCCTTGCCGCCGCGACGGCCGATGTCGATGCATTGCTCGGCCGAAACCAGTCCCGAGGTCTGCGTGCTGCGCCAATAGGTATCCGAGCGCCATCGCGGCAGTGGGCGCCTGGCGGAGAGGCCGAGGACGCGCTCGCTGATCCAGGCAGCGCCGGGCAGCGTATCGCGGAGATTGAAAAGCCAGGGGAAGCGGCTTGCCGCCGCGGCGTAGTCGGGTAAGCCGGCAATCACGCGGTCCTGAAGCGTAAATCCATGTCGCGCTTTGTAATGCGCCAGGAACTCGATCTTCATCCTAGCCATGTCGATGCCGGTCGGGCACTCGCGGCGGCAGCCCTTGCAACCCACGCAAAGATCGAGCGTCTCGCGCATCGCAGGCGCGGTGAAAGCGCCGGGCCCAAGTTGTCCGGAGAGAGCGAGGCGCAGACTGTTGGCGCGGCCTCGGGTAAGGTGCTGCTCATCCCGGGTGACGCGATAGCTGGGGCACATGGTGCCCGCGTCGAACTTGCGGCAATGGCCGTTGTTGTTGCACATCTCGACGGCCTTGGCCAGTCCGCCGGTTGAATCGCCGCCCGTTCCCGGCGCGGTGGTCGCTTCGGTGAGCGCATCGTTCTGAACGTTCCACGCCGACCAGTCGAGCACCGGTTCGAGTGCGATCGTCCGATAGGGCCGGGGTGCGCCGGCTGGGGGAAAACGCAACAGCTTAAGGTCGTCCATCCGCGGCGGATCGATCATGCGGCCGGGGTTGAAGAGATCGATGGGATCGAGGCAGCGCTTGATCTCTCGAAATGCCGCGTTGAGCGCCGGACCGAACTGCCATTTGATCCACTCCCCGCGACACAGCCCATCGCCGTGCTCGCCGCTGTAGGCTCCCTGGTATCGGCGTACCAGCGCCGCGGCCTCCTCGGCGATGGCCCGCATTTTTACCGCGCCGTCCTCGCGCATATTGAGAATGGGGCGCACGTGCAGTGTCCCGACCGATGCGTGTGCGTACCAAGTGCCGCGAGTGCCGTGGCGCGCGAATATCTCGGTCAATGCCGCCGTGTATTCGGCCAGGTGCGCGACCGGTACGGCGCAATCTTCGATGAAGCTGACCGGCTTGCCGTCGCCCTTGAGGCTCATCATGATGTTGAGGCCGGCTTTGCGGACTTCCCACAATCGCTTCTGCGCGCTCCCATCGGTGAGCTTGACGACGCTGCCGGGATTGCCGAGTTCTCCCATCAGCTCATCGAGTTCATCGAGCTTGCGGCGTAGATCGGATTCACGCTCGCCGCAGAACTCCACCAGCAGAATCGCCTCGGGACGGCCGATGAGCGCGGTTTCGATCACCGGCCGGAACGCCGGATTGGCCAGACTCAGGTCGACCATGGTGCGATCGACCAGTTCAACCGCCGTGGGGCCGAGCTTGACGATGTGCTGCGCCGAGTCCATGGCATCATGGAAGGTAGCGAAATTCACCACGCCCAGCGATCTGGCGCGCGGCAGGGGTGACAGGTCGAGCGTGAGTTCCCGGGTATAGGCGAGCGTGCCTTCCGAGCCGACCAGCAAGTGCGCGAGGTTGACGCTGCCGTCGTGCGTGTACGGACGTTCGCTCTGATTATCGAAGATATCAAGATTGAATCCGCCGACACGGCGCATCACCTTGGGCCAGCGCGCTTGGATTTCCGGAGCCAGTTGCCGTGCCAGGCGTTCCACGACATTCGCGATCGCGCGCTCGCGCGCGCCCAAGGTGGCCAGCGGACCGAATTCCACGCGCGTGCCGTCCGATAGCCAGGCGCTGATGCCCGCGACGTTGTGCACCATGTTGCCGTACGCGATGGAGCGCGAGCCGCAGGAATTGTTGCCGGCCATACCGCCCAGCGTGGCCTGGGCAGAGGTTGAAATGTCGACGGGATACCATAGGCCATGCGGTTCCAGCAGGGCATTCAAGTGATCCAGCACCATCCCAGGCTGCACCCGAACTCGCCGGTTGGCCACATCGAGGTTGACCAGCGCGCGAAAGTACTTGCTGTTGTCGATCACCAGTGCGGCTCCCGTGGTTTGCCCGCACTGACTGGTCCCCGCTCCTCGAGGCAGGATGGGTACCGCAAGCTCCGCCGCAATTTGAATGGCGGCGGCAATGTCCCGCTCGTGCCGGGGCACGAAGACTCCCAGCGGGTCGATCTGATAAATCGAGGCGTCGGTGGAGTAGCGCCCGCGGGACGCGGCATCGAAGAGGACTTCGCCGTCGGTCTCGGCGCGAAGGCGGCGCGCCAGCATCTCTCCCGGCATCTGCGCTCCTGAAAGGCCTGAGACTTTGTATGCAGCCGATCGCGCAGCCGGTATAAACTCACGAGTCCAGGGCGATCTGCAATCGAATATTGTATTCTAAGCTGGGGTGCTATGCTGAAGCTTGATTTCCATGGGAGCGGTCGACACTTCCTGCAAATTCCCGGCCCGAGTCCGGTGCCGGATCGGATCCTGCGGGCGATCAGCCTGCCGACCATCGATCATCGCGGTCCGGAATTCGCTGCCTTAGGGATGAAGGTGCTCGCCGGGCTCAAGCAGATTTTCAAGACGCAGCAGCCCATCATCGTGTATCCGGCCTCGGGCACCGGCGCATGGGAAGCCGCGTTGACCAACACCTTAAGCGCTCAAGATCACGTGATCATGTATGAGACGGGTCATTTTGCGTCCTTGTGGCAGAAAATGGCGACACGGCTCGGTATCCACACGGAATTCATCGCCGGGCAGGGCGACGATGCGGAATTCCCGAACGCATTCAGCTGGCGCCGAGGCGTGCAGGCGGAGCTGGTCGAGGAACGCCTGAGGCGAGATTCGCAGCATCGCATCAAGGCGGTTTGCGTCGTGCACAATGAAACCTCCACCGGCGTGACCTCGGACATCCCTGCGGTGCGCCGCGCGATCGACGCCGCCAAACATCCGGCGCTGCTCATGGTCGACAGCATTTCGGGTCTTGCGTGCGTGGATTACCGCCACGATGAGTGGGGCGTCGATGTCACGGTGAGCGGCTCGCAGAAGGGACTGATGTTGCCGCCGGGCATCAGCTTCAATGCGGTCTCGGCGCGGGCTCTAGAGACATCGAAGACCACCCGGTTGCCGCGTTCATTTTTCGCGTGGGACGACATCATCGAGATGAATCGCGGGGGGTACTGGCCGTATACGCCGAACACGAATTTGCTCTACGGCCTGTCCGAGGCGCTCGACATGCTGCTGGAGCAAGGACTTGACGCGGTGTTCACCCGCCATGAGCGCTGGGCGCGGGGCGTGCGCGCCGCGGTGCAGGCCTGGGGGCTTCCCATTCAGTGCGTGGAGGCGCGTGCCTGCTCGCCGGTGCTGACCGGCGTGGTCATGCCGACGGGCGTGGACGCCGACGTGGTACGAAAACTCATCTATGAGCGCTTCGATCTGTCGCTGGGCACGGGGCTTGGAAAGCTGAAAGGGCGCATGTTCAGGATCGGCCACCTGGGAGACAGCAACGATCTCACCCTGGTGGCCACCATCGCAGGCTGCGAGATGGGTCTGAAGGCATCCGGCGTCCATCTCGCCGGCAGCGGCGTTCAAGCCGTCATGAATGTATTCGGCGGCGCCGACTCCCGCACTCACTAAACTTCCGGACGACCCCATGCTACACCGCTCGACCACCCGGGTACTGCTCTTGCTGTGCGTGATGTACTTGATCACTTACATGGATCGAGTGAACGTGAGCACGGCGGCGATCGGCTTCGGCAAAGAGTTTCATCTGTCGAATTTGCAGGTCGGTCTGGTCTTTTCCGCATTCGCCTATCCTTACCTGATTTTCCAGATCATCGGCGGCTGGGTCGGCGACCGCTTCGGTCCGCGCCGAACGTTGACCATCTGCTCCATCATCTGGGCGGGCGCGACCATATTGACCGGCATGGCGACGGGCCTCGTGTCGATGCTCGTCGCGCGCGTGTTGCTCGGCCTTGGCGAGGGCGCGACCTTCCCGACCGCGACGCGGGCCATGTCGAACTGGAGTCCGCCGCATCGGCGTGGCTTTGCACAGGGTGTCACGCATGCCTTCGCCCGGATCGGCAATGCCATTACACCGCCCATCGTGACCTGGCTCATGATCGCATTCAGCTGGCGCGGCGCCTTCATCGCGCTCGGCATCTTGAGCTTCGTCTGGGCCGTGGTCTGGCGCTGGTACTTCCGCGACGACCCGCGCGATCACGCCAAGATCACCCCGCAGGAGATCGAGATTCTCCCGCCCTACGTCGGGGTGAAGGAAACGCCGGCGGTACCGTGGAAGGCGCTGATCAAACGCATGCTGCCGGTAACCTTGGTCTATTTCTGCTACGGTTGGACCTTGTGGCTTTTCTTGACCTGGATTCCGCAGTTCTTTCTGCACAACTACCAGATGAACCTGAAGAATTCGGCGGTCTTCGCTTCCGGCGTGTTCTTCGCCGGCGTGCTGGGCGATTGGCTCGGCGGGCACATCACCGATTGGTTGCTCAAGCGCACGCAGAACCGCACCAAGGCGCGCAGCTACATGGTGATGGTCTGCAATCTGGCGGCGTTGGCATCGCTGTTGCCGGTTTTATTCGTCCACGATTCCACGGTGGCGGCCATTGCCTTGAGCCTGGGATTCTTCTTCGCGGAGATGACCATCGGTCCGATGTGGGCGATACCCATGGATATCGCGCCCAAGTATTCCGGGACGGCCAGCGGGCTGATGAATACCGGTTCCGCGCTCGCGGCGATATTGAGTCCCGTGGTGAGCGGTTGGGTCATCGATGCGACCGGCAATTGGGACTGGCCATTCATCGGTTCGATGGGTCTGATGCTCGTCGGCGCCGTGGTTGCCTTTGCCATGAAACCCGACCAGCAATTCTAGACAGGAATTATAGACAGTAAGGTACGCGACCTCCCGATTCGCAATCAGCAGCGCGCGGCCAATCGCGGCCTGATGTCCCTTAGGGTCAGGCGGCCTTCTTGCGGTTGGCCTCGAGCCGCTGGTCAACGAGCGCGACGATGGCGTCGATGGCAGGATGGCTCACACCCTTCTGGCGTGCAATGAGTTGCACGAGCTTATCCGCGCGCTCGATGTGAGTGGCGCCGTTCTGCAGGGCGCGAGCGGCCGACGCCGGACGGGTGAGGCTTTGCGCCGCGGCCGCATATTTCTCGAACGGCACCAGATCGGACCGTGCGGCGCCGAGCGTCACGCATAGGTCGTTGACGAAATCATAGATCGATTTCGACTCCTGGATCACGGAGTGCACGGCTTCCTGGGCCGTGCGCATCCCCGTGGGGGTGATGCAGCGGTAATTGCCGGCCAGCAGCATGGCCCACTTCGCCAGCGGCACGAAGATCGAATCGTGCAACTTGAGCTTTACCGGAAGTTCGATCAGCCCCTCGGGCGTGTCCATGCGCACCGCTTCGATGTCATTGGCAAGATCGCGCAAAATCGAGGTCTTGCGCTCATCGTCGAAGCGCGCGACCTTGAAGTTGGTCGGCAGCGTGACCTGCAGTACATTGACCTTCTCCTCGGGCGGCCGCACCGCCTGCGGGTCGGGGCTGCACAAGGTCATGGTCGCAGGATCGAAGTGATCCCAGACGCCAGGATCGGTGTAGGCAGGCGCCAGCGCGGCGTGATTCAGTCCGGGGATGCGCTTCACGTAGGGAAGCGGCGGCATGTTCATGATGGACATGCAGGGGGCTTTCGACCTCGCGATGGCTCCAAGCAGTTCGCGTACCCCTGGCGAGCGGTATTGCGGCTCCTGCATGGCGAGACCGACCAGGTCGAAGTGTTGCGGATCATAATCACTGGCTGATCCCGCAGACACTTTTCCCGGCAGCTTGCGCGAGTCGATTTCAATCATTCCCTGGCGACCCTTGACCGGCATCCGCACGCGAAACCCTTCCGCGTTGATCAGATCGGCCTCGGGCGGCAAGCAGACCAAGGAGACTTTGTGGCCCGCAAACAGGAGCTTGGATGCCAGGAGGGAGCCGTAGGAGGCTCCGAGAATCAGTATGTTGTGAGCTGCCATTGATTTCCTCGCTGAGTTCACTCGACGCAATCACGCTTGGCGAAGCGCGAGATGGTATGGCTATTGTATGCAAAAGATCCGCATCAGCACATCATATTGAAGGTCAACATCGCTCTGTCTTCAGGCGCCGGCTTCCGGCGTAGAATGGCACTGTTCGAAAGTCGTATTAAAACAAGAGATTTTGAGAATGGTAAGCACAAGATGGCTGGTCGTTCTGAGCGTGCTGACGGTGTGCCAAGGCTGTGGCCTGAGCGACCACCGGGTTGTCCAGTCGAGGCTGGGGAGAGTTTCCAACCTGGTCGAGATGGAGAAGCTGGTCGATGAACCTGGGCCGATCGAATTGGAAACCATCAACAGTGCCGATTGGACGGTGCCGCTTTCGGGCTTGCTGAATCTCAAAAGCGCGGCAGCACAACAGGCCCATCTGACTGATCATCCGGAGCCGATCCATGTTTTCGCGCACGTGCTGCGGCACCCGAAATTCGGAACCTACCTGGTGGACACCGGCGTTTCGCAACAATTGGTCGACGACCCCAACGGCCACGGTGTGTTCTGGTTGATCCCCTTGGTCGTCCCGGTGGGAAAAATGCAGGTAAGAACCAGTACGTCACAAATCGTTGCGCAAAGTCCGGGGGGTATTCAGGGCATTTTCTTTACTCACCTGCACATCGATCACATTTCCGGCATGCCGGACATCCCAAGCGACGTTCCACTCTATGTGGGCCGCGGCGAATCGACGCGGACATCGTTCCAAAATATGTTTGTTCGAGGCACCACGACGAGGCTGCTGCAAGGCAAGGCAGACCTACAGGAATGGCCATTCCATTTGGACAATGCCCGCAAGGATGTGCTCATCGGCGAGGTCGTGGACATATTCGGTGACGGCTCTGCCTTTGCCATCAGCGTTCCGGGGCATACGCCCGGTAGCACGGCATATGTCATTCGCACACCCAAGGGGCCGGTATTGCTCACTGGGGATACCTCACATACGCGCTGGGGCTGGGAACACGGCGTGGAGCCCGGCAGCTACACGACCGACCAGCCGATGAACCTCAAGAGCCTGCTGATGCTCAAGGACCTCGTCAGTCGTCACCCCACCATGGAGGTGCGGTACGGTCATCAATAGGTCAATAGGTAAGTCACATGATCGACCGCAAATACGACCTCGTTCTTTACGGAGCCTCAGGATTCACCGGCAGACAGACCGTCGCCTACTGCAAGCAATTCGCGCCGGGCGGTTTGCGTTGGGCGATCGCCGGGCGAAATCGATCCAAGCTCGAGAGTGTCAATTCGGCAGGGGTGGACGTGTTGGTTGCCGACGCGCAGGACGACCGTGCACTCGACACGTTGGCGGCGCAAACCCGGGTCGTTGCGACCACGGCGGGACCGTTCGGTCTTTACGGATCGAAGCTGGTCGAGGCCTGCGTGCGCAATCGCACGCATTATTGCGATATCACCGGCGAGACACCATGGATCCGCCGCCAAATCGATCGACATCATGTGCAGGCGGCGGCCGACGGGACGCGCATCGTGCCGTGCTGCGGTTTCGATTCGATTCCCTCGGATTTTGGCGCATGGCTCATGGGGCGCCGCGTGCGCGACGAGCTGCAGTCGGAGTGTACGAGCGTTTCTGCGTATTTTCAGGTCGGCGGCGGCTTCAACGGCGGCACGGTGGCTTCATTCCTCCATATGATGGAAACGCGACAAATCGCGGTGGCCCGGGATCCTTTTCTATTGGACCCCGATCCCGCGGCGCACACGCCGGAGGAGCGTGCGCGCCAGGCGGATCCTGCCGCGGTTGGCTTCGACGCAGAGGTGGGCAAGTGGGTGGCACCCTTTCTCATGGGGTCGATCAACACTCGGGTCGTGCGGCGGACCCAGGCGCTCCTTGGGACATGTTTCGACTACCAGGAATATTCGAAGTTCGGTAGTGCCCGGACCGCCCGCGCCGTACTCATCGGCGGCAAGGCATTCGAAGCGCTTGCCGCATCGGGGATTGGCCGACGCATCATCCGGCGGCTGTTGCCGAAGCCCGGTGAGGGACCTTCGGAAAAGGTCATGGACGGCGGATTTTTCCAATGCGAGTTCATCGCCGTGGCGAGAAATGGAAAGCGCCTGCGGGGCACCTTCAAGGGCCAAGGCGATGCGGGAAACCGCATCACGGTCAAGTGTCTGTGCGAGTCGGCGTTCGTGCTGACGCAGACGCAATTGCGCGGTACGGATGTGAAGTCACTGCCCGGCGGGGTGCTCACGCCTGTGACCGGACTGGGAGAGGCATTGTTGGGTCGTTTGGCCAAGGCCGGAATCAGCTTCGACTCCGTATCGGAACCCTTACCTAAACAGATTCCGGCGGACGCCGCCTTATAACGAAGGTACCCCGGAACCGGGTGTACCGTCTTCGAGAAGGACATCCTCGCCATCTTCCGAGTCCGTGCCCGAATCCATCAGCCGCGCGAATCGAACGATGCGCAGCAGAACAGCCAGAAAGGCAATGCTGCCCAGGCAGGTCGGAAGCGGAAAGCGCCAAAACAGCCCCAGCATGGCCAGTGAGGACAGGGTCAGGACGGCCCACAATGCGGCAACACGCCAGGGCTTGGCGGCGTTCACTTCAGCACCACCGGGACCGCGAAGAGCAGGGCACCCTGGTCATTGGAGAGGGCGGTGATGTCTTGCAGGCGGGAGGCGGCCAGAGCGCTGAGCTCGCGCTCGAGGGAGCGGTAGTTCTCGACCAGGGACTCGCCGAAGCCGGTGAGGCAGATACCGCCGCCGCCGTTGCCGCCGCGGGTGGCGTGGGTGACGGGTGCCTGGAAGGCACCCTTGAGGCTTTCGGCCAGCTGCCAGGCGTGGCGATAGCTGATGCGCAAGTCCCGTGCCGCCTGGGAGAGAGAGCCTGCGTTGCGGATCGCTTCGAGCAGCTCGATTTTCCCGGGTCCCACATGCGCGTGTTTGGCGAAATCGATTCGGACCTGTGGGGCGCGGTTGAGCATGGGCATTGCCTTTACGGGGTGTGCTCGGAGAGCTGTTGGTAGGTCTCAGGCGTCATGTCGGGCAATTTGCGCACGAAGGCGACCACATCCCAGATGGCTGCATCGTCCAGAGTCTTGCTCCAGGAGGGCATGGCGCTCATTTTGATACCGTGTTTGATGATCCAGAACGCGCGCTGCGCTTGCAGCAACTCGCCTTGGGCCAAGTTCGGCGGACGCGGATACATTCCTATGCGCATCTCGGACTTGGTGACCCCGGGGGCCATATGGCAGCCGACGCACAGCGTCGCATAGTGCTTGGCACCGGCGGCGATGCGCACCGGATCCTCGATGTAATGGGCATCGATGGAGCTCGAGCGCGCAGCAATGGAGCGGTCGCGCAGCTGCTCGATCAACGCCAGGGTGAGCGGCGTGTGATGATCGTCGGCGCCGATGTTGTAGACACCGAAGCCGATAAAAGCGCCCCCGCCGATCGCCAGAGCGGCGAGGGTGCCGACCACAATCAAAACAATCTTTGCGGTCTTGGGCATGGATTACTGCACCACGATGGTCCCGACCATGCGCGGATGAAGTGAGCACGTAAAATGATACGTGCCGGGCTTGTCGAACTTGAACGAAAAGCTGTCGTTCGTATCCATGGCTCCCGACTTGAATGCTCCGGTGTCGCTGACGACGGTGTGCACGTCATCGTCCTTGTTGGTCCAAGTCACCGTGGTCCCGGCCTTGACGGTGAGCGGTGTCGGATTGAACTTGAAATCCTTGACCACCACCTTGCTCGAGTCCGGCGTGTCCGCAACCGAGGGGATTGAGGCGCCAATGCCCCACAGCGACACCATGCTGACGGCTGTCAGCAGCAGTCGACTTCGTTTCAGAATCATGTAATTACCCTTTACTGTTTGAACGGTTAACGCTTAGCCGAGCGCGGTATCGTTGAGAGCGAGCGTGCTGGGGTGTTTGACGACCGAGACGCTGGTGATGCCGAGCATGGAGGCGAGCTGATCGGAAGGCACCTTCAAGGGTCCTGGACCGGAACCGACGCCGGCGGCCGGCTGCGGATAGGAGGTGGAGCGTGCGGTGTGGAAGGTCATGTTGCCTTCGGTTTTCTGCACGATCTGGTGGATGTGGCCGTTGAGCACGGTGACCGAGCCGAAGCGGCGCAGCTGGGAGAGCAGCTGATCGGCATCCCCGGTGCCCCAACCCCAGGGCTCATAGATGGTCCACAGCGGCATGTGGGCGAACACCACGATGGGGGTGCTGGAGGAGCGGGCCTTCAGATCCTCGGCCACCCAAGCGAGCTGCTCGGTGCCTAAGGTGCCCAAGCCGCCCGGCTTGAACTGCAGCACGTTGATCAGGCCGATGAAGTGCACGCCGGCATGATCGAAGCTGTAATAGCCCTTGTTGTTGGAGGCCTTGCCGAAGCGGTTGAAGTACTCGGTGACCGTGGCATCGCTGGTGTCATGCTCGCCCGGGACGGTGTGCATCTCGGTGGTGCGCAGGCGCGAGAACAGCTGCTGGGCGGTGTCGAACTCGGCCGGCTTGGACAGGTGGGTGATATCCCCGGTGTGGATGAGCAGCGCGGGCTGATCGGCCATGCCGTTGACGATGTCGATGGTCTGGTTCAAGGTGCCGTTGACATCGGGGTTGGCTTCCTTGTTAAAGCCGATGTGGGTGTCGCTGATCTGCACGAACAGCGGCTTGCCCAGCTTGGCCGCACCCTTCGCATCCGCAGCGGCCATGGCCAAATCGATCGGCGCGAGCACCCCGCCGGAGAGGGCAAACAGGGTCCCGGCACCGCCATAAGCCATACACTTCAAGGCGTTGCGACGCGACAGCAGCGATTCATCCGACATAGTCATCTCCTGGGGTTGACAGTTCTGCACTGAAAGACTCCCCAACAGG
>Ga0070730_10000600_pt1 | contig 40057 bp, 32 predicted proteins | sample Coa_R1_3_FD_66447 | JGI IMG/M metagenome (GOLD analysis project Ga0070730, IMG submission 66447) | Surface soil microbial communities from Centralia Pennsylvania, which are recovering from an underground coalmine fire - Coalmine... | ecosystem: Environmental > Terrestrial > Soil > Unclassified ...
GTGGGAACCGTCAAACGCGATGCCCCAGGGAAGGACTCCCGTGGGAAACGTACCCAGAGTGGCCCCATCGCTGGCGCGGAGCTTGGTGACAGTATTGTCGCCAAGATTCGTCACCCAGAGATTGGCTCCATCGTAGGCGGCGTATCCAGGGATATAGCCGACCGGGAACTTTCCGAGGACCGCGCCGTCGTTGGCGCGCAGCTTGGTGACCTGATTTGCCGGGGCGCCCACAACCCAGAGATTCGCTCCATCGAAGGTAATGCCGTTCGGCGCACCGCCGGTCGAAAAATGCGTTACCGTATTGGCGCTGTACCAACGAAACAAGGCCAATTGATTTACGTTTTGCGGCGCATTCGAACACGGTGCGGCAGTGGCTGGTGCGGGCCGCGACTGTGCGGCCAGCGGGTAAGCAATAGACATTCCAAGCAGCAGAAAAGCGGCGATCCGAAAGCGTTCCATATCCACTCCTTTTTGGGGTGAGCTAAAAACTCGAAGGGAAACGGCTACAGACCCGAAAACGTCGGACAGTTTCTGCCGCCCGGCAGAGAATGTCAATGTGCAGAAGGTTGCATATGCAGGCAAGACCCCGCGTTTCTTCACTTTCCTGGTCAATAAGCTGTGGCGATCAGCGCAGTGGTTTAAAATAGGAGCACAATGTCCCGCGAACTGAATTTCGGTCCCTACGTCGACTTCGAGAACGGCAAGAAGGTCGTCAAAGACCTGACCTTCGGCAATCCCACGCCGGAGGGCGTTGTCCTTACCACGCTGGACTCCGCCGTCAACTGGATGCGCAAGAGTTCGATCTGGCCGATGACGTTCGGCCTTGCTTGCTGCGCGATTGAAATGATGTCGATGGGTGCGTCGCGCTTCGATATCGCCCGCTTCGGCGCCGAAGTGTTTCGTCCTTCGCCGCGGCAGAGCGATCTGATGATCATCGCCGGGCGCGTCTCGAACAAAATGGCTCCCGTCATCCGCCAGTTATGGGAGCAGATGCCTGAACCCAAATGGGTCATGTCGATGGGCGCGTGCGCTACCTCGGGCGGTGTCTTTCAGAATTATGCGCTGGTGCAGAGCGTGAACCAGGTCATTCCCGTCGACGTCTATGTTCCGGGATGTCCGCCGCGCCCGGAGCAGTTGATCTACGCTATCACTCTGCTGCAGGACAAGATTCAGAAAGAGCGGGGGACGATCAAGAAAGCTCTGAATATGGTTTAGGAGCAAACCTGAAGTTCCCCGGTAGTCTTCCGTGTTCCCCCGTGTTGCAAGCTTCTGAAAACACACACCACAGGGGGACCCCATTCGCCGATTCGTCGGATAACATCCCTTTTGACCGGCAACGCCATCTTCCCGCATGGCATCCCTGAATAAGACACTTTGCGCCGCCGCCTCTGAGATGGAGATATAATTCAGGGGGACAGGTCGGGTGGGGTACCCCATGTATCGGCTGTTTGGCACGTCCCTTCTGGTTTTGCTTTTCGGCGTTGGCGCGATTCAGTGCCAGACCCAAGCGAACGATTCGCAATCCCAACCTACCACGGGTACTCCTGGGACCGGCAACTCTCCCTCAACCGCACCGGCCACGAACACTCCCGCTGCAGCGGAGAACGCGCCTCCCATCCCCACGAATGCTCCCCATATGTCGCGAGAGACGCGGCTGGAGATCATTCGCGATTTCGAAACGCAGATTGTTTACTCGCGCACTGCCTTTCCCATGGGACAGAAAGGCTTGTTGCTACGCAACGGAGCGACCACGCCCAACGGCCAAGCTTTGAATCAGTTGTTGGCGCTCTGGGGACCGTCGATCAAGCCGGGCGATCCGGTGCATATCTCGTTTGTCCGAATTAAGGATGATCACATTCACTTCGATCTCAATGGCGGGCCGGTACACCGCAAGAAGTGGTACCAGCGTATCCAGGTTTCAGGGGCCAACGGAACGCCGGTTCCACTTTCGAACGACAATTCGGTCGACAATCCGCACGGCAGCTTCCTCGACATTTACTTTGACAAGTACGTTCCGGAGATGACCGCGGCGCAATTACGCGCTGTGCTCAATCCCGTACTCGATTTTAATTCGCACAGCAAAGAGGAAGCGTATCTCGAGACAGTGCCTCCGAAGGCGAAGGAGGCGATCAAGGCGCATCACGTTTTAGTGGGGATGAATACCGAGATGGTGGTGCACGCCGTGGGCAAGCCGCCAAGGAAAGTGCGCGAGAAGGACGGTGAGAGCGAGTACGAAGAATGGATCTACGGGGCGCCGCCGCAGGATGTGGACTTCGTCCGCATCGTGGGCGATGAAGTCGTGCGCATCGAGACCATGAAAGTAGGCGGCCAGAAGATCGTGCGTACGGACAAGGAAATTATCCTCAAGAAACCTGACGAGGAAGAAGTAGCCAAGAAAGAAGAGCAGCAGGAACGTCCGGCGAATGCGCCCAGCCTGCGGCGTCCGGGGGAAGACTCTGAGAACGCTCCACCCGCTGCGGATCGAGCAAGTCCGCTGCCTCCCGTCACTCCTGAGAACATCCCGCAGGGACCGGGCGGCGGTACCCAGGGCAATGACGGGCCACATTAAGCACTGACTTCTAGCATTCCTGCTTTTGTGATCCTGAGGCGCCAGCCTTTCGCGCCGAAGGATCATAGATCCTTCGCGGCCAAAAAGCCGCCGCTCAGGATGACAACGTCGTTGACAGCCGTTGTTCCCGGATATAATCTTCGCGTTCGGCTCCTACCACCTTGCAGAATGTTCACGTAAAAATGCTGACCACCACAGCGATCCTGCTGGCGGTCCTCGTGTGCCTCCCGACTCTGGCGGTCAGTTTTTCCGCGACGAAGAATGCGCCCGTGGCCAACGAGACCGCAGGCAAGAATCTGTTCGAACGGCACTGCGCCGTCTGTCATGGCGTCGAGGGCAAAGGGGGACGCGGGCCCAGTCTCCATCGGGCTGAACTTGAGCACGCTCCCGATGATGCGGCACTCAAGTCTGTCATCTCCGACGGCATTGCGCCTTCGATGCCACCGTTCTGGTTCCTCACGGAGGAGGACATCGGGAACGTTGTGGCATACGTTCGCTCGCTCGGCAAGCTCGCAGCGGAACCGCTCCCCGGCGATGCCAAACGCGGCGCAACGGTTTTTGCCAAGGCCGGGTGCTCGAACTGCCACATTTTCGCGGGGTCTGGCAACGGATTCGGTCCAGAGCTCACCAGTATTTCTGTGCAGCGCAGTCCGTCTCATATCAAGCAAACCATTCGCAGGCCTGGCGAGAATTTACCGGAAGACTTCCTCATGGTTCAGGCGACAACCGCAAAGGGCGAGAACATCCTGGGTATTCGCGTCAATGAAGACGCTTTTTCCGTCCAGATCAAAGACATCGGCGGACGTTTTTACAGCCTTCGTAAACAGGATCTGAAAGCCCTCGAAAAGCTACGCGGACAGACCCCCATGCCAAATTACGAAGACGCATTTACCGACTCCGAACTAGACGACCTGGTCGCTTACCTTTGCTCTCGGGGCAAACCATGAAATGGGCCGTGCTTCTTTTCTTGTGCGCGAGCGCATCCGCGCAAGCTTCATTCGATCAAATCGTCAACGCGCAGAAAGAACCCGGTAACTGGCTGACGTACTCCGGCAATTATCAGGGACATCGTTATTCGCCGCTGCATGAAATCACGAGCGAAAACATCCATGGGCTGCGGGTGAAGTGGGCTTATCAACTTCCTGATCCCACGAATGAGAGTTCCCCGATCGTTATCAATAACATCATCTACGTGACGGGCCCGAATTCCGCTACCGCACTGGATGCTCATACTGGACGCGAGCTTTGGACTTGGAAGCGCCCTTTACCGGCTGACTTCCGTAGCATCGGGTTTGGTCACACGAACCGCGGGCCGGCGGTGCTCGATGACAAACTGTATGTGGCGACTCTGGATTGCTATTTAGTGGCGCTCGATTTGAAAAGCGGCATCGAGCGCTGGTCCACCAAAGTGGCGGATTACAAAATCGGATACAGCATGACGTTGGCCCCACTGGCGATCCGCGGCAAGGTAGTGGTAGGCATTAGCGGAGGAGAGGCTGGGGTTCGCGGCTTTGTCGATGCGTATGACGCAGTGACAGGAAAACAGGCGTGGCGCTTCTGGACGGTTCCGGCTCCTGGTGAACCTGGTCACGATTCCTGGGGAGGCGAGAGCTGGAAGACTGGGGGTGGGCCTACGTGGGTGACGGGCAGTTATGACCCCGCGCTAAATCTCGTGTACTGGGGCGTGGGAAACCCGAGTCCCGACTGGAACGGTGATCCACGACCGGGCGATAACTTATACACTTGCTCGCTGCTTGCGCTGGAGGCAGACACCGGACATCTGCGGTGGCATTTTCAGTTCACGCCGCATGACACCCACGATTGGGACTCCAGCCACGTCCCCATCCTTTTCGACGCAAAGATTCAAGATCGGCCGCGAAAGTTGGTGGCTGTCGCGAATCGTAATGCCTTCTACTACGTTCTCGACCGCGTAACCGGCGAATTTGTAGCTGGCCGTCCTTACGTGAAACAGACGTGGGCCACAGGGCTGGATTCCAAAGGCCGACCGATTCTTGCCTCAGGCATGGAGACGACTGAGAAAGGCACCGTCCTCTATCCGAGCGCCAATGGCGCCACGGTGTGGTTCAGTCCTTCTTACAGTCCGCAAACCGGTCTGGTCTACGTGGCCGCGCGCGAAAAGGGATCGATCTACTTCAAGCGCGATATGGAGTACAAAGTCGGGACATTCTACGGGGGTGGAGGCGAAAACGAACTGCCGGGGGAAGATGCCTGGGGTGCGATCCGCGCCCTCGACGTCACGACTGGCGCGATGCGTTGGGAATTTAAGCTATTCACTCCACCGTGGGCTGGCGTGCTATCGACTGCGGGCGGGTTGGTGTTTTCTGGAAGTGATCAGGGGAATTTCTTTGCTCTCGACGCCCGAACTGGACAATCCTTGTGGGATTTTCAAGTGGGCGGATCGATCGAGGCCAACCCAATCGCCTTCAACGTCGACGGTAAGGAACGGATCGCGATCACCGCGGACCGCGTGCTGTTTGTTTTTGGACTGTGAGGAAAAATCTCCTTATTCGTGTTTTTACTTCCTCGCGACCGTGGGCGCGTCATCCGCGAACGAAAACTCCAGAGAAACGTTGGGATATTCGCGACCGTCCACTTCCACATAGGGATAGACGAAATAGTTGAGCGGCTTGCCATCCTGCGGCGGACGCAGCCGAAGGTCGCGGCCCATGCTGAACTGCACCCGGTTCACGTCATGTGAGCCGAAAAAGTAATCCCGCTTCTCCGGATGCTTCCAGGCTTCTGAGATGTCCACGGGAATCCATCCTCTGCCATCGATGAAGAAATCGGCCCAGCAGTGATAGCCGGCAATCTCGCCGGAATGCTTGTCGGAGGGCAGAGGGAAACCGATTTCAAAGCGCGCCGGGATGCCCTGAGATCGCGCCATCGCGATAAAGAGGGAGTGGAAGTCGGTACAGTTGCCCTTCTTGGCATCGCAAGCGTAAAGGACATCTCCGCGTCCCCAGCCGGTTCCTGTCTTGTCGTACTTCATCGTTGTGAAGACGTAATCGTAGATGGCATGTGCCTTGTCGAGCGGATCGGTTTTGCCTTGGGTTGCCTGCATGGCAAGGTCGGCGGGTATCCCGGTGATCGGGACGAGAGCGTCTGCTTTCAGATCCTGCTTAAGGTTCGGCCCTTTGGGGCCCGTATTGGCAAGGTTCGAAGCGGGCAATGCAACGCGCTCGCGGCGAACGACGTCATACAGCACCTCGAAATGCAGATCCTGTTTTGCCGCACTGCGGGTGCTGGCGTAATACATTTCATTTTTGTATTGCGGCTCTCGGGTGCTACTCAGAAACAGATCGCCCTTCGTGGAAACGGTGGATACATCCTGGAAGGGATCCCCCTGCGGGACCGGGACCCAGATGCGGACCTTCTTCCCCACGGGTACGTCCTTCACCGTGAACGCATAGCGAAATGCGAAGTGACGGGATTGCTGGCTGAAGGCGGTGAGGCTGATTAGAAAGAGAAGGGCGGGTACACAAAGCTTGCGCAACATCGAGGGCTTCCTCCTGAATTGGCTGGAACCTGACTGGGTCAACGACACACGGGCGTTTTAGTGGAAACGCCGTCAAGTGAAGCCGCGCTGTTGCAAACGCATGAACAAGAGGATTCCGAACTACGGTTTGGAGATGCGTTATTTTATTACCGAGAGATCGGGGGAGACAAAGTCACGTCGAGGCAAGAAGCTGTTTTGTTGGCGAGTAGGACGCTGGGGTTTCTTCTGCTCCTTTGGGCGTTGGCCGAAATCTCCTATCTGCCAGACAGGGTGTTTCATTTCTCCGGGATATGGGACGAACGCCTGCCTTCTCAACGACCGGTCAATATTGGCAGCATTATTACCTAATCTCGCTGGGGTTTCTGGCGGTAAGAATTGTGGGTTTTGCCCTCACCTCTCGCTGGCTCTTCCGCTATACGCCTGAGGTCCAGGAACTGCTGCGACCGGCCGATGCGGAGAAGAGCGTGCGCGGCTGATCCTTAAAGCAGGCGCCAGGAAATCCAGTTAGAATCACTCCCATGCCTTCCGCCATCCAATGCCGCGAACTGCGCAAGACTTACGACGGGAAAGTCGAGGCAGTGCGTGGATTGAATCTCGAAATTCAGACGGGCGAATGTTTCGGGCTGCTCGGGCCGAATGGGGCGGGAAAGACGACAACCATCGAGATCCTGGAAGGCCTACTGGCGCCAACCTCCGGCGAAGTGTCGATTCTGGGCCACCAATGGGACGAGAACGAACGTGAGATGCGGGAGTGGCTCGGGATTTCCCTGCAGGAGACGCGACTCTCGGAAAAGCTCTCCGTGCGCGAAACCATCAATCTATTCGCCAGCTTCTATCGCGAGCCGCGTTCGACCGAAGAGGTGATGGAGCAGTTGGAACTTACTGAAAAGGCCGACTCCTGGGTGGGGAAATTGTCCGGCGGGCAGCGGCAGCGGCTGGCGGTTGCCACCGCGCTCGTCTGCAATCCCAAGATTCTGTTTCTCGACGAACCGACCACCGGGCTCGATCCGCAGAGCCGACGCCAGCTCTGGGACATCATCCGCGTCTTTCAGCGCAATGGCGGGACCGTGCTGCTCACGACCCATTACATGGACGAAGCCGAGCGTCTCTGCGATCGGCTGGCGATCGTGGATCACGGTCAGATCATTGCCGAAGGATCTCCGACGGATCTGATCAACCGGCTCGGCGGGCATCATGTCGTCGAATTCTCCGTCAGCGGCAGCGATGGTGCAGCTCTTCCCGCGTGGCGTGCGCTGCCCAGTGTGGAATCCGTGCGCGAGGATGAGGGCCTGGTCGCTCTCAACGTTAAGGAGCCGCACTTGACCATTCCCGCGTTGCTCGAAGCGATCGACAAGCAGGGCGGCGAGTTACAGCATCTGACTACGCGCCAGGCAAGCCTGGAAGATGTGTTCGTACGCTTGACCGGACGGCATCTAAGAGACCAATAGCGGATACTCTCTCATGACCAAACGAGCCTTATTACTGGCGCTGATTACTTTGCCGTTTGCGTATGCGCAAACACCTCAACAACGCTTTGAGCCATTCGAGCACTGGAAGGCCGCCGTGCTCGCGGGCGATGCCGCGACCCTGCGAGCTTTGTACCGTACTGATCCTCCTGCGACAGTGCGCATCAACTCGCAGAAGAGTGATCCTGAGGCGGATATCAATTTCTGGCTGGGCCTGAAGGCGCGCAGCATCGACGTTGACGTCGTTCGCGATGAGCCCCGTCATGGGCACATCAGTTACATCTTCCGGGCACAGGTCGGTCTGCCCGACGGCCGCACCATGTCGTTGACCAACGATCAGTCCTGGCAGCAGCAAGACGGTCAATGGAAGCTGATTGATGTCGAGCGGACGGACGCCCCGCGGCTGCAGCAACCCTCCAGCATGAAGAAGGACCTTTATCCTGCCAATGCGGATGCCCATGCCGAGATCAAAGAAGCGGAAGGGAAAGCGGCTCGGGGACACAAACGCATCCTGCTGGTCTTTGGCGCGAACTGGTGCTTTGACTGTCACGTGCTGGATCTGGCGTTTCAACGGCCTGACTTGGCGCCGATTGTTACGGCAAATTATGAGGTTGTGCACGTCGACCTCGGCCCTGAGGAGGAGAAGAACCCAGACCTGGTTCGTGAGTACCAGATTCCGCTGAATAAGGGGATTCCGGCGCTGGCAGTGGCTGACAGTGATGGCAAGTTAATCGCCAGCCAGAAGAACGGCGAGTTCGAGGATGCCCGGGCATTGACGCCGGAAGCGCTAGCAGAGTTCTTGAATAAGTGGAAGCCGCAAGCACCGTAGCAATTTGTCATCCTGAGCGGCAGGTTTTGCCGCTCAGGATCTATGTAACTTTTTAGTCTCGGCAAAATGCATAGATCCTTCGCTTCGCTCAGGATGACAAGCAACTGACGACCAACGACTAACGACGCAGTATCCATGAGCATTGCACAAGAAATACCGACCGGAACAAAGACGCAAGTATCCGAACCACCGCGCCGCAATGGGCGCTGGGCCGGATACAGCCACCTGCTGATGGCTCGGATGTTGGAGCTCAAGCGCGAGCCTGAAGTCGTTTTCTGGGTGTTTGTGTTCCCTTTGCTGCTGGCGCTCGGATTGGGCATTGCCTTCCGCAACAAACCTGGTGATGCGGTTTCCGTCGCGATCGTACAAGGTACGGGAGCCGAGCAGGCGCAGGCTTTGCTGGCCCGCTCGCCTCATCACGAGATGTTCAAAGTGCAGATGCTCGATGCGGAAGCAGCCCACAAGGGGTTTCGTCTGGGCAAGTTCGATGTGGTGATCGAACCCGACGCCAAAGACGGCTTCATTTACCGCTACGATCCGGCGCGACCGGAGAGCGTCCTGGCAAGGACGGAAGCCAACGACGCGATGCAATCGGCTGCGGGCAGGAAGGATGCGGTCTCGACCAATTCCGTCACTTCGTCCGAGCCGGGTTCGCGCTACATCGACTTCCTGATCCCCGGGCTGCTCGGCATGAACCTGATGAACTCCGGCATGTGGGGCATTGGGTTCGCCCTGGTGGATATGCGGCAGCGCAAACTGCTGAAGCGTTTCGTCGGTACGCCAATGCGCCGGGGAGATTTCTTGCTAGCCCTCGCCTCCAGCCGGCTGATTCTGATGATCATCGAAGTCGGCCTGCTCCTGCTCTTCGGCGTTCTGTTCTTTCACATGCGGGTCCTGGGCTCGGTAGCCGCCATCGCGTTGATCGCCGGCATCGGCTCGCTGACATTCGGGGGCGTCGGCCTGCTCACCGCCAGCCGCGCTCAGAAGATTGAATCCGTCAGTGGCCTGATCAACCTGGTGATGATGCCCATGTGGATCTTCTCCGGCGTGTTCTTTTCGTACGAGCGATTTCCCACGGTGATCCATCCCCTGATCAAGGCCTTGCCACTGACGGCGCTCAATGACGCGCTGAGGGCCAGCATCCTGGAGGGCACGCCGCTGGCACACCAGTGGTCGCGGTTGCTGGTGATGGTTCTGTGGGGAGGAATTTCGTTCGCATTGGCGTTAAAGTGGTTCCGCTGGACGTAGTTCAGTGGTACGCCTTCGCGTATTTTTTCTCGCAAGAACGAAGGGCCGAGTCCTTCCTAAGTAGGTCATTCCCGGCGGAGGATCGCCTATGAAGCTTATACGTGCGAATTGCCAGGCAATGGTTGTGGCGCTGTTACTGGTTCCGAACTACCATTCGGCGGCTCAAAACCCGATGTCGGGTGTGCCCATGCCAGCCCGCGTGATCTTTCTCACCCGCGCCGACAACGGCGGACATGTAAAGGCGACGGTGGGCCAGATTATCCAAATTGATCTGCAATCGCTCCCGACCGCGGAGTACGGAACGCCCAAGATTTCCTCACCCAGCGTTGAATATGAAAACTCGGTGCTACCAATGCCGCAGACTCCGGCCGGGCAAGTGCCGATTCTGATTTTCAAGGCGGTGAGCACGGGCGAGGCCGAGATTCGCATTCCGCGCGGCGAGTCCCCAGGCTTCTCCATCACCCTGGAGATTCGTTCCGCTCCAGCAAACAACGAGTTCGAGATCCCACTCGATCAATCGTTTACTGACGATTCTCGTGCGGGATCGACCAACCTTGTTAATCACACGGTCCAGACTTTTACGCCGGCAGTGTCGAAACTGGTGAAGGTGGAAGTCAAACTGGTGGAAATCAACTCCACTCCGGACCACGCAGTAACGCTCACTCTGTTAAACACGGACGGGCTGCCGATGGCGATCGCTGAGAAACCCTTGGTGGACGGCGATCCCGGATGGGTATCGTTCCTGTTCGCTAACGGAGCTGTGGAGATAACACCCGGCGAAGTTTACGGCATCGAGATCAGCGGGGGCAACCGCTTCGGCTGGAAGTACGCCGAAGGTGGCTACGGCAAAGGCGAGGCGTTATTCAATGGCAAACCCATCCTGAAAGGCGCGCACGCGTCGTTTCTGTTCAAAACATTTGGCAGTAAGTCGGAGGTGAAGGCCCCGCTTGAGCCCCGTCCGTAAAATGCGGGAGAAGTTACGAACGAGGCCGTTGGCGGCGCTTGGCAAATTACTGCAGTTACGATTTGGCCAGCTTGGCTTTTCGAACTTTCGCCCAGCGTAGCCGTTGCGCTTCAGCGATACGGCGGCGGGCATCTTTACTCAGGATTCTTTTCGGTCTCCTGCCATTCAGCCCGCCACTGCCGCCGAGAGCAGCTAGTGCTTTCCCTACGCGGTCCATCTCGGTTTGGAGACGGGAATACTCTTTGCGCAGGGAGGTGACTACCTTATTCAGGTTCGCCATTTACTAACCCCCTCATGTGGGAAGGCTAACATGAGACAAGTAAGTTGCAGTAAAAATTAGAAAGTCGCAAACAGTACCAGCCAGCGCGTCCATATGGTAATAATCTATGGACGGCGATGGAGTTCGCCATAACCGCCAGCGTAACGGCTGATGACTCCTACAGGATCAAGTCCAATTTTGTAGGAGACTCCGCGTGAAAGACCTTCTCAAAGATTTCCTTGCCATATCCGTTGCCGCCATCCTGGGAGCGAATCTGCGCTATGTCTTGAGCCGCATGGCGGCCCGCGAGTTCGGGCCGGTCTTCCCGTATGGCACGTTGATCATTAACGTCCTCGGCAGTTTTATCGTCGGTCTCTTCGTGATCTGGACCACCGAGCGCGTGCTCGTCGATCCTCGCTGGAGGCTCGTAGTCGTGGTTGGCTTCTGCGGATCGTTCACCACGTTTTCCAGCTATGCCTTCGAGACCATGTCATTCTTCGAACAAGGCCAGTGGGGACTGATGCTCGCCAACTTCATTGGCAATAACCTGCTTTGTCTCGGCGGAGCCCTCGCCGGAATGGCCGTGGCGAGGGCACTCTAACCATGACTACCCGGCCAACGCTCGAAACCGCACGTTTGAAGCTGCGCCCTTACCGCGCAGCCGATATACCGGAATTATTGCCGCTGATCGGCACGCGGGAAGTCGCAGCGACTACGCTGCGCATTCCGCATCCGTACACGGAGCAGGATGCAAGGGCATTCTTCGCGATGGCAGAGGAGCCGGGCAAGCTTTGGCTGGCTGCAACGCTGCGCAGCGACGGACGCCAGATCGGCGGCATTGGCCTGCGCATTGACGAGCAGCATCAACACGCTGAACTTGGCTACTGGCTCGGCGTCCCATATTGGGGACAAGGCTATGCGACTGAGGCCGCGCGCGAAATACTGCGCTACGGATTCGAAGATCTCGGCATGCACCGCATCTTTGCCTCGCACTTCAAGCACAATCCTGCCTCAGGCCGGATTCTGCGAAAGCTCGGCATGAAGTACGAAGGCTGCCAGCGCGAGCACTTGCGCAAGTGGGATCAGTTTGTGGATTCGGAGTTATATGGGATCCTGCGCAGCGAGTGGCAGGCTTTCCCGGGAGCCAGCGAGTAAAATGCGAGATGCCATGGCGGTGCAAGTGACAATTTATCTGAACGAGGCCGACAAATGGCAGCACAAGCCGCTGCACATGGAGGTTCTCAACTACCTGCGCAAGGAGAATGTCTACGCGGCGACGGCGATCCACTGCGTGGCGGGATTTCTGGGGAGGCATCGGGTCGAAACAGCTCATCTGGTCGAAGCTGGAGGCAAGCTACCGGTGATCATCATTTTCGTGGATACCGATGAGCACGTGAACCGCGTGCTGCCGACACTGAAAGAAATGGCGGCGCATCGCCTTATCGTGCGCGAGAACGTTGTGCTGGAGCAGGGGAATCTGGATTGACATGACTTCCCGGCACGGTGGTCAACCCCTCGACATTTTAGCTATCGCCGCCCACCGTGATGATGTGGAGCAAACCTGCGGCGGCACTCTCCTCAAGGCTTCGCAACGCGGGCAGTGCACTGGCATCCTCGATCTCACGCAGGGGGAGATGGGCACACGCGGCACAGCGGAGGATCGTGCGCGCGAGGCTGACGATGCGGCCAAGATTCTGGGCGTGAGTTGGCGCCGGGCGCTCGACATCCCTGACGGCCGGGTCGAGAACACATGGGAGAACCGTCTCAAGGTGGCAACCGTCATCCGCGAGACGCGCCCGCGAGTTGTAATTTTGCCCTACTGGAAGGGGCGGCATCCGGATCATTACACTGGCTCGGTATTAGGGTATGAGGCTTGCTTTCTTGCTGGCTTGGCAAAACTTGACTGCAGCGCCGTCTCGTCCGGAGCGGGGGCGGGACGCTCCCTCGACAGCCGGCAGGATGCCGGCGCTACGGGCCCTCATCGTCCCTTCAAGATCATCTACGCCACGCTTTACTACGACATTCGGCCGACGTTCGTCGTGGATATCAGCGATCAGTTTGAGGGAAAGTTCGCGTCCATTCTCGCGTACAAGTCGCAGTTCAGCGACCAGGCTGCCGGCAAGGACCTCTTCCCTGCTCACGATGAGATTCGCGCCCGGGTCGATGCTATGGCCCGTTTTTACGGCATGCTCGGCGGCGTCACTTATGCTGAGCCATTTCTGCAAAAAGAAGTGGGGCTGGTTGACGATCTGTTGGCCATTCCCGTCAAATCCATTTAGCATTACAGGACTCAACCTACTTTGAAGGAGAAAGCGTAAATATGTCCCGTATTGTTCTTATCGTTGTCACCGCTCTGTCGATGGCCGCCACCGCCGCAGCCCAGGCTGGAACCTGGCAGATCGATCCCAATCATTCCGCAGCGCAATTTTCCGTACGTCACCTGGGAGTCTCCACGGTGCGTGGAGCGTTCACCAAAGTCAGCGGATCGGCGAAGTACGATCCCTCCGATCCTTCGAAGACCAGCTTCGACGCGACCATCGATGCGACGTCTGTCGACACGCGGGTCGAAATGCGGGACAAAGACATACGCAGTGCGCACTTCCTTGATGTCGAGAAATACCCGACCATCACCTTTCATTCCAAGCAAGCCAAGTCCGCAGGAGCCGGCAAGCTCCAGGTCACGGGCGACCTGACGATTCACGGCGTGACCAAAGAAGTTGTGCTGGATGTCGATGGGCCTTCCAGCGCGATCAAAGATCCGTGGGGGAATCAACGTATCGGTGCTTCGGCATCGACCAAGATCACCCGCCAGGACTTTGGAGTGAACGGAGCCGCCGGAGTGGTGGGGGACGAAATCACCATCACGATCGACGCCGAATTAATCCAGCCGCAGCCAAAATAGTGGTAGAGTACTAGCCCGGATTCGGGCCCTGGCCCTAATACCGTCCTTGGGGAGGCGTGTATGAAGAGCGGGATAAAGTTGTTTGTATGGACCTGTGTGTTCAGCGGCTTAGCAGTTGCAATGATGCCGCGAGTGGCGGCAACCGTGGCGGACTCTTCTGCACAACCATCAACCATCACAGTCACCGTCACTCCGAAGACCGCTGCCGTTGCCGCTGTCACCCAGACCCAGCAATTCACGGCAATCGTCAAGGGCACCGCGAATACGAACGTCACCTGGAGCGTTGCCGGCGTAGCCGGAGGCAACTCACAGGTCGGCACAATCAGCCCTAGCGGCCTTTACACGCCTCCGACGACCGGGGGCGTTTATAAAGTGACGGCTACCAGTGTAGTGAATGCGAACGCGTCCGGATCCGCATCCGCAGCTGTCACTGCTCTCTCTGGGGTGCTCACCTATCACAACGACTTGGCACGCGACGGTGCAAACACGAAAGAGTACGCACTGAAACCGTCGAACGTGAACACGACGACATTCGGGAAGCTGTTCTCTTGTCCCGTGGATGGCGCTGTCTACACGCAGCCGCTCTGGGTTCCAGGATTGGCGATCGCCGGCGGAACTCACAATGTCGTCTTCGTGGCCACGCAACATGACAGTGTGTACGCCTTCGATGCCGACACCGGGCCGTGCGTGCAGTACTGGTATGCAAACTTGTTGGACCCGCTGCACGGCGGCACACCGAACGAGACACCCGTCAACTGGAGTGACGTGGGTAACTGCTTCGGCGACATCTATCCGGAAGTCGGTGTCACGGGAACCCCCGTCATTGATCGCAATACGAACACCATCTACATGGTCAGCGCCTCTGAGGCCAATCCCCTAAATCCGGGAGCTTGTGCAGGTACCGTGGCGTCGTTTTTTCACCGGCTGCACGCGCTCGATCTAGCCACAGGGAACGAAAAGTTCAACGGGCCGCGAATTATCGCAGCCTCCGTGCCCGGGACAGGGGACGGCTCTCAGAACGGAATCGTCACCTTCGCCTCACAGTACGAGCATGAGAGATCCGGCCTCGCGCTCTCGGGTGGAGTCCTGACGTTGGTCTTTGCCGCCCACGAAGACGCCTACCCTTATCACGGCTGGGTCCTCTGCTACCAAGCGTCGAACGGCCTGGGCCAGGTGGCCGTTTTCAACACTACGCCGAATGGCGGTCTGGGTGGGATTTGGGGCGGAGGCGGTGCTCCAGCCATCGACCCTAGCGGCAATATCTATGTCACGACCGGAAATGGAGTCTTTGACGAGGTTCAGCCCAATCCTAACAACGACTACGGCAACAGCATCCTGAGGCTGCAACCCTTCCATGGACTTACTGGCAACGGATTCAATCTCAGCATTGCGGGCTGGTTCACCCCATATGATCAAATTGTTCTGTCTTACTACGACTGGGATCTCGGATCCGGGGCCGCGGTGCTTCTGCCTGATCAGACTTCTGGAGTCGGTCCCAGGCATTTGCTGACAGAACTGGGCAAGGAAGGCGTTATCTATCTCATTGACCGTGACAACATGGGAGGATACGACCCGGTGGACCTGGATCAAATCTGGCAGTTCGTTGCCGGGGTTCTCCAGCCGGGTCAAGGACAATGGGGAACTCCTGCCTTCTGGCAAAACACGCTGTATACCGGAGGATCCTTTGATTTTCTGAAGCAATTCACTTTCGATCCCACCACAGAAAAGTTCAACCCGTTTGTAGCGTCGAATTCCGCTTTTCAATATGGTTATCCTGGACCAACTCCATCCGTTTCGTCACAGGGCGCTTCTCACGGCATCGTCTGGACCCTGGACACCGGCCTATATGGTTTTGCCAGTCCCAATGCACCGGGCTGGAATTGCTATCAGGACCCGCCGCCGGACGCTTGCAGTGGCCCGGTGATTTTGCATGCCTACGACCCGAGTAATCTGTCGGTGGAGTATTGGAATAGCTCGATGGCACTGAACAATCGGGACCAAGCAGGCAACGCCGTCAAATTCGTTGCGCCAACCATCGCCAATGGCAAGGTGTACGTAAGTACGCGGACCGAGGTCGATGTCTACGGCTTGTTGCCCTGAGGCTATTTTTTGTAGGCCACTGCAAGCCCGTCACGAATCGGCAGAATCGTCGTGTAGAACTCTTTCGAGTCGTAAAGCTTCTGGTTGAACTCAAGGATTGCCTTGGTGGTCGCGTCAGGATTCTTATCGGCGATGTGGCCGCTCCACAGGACGTTGTCGGTGATGAAGAGGCCGCCTTTTCGCAGCCGCGGCGCGATCAACCGCAGAACCCGCGGATAATCGTCTTTATCAACATCGTTGAAGATGATGTCGAATTCCTGCTTCTGCTCGGAAAGAAACTCCAGCGCGTCGCCGGTATGGACGAGGATCCTGTCCGCGACTCCGGCGCGCGCGAAGTAACTTCGCGCGCGCTGCGCGTTCTTGGAATCGCCGTCGGTATAGATGACTCTGCCTTTGTCCCCGACCGCCTGCGCCCACCAGATCGTGGAGTATCCGATCGCCGAACCCAGCTCACATACCGAACGCGCGTTGATCGACATGGCAAGCTGCTGCAGCACGCGCGCCACGGCAGGACCAACAATCGGCACCTCATGCTTGGTGGCGTAGTCTTCCATCTCTGCTAACACGGCGTCCCGCTTGGGCAGCATGGAGTACATGTAATCGTCCACGGGCCCGGCGGTTGTGAAGTTGTAATGCCGCCAGCTAGAGCGGGAGTCTTTGGCCTTACCCGGGCTCACGCGGTTTTCCTTTTCGCCGGAGCGTTGGCCTTGGCTCCGCCCACGGTCATGCCCGGCTTCATTTCCACAATCTCCACATTGGGGACCAGCTTCTGCAGCGCGCTCGGACGTCCGGTCAGCACGGGGAAGGTTCCAAAATGCATGGGAATGACCGCCTTCGGCTTCAGCAGCTTGCAGGCGTACGCAGCTTCGCGTGGGCCCATCGTGTAGTGGTCGCCAATCGGGAGCATGACGATCTCTGGCGCATAAAGTTCCCGGATGATCGCCATGTCGCCAAACACGTTCGTGTCGCCCGCGTGATAGAGCTTCACTCCATTGGAGAACTCGATGATGTATCCGCAGGCTTCACCGCCGTAAATGAGTTCGTCGCCATCCTGAATACCGCAGGAATGATCGGCATGCACCATCGTGACCTTAATGTCGCTGATGGTTTGCGTTCCGCCTTTATTCATCTCGGCAATCTGCTTGGCGCCCTTCTTGCCCAGCCAGCGCGCCAGTTCAGGGATGCCCACCACAACCGGGTTGTGCTGCTTGCAGATCTCGACTGCGTCTCCGATATGATCGCCGTGCCCGTGCGTACAAAGAAGAACGTCGACGTTCTTTACCGTCTTGTCCGTCTCAGGGGTCATGGGATTTCCCATAATCCAGGGATCGATAATGACGGTTTTGCCTTCCGGCGTCTCAATCCGGAATGTCGCATGGCCAAGCCAAGTCAGCTTGATGTCTTGCAAGTTCATAAAATCCCAACTCCTTGAGCATTAGCTTTCAGCACTCAGCAATCACCATTCAGCATTCAGCCAAGACACGAGCACGATGGAAAGCCAACGGTTAACTCTTCAGGGCTGAGAGCTGAATGCTGAGTGCTGACGGCTGATTTAGTTTAATATGAAACGCCATGTCAGAACTCAAAGTGCTGATCTCGCGACAGGACATCGCGAAACGGGTCAGCGAGTTGGGCGCACAAATCAGCAAGGACTTTGCGGGACAATCCGTTAACCTTGTGGGCGTACTGAAGGGCGCTGCCATTTTCTTGTCGGACCTCGCGCGCCAGTTGGATCTTGACGCGACCTTCGACTTCATCGGCGTCTCCAGCTACGGGAACCGTCCCACCCCCAAGCAAGAGTTGCATAGCGGATGGGATTCCACCGGCGAAGTGAAACTCACCAAGGATGTGGATCAATCGATAGAGGGGAAGAACATCATCCTCGTTGAAGATATCCTCGACACCGGTCTGACGATGACCTACCTGAGGCGAATGATGCTGGCGCGCGAGCCGCGGGCGTTGAAGATCGCTGCGCTGCTCGACAAACCGTCGCGCCGCAAGCTGCCGCTCGAGGGCGATTACGTGGGCTTTGAAATTCCTGACGAGTATGTGGTTGGCTACGGGCTCGACTATGCGGAAAAGTACCGCAATCTTGCCGATATTTGCATTGTGCCCAAAGGATAAGCGGGCGCTTGTTTCCAAGACGTAAGGCAATTCCACAGCCGCGAGCGGCCTGAATCCGCGCACGCGCTGCTATTATAGCCAAGCAATGGGTTCTGTCATTTCCAAGCCGGACCGCCTTCCGGTCGAGTCGCTGCTGCTCGATGTTGCTGATGTGCTGGCAACGTCGCTCGATCTGGACACGACTTTGCGCCGAGTCGCAGAAGTCGTCCGCAAGGTCATCGACTACGAGATTTTTGCCATTCTCCTGCTCAATGAAAAGACCCAGGAATTGCGTTTTCGCTTCCAGATTGGCTATCCAGCTGAGTTTGCCGAGCGTAGCCGGATCAAAGTCGGCGAGGGCGTGACTGGCCTGGCCGCGCAGTCACGGCAGGCGGTGCTGATTGAGGATGTACGGGAAGACCCGCGCTACATTGAAGCCGTTCCCAACGTGTGCTCGGAACTGGCGATCCCGCTGATCACCAAGAATCGCGTCATCGGCGTTATTGATATCGAAGCGCGCGAGCCGCGTGCCTTTACCGAGGAGCATCTCCGTGTACTTACGCTGGTGGCGTCGCGGATGGCGGCTGGCATCGAAAACGCGCAACTGTACACGCGGACAACCAAGCAAGCGCGCATTCTGCTGCTGCTGAATGAAATCGCCCGCGAGTTGACGTCCATCTTGAACCTTGACGAACTGCTGGGCCGGATCGCGGAACTCGTCCGCCGCCTGATCGACTACCAGATGTTCAGCATCCTGTTGCTGGATCCTACCGGCGAAAAACTACAGCATCGATTTTCGTTGCGCTTCAACGAGAACATCCATCTCAAGCACGAAATCCCGTTAGGCCGTGGGCTCGTGGGTGCGGCCGCGCAGAGCAAGCAGGCCGTCCTCGTTCCCGATGTCTCCAAGGATCCGCGCTACGTTCTGGCAAATCCGGAGACGCGCTCGGAACTGACCGTGCCCTTGATTTATAAGAACAAGGTCGTGGGCGTGCTTGATCTCGAGCACACGCGTCGCGGATTCTTTACCGAAGAGCACTCGCGCACTATGACTACCCTGGCGGCGCAGATCGCGATCGCCCTCGAAAATGCACGGCTTTATGAGGAAATCGAACGGCAGGAGCGGCGATTAGAGCGTGATCTTTCCCTCGCTCGCGAACTGCAGGGACGCCTGCTGCCGCAGACGAATCCGAAGCTCGCCCACCTCGACGTCGCCGCCAAGTTCGTTCCCGCTCGCACCATCGGCGGCGATCTGTATGACTTCATCCCCTACTCGATGTCGCGCCTTGGCATCGCCATCGGCGATGTAAGTGGCAAGGGCGCGCCGGCCGCGATCTATGCGGCGCTGGTGAGCGGGATTATGCGTTCTCACGCCCCCATTGAACCGGATCCTTCTGAGATGCTTTCGGCCGTCAACCTTTCCCTTGCCGAGCGGCGGATCGAAGCCCAGTTTGTCTCAATCATTTATGCGCTCTGGGATGACGCGCATCGCACACTGACCGTCTCGAACTCGGGCCTTCCCCGCCCCATCTTTGTACACAACGGCAAAAATGAGGTGATCGAAGCTACCGGTCTGCCTCTCGGGTTGTTCGACGAGGCCGAATATGACGAACTCGAATTCAAAATGAAGCCCGGGGACATGTTCGTGTTCTTCAGCGACGGCATTCTGGACGCGCGCAACCGCAAGGGAGAGCTTTTTGGCCGGGGTCGAACCGAGAAGGTCGTTGCGCAGTGTGCGGGGGATTCCGCAGCGTGCGTCGTAGACTCACTATTCAAAGCCGTCGCCGAGCACTCGGCTGGAGTCGAAACCTTTGACGATCAGACGGTCGTGGCGATTCGCGTGCGCTCCTCGCACACCACACATAAGAAGAAATGACCTCTCCCGGCCCGAACTCAGCTCTGCGTCCACCCGGATTCCGGTTTCGCAAGAACGCCTTGAATTGCGAGGGCGTGCCGCTGTCCAAACTCGCCCACAAGTACGCGACGCCGTTATACGTGTATTCGGCGGCGACGATTCACGAGCGCTACGCAGCGTTTGATCATGCCTTCCGGGACATTGCGCACACGATCTGTTATTCGGTAAAGGCAAACTCGAACCTCAGCCTCCTGCGGATGCTGGCAAAGAAAGGCTGCGGCTTCGACGTAGTTTCCGGAGGCGAACTGGAGCGCGTACTGATCGCCGACCGTAAAGCTGCGAAGAAGGTCGTCTTCTCAGGAGTGGGCAAGACGCGCGAGGAACTTCTTGCGGCCTTGAAAGCAGGCATTCTGCTTTTCAATGTGGAGAGCCAATCGGAGTTGGCAGCTCTTACCGAGTGCGCCGCCCGACTGCGCAAAACAGCTCCGTTGGCCTTGCGCGTGAATCCCGATGTTGCCGCCCAGACTCATCCTTACATCTCGACAGGTTTACACAAGCACAAGTTCGGGGTGCCCATCGGCGAAGCGAGAAATCTTTATCGGCAAGCAGCGACATCTCGCTACCTTAACGTGTGCGGGGTGAGCGTGCACATCGGTTCACAGATCACCGACGCGGCTCCATTTGGCGAGGCCATGACGCGCGTCGCCGACCTGGTTCGTGAATTACGCGCGGAGGGACACTCGATTGAATACGTGGATGCCGGCGGCGGATTGGGCATCGCCTATCAGAACGCCAACGCGAGCGGCTTTTCCGCGGATGTCGCAGCATACGCTCAATCGCTTGGCACGCCCCTTCGACAGCTCAATGTCCACCTGCTTCTCGAGCCGGGGCGATCGATCATCGGCCCGGCAGGTGTTTTGCTGACAACGGTCGTCTACAAGAAGGCGAACAATGGAAAACGCTTCCTCATCGTGGACGCCGCCATGAACGATCTGATTCGGCCGGCACTCTACGGGGCGCACCACGAGATAGTCCCGGTTCGCATTGACTCGGAAGCAAATGCCGAAATCGCAGATGTGGTCGGTCCCGTCTGCGAGACCGGCGATTTCTTCGCTCGTGATCGCGAATTGCAGGGTGTGAAAGAAGGTGACCTGCTGGCGATTCTCGATTCCGGCGCCTATGGCATGGTGCTGTCGTCGAACTACAACACACGGCCCCGCCCGGCGGAGGTATTGGTCTCAGGCACGTCGGTGAAAGTCATTCGCCGCCGCGAGAACGTCTCTGAACTGATCCGAGCGGAAAGATAAGATCAACGTTTTTCATCGCGCCAGGATAGCGCGCCATCCTGACAGTCCCTCAAGCCTCGCGTTCGCCCCATTTCATCTTCGACCGCAACACCGAGAAGAAGTCCCCACCTGTGCGGAACAGGGTGACATTGTTCTGGGAGCGGCGGCAGCGCACGCGGTCCCCGTCGCGCAACTTGATTCCCGGTTGACCGTCGAGGCCCAGATAAGCCATGTCCACTTCTGCGCGCAACACAATCTCGATGACCGCCGAATCCGGCACCACCAGCGGACGATGAGTAAGCGCGTGTGGCGCCACCGGTGTGATCAACAGAGCGCCCACAGTGGGCATCAGCACGGGTCCTCCCGCCGAAAGAGAATAGGCAGTGGATCCGGTTGGCGTGGCCACAATCATTCCGTCCGAACGATAGCTTGAGACAAACGCCTGGTCCACGTAAAGATCATAGGTGTTGAGGCGGGCAAGAGCGGTCTTGTTCAGCACTGCATCGTTGAAGACAGAGTAGCTGCCCAGGACTGCATCGCCACGCAGGAGTTCCACCTGCATAAGGGCCCGGTGCTCAACCGCGGCGCTCCCCTTCGCGATTGCCTCCAGCATCGGATAGAGCGAGTGCAGCGGAACCTCGGTCAGGAATCCCAGCGATCCCAGATTCACTCCCAACAATGGCACATCGATCGCCGCCGTAGACCTCGCGGCTGAAAGCAGCGTCCCGTCGCCTCCGAGCACAACCACCAGATCAAGCTTCCGGGATGCCATCTCGGAGCGGGGCACCACCTCCGGGCCGCTGGTGTACATGGCCGTCTCCTGGTCGATGATCACGTTGTAACCGTAATCCGCGAACCATTCGAATAGCCCCGGAAAGAGCGGCCGGACTTGCGGACGATCGGGCCGGGTAATAACGGCAGCGGTCTTTGTCATTGGCTTCGGTTCGACGGACTTCGGAGCAGCCGTCGCCCGTGTCTGCGGTCTGCGAGTAACAGTTTTCTGGGAAGAAGATCGCGGATTCGCCTTAGCCATGGCCAAACAGTGATTGTACAGAAATCAGAGGCTTCACCACAGGGGACACAGAGGACACGGAAAATCAGAATACGGCGCAAAGCAGGAATTCGCGATTGCCCTCTGCACCCAGAATCGGGGAATCGGTCACGTCCGTATGCTTGGCGCCCAAATCCAGCAAGCCGGCACGGACCTTCTCGACGGCACCCTTCTGTGCAGCTGCATCGCGGACGATTCCTCCCTTGCCAACGTATTCCCTCCCCGCCTCGAACTGAGGCTTGACCAGAACGACGACGGCTCGCCCGAATCGCGCTTCCGGTGTGGAAGGAAAGGCGGCTTCCACCACTGCCGGCAAGACCAGGGTCGCTGAGATGAACGACACATCCATCGCGATGAAATCGGCGACATCGCCCAAGGCCTCACGAGTCAGATAGCGGGCGTTTGCTTTCTCGAGCAACCGTACCCGCCCGTCCTGCCGCAATCGGAAATCCATCTGGCCGTAGCCGGTATCCACGGCGATGACGCGGGCTGCGCCATGCTGAAGAAGACAGTCCGTGAATCCGCCGGTCGAAGCGCCCACATCCAGGCATATCTTTCCCTGGACACCGATCGTCCAGTGCTGCAGAGCGCGCTCCAGCTTCAACCCGCCCCGGCTGACATACTTCAGATCTTCGCCCAGCAACCGAATGGCGCTCTCGTCCTCCACCTGCGCGCCGGCCTTCTCGATCTTCTGCTCGTTGACCAAAACTTTGCCGGCGAGAATCAAAGCCTGCGCGCGCTCCCGCGATGCCACCAGACCGCGAGCTACCAGGAGTTTGTCGAGTCGGGATTTCACGAAAGAATTTTATCCGTGAGTTGCACCAGGAACGTGTCAGCACTCGGTTCGGTGCAATATGTTGAAGCATCTTACAGTGAATCAGTTACGCAGGTACTTTGCTGTTTTTCCACAGTTATTTCCACGAACATGTTGAAAACTTCGGCGCGTAAAATGCGTGCTGAAAAATAAAAGCCGCCCGAGAAGGGCGGCCATAATCTCACCTTGAGGCGGCCTATCCCGCAACCTCTTCGAGCAATTTCTGATCGATATCGAAGTTAGCATGCACGTTCTGCACGTCGTCATGCTCTTCGAGCGCTTCCATAAGCCGGATCATCGTGTTCGCCGCCTGCCCTTCGAGCTTGACGTAATTTTGCGGAATGAAAGCCACGCTCGAGGACGCGGGCGTAATGCCGGCCTTCTTCACCGCCTCGAGCACGTCTTCGTAGGCCGAAGGCGCAGTCGTAATCTCCCAGTTATCGCCATCGTCGTTCAGGTCTTCGCCGCCGGATTCCAGAACGATGTTCATCAAGTCGTCTTCTTTGGCAGCAGACTTGGGAATGATGATGTCGCCCTTTTTGTGGAACAGGTATGCAACGGCGCCGGCGGAAGCCATGTTGCCGCCGTTCTTGCCAAACACGTGGCGGATTTCGCTCACGGTGCGGTTGCGGTTATCGGTATTGATGTCGAGCAGGATGGCAACGCCGCCCGGGCCATAGCCCTCGAGCGTGAACTCTTCGTAGGTAGCACCGGGGAGTTCGCCGGTACCGCGCTGGATCGCCCGCTTGATGTTGTCCGCGGGCATGTTCTCCGCCTTCGCTGCGTTGATCGCCGTACGCAGGCGCGGGTTGGTTTCAGGATCGCCGCCACTCTTCGCCGCGATGCTGATTTCTTTTATTAGGCGGGTAAAGATCTTGCCGCGCTTGGCATCGAGCGCGCCCTTCTTGTGCTTGATTGTGGCCCATTTGGAATGGCCGGACATGGTTCGACCTCGTATCTATGAATCGATCTTTAAAGACCTTGGATGGCGCTGGATTCGCCTTCAGAGGAGATCACAGGATTACCTCAGTCAGCGTGCCTCGATACGGCATGCGGGCGAACAGTGATTATAGCATGGGGTCTATCGGTCAGGCATTCCGCCCGGCGCCTCCCACTAACGGATCACGGCTCTTCAAAATCAAGGGCATACACTTCCTGAGTACCAACATCGCGCATCACCAAAGGCTCATCTTTGGGAGAAATGCCGAGCCAGGGAAGATATCCGAACGTTACGCGGCGAAACCGCTTCAGGCTGGCAATCGGCTCGATCCGGTGATCCGCACGTCGCAAGCGATAGATGGCAGCATCGGTGCCGGTGGCACTGTCGAAATAAACGTACTGGCTGTCACCGGACCACACCGCGGTGCCTACTCCGGCTGGCGGAGTGAACTCTTGCCAGCTATGCCCGGCAAAGTCATAAATTTTCAGCGCCTTTCCGTTCGCTTTGCTCGCCGCAACGTAGCGGCCATCCGGAGACATGACGGGAGTCACCAGGCCGTGGGAACCGGGCAGAACTTCAATTTTTCCAGTCTTCAACTCGATTTGCTTGATGTCCGATTCCTCCAGTACTGAGTCGGCTTCGGCGAAAACAATGGTGCTGCCATCCTTACGCCACGTTTGCCCCATGATAGTGAGTGCTTTGACGAGCCTCTGGGGAGTTCCGCCGTCCTTGTCCACGACGCATAATTCATTGGGCTCTCCTGGCTGGGAACAGAGGTAGGCGATCCGCTGTCCGTCCGGCGACCAGCGCGGCATGGCGCCCGAGATGAGGGCAGAGGCAATTTGCAGCTTGTCACTGCCGTCCACGCGGCCGCGCCAAAGCGTAACGTCCGGAGACGTCAAATAGGTGATCCACTGATGATCCGGAGAAAAGTTAATGTCGACTAGCGACATTCCTCCGAGATACGGAACGAACGTCCCGGTTTGAATGTCGTATCGCGATAATTCTGCACGCGGTTGTACCCCTATTGCGAAGATTTTCTTCCCATCCAGACTGGGCTGGGCCGCCTCGAAGCTCATCGGTCCGGAAGTGAGCTGAACTGGCTGCGAACTGGGTTTGTGCAACCAGTCCCCCTTTTCCCTCACGGCCCAAAGGTCCTGCCGTATACCATTCGTCACGCAGAATACGAAGTACTTTCCGTCCGCGGTCCAGTTCCCGCGCCACCGGTCAGTTTGAGACTGCCAATTGGGCAACAAGCGATGCAAGTTCTTGCCCTCGACCGATACCTCCCACATCGAAGCACGATTACTTTGCGCCTCATTTCGATTAAACCGTAAAACCGAGCTATCTTGAGACCATCGCAGCCACCATGGAAAACCGCGAGGGTCGGCAAACTCGGCAGGACTTCCACCGCTGGCGGGGACCACCCAAAGCTTGTTTTGATGCGAAACCAGCAAATTTCCATTCGGCATCACAACGGCATCCGCCACAGGAAGATCGGTTAGTTTCCGAGCGTTTCCCCCGAGAACTGGTAACGCCCACAATGTTTGCTCTTGTTCAGCTCCGGTGAAGCTGCCGACCAGGAGTTCGGACTTATCCGGGGAAATATTGTTCAAAGCGACGTTCGGTAGTGTGGTTGGAATCGGCACCGTATCGCCACCGCTCGAAGATGCCTGCGCAACTACGTATTTCCCATCGCGGTTTTCCTGAACAAAAATGCGCGGACCATCGGTCAGTATGGTTGTTGTCACCTGCCCGCCAAATGCTTTCTGCTGACCGTCATTCGTGATCTGGGTAGAACCTATGATTCTCGGCGGGGGCAGAGTCGGGCGAAGTAAATAGGCTATGCCGATGCCCACAACAGCCACCGCGGCGACGCCGGCACGTTTCTTCCCGGTGCCGGTGGGTTTGATGACGGCAGGGGTGGAGGCAATCGCTGACCGCGAAACTCCGCTCCCGCTGCCAGAATCGATCTCCCTTTTCAGTCGCTGAAGATCGACACGCAATTCTGCGGCGGCCTGATATCGGAGTCGTCGATCCTTTTCCAGCGCTTTGTTGACGATGCGCTCCAGTTCCTGCGGCAGTTCGGGATTCAGGCGCACGGGCGCAATGGGCGGCTTATGCAAGATGGCATCGAAGATCACCGCCGAAGTATTTCCAGCGAACGCTGGCTTCGCCGTCGCCATCTCGTAAAGCACGGCGCCGAAGGAAAACAAATCGGTCCGAACATCCAAATCTTCTCCCCTGGCTTGCTCGGGGGACATGTACGCGACTGTTCCTACTGCAGCTCCCGGGCTTGTCAGCCGCGGATCAGCATCCGCGGTCATGAGCGTTGGGCGATCTTCGGCGGCTTCGTCGGAGTCGATTCTGCCGGCTCCCACCTTCGCCAGCCCGAAGTCCAGGATCTTGGCATGTCCGCGCTCGGTTACGAAAAGATTGGCTGGCTTGATGTCGCGATGGACGATTGCCTTGCCGTGGGCCGCGTCGAGTGCATCGGCGATCTCGATTCCCAGTGAAAGAACCGTTTCCACATCGAGCGGCCTGCCGCCGATCCTGTGTTTCAGCGTCACGCCCTCCAGGAACTCCATGACGATGAACGGCCGCGAGTTCTCCTGCGCGATCTCGTAGATTGTGCAAATGTTGGGATGGTTCAGAGCGGATGCGGCCTGCGCCTCGCGTTGAAAGCGAGCAAGGGCTTGGGGATCTTGCGCGACATCGTCCGGCAGAAACTTGAGCGCGACAAAACGATGGAGAGTGAGGTCCTCTGCCTGGTAAACCACTCCCATGCCCCCGCCACCGAGCTTCTCGAGGACACGGTAGTGCGAAATCGTCTGGCCGATCACTTGGGGCGCATCTTACGTGGAGCCCTAGGGCAAGTCAATGAAGGCGCTAGCCTTGACTGTCTTCGCCTGCGGCCCTACCATGCCCATGCACGGCGGCTCAGCGCACCATGACCGGCCAACTTATCGGGCACTATCGAATCCTGGAACAGATCGGTGCGGGCGGCATGGGCGAGGTTTTCCGCGCCCGCGACGAACGCCTGGGACGCGACGTTGCGCTGAAGCTGATCCGGCCCTCCTCCAGCAATAATCCCGATCATCTGCGCCGCTTCGAGCAGGAAGCTCGCGCGGCCGCCGCCCTGAATCATCCCAACATCCTGGCAATTTACGACGTGGGCTTTGAAGGCGAGAATCCCTACATTGTCTCGGAGTTGCTCGAAGGCAAGACTCTGCGCATACGGCTCACGGAGGGCGCAATGCCCACTCGTGATGCCGCAGCTTACGCCCTGCAGATCGTACATGGGCTGATCGCCGCTCACGAGCGACGCATCGTGCACCGCGACCTCAAGCCGGAAAACATCTTCATCACGAATCTAGGATTGATCAAGATTCTCGATTTCGGAGTCGCCAAACTGCAGGCGCCGCTCGATGACGGCCGTCCGGTGGAAAGTTTGACGACGGTGACGAAGCACGGCGCTGTCATCGGCACCGTCGCTTACATGTCACCCGAGCAACTGCGCGCCAAGCCGGTCGATCACCGCAGCGATATCTTCAGCTTCGGCGCCATTCTGTTTGAAATGTTTTCCGGCTCCCGCGCTTTCCAGGGAGAAACCGAAGTCGACACGATGACCGCGGTGCTGCGCGAAGAACCGATCCCCACGGATGTGGACCAGTCGAAAATTCCCGCGGGGTATCAGGATCTCATTCGACACTGCCTGGAAAAAGACCCGGAAAACCGCTTTCAGTCCGCAAAGGACCTTGGTTTCGCATTGCAAAGCCTGGCCGGCTCTCCACATGTCAAGGTCACTCCAACCTCGGCGAAGACTTCTCGCAGCGTCGCCCTGCCCTGGGTAATGACTGCGGTCCTCGCACTCGCGACGGCATTGCTGGCGATCGCCCAACTTTTGCGGGTACCCGCTGCGCCGCCGACCTATCAACGTTTGACCTTCGAAGCGGGCACCGTCTATGCGGCACGCTTCGCCGCCGATGGTCAATCGATCATTTACGGCGCTGCCTGGAACGGGGCGCCCGTTCGACTCTTCACGACGGTCGGAAATTCACTGCTCACTCAACCTCTGGACTTGAGCGGCGCGAACCTGCTGGCGGTCTCACCAAAAAATGAACTCGCGGTGGTGGTCAACGGATGGCACGACGGCCAACTTGAGACGGTGGATGGCACACTCGCCCGCGCTCCTTTGGCGGGAAACTCACCGCGCGAGATCGTGCCGGGTGTCCGCTGGGCCGATTGGAATTCACAAAACGAACTCGCGATTGTCCACTATGTCGAGGGTAAGTCCAGGCTTGAGTTCCCCATTGGCAACGTCCTTTACCAGAGCGCCGGATGGATCAGCAACATCCGCTTTTCCCCGGCGGGCGATGAGATCGCATTCATGGATCATCCTGCGCCCTGGGACAATCGCGGGGTCGTTTCCGTCACAGATCTTTCGGGTCACGTCCGAACTCTGACTCGGGAGTGGGAATCGGAGGGCGGACTGGGCTGGCGGCCCGACGGGAAGGAAATCTGGTTTTCGGCGGCCGAGAAAGGCAACAACCTGAATCTCATGGCGGTTACTCCATCCGGAAAGATCCGTGCGCTCCTCGATTTGCCGGTCGGCGTAACGCTGCAGGATATCGCCAAGGATGGCAGGGTCCTGGTGGCGTTGAACACTCGCCGCCTCGCGGTTGGATTCACGGCCTTAGGCCGTACGGAAGATGTGGATCTTTCTTGGCATGACTGGGAATCGGCGCGCGACATCTCGCGGGATGGGACGTTCATCACTTTCGAAGACGCCAGCGAAGCGGCCGGAGCCGCGTACTCGATCGTGCTCCGCAGACTGGACGGGAGCTTGCCGGTACGACTGGGAGAGGGCAGTTCTGGCGCCTTGTCCCCGGATGGGCAGTGGGCGATTGCGCTCTCCACTGCCCAGCCCAGACAAATAACGCTTCTGCCCACTGGCGCTGGTCAGCCACGCACGATTAGCGTCACGGGACTGGATCGAATCCACAGCTCGTGGGCCCGGTTCCTGCCCAATGGAGAGGGGCTCATCGTGAACGGTGAGGAAGCCGGTCACGCTGGCCGCTGCTACCTGGTAGATTTGGCGACGGGGAAAGCCGCGAGCAAAACGCCGGAGGGTGTGTCGTGCGGCGCGATATCGCCCGACAGCCGTTCGTTTATAGGCCGGCTCCCATCAGGATCCATAGTCCTGTACCCGTTCGACGGAAGCACCCCGCAGCCCGTGGTGAACGACGACAAGCGCTTTGTTCCGGCGCAATGGTCGGATGATGGGGCTTTCCTATTCGGATACCACAGTGGAGAGATTCCGGCCAAGGTCTACAAAAAGGAGATTGCCTCCGGTAAAGAAACCTTTGTGCAGGAAATGAAGCCTGGAGCTCCCGCCGGGGTGGTGCTCGTTGCGCCGATCGTTATCAGCCGCGATGGGAAGCGGTTTGCCTACAGTTACAACCAGACGATGTCGGTGCTGTATCTGATTTCCGGCCTTCGCTGAAATCCTATGGCAATTCCGCGGGGTTAGGTGGAGGTGAGGCGGCCTTCGGCAGCGAAACCGAATAGCCTGTTCGCTTCCGGACACCGCTGCCCTTGACCCGGACACATTCACCGCCTTCGGGGCACAGGCGGTGTTTTCTTTTCCTTTTACGTCAAGCGTTTATGCTTCATCAGATTGGCAAGAAGCTTGCCTGAGATGAGACTCAGAGCCGCGCTTCCGTGGCGTGAGGCAGCATCCGATCCGGAGGACCGAACCTGCAATGGGCACACTGACACAAGAGGCTCGATTTGCTCTCCGGCAATTGCGCAAGAGTCCCGGCTTCACGGCTTTAGTGCTGGCGACGTTGGGCCTTGGGATTGGTGCCAGCACGACCATGTTCGGCGTGATGAATGCCGTTTTGTTGCGTCCGTTGCCTTTTCGAGACTCCGACCGCCTGGTCAGAGTTTTGTCGACGCACAATGGTACGGTCGCAGGTCCTTCCCCGCTCGATGTGCGGGACTTCGCCGCCGCCAATCACACTTTTGAACAGCTGGTGGTATTCGATACCTGGCGGAAAAACGTGAGTATCGCCCAGCATTCGATCGAGCCAGAACAACGCCCGGTGGGTCTGGTTCCGTCAGGATATTTCGAAGCGCTAGACATCAAGCCGATGTTGGGGCGACTGTTCACCGAGGAGGAGCAGCGCTGGGGAAATCATTTCGAGGCGATCATCAGCTACGCATTCTGGCAAACAAAATTCCAGAGTGACCCGGCTGTTTTAGGCAAATCGATTCGCATTAACGATGAGCCCTACACTGTCATCGGTGTCTTGCCACCAGGAATTCCCGATTGGTGGTTCAACGGTCCGCACGGCCTGACTGAATTGTGGACTCCGTTCACTCCTTACCCGACAGTGTGGGATGAAAGCGCGCGAGACAACCGCGATTTCTCATCGATTGGGAGGCTGAAAACCGGAATTACTCTCCAACAGGCTGAGGCCGACCTTCAAAGAATTGCCGACAACCTCGCGGTCCGCTATCCGCTGGATCGTGGTCTGGGCGTGATTATCCGGCCCTTGCAGGAAGATAAATCGGGGACTCTGCGTCCCATGGTTTGGCTTCTGATGGGCGCGGTGATTCTGATCCTGCTGATCGCCTGCTCCAATGTGGCCCACCTGCTGCTCGCAAGGAATTCGGCCCGCACCCGCGAAATTGCGGTGCGACTGGCCATGGGTGCCGGCAAGAGAAAACTGCTTCGGCAGTTTGCAACTGAGAATCTGACCATCGGAATGCTGGGAGGCGCAATCGGCTGCGCCCTGGCCTACACTGGCTGCGCGCTTATCGCGCGCTTTCATCCCGGCCGGCTTCCGCAACTCGCCGCCGTGAATCTCGATCTCCGCGTGATGGCATTTGCGTTTCTGATCTCGGTTCTTAGCAGTCTGCTTTTTGGCATGCTCCCTGCATGGATTGGTGTGCATGTGAGCCCGAACGAAGCTTTCAAAGAAGGCGGCCGAACAACGCTGTCGGGTAGAAAGCAACTGGGACGTTTATTTGTGACCAGCGAGATGGCTCTCGCCGTGATGCTATTGGTGGGAACCGGGCTGTTGACGCGCAGTCTACTGCGCTTGCAGGACCAGCAACCAGGATTTCGTGTCGACCACATCTTGCGGACTCACCTGTTTCTTCCGGCGGCCCGATATCCGAATCCCGAGAGCATCACTCGTTTTTGTGACGAGTACTCCGCACGGGTACGGCAGCTTCCCGGCATCAGCGATGCTGTCATCAGCGCGGCGTATCCGCCTGACGATCCGTGGATGCAGCCGTTCACGATCGACGGCCGGCCCGAGTCCCGTCTTGACGAGATCCCTTCGGCAACATTTAACGTGACCGACCCGCATTATCTGCACACGCTTGGCGTTCCCCTGCTGCAGGGCCGCAATTTTTCGGACTCGGATACTGAAACCAGTCTTCCGGTGGCTCTTATCAACCGTACGCTCGCCCAAACTTTTTTTGCCGGAGAGGATCCGATTGGCAAGCGGATTCGACTCGGGCTGCCACGGCCGATGGTTTCGACGACCACGCCGAACCTGCAATTCACTATTATTGGGGTGACCGGCGATTCCATGAACCGCGGATTGGGTCTTCCTCCCGCCCCCCAGCTCACAACCCTGTTCCGTCAGACTCCGGACCTGAACTACGGTTTCAAGAATCTGATTGTTCGCACTCTGCTCGATCCCTTGCAAGTCGCGCCTGTCATCCGGCAACAACTCCAGATGCTGGATGCGGAACTGCCGTTCGCAGAAGTGTCAACCATGGACGAAATCATGCAGCAGCAGACATCCGACCGGCGTTACACAACCGGCCTGCTCATTTTGTTCGCGGCCTTCGGACTGGGCCTGGCCGGCGTGGGGGTCTACGGTGTGGTTTCGTACACGGTGGCGCAGCGTACGAATGAAATCGGTCTACGGATGGCGCTGGGAGCACAGCGCTCCCAAATCATCGCGCTGGTGTTGAAGCAAGGTCTGGAAATGGCCGCTGCAGGCACTGCGGCCGGCTTGGCTTGTGCCTGGGTTCTGCGAAAGACAGTTTCGCAACTTCTTTTTGGGATTTCTCCTGCGGATCCGGCTACATTTGTGGCTGCTGCCTTGGTGCTCGTTGTCTTTGCTCTGACTGCGACTTTGCTGCCGGCGAGGCGCGCCGCTAAAGTTGACCCCATGGTGGCACTGCGGTACGAGTAGTCTTTAGCATCCAACTGCCCGCGAGCGCACTCACTGCTCGGCAATTTTCAGACAAGCGATCCTGAGAAATCCTGCCTCACATAATGGAAGAACATCGAGGTTGAGGTCTGCCCTTCTCCCAATTTTGCGCGGTAGTGTGGCAATCGAGTTCCGCGGTAAGCCAGCCCGTCTCCGAGCGACTGGTACACCGTCACGGTCCCGGTTGGCGTTTCAAGAGAGATGGGCCATGGCGTTGCCAGGCGAGGCTCGGGGGAAAAATCCAGGCAGAAGGTCACACTGAACTCGCACTGCTCGCGATCGAGATGCTTCTTCAACTCTGCCCCAGCCAGATAGGACCCGAAGTATACATACGATGGCTTCAGCGGTTCTCCCGCAATTGAGCTCAGCTTCTGGGCAATCTGATGATGAAAGAATCGCGCCACAGGTTCGTTGTGCGCGCGATAGCGCAACGGAGTCTGTCCATCCCCAAGTTGAATGGCGCCACTGCGAATGAGGTGCCGACAGTAGCGGCGCAAAGCCGCCAAATGGAACGGGTGAATCAGATCGCTGAGCGGAGCGTAGCCTTTCTGCTGAAATAAGACGGCTGCCTTGTTCAGTTGCTCTTGACTGCTATCCGGCGCGTTCATGGACGGAACCAGGATTTTCGCCGCCACCAATACCGCTCGGACATCGGGGGAAGCAGTATCCGACGGAACTGGCTCGTTTGCCTGCAAACCTTGCAGCAAGCGTTCAATTTCGGGTCCAATCCAGAACGGCAGCAGGCATCCGCTCTCCCGAACCCATGCAATCGTTCCCTGCAAAGCGAATCCAGCCAGCAAATCTTGGCACGACAGAAAATCTTCCGGAATTTGGTCCGCCGGGGTCACACTGCACGCCGGATTCAGGTACAAGGGTTCCCGGTTTCCTGTTGCGTGCAGCAGGCGACGAGCTCGCTGCGGAATCAGATGCAGCGGCAATTCATCCAACAGGCAATAGAAGCGGTCGGGAGGGAATGCCGCAGCCTGTGTCTGCCGAGACATCCCTCCCATCAGGCGCTCTACCCAATCGATCCAGGCGGAATTGTTTACTGGCGTAGCCATCCATTCACCGTGAAGCGGCTATCGGCGAAATTCTGCGACGGGCATTTCACCGTGGTGATCTCATGCATCAATTCGCAGGGGAAGAAGACGATCTGGTTCTGCTGAGGAACGATCGTCTGATAACTTCCCTCGCTGACGTACTGTCCATCTTCCAGGCGTGAATCGTGAATCCGTAGTTCGCCGCCCTCGAACTGCCGCGGCTCGCGATGGAAGAAGTACACAAACGTCAGATGGCGGGAGGCAACAACATCACTGGCGTTGTCGCAGTGAAAGCGGAAGAAGTCGCCGTCGTTGCTGGCCGTGATCTGGGCCTCGACGCCGGTGATCTCAAACTCTTCCATGTCGAGTTTCTTGAGCACCTCGGGGAGCACCGACTTGATGCGCTCCAGCATCAGGCTCTCGTGCTGCTCCAGGTCCATCAAGAGCCGTGAGCGGCGATGGTCGTAGTTGACGACGCCTCCCTCGGCATGTGGCGAAAGAACTTCGCTAACCTGAAAATCGCTCTCGTGGGCGAGCGTGAACCGCGTCAGTTCTTCGACTTCCTGCGGTGAGAGGAACTCATCCAAAACCACGCATCGCACGGGCAGATTCTCCCGACGCTCCGCCACGGCGACACTGGCCTCCGATACGACCGTAGTAACAACCCCGCGCGTCGGAGTCTGGGGATCTCCCGGAACCTTGAGAGGTGCACGCGTTGGCGTCTGCGGATCTCCGGGACTCTTCAGCGGGGCACGGGTTGGAGTTTGCGGCTCAGTGTGCAGAGGCTTATGCGATGGCGTCTGCGGATCGCTGGGTGCCTTGTGCGATGGTGTCTGCGGATCTTTCGGAGACTTATGCGATGGCGTCTGCGGGCCGAGCGGCTTGAGCGGCGCGCGGGTTGGAGTTTGCGGATCTCGGGGACCCAAAACCTCGGTGCTGCGTTCCGCCGTCACATCCGTGGTCAAGGTGCTGCTTTCGAGGATGCGTTCGACTATGCTTCCACCGAGGACTGCAAATGCACGCTGGGCTACAACCTCACCGACGGCGGATGCAACGACTGCCCGAACCGCTTCTTGCGTCTCGGGGTTTGTTCCGCCGGCAGACTTTGCATGCTGCAGCAAAGTAGAAACCAGAGTGCGCTCCTGCGCGCTGAGAATACGATCGTCCCGTACGAGAGTCTCGGAAAAGGAATCCAGAATCTGCTTCGGTGTCATGAGAGACACGCCTCCCTGCGTGTGCCTGGACAGCCAATTGGGTTTGGGGAACCCTCACTTCAGGGGAAGCAGGAGAACAATAGTATGAGAGGCTGTGAATCGCCAAGAAAATTCTTAGCGGCCTACCGCGCGACGAGCGCTGACACTACGGAATCGAAGATCTTCACGCCGTCGGTGCAGCCCAGTTCAGGCTCTGCCGACCGCTCCGGATGCGGCATCATGCCCACTACGTTCCCACCCGGGCTGCAGATGCCAGCGATATTGTCCAACGATCCGTTGGGGTTCGCCGCGGCGGTAATTTCACCCGCAGGCGAGCAATAGCGAAAGACAATCCGGTTATCCCGTTGCAACTCGGCGAGAGTTGCCTCATCGCAGAAGTAGTTGCCTTCCATGTGACCGATGGGGATGGTCAGGATTTCACCCTTGGTGCATGTATTGGTGAAGGGCGTTGCAGTATTTTCCACCCGCACCTGCACCGGCTTGCAAACGTACTTCAATCCTATGTTCCGCATCAGCGCGCCTGGGAGCAAGCCAGATTCGCAAAGAATCTGAAATCCATTGCAAATCCCCAGCACCAGCCCGCCACCAGCCGCAAACTTCTGCACCGATTCCATCACGGGCGAAAACTTGGCAATCGCGCCAGTGCGCAGGTAGTCACCGTACGCAAAACCGCCCGGGACGATAATGGCATCGCAGCTTTCCAGGTCGTGCGATTCATGCCACAGAAACGTAACCGGCTGATGGGCGACATTTTGAATCGTCCAGAAGGCATCGTGATCGCAGTTGGAACCGGGGAAAATGATGACGCCAAATTTCATGGAAGCCCCTCAGTTGTAGGGATTAATTTTAGTCTAACACGCACGGACAGCTGCACTACTTGCACAAAAGCGGTCACCTACTACGCCACTAGGTCAGTCGCTCGGACGGCCTTACGAAAGCCATCCGGCGGTGATCAGCGTCATAGACACCTCGCTACTTCTGTGGTCCCATCCTAAGTACGTTTTTGTTGACAGACCAAGTCCAGCATTTTATTGTCTCGGTCCATAAGCGGTCTGTTCCACAAATCGCTCAGTTAGGCCGTGGCAATCGGGCCGGCTCCCCTTCCCCTTCAAGCCGGCAGTTTCCCCGGTGACAGGACTTACCACAGGTGAACTGTCCTATGTCGATCCGTCTTGGTGTTTTCTCTGCATCCTGGTTCAAAATCTTCCTCGGCGTGTGCCTCGTGACCCCGGCCTGGTGTACCAGTTTTCAACCCATCTCGCCGGACGAACTAAAGATGACCAGCGAACTGAAGGCTCCGGGTGCGCCCGCAGTTATTCTGTACCGCCAGGTGGATCGCGACGATCGCGGACGGACTGCGCACGAAGATGTTTATTTCCGCATCAAGATCCTGACCGAAGAGGGCCGCAAGTACGCCGACATCGAGATTCCGTTTTACAAGCAACAAGGATCGATCTCTACAATCCACGCCCGCACCATCGAGCCTGACGGTAGCATCGTCAATTTCGCGGGCCGAGCCTTCGACAAGTCCATTGTGAAAGCGCGCGGTGTGCAGTACCTGGCCAAGACGTTTACCCTGCCGGACGTTCAGGTCGGCAGCATCCTCGAGTACTACTACACGATGGATCTCGTCGAGGATTTCATCTTCGACTCCCATTGGATTCTCAGCGACGAACTCTTCACTAAGCACGCAAAATTCTCTCTCATCCCCTACGTGAGCAGCTACTTTCCCATTCACGTCCGCTGGAGCTGGAATAATCTTCCCCCGGGCGCTACCCAGCCGGTGGAGGCTCCCAACCATGTCATAAGCCTGGAAGCCACCGATATTCCGGCATTCCAGACGGAAGATTACATGCCTCCAGAAAATGAGATGAAGTCCCGCGTCGATTTCATCTATAGCGAAGAGTTCCTTGAAAGAGAGCCTGACAAGTTCTGGAAGCAGTTTGGGAAGAAGCGGAATGAGCAGCTGGAAAGTTTTGTTGGGAAACACAAGGCGATGGAGGAGGCGGTATCGGGAATCGTGGCTCCGAATGACACTCCCGAGGTGAAACTGCGCAAGATCTATGCCCGGGTGCAGCAGATTCGAAATACATCCTATGAAGTGCAGAAAACCGAGCAGGAAGAAAAACGCGATAAGGAAAAGGAGCCCAATAACGTCGAGGCCGTCTGGAAGAAGCAGTATGGCACCGGGCAGGAGCTCACCTGGCTCTTTCTGGCACTGGCTCGGGCTGCAGGTTTTGAAGCCTCCGGTATGTGGCTGGCCGATCGCCGGAACTTTTTTTTCTATCCTCAGACGATGGACTCACGCCGTCTCGATGCCAACGTCGTCGTCATCAAGCTCAACGGAAAAGACGTTTTCTTCGATCCAGGAGCCGCGTTCACACCCTTCGGCATGTTGCCCTGGGTCGAAACAGGCGTCAATGGTTTGAAGCTCGACAAAGAGGGTGGTACGTGGCTTACCAGCTCTCTTCCTTACAGCGCCGAGTCCGCCATTCAGCGCAAGGCGGAATTGAAGCTCGACGACACAGGCGAACTCGAAGGCAAGTTGACGGTCACCTACACCGGTCTGGAGGCTTCGCAGCGGCGTGTGGAGGAGCGTTTGGCCGACGACACCGACCGGAAAAAGTTCCTCGAGGACGAAGTCAAAGAGGCCATTCCCGCCGCCTGCGACGTCGAACTCACCAATCAGCCTGATTGGAAAAGCTCGTCGCCGTCCCTCGTTGCCGAATACACATTGAAAGTCCCGGGATGGGTCTCTGGCGCGGGGAAGCGGGCTCTTTTACCGGTGGGCCTGTTCGGCGCCCCAGAAAAACATCTATTCGATCACGCCGATCGCGTTCATCCCATTTACTTCCAGTTTCCGTTCCAGAGGTCCGACGACATTAGCATCGATATGCCTCTTGGATGGCAGGTTTCCACGCTCCCTCAACCACAGAAGCTGGACGCCAAAGCAGTGACTTATAACCTTGAAGCAAAGAACGATAAGGGTACGCTGCATCTGAGCCGGGCGTTGAATGTTGACGTTCTGCTGCTGCCCTCAAGCAGCTATCCAACCTTGCGGAAAGTCTTCCAGATTGTGAGGACCGGCGATGAACAACAGGTCATCCTGTTGCCGATTGGCGCAACTGCCAGCAATTGATCGGTGGCGAGAACATCTTTGGTTTGTGGGCGTCTGCTTACTAGCCCTGACACACCTGGCTTGGGCAGGCGATGCACCGCAATGGATGCACGCAGCCGCCTCGGTCCCCGTGCCGGTGCACGATGACAAGACGGATGCCGTCTTGCTCTATTCGGAGCGAAATGTAAATGTCCAGGCCATCGATAAGATCAGGACCCACGTTCGCGTCGTCTACAGAATTCTCCGGCCCAGCGGGCGAGAGTACGGAATGGTTGCTGTTCCCTTCAACACCCATAGCTCCATTGCTGGTCTTCGAGGCTGGTGCATCCCAGCTCAGGGCAAGGATTACGAGGTCAAAGACAAAGATGCGGTCGAAGTCTCGCTGCCCAAGATCCCAGGCAGCGAATTGATCTCCGATGTGAAAGCCAAGCTCCTGCGGATCCCTGCCCCTGACCCGGGAAATGTGATCGGCTACGAATACGACGAAGAAGAACAGCCGATGGTGCTGCAGACCGTCTGGCACTTTCAGAGCGAGGCTCCGGCCCGCGAACTTCATTACTCTTTGCAGCTCCCAGCAGGATGGGAATATAAGGACTCCTGGATCAACTATTCGGAAATTAAGCCTCCGGCCACGGGCAGCAATCGTTGGGAATGGGCGGTCAATGATGTTCCAGCCCTTCGCAAGGAAGCCGAAATGCCTCCTATCGCAGGCGTAGCCGCTCAGATGATCATCTCGTTCTTTCCTGGGGGCGGTTCGAATGGTTTGGCCAACTGGCGGGAGATGGGCAAATGGTATCTCGGTTTGACCAGCGGCCGCCGCGATGCCTCACCACAAATCGCGCAGCAGGTTACTTCCCTCACGGCCTCCGCCAAGACTCCCTTGGAGAAAATGCAGGCGCTCGCACATTTCGTGCAGCATGACGTTCGCTATGTCGCCATTGAACTCGGGATCGGCGGTTGGCAGCCTCACCCCGCGTCTGACGTTTTCACGCATCACTACGGAGACTGCAAGGACAAGGCAACCCTGCTCAGCTCGATGCTGAGCCAAATCGGTGTGGAGTCCTTCTACGTCGTGATTAACAACGAACGCGGCGCGATCACGCAGCAAACACCGGCATCAGTCGGAGCCTTCAATCACGTCGTGCTGGCGATTAAGCTGCCGCCAGCCGTCTCGGATCCTTCGTTGATCGCAACCGTCCAGCACCCTCGGCTGGGAACGCTGCTTTATTTCGATCCCACGAATGAGTTAATTCCCTTTGGCGAAATCGGCGGGTACCTCCAGGACAACTACGGATTACTCGTAACCCCGGAAGGTGGAGAACTGGTGGAACTGCCGCGGCAGATACCCGCGATGAACAGCATCGCGAGGACGGGCGCTCTTATCCTGGACAGCAACGGCAATCTGAAGGGAACCGTTGACGAAACTCGCCTGGGCGATCGCGCCTCCGGTGAGCGCTGGCGCTTGCGGAGTGTCAGCAAAAGCTCCGACCAGATTAAACCCATTGAAGATCTGCTCGCAGGTTCCCTGTCCTTGTTCAGCATTAGCAAGGCGAGCATCCTGAACCTGAATCACACCGACCAGCCGTTCGGATTTCACTACGAATTTGAAGCCGCAAACTATGCCAAGAACGTCGGCGGCCTTCTGCTGGTTCGGCCCCGGGTTCTCGGGGTAAAGACCAGCGGCATCCTTGAGACCAAGGAGCCGCGCAAGTTTCCGATCGAATTCGAAGGCCCTTCCCTCGATACAGACTCCTTCGACATCACCATTCCGTCAGGCTATGTCGTGGATGATCTTCCTCCCGCAGTCGACGCCGACTATGGCTTTGCCAGCTATCACTCGAAGACCGAGGTCAAGGGCAATCATCTGCACTACAGCCGGACCTTCGAAGTAAAGGAACTGAGCGTGCCGGTGGACCGCGCCGATGAGCTAAAGAAGTTTTATCGAATTATTGCCAGTGATGAGCGGAACACCGTGGTGCTGAAAGCAGGCGCGCAGTAATCCAGATAGAAGTTTCACGGCGGTTGTATTCACACTGCAGGAAATGAAGGGCGCGCGTTGACGAAATGGAAGCGCAACGGGTGCGCGCGCCCAAGCCTGGGACGTCTTTTACAACAGGCCTTGCGACCGGAAACGAGTAACTGGGTCAACCACCGGCATTGCTTGCCGCCGGAAGATCCAGCGGGCCACCGCGAAGCCGATTGCCGCATAGCATAGATGCATCATCCGCATATATCCCCCAACCCCCGGTTCGACTTGTCTGACCGTTGGGGAAGCACTACCCAGTCATTATCGGCAAGATAACAACGCTCTAGATGGAAGAACAGGGCACATCGGTGCCATAGAAATGGCACGGAAGTAATACGAGTAATCCGGAATGTAAATCGGTGGAAAGCCTTGCTCCGCGAGGAGCTACGGTCTCCGGGTGCTTGGGTCTTGGGTCTTGGGTCCTGGGTGCTTGGATCTTGGGTCTGGTTCTCGGGTCTCGGGCTGAAATCCGAGGTCGGGGGTCAGGCCCCAAGACCTAACCCCTAAGACCCAAGA
>Ga0070730_10000602_pt1 | contig 39916 bp, 33 predicted proteins | sample Coa_R1_3_FD_66447 | JGI IMG/M metagenome (GOLD analysis project Ga0070730, IMG submission 66447) | Surface soil microbial communities from Centralia Pennsylvania, which are recovering from an underground coalmine fire - Coalmine... | ecosystem: Environmental > Terrestrial > Soil > Unclassified ...
CCGTCGTTCTTGGTGGTGTTGCTCTGAGCACTCTCAATGGTGGTGCTTTTGAATTTGGTGTCAATAAGGTAGCCAATAATTACGGCCAATGGCTGGTTGGTAATTTACCGGCCAATGGAAACGGCAGTACCGTCCCTGGCTGGGGCGAATGGGACAACACGCCCATTGCGAATCCGCCCTCCCTCCCGTTTAGTCCGACGATTGCAAACGCAAGCGGCAATGCGTTGCACCAGTTCGTCCCGACAGCCAAGGCTCCCTATGAAGAAGCATGGAACGTTGGAATACAACGCGAGTTGCCATGGAATATGTTCCTGTCCGTTTCTTACGTCGGCAACCGCGATATCCACTTGCCTTCCATGCTGAACCCGATCAACCAGCTGAGTCCCACGCTCCTGGCAAAGCTGTGTCCAGACCCCACACCGGTGACGGATCCTGCAGATCCTAATTACGGAAAAACTATCAACCCAAACTGCCTGCTCTCGTCCGACAATGTGATTGGTGGAGGACCAGGCACCGCGTGGACAGCCGCTCCGCAGCAAGCGGCCTTGCAGGGCCTCGGTTTTCCGCTGGCCCCTGCCATCAACTGTCCGGCCAGCAGCAATAACCCTGGAGCGCAGGGAGCCTACTACGCGCCGTATGCCACGTTCGTTTGCGATTGGGGAACCGACGTGTCGGTTCGTCAGGCACTGCTTCCCTACCCTATGTACACACCGAGCAATTCATGCGGCGGTCTGTGCAACAACTTCGATAACTTTGGAACAGCGTTCTACAACGCACTCCAGATCCAGGGGCAGAAGCGGTTCAGCAATGGTGTCAGTTTTCTGGTCTCCTACACGCTGTCGAAAACCATGGCCAATACGGACACCGGCTTCTCTACTTTTAACTGGGGTTCGTTAAACAGATACAACCAGAAGTCGGAGTGGTCGGTTGCCAGTAACGACCAGACTCACATCCTTACAGTCAGCGGTGTTTACGAGTTGCCAATCGGGCCGCATAAGAAATTTGCGAATTACAACAACCCCGCGGCTCGCCTGATCCTGGGAGGCTGGCAGGTCAGTAGCGTTCTAAATTACGCCAGCGGCAATCCCCAGATGATCACTTCCAACTACAATCCGTACGGAAATGGCTTTAACCGGGCGGATCTGGTTCCGGGAACGCCCGTTGACCTTAACTGGCGCAATTATTACAAGTCGCTCGGTCAGCAGGTTCCATCGCCCACTGCATTCAATCCGAGTGCATTCGCCCTGCCTGGGTATACAGGCGGAAACTCCCCCCGCGAAGTCGGTGCAATTCGGAGCGCTTTCTTTAAGAATGAGAATGTAGCTTTAGCCAAGCACTTCCGGTTTACGGAAGGAGTGCAAGCCGAACTGAGAATGGAGTTCTCGAATCTGTTGAACCGGGTGCAGATTTGTGGAGCTGACTACAACATATCGGACGGTCCTCTGCATTTCGGGATCGTAAATCCGAACGGCAATGGCGGGAGTAATCCCTGTCAGAACAACCGGCCACGACAAGGCCAGGCATTCTTTAAAGTTAGCTTTTGAGGACCCTTCGTCCCTGACCAAAGCCCATCGAGACGTAGCCGGACTCCAGAACGGCTATGTCTCGATTCTCGGCATCTATAATTCTGTGCTGTGATTTCCACTCAAGTCCGTCTCCGGCCGCGTCGATTGTTACGAAACTCAGCGCGGCGGGGACTGGCCTCCTTATTGCTTGCTTTCGCCACAACTGTTTGCAGCGGACGGGTCGGGCAGAATTCCTCTTCCGCATCGAATTCAGTCGACCCTGCTCAGCATTTGACCGATCATGCCGACCGGACACTTGAAGACGCCCGCACGTTGCTGGAAAGTGGAAAAGTCGCTGAGGCGGAGACGAAGACCCGCGATTACCTGCGTACACATCCCAATTCGGCCGATGCTCACTTTCTGTTGGGATATGTTCTGTTCAGAAAAGTGCAGAATGCCGCGTACGAATTAATAAATACATCGGCCAATGGTTCTGTCGCGAAGAAGGTAACGTCGAACGAAGCCGACCTGAAAGCTTCGTTGGCAGAGTTCACGGAAGGAGCGCGATACAATCCGCCGAATGCGTTTGACCTAAAAATCGTGGCCCTCGATTATGTTTTATTGAACGATTATCCCGATGCCGACAAATGGTTGACGAGATCTCTGACGCAAAACCCGAGTGACACTGAAGCCTGGTATTACCTCGGGCGTACCAAGTACAACGAGAATCGCTTTGAAGAGGCGGTCAGCGCCTTTCAGCAGTATCTGAAACTTGATCCGAAGAGCGTGAAGGGAGAAGACAATCTCGGCCTGGCATTTCAAGGAATGGGCAAAACCCAAGAGGCTATCTCTGCCTACCGCACCGCGATTTCGTGGCAAAAAGAAAAACTCGATCAGGATTCCGGACCATTCATTAATCTCGGCTCACTTTTGCTTGACCAGAATCAGCCGCAAAACGCACTCCCGTATTTACAACAAGCTGTCTACCTTTCTCCGCGCGAAACCAGGGCACACGAGGAACTGGGCAAGGCCTACGAGCGGCTGTCGGAACTCTCCAAGGCGCAGAGTGAATTTGAAAGCGCCGTCGAATTGGCTCCCGGAAACTTCCGCTTGCATTATGTTCTCGGCAGGATCTACCAGAAGGAGGGACAAACCCAGAAGGCAAAGGCCGAGTTTGATCGATCGGCCGCTTTGCGAGCGGAACATTCTCCTACAGAACCCGAACGTTAGCCGCTATTGCGTCTGCTCTTTATTCTGCAGAACTTCGCGGGCACGATCAGCATGCGCGGCACGGGCCGTTTCCTCGAGTTTGCTGAATAGGCGCATCTCGGCCTGCGCGTCTTGAGCCCGACCCAGCGAACGATAGGCTTGCGCGAGAAAAAAGTGGATGGTGGGATCGTCCGGGGTTGCTTGCTCGGCAAACTGCAGATCCTTGAGCGCGTCCTCGCTGCGATTCAGCTTCACCAGAGCTCGCCCCCGATCAATGTGGGCCTGAACCTGATTCGGGCAAATGGACAAGGCTTTGTCGACCTCCATCAGGCCTTCTTCGAAGTTCATTCGTTGCGCAATCAATATGTTCCCGATCTGCCCCTGCGCCTCGCAGCTTCGCGGATCATTCAGAAGTTCAGCCTGGAATTCCTTAATCGCCGCATCCCACTCGCCAAGATACCAGTAGACGTTCCCAAGTTTGAGATGCGTGCCTGCCTGCTGCGGCGCCAGTTCCACCGCTTTCTTGTATTCAACCACGGCGCCGTCGTAGTTCTTCATGCTCTCCATGATTTCTCCAGACATCTCATGCGCCAGAACCGAATTGGGATCGATGGCGTTCATCTTCGAGAGCGCCTGCTCGGAAAGCTGCATATAGGTTTTCCCGAGCAAATACCAGGCTTCCTGATCCTGGGGTTGACGATGAGACAGGTTCTCCAGATGCCCCGCTGCGACCTGCAGGTCGCCGAGCTTGATGAGATCATTGGCGAGGAAGAGCTCTGCATTATTGTCTTTCGGGTTGGAGCGGAGCGCTGCTTCAAGGCGCGGACGAGCCTTCGTGTACTCTCCTAATTGGTACAGCGAAATACCCAACAAAGCCGATGCCGACGACATCGCGGGATCCACCTTGAGTCCTTTTTCCAGAACTTCGGCTGCCTTTTGGAAATCGCGTTGCTGAAAATAAAGTAAGCCGAGGTTGTTGTAGGCCGCGCCGAGCCGCGGAGAGACTTTGAGGATGGATTCGTACTTTGCAATGGCGGTGGACTGATCCCCACGCGCCTGCGCCTGCTTGGCTTCCGCATAAAGGGCCTCCACCCGGGAATCAGGCACGCTGAATTTGGTCTGGGCCGGGCTTTGAGGCGGCAGGCAACCTGCAAGCAGCGAAAGCAACACAATCCGAGAGCGGTGAAGGCAGAGGACGAATCCGGCACGATACTGCGGCATATTTGGTGAATTGTACTTCTTTAAAGGCCGGAACGCGGATCGCCGATCCTATCCCGAAACCCAAGTCGCGCGCAGAGGATGAGCCTCGGTATTAACCACAACGTGAGTGAGATCCAGGGTCTCCGGCGGAGCAAAGAGCAGATACAAGTACTTCAACGTCTCGGCCAGGAAAAAGCTTTCCATCTTGTCGCGCTTCTCTTTTGTCTCAACATTTCGAAGCGCCGCATAAGCCACATCCGTCCTGCAATACTTCACCAGACTATCCAAGAACGTTCGGCCCATCTCCAGGTAACGCGGGCTCTTCGTGTAATGGAAGAGATAATAGGCAGACTCGACAATTTCGGGTCGCAATGCGTACCCGTTGAAGGCGATTTTCATTTTGGAATAGTCCAATACTTCCGGCTCAATTCCGAATGCAGTCCACATCTTGTAACCAGACTCTTCGAGTCGTTGCGCACGATCCATATCGCCCGAGAGGGCCAGCAATCCGGCGTAAAATGCGTCCAGAGCCCCGAACTCTGTTCCAGTTCGTGCTCCCGTATTCATATTGGCTTGTCCATACCAGAGCCCTGATGGTGAATCATCCGCAAGATACTTGTTCACCGCCGCGATGCTCGTTTTCCACATCTGTTCGCAGTCCTTGTCGCCAAACAGGAGCCACGACTTCCACAGATACTCGTAATAAGAATCGATTCCACCGCCAATGTGGCTGGTGGGATCGGTCCACGTTCCGGTTTTCACGTTAATGCCCGAGCCGACCAGTCCGATCGAGGAGCGGCGGTTGAACAGTTCTGTCAGCGCGCGCTTGGCTTTCTCGTAATAAATGGCTTTCCCCGTCAGCTTGCTAAGCGTGCCAAACTCGAGCAAGAGTGTTCCAACCTCGGCAGGATTCGTTTCTTCGTCGCGAACCCCTCCAGTTTTGAGATTCACATTCACATAAGGCATTCCCGTCGGAGAACTGAAGACTGGAAGCAGGCGATTTCCTAAATCCTCGGCCAGTTGGAGCAGGCCCTTATCGTTGGTGAGTTGGTAACAGCTCAAGAGCCCGCCCAAAATCCGGATCGTGATCTCGAAATTCTTGACGTAGACATCGTGATTGAACGAAAGGTGGTTGACGATGAATTCCCGAGTCTTTGCGGCTTCCTGGTCCAGTCCCATGACAATCATTGTGTCCAGAGAGTCCACCGGGGTCATATAGAGCGGCGCCTTGTGCCAATCTTCGTAGCCCTTGCTCAGGGGCTTAAGTTCGTCATGTCCCCAGGCGTATTGTTTGTAACCATTCCAGGCGTGCAGGAACTCCTGGCGGACGCGATCTGCCGTGTCAGATCCGCTTTGAGGATTCATATCGCCCTTCAGCGACGCTGAGGGCCGCGTTTGTTGTCGGCTTAAAGCGTGAACTAACGAGAGCGGAGGCTTCGCATGCGCGCAAAACAGGCCGATAGACCACAGGAAATACCGGCGTGAGAGGAACTCCGGCCGAGTTTTCTGTGACTCTGACATTCGGAACGCCTCCCGCCAATATCAGACTCAAAAGGTCAGTTTTGAGAACAGCACTGGGAATGTCAATGCCCCCGCATGTCGTATGCCTGCTCCCGTGTATGTTGTTGAGTAATGGTAGCTTGAGACGTGTTATTCCCTGCCGGAGGCCCACCTTGATCATGCGTGCTGGAACGTGCTACGCTCCCGGCTAACTCTTGGGGAACCTTACGGCGACCACTATGGAAGCCACTTCCGACTCCCACCGATCCTTGCGTTTTGGCGTTTTCGAAGTGGATCTGCGAGCCGCTGAGCTGCACAAGCACGGAGTGCGCATCCGGCTGGAGGAGCAGCCTTTTCACATCCTGACCCTATTGCTTGAGCGGCCTGGCGACCTCGTAACCCGCGAAGAACTCCGTCAAAAGCTGTGGTCCGCCGACACCTTTGTGGACTTCGACCGAAGCCTGAACAAGGCCATGAGCAAGCTGCGGCTCGCCTTGAGCGACTCGGCGGAAACCCCGCGCTACATCGAGACGTTGCACCGGCGGGGATACAGGTTTATTGCGCCGGTTCAAGGCAATGGTGGAAATGGGGCCGGATCCCAGGTAAACCTCTCCGCAGTAGCTCCGGCGTCGCCTGCGAAGCCGACCGTGGCGGCTTCTGCCGTCTCTGGGTTCTTGGAATCGAATCTCACGGTCCGACGTTGGCAGCTGATGGCTGCTGTCTCTGTGGTTGCCTTGACGCTGGCTGCACCTTATTACCTGCGGTCTCGGCAGAATCCACGGCCGGGCGCTTCGTCAGCCTCAGTGGTTCCACGCCGATCGGTTGCAGTCCTTGGATTCAAGAACCTTTCCCGCCGCGCCGATCAACAGTGGGTTTCTACAGCTCTCTCGGATTGGCTAACTACGGAGCTCTCAGCTGGCGAACAACTCCGAACCATTCCTTCAGAGAGCGTGGCCCGCATGAAGATTGAGCTTTCTTTGCCTGAGTCCGACAGCTTGAGCAAAGAAACGTTGGCGCGGATCAGCAACAATCTTGGCACCGATCTGGTGGTTATCGGCTCTTATGCCAGCCTTGGCAAGGACTCCGGCGGTCAAGTGCGCCTGGATCTGCGTCTTCAAGATTGCCGGAGCGGAGATGTCGTCAGTTCTCTTTCCGAGACTGGGACCGAGATGCGTTTGTTCGATCTCGTCTCCCGAGCCGGCGAGAATCTCAGGACTCGCATGGGAATCCAAGCCATAACTCGCAAGGAGGCAGCGGAAGTAGCCGTCGCTTTGCCATCCAGCCACAATGCAGCCCGCTTCTACGCCGAAGGCCTGGCAAAGCTGCAAGTATTCGACTCGCTCTCTGCTCGCGACTTATTTCAGAAAGCCGTCGTTCAAGAACCGGATTACGCGCTGTCGCACGCCGCACTGGCAACCGCCTGGGCAAACCTGGGCTATGACGAAAACGCGCGCACCGAGGCAAGAAAGGCCTTCGATCTCTCGGCGAACCTGCCCCGCGCCGAGCGTCTGCTGGTTGAGGGTCGCTATGACGAGATGTCCAAGAATTGGGAAAAGGCGACGGAAATCTATCGCGCCCTGTTCGCCTTCTTCCCCGACAGTCTCGACTACGGCCTGGCTCTCGCTCATGCCCAGGTGAGCGCGGGAGAGGGAAAGAATGCTCTCCAGACAGTGGAAGCACTGCACAAGCTGCCACCGCCCTTAGGCGACGACCCTCGTATCGATTTAGCTGAAGCCCGTGCCGCCGAATCTCTCGGTGATTACAAGCGCGATGACGCTGCGTGCGCCCGGGCCGCGCAGAAAGCGCACGCTCTTGGAGCGTCATTGTTATACGCCCAAGCACGAGGAGATCAGTCATGGGCATTATCAAACCTTGGCCGCTCGGACGAGGCGGTTCGGGCAGCCGCGGAAGCCAAGCAAATCTTCGCTGGTGTGGGTGATCAGCGTGGTGTCGCCAGAACCATTAACTTCAGCGGAATTGCTCTGGAGAGCAAGGGCAACTCCATCGGTGCCAAAAAGATGTACGAGCAGGCCCTATTGATCTCCCGCGAAATCGGAAACAAACTCGGCGTCGCCAATGAACTCGATGATCTAGGTGACGTTCTGCTCGCTCTAGGCGACCTGAAAGGAGCGCGCGAAAAGTACGAAGAATCGCTCGCGACAGATCAGGAAATTGCCAATCAGGACGGCATCGCGCTGGCGAAAGGCGCGTTGAGCGTGGTGCTGCTCGCTCTTGGGGACCACGAATCTGCGAAGCGTGCCAGTCAGGAGTCACTTGATCTTTGCCGCCAATTGGGTGACCGCGAGAAGACTGCCATTGCACTGGCCAGCCTTGGCGACATCGTCCGTGCAGAAGGGAACCTGGAGCAGGCCCGCAAGTATGATTCAGAAGCTGTTTCCATCCTTGATGAGATTGGAGACAAGCAGAGTTCGGCGCGATTTCAGTTGCAACTCGCGGAACTGTCGATTGACGAGCACGAGACAGCCGAAGCGGCCTCGATCGCGAATCGTGCCGTCGAGGAATTTAAGCGAGAGAGCGCCCCCCGGGATGAGGCACTTGCCAATGCCGTGCTGGCGCGCGCCCTTCTCGCTCAAGTCAATCTCGCGTCCGCCAAGTTAGCGATTGAGCGTGCCACGACGCTGTCAGAGCGGTACCACGACCGACCAGTGGAGTTGTTTGTCGCGCTGACGGCAGCCCGGGTTCGAGCCGCCACAGGCAGTGATCAGGATCAAAAAGAAGCAAGTAACCGCCTGCAGCAAGTTATCGCCGATTCTGCTCGAAGAGGATTTGTTCAGTACGCATTCGAAGCACGTCTGGCTCTTGGCGAGATCGAACTGCACTCTGGAAATCGTGCCAGCGGTCGTCGCCATCTCGAATCGTTGATGAAAGAAGCCTCCGATAAGAATTTCGAGCTGTATGCAAGGGAAGCCGCATCTGACCTCAAGCAAGTTGCTCAGCAATAAAACATGGGCCGAGCGCATCCTGGCCCGGCTCGGTGCGATTCTGCATTCGAGCCGCGCAGTAGTGCACTGAGCAACATGATCGCTTGCGAAGAACGCGACAGACTATTGAAGTTGAAGGCCGAAGCGTTTGAGCATCTCCCAGGCGGATGCAGCAGTGCAAACGCGGGCTTACTAGCTGTACGAACGTCGCCGCAGGCTGGATGGCCACGCAGAGCAGGATTGGTATCAAGCAGAAGCCGAGGTGAGAGCCGGACAGCAAACAAAGCGAGAATTGTAGGAGTGCATTCCATGAAGCCCGCGCCTCTGAAACGGGAGTCGTTCTCATGGCTTGCCCAGAGTTGGACCAACTGGAAAAGGATTTCATTCAGGCATGCACGGAAAGCCTGGGCGCGGATTCGTCGGGATGGACAGATCATGAATTTTCATGTCTTGTCGGGATACTGGACCATAAGCGTGCGGGGCACAATGTCGAACCCTGCTGCCAGTAATTAAGTACCTTTCGGAGCGGAAAGACCCGGGACAGAAATCCGGGCATCCGATTTTTCACCTTCGCGCGATCCAAGACTCTACGGTATCCGCCTCTTTCGATATTCTGTTCTCACGTACATCCCAGCAAGCCAGCGATGACTGGGCCCAAAGGCTCGGATAGTTACTCTGCCTACAGCGTCCTGTCGAGTGAGAACGAAGTTGTGCTTGTGATGCCGTCGTTTGTAGGTAGCTTGCATTAGGCGATCTGTTGCGTGTGCAAACGCGTGGCAACGTTTCCGGCAACTTGATCAGCCCTTGCACAAACCCAATGCCTGGTTGCCCGCGTGTGAGCTATTTAGCTCAGACGGCAAAGCCCGCACCTGTCATTCTTTATATTGCTGAGTGTGTAGATGGGGCCGCAACCACCTGTTTGTAGCTCCTGCTTCTGAAGTCGCTGCAGTTGAGTGCTTCACAACGCATCGGCGGCATCCAGCCCATCGGCGTTCTTCATCCGTGTGTAAACCGCTAAATCTTACGGCAAAACACGATTCGACGACGAACGCGCTCGGACGATCATAAACAGAGCAAGACCTGCCGCGAATGACGGGATTTTGCCGAGAAAATTAAGGAAGGTCAACATACATGCCTTTACTTCAAATCCTGGAAGTTCTGATCGTGGTGGGGGTCTTGCTGTGGTTGGTGAATCGTTTCATTCCAATGCAGGGATCCATCAAGTCGATTCTGAATGGCGTCGTGGTCATTGCCGTCGTTCTGTGGCTTCTGAACGTGTTCGGACTCTTTCACTCGCTCTCCCGAATACACGTTGGCTAAGGGTAGGGCAGGATCTTGCAGCCCACAAAGGCTGAGGCCCGAAACCCAAGATCGATATACGTAATACCGCAGCAGATCTTCAGAAGGAGACACTTTGAAAACTAGTCTTTTGTTAGCTGTCGGAATCACCCTCAGTCTAAGTGCAATGGCTCAGACCAGTCCTGAAAACAATTTAACCCTTGAACCGATGAGCACCACGCCGACTTTCCGGGTGACTGTTATCAGCCGCAGCGTACAAGCCGTCAACTATCAGCATCGGAGCGGATCTACAAAACTGGATTTCGCGGGCACGGATCTGATGCCGTCAGCCAACGGCGTTGCAGAGATCAAGAGCAATCGGGGATCCATCGGCATCGAAGCGGAGTTTGGCAATCTGCAAAAGCCTACGACTTTCGGGAATGAATATCTGACCTACATCCTCTGGGCAATCTCGCCCGAGGGCCGGGCAGTAAACCTTGGAGAAGTGCTGGTCGGCGGCAACCATCGCAGCAAGCTTGACGTGACTACGGACCTTCAAGCCTTTGCCTTGATTGTTACCGCGGAACCTTATTATGCGGTTCGGCAGCCTAGCAATGTCGTTGTGCTCGAAAATGTGGTCCGCACCGACACCAAGGGAACCACCGAGGCAGTGAACGCGAAGTATGAACTCATGGAGCGCGGCGGATATATTCCTACCGGCTACAAATTCGATCCCGTAGTTCTGAATGCGAAGTTGCCCTTGGAATTCTACGAGGCGCGAAACGCTCTGCGCATCGCTCAATCAGAGGGAGCCGAGCAGTACGCTTCCGACAGCTACCAGCACGCTGTGCGGTTGATGGATAGCGCGGATGGCTATGCCACAGAGAAGAATGCTCCGAAGAAACGATTGATCGCGCTTTCCCGCGAGGCGGTACAAACCGCAGAAGATGCACGGGCAATCGCCGTCAAGAAGATGGACGACGTGCGGCTCGCCAACGAACGTCAGGCGTCGGCGGATGCTCAAGCGAAAACGCAGGGCGAGGCGGATGAGGCGATTCGGCAAAAAGAGCAAGCCCAATACGACGAGGCGAAGGCCCACACAGCAACGGCCCAAGCTGAATCCGACGCGGCACGGGCACAAGCCGCCAAGGCACAAGCCGAATCTGACACCGTGAATGCGCAGGCTGCCAGGGCCCAGGCTGAAACTGATTCGGCCAAGGCACGCAATGACGCCGCTGATGCACAGGCTGCTACCGCGAAGGCCCAATCAGACATGGCCACCAACCAGGCCTCGTCGGCAACGGCCCTCTCTGCAGCACAGGCGGATGCGGACCAATCTCGCTTGGCAGCACAGCAGGCGCAGCTGAACGTGCAACAGGCGGAAACCGACAAAGCCGCTCTACGCACAAAATTGGCCGAGCAGTTGAACTCTATCCTCCAGACTCGGGACAGCGCACGCGGACTCATTGTCAGCATGTCCGATGTCTTGTTTGACACCGGGAAGTATTCACTGAAGCCGGGAGCACGCGAGAAGCTGGCGAAAGTCGCCGGTATTCTGCTCGCCTACCCTGGACTCAACATTGAAGTCGGCGGCTACACCGACAATGTGGGCGGCGATGCGATGAATCAAACGCTGTCGGAGAACCGCGCCGGCTCGGTGCGCGATTATCTTGTGCAGCAAGGCGTCGCTTCAAGTTCGGTGTCTGCCAGAGGCTTCGGGAATAGCCTGCCAGTGTCCTCCAACGAGAACTCTGCTGGTCGGCAACAGAACCGGAGAGTGGAACTTCTCGTTTCTGGCGAAGCCATCGGCAGCCCAGTAAACGCAACGACTGGAAGCTTGCGCTAGAAATCCAGTGCAGTGTGGCAGCCTCGGGATAGGCTGCGCTCACGAGGAATGTTCCTGTACGACGACAGGAAAGGAGCAAAACAATGCTTGGAACTATATTGATCGTGATTTTGATTCTCGCGCTTCTTGGGGTGCTCCCAAGGTGGTCGCATAGCAGAAGCTGGGGTTATGCCCCGAGTGGCGGAATAGGAATAATTCTCCTGGTGGTAGTCGTTCTTCTGGTTCTCGGACGCATTTGAGCCATGTGGCACACCTTCAGGTCGAAAGGCGCCAACGTTGGTAGTTGGCGCCATTTCGTCATTCGTGCAGGAACAGTTCTGCTTATCGTGCTCCTGTCCTACAGCAACTCGTCCGCATATTCGGTGCTGACGCACGAGGAAATCGTAGATCTGCTCTGGACCGATGAGATTCGCCCCCTCCTGCTCAAGCGATATCCGGGGCTGACGGAGAAGCAAATCACCGACGCCCACGCCTACGCTTACGGAGGCGCAGTCCTCCAGGATCTCGGCTATTACCCGTTCGGCAGCAGAGAATTCAGTGACCTGATGCACTACGTGCGCAGCGGAGACTTTGTTCGTGAGTTGCTCCTCGAAAGCCAGGATGTCAACGAGTACGCTTTCGCCTTGGGGGCCCTGTCGCACTATGCGTCGGATAATGTTGGCCACCCGGCCGTGAATCGAGCCGTCGCCATTCAATATCCAAAGCTGCGGGCGAAGTTTGGCGAGTCGGTGCGGTACGCGCAGGATAAGACGGCCCACCTGAAAACGGAGTTCGGCTTCGACACGGTGCAGGTTGCGAAGAATCGCTATGCGTCGCAGCAGTATCACGATTTCATTGGATTCCAGGTGTCCAAATCTTTGCTCGAGCGGGTCTTTCCGGTTGTATATGGGGTGGAGTTGAAAGATGTGCTTACCCACGAGGACATCGCGGTGGGTTCATATCGCTTCGCAGTCAGCCGGCTGATTCCACAGATGACGAAGGTCGCGCTGCAAACCCATAAGAAAGACCTGATGCGCGAGACGCCTAATTTCGCGAAGCGGAAATTCCTGTACCGGCTTTCCCGATCCAACTATGAGAAAGAGTGGGGGAAAGATTACGAGAAGCCGGGCGTGGGCACGCGGATCTTGTCAACTCTCCTGCGCTACATGCCCAAGATCGGTCCCTTCAAAGGGCTGGCCTTCAACAACCCGACCCCGCAAACGGAGGACCTGTATATCAAGAGCATCAATGCGACCGTGGATCAATATCGGGCTCTTCTCGAAGAAGTGCGCACCGACAACTTGGTACTGGCCAACCGCGACTTTGACAGTGGCAAACCGACCAAGCCCGCCGAATACTCTCTGACCGACGATGCATACGCGAAGTTGCTGGCTCAAATGTCAAAGCGGAAGTTCACTCTGACGTCCCCGGCACTGCGCGCTAACATCCTGCAGTTCTATTCCGACCTCTCAGTGCCGATCGAGACGAAGAAGGACGGGGTTCGCTGGCAAGCCGTGCTGACCGAACTGGATGAGTTGAAGGCCGTGGCTCCGGTGCCGATTATCGCGGCCAGCCCGGCACAGTGAGCTGCCATGCGGTTACTCCCTTTCAAGAACGCAGCGTTCAAGGTTGTTCACGACATGGAAAGGAACCACACCATGGCGTTTGCCGCGGCGCTAGCGTACTACTTCGTTTTGGCTCTGTTCCCGTTTCTGATTTTTCTTTCTGTGGTCGTTGCCCGTCTGCCGCTTCCGGACTTCTTTGGCCAGGTCATGGGTGTGATTGCGCTGCTGGTTCCGGCCTCGAGTATGGGCCCACTCAAGAATCTGATCAAGGACACCATTTTATCCACTCATAGCCGTGTGCTGACTTTCGGCATCCTATTAACCCTCTGGTCGGCATCGAGTGGCTTTACGGCTCTCATCGATGCGCTCAACACTGCCTATCGGGTGTCTGAGACTAGGCGCTACTGGAGGACACGTAGTCTGGCTATCGGCATGACGTTTTCGGTTGGATGTCTCCTCGTTGTCGCCCTCGCTCTACTACTTGTGGGCCCGATCCTCAGCACAAGGCTGACGGAAGCATTCGGAATGAGAACTCTCTGGGCCTCCGCTCGATGGGCGACAGCAATCGCGTGCACGGTTGTCGCGGTTGAACTTCTCTATTTCGTAGCGCCGAATACGAAGCAACGATTCCGCAGCACGCTGCCCGGAGCGTTAATCGCAGTCGGCGGCTGGATCGGGCTGTCGGACTTGCTCGGATTCTACTTCCGCTATTTTTCCAGCTACAGCCGAGGCTACGGCAGCTTGGGAGTGGCGCTCGCATTCAGTATTTGGCTCTACTGGACAGGGTTCATAGTCTTAATCGGCGCCCAGTTCAACGCAGAACTTCTACAGGAAGCCGGGGGAAGATCGGCCCCTGAAGCTAGACGACTCGCGAAGCCTCACTTGGCCGCGTAGGGAGGAAATATGGCAATGCAAGAGTGGACAGTAAAGCAACTAATAGAGGCATTGAAGAAGTTCCCACCGGAGGCAAAGGTTTTCTACGAGATGGGGCCAAGCGGCACAGGAACAATTGGAAAAGCGCAATACGTGAGGGCCCGCGGCGAAGACGATGAGTTGGGAGTACTGCTGGACCGATAGCATCCTCCTCGGGGGATTGGCACGCAGTTTATCGGTTGCCGAGTCTCGTTTCCACGGCTTCCGCTGCGGAAAGTTTCCGATCCCGGTGCGGCTCGGTGCGTGGGGCACCGGTATGAAGTTCACAAACTTCGCCGATCGCCGCACCACAAATAGCACAAGGCACAGTCAAAATCTGCTTCGGGGTGAGTTCCTTGGCTTTCACAATCATATGATGGAACGCTGTACGCAGGAAAAGATGTTCAATAAAGCTCATTTTCCGCATTTGTTCAAGTGGCCGGGCATCAATTGGTCCCGGATCTGCTTTCCGAATTCCGAGCAAAATTGACCATCTTTGCTCGTCAGGTTCGCAGACAATGATGAAGAGTGTAGCTCTACCCGCGAGACGATTGATGGCGCCGGCCAAGAAAAAACCCGACTTCGACCCACGGAAATTCCTGGCCGCCATCGGCGACGGCAGGAAAGTTATGCTCGTTCCAAAGAGACAAACAATCTTCTCGCAAGGAGACGAGGCAGACGCCGTCTTCTACATTCAGGAGGGAAAAGTCAGACTTAGCGTCGTATCCAAGACTGGCAAGGAAGCAACCCTGGGCATCCTCACCGGAGGGCAGTTTTTTGGAGAAGGCAGCCTGGCCGGACAGATCCAGCGCATGGGCTCGGCAACCGCGATGACCGAATGCGAACTCCTGCGCATTGAGAAGAAAGCCATGATGCTTGCACTTCACCGCGAGCATGAGTTTTCCGACCTGTTCGTGGCCTATCTGCTGGCACGAAACATCCGATATGAAGAAGATCTGGTTGATCAGCTTTTCAATTCCAGTGAAAAGAGGTTAGCACGGCTCCTGCTGTTGCTCGCTCGCTTCGGCAAGGACGGAGTCCCAGAGGCGGTAATTCCCAGGATCAGTCAGGAGACTCTCGCCGAGATGATAGGCACCACTCGTTCAAGAGTGAGCTTTTTCATGAACCGCTTCCGAAAGTTAGGCTTTCTGGATTATGGTGAAAACGGCCTGCAAGTACACAGTTCACTTCTAAACGTTGTTCTGCACGACTAGTTTGATCTGCGCCCCATAACCGCGGCGTCGTGACCAGTGAAAAAAAATCAAGCATTTGCTGGATCTGGCCTGGACACTGGCCCCATTCTAGTCGCCACCAACACCTCCAACAGAGTTGCGGTGTTACGAACACTTCCCGAGATAGTAATGAGTGCTTCTGACACAATGGGATGTTCGTCTGCCAGCACGTCAAGGCGGTTACTCACGTTGTGGAGTTGCTGAGCTTCGTGCAGGATCGCATTCGAATGCATGGGGGGCGCGGCTTTCTGAGAGAGCCTAAGGAGAAAGGACTTCAGATGGGCTGACTTAGCTCAGAGAACCTGAACGAGGAGAAGGTGGTAACCACCTCAACTTCAGTATATCACTTATTCAGCCCCGAAAGCGCTTCCGGGGCGGGATTCGCCGTTGCTGGAAATATTTGGATCCGACCTTTGGGGCTTGAAATGTCGTTTCTAGATCGAGGGAGCCACAGTCGGCGCCGCGAACCCGCTTGATTCCGCATCGAAGACTAGGCGGCGTCCAGGGATTGTGTACCAGTCCAACGGTATTTCTTCCTTTCGCGATTTCCTTCGTATGGCGCGCAGGAGATATCCACCACTTACCCATGCAAGACCCACTGTCATAACGACTGACACCAGGACAACTAGACCTACGATTGAAGGTATTCCCCTGCCTGCGAACCGCTTACCCGAGATCAATTTGCTTTCCTTCAATTTTTCTGTTCCTCTCGCTTCTGGACGTCAGTCGGCGGAAGCGCACCGAGAAATCTGACCATAATCCGCTGCTTGGGGGCATGGCATGCGGTATAGGAACCACCGCCCGGATAGTTGTTCCATGCCCATCTGACTCCAGTTCGAGCCAGCCATTCAGTTCGTTCAGGCGTTCGCGTATCCCGGGCAGGCCGACACCCGTTTCCGCATTGACTTCACTCAACCCGACCAGTCGTTCGGCAGCTATGCCACACCCGAAATCCTGAATTTCGAGGATGGCCTTGTCAGAGTGGCGCATGTAACGCACCGACGCCCGCTTGGCCTTGGAGTGACGATGCACATTTGTCAGGCTCTCCTGCAGTATCCGGAAGAGTGCGGTTTCGACCTCCAGGGGGAGCCGCTCGCCCTGAGTTGCGAAGTCGAAGGTTACATCGATACCGCTCCGTTTGGAGAAGCCTTCGACATACCATTCTGCGGCGCAGCGCAAGCCTGCCTCCTCCAGGAGCGGTGGATGCAGGAGATAGGATATTGTGCGGATTTCATTGATCGCCTGATCAGCCAGTGCCACGACTTCAGATACCAGCCGTAGCGCAGACGGATATTGCTTGCAATCTTCCTGAAGAAGCGAAGCACTTATTTTCAGCGCTGTCAGTGTTTGCCCGGTGCTGTCGTGCAAGTCACGAGCCAACCTGCGTCTTTCCCCATCCTGGATTTTCAGAAGCCGCTGCGAGAAAGTCTGCAGCTCCGCGGCGCGTTGCACAATCGTGCCTTCCAGTTCGGCACGTGAAAGAGACATCTGTCTGGAGCGCCTTGAAAGACTGCTCATAAGTCCTCCTGAGAGCGGTGGGGGGGAGATACTCACATCTTTTGCTTCGAGTCTTAATTCTGCCATTTGGCCCTTCCGGGCGTCTGTACAGAATTGATCACCACTGTCCAGATGCGTTCGCCAAATTGAGCCTTCCGCGTCGAGCCAGTGCACGTTCCGAATTCCCCAACGTCGTTGTGCACTGAGCCTTCGTGCTGCCGCGAGAGTCGATCAATTCTGATCAGCTATCTGGAGCCGAAAGTCTCAAACTTAAAGAGTGGGCATTTCGTAGAGATCAAGCAACGGTCGCAAACAAAACCTGATTTGTGGAAGTTCGAGGAGCTTGAATCTGATGGATCCGAGGCTGATCACTCTAGCGATAGCTGTGTTGGTGACCCTCGAATTAGCGGGATTGCTCTACGTTCGGGAACGACGGACTGCCCCCACCGAGCGGAAGCAGCAATTTGGCCCCAGGTATGCCAGAGTGGTACCCAAGGGAGTGGTCGAGACGCCGGGAATCTCCCCGGATAGCTGCGCAAAGATCAAGGACCTGGGATTCAGAGCGTCGATGCAGATAAAGATGTATGGCGAGCGCTTTGAGATTGTGTCAGATCCTTTTACTGAAGGTGATTGCATAGCAGTCCGCGCAACCAGCGGGAGCAATCCAGAGATCCGCACCGTGTTACTTCCGATCGCCATTCTCCTGGGTATTGCAGATCGATTTCTGAAACGACCAAGTTAGACCAGCAAATTGTGCAGGCGCCTTGGCGGGCCTACTCCGGACCATCCGAGGGAGAGTCCGCGATTTTGATCAGCTTTTCGCGCGTCTTCGCTCCCTGATCGAAATTGCGGGGACCCGTATTCTCTCACCCCTTCTGAGGACTTCCGATCACCGATGATTTTGTATAGCGTCTACATCCTTATCGCCCTTGCCCTTGGAGAATATGGGGCTATCGATCGTTCCGCCGATCCGAAAAGGAAACTGCAGTTTACCGTCTTTTAACGTGGCTCCGGACAGGCGGGCCATGGTATTGGTGAAGAAGCTCTCCTTGGTCGTAATCTCCGCCAACCCGCGATAATTCAAATCGTCAGAGCCTGACACGCTCACACTGCCCGAGCCATCCACATCGACCCCGTAGCCGTCGAGGTCTATCACCCTGCTCGAAATCTGCTGATTGTCCAGTTCCAGGTCGGTGGTGATCAGCTTAAACGAGGAAGGATCATCCTTCGCCGGGCCAAGATCGTTGAAGTGCGCCAACTTCATCAAATTCGCGTTCAGCTTCAGACTGGGCAGTTGGCCGTTGCGCACCGTCACGTGTCCGGCTCCATGCATTCCCGCAAGCGGGCGGAGCGAGTGCGCGATTTCTCCGGCCAACTTTACGTCGCCCTCCATCTTCCCGGTCATTTTTCCACCGCCGTTTGGGAAGGCCGCCAGAAGTTGAGCCACATTGATTCCACTCAATCGCGCATCGGTCTTAAAGCTTGCTTTTTCCGTCGACAAGTCAAACGAGAGTTCACCCACTGCCCGCCCGCCATAGACTTCCGCTTTGACCGCGGTGAAGAAAACATGCCTCGCCTCCATCCGCAGTTTGGAATCCAGATTCCTTGCCTCTATGGCGCCGAATCGCAGAAGATCAGCCTTCACGCTGCCCTGGCCATCCATCGAGGAAGAGGCTGGATCGATAATCCCGGCTAGATTCACTTGCTCCAACTCTCCGGAGATATCGTGAGCTTCGAAGAAGATTGGACCCGCCTTATCAGAGGGCAAGAGATTCGACGCAATCACCGTTGCTCGTCTAATTTTCAGGCTCGAAATAAGTCCCAGAGGAACAGATTTCGCCGCAGCTGTCGCTTGAGGACTCTCGAAATTCCACGGGCCGTCGGGATCCGAAGTCAGATTCAAGACCGAGTCCTCAAGCACGAGGGACTTAATGACCACCTGCCGGTGCAGGAGCGCTCCGACGTTAAGTTCAGCATCGATCCGAGCCACCTGGATAACATAGCCAGCGGGAAATATCGGAGGATTCCTAACACCGAAATGATCAACGTGAATCGTGACAGGAAAGAACGTCAGTGCGAGCCGTTTGATTTCGACCTGCTTTCCAGTTTTTCCCTCGAGATACGAGATCACCTGGGGTCGGTAGCGATCCACGTTGAAGAGAGCGGGCACAACGAAGATGAGGGCGAGTAAGAGTATTGCGGCGATTCCCACAACAATGAGAGTTGTCCCACGACGGATCGGCATAGCGGCCTCTAGAATCCAAGCCGGTGGAGCGACTTGTATAACTAGCATCCTATAAAGCCCAACACTAAACAGTTCAATTCTGACCAAGTGTGAGCGTCTTAGCGATTGTCCGTGAATGAGGCGAACTCGAGATAATCCACAGCAAAGGAAGCCCAGACCGGAGAGGAATCTGGACAGTTTACGGCTGGCGCAGGACAACATCGTTCACGGACAGCGGCGCAAGAAATTTAGAGCGCGGCGGGCGACTGAGGACCACGTGAGCACATTTGCTCAGACTCCCGCAGGCCTGATTTGCTAACGTCGAAATTGTCCTGGTGCGCCCGGCTGGCGATGAGAATTTGCGTGCGCGTGTAAACACAGCACGAACTCAGAAGGCTGGCGCACCAGTTTAAGAAACGAGGCTGCTCAATCGAAGAAAGTAATGTTCGTACTTGCGATATTTGGTCTGGGACTGCAGATTGGTGTGGAAGCCGTCGACGTTGTCATGATCATACAGAATGACAAAGGGATGCAGCGGCTGCTCTCAAGTAATTTTCAAGTTGGAGGAGACGCTTCCGCAGCAGCGGGCCCAGTCGGACGGCATGCCGAAGCCGGAACGGATTGGAAAATGGATACCGAGATCCTCACCTACTCGCGTGCCAAAGGCGCGTTTGCAGGGCTCACGTGGGAAGGCGCGTCGATCCGTCAGGACAATGATTCACGGCGTGCGATCCACGGACGCAACGTAACCACTCGGGCTCTGCTGTTCGGCAAAGTGCCAATTCCGGCCGCAGCCCAGCCGTTCCTCGCGGAAGTTCGCAGAGCCAAAGTCCAGGCCATAGCCGCAGAGAAAGCTGAAGAGAAAGCGGAAGTCAAAGAGAGAGAGCAGAAATAAGGATTCCAACCTTCTGCTGCCGCTACTCGCCAGTTCAGCCGACTTGGGATGTTCGACGTTATTTCAATCCTTTGCTAAGGAAGCGAAGATGCTAGCGAACTCAATGCGCAAACTCTCGAAGGAGAACCGGATGTCAAAGACTTGGGAGCACGACTATCACGCTGCCCGCCACCATGAGCGGACCGCCTACGATTACAAACAAACAGCGAAATACGACGAGGCCGAGGAGCACGAAAAGGCTGCGCACCACGCATACCTGGCTCACGGCAACAATCAAGACGCGACTCATCAGGACGTCGAGGCTGAGAAACGGCTCGCCGAGCAGCGCGACAACGTGGCAATGCCTGCTTCAGAGCAACGAGCCAATTTGAAGAGCCCCTGTTAAGAGTCTTCGTAGGATTCTGTTGGGTCTGTCATCGGTGGCTCTCTTTCTGCGGGCGGGAAAACCGAAATTTGCTTCCCTCAATCTTAGGAGACCGCTCAGTCGCTGGCAGAAGAGGTGTGTTCTACGGCTGCGGTATCGCTCCAAGTGCCTGGCACCTCAAGATGCGGCATCGGGGAAGCTGCAAACAGCCGCTGGCAAGGTTTGGCCAGCCAGCGCGCCCACCGTGCGGATCGCGAAACTCGAGCGCTGTCGGTGGCGATTCCCGTGTCTGCATACATCTGCCGGTAAATTTTGGAGATTAAAACAAATGCAAGGCGGGCGCGCAGGGACTTTATGAATCGTGAGCGCATCCAGATGTACTTCAGGCTATAGAACTCTTCCCAGACCGCTTGTGTACCCTGGCGAATCTCCTCTGCCGACATCGTGGGATGAGGCCAATAGAGCTTCGGGCGAAGTGCCGGCGGGATCAGCCAGCGGCGAGTGATCGGTATGCCACCGATCTGTACAGGAGCGGCCCTCATTTGTTCTTCCCACCGGTTGAAGTCGACGGTCCCGGGATAAGGCGTTAGCATCACAAACTGAGCAAACGCAATATCGGCCCGGGCCGCTACGTCGACAGTAGCATCGAAAGTCTCCGGGCGGTCACTGGGCAGACCAAAAATGAAGGAGCCCAGAACGTACACTCCATGACGACGAAAGGTTCTGAGCCGATCGACTAAGTCTTCTCCGGCACAATTGAATTCCTTATAGACATCGCTCAAGCCTTGCGGCGCCACCGACTCTACTCCCACCAGGGCTCCCTTAATGTGGGCGGCCTGCATCGCATCGAGAAACTCCGGATCTTCGGCGGCTTCCATTGTGATCTGAGTAAAGAAGATCGTGTCCGCCGGCAGTTGGGCCAGTCGCCTCATCAGCGAAAAGCGTTCTGCCCGGATCGTCTTGAGTTCATTCAGGCGGCCTGTATTTCTTTGCTGCTCAGCCAGGCGGAGGTCTGTAAGAGTCACGGGATAAAAGTTGTCGTCAGCGAGCGCGATGAAACGAAACCCTAGCCGTCTTAGCTGGACGATTTCCTCAACTACGACGTCAGCAGAGCGCTGACGCGGACGCTGACCGTCGGTGCGCCAGACGGAGCAAAAGGAGCAATGCTTTGGGCATCCCCGAACGGTTTGAACCGAGGCCCACATATAGCGCTTCCGCGGCACGAGGTCCCACCGGGCGGGCAAGAATGAGGAGGCGTCGATTCGACCACCGTCATAAATCGGCAGAGGAGTTCCAGCGGAGAAATCCGACAATACTCTTGACCAGACGACATCGCCATCACCTTTTACGACTGCGTGAGCACCGCCGAGTTCGTGGGCTTCAGCCGGGTAGAGAGTTGCGTGAATCCCTCCGAACACCACGTAGGCACCCCGTTCACGTGCCATCTTCCCAATGGCATAGCCTCGGAGAGCATTCGCGGTATGGATACCAATCCCGACAACATCGCCGGTCTGAATCCGCTCTGGATCGACCGCGAGTAGCGTCTCATCGACCAGGCTCGGATCGCCGAACTCTCGAGGTGTTGCTGCTGCAAGCACATACAGCCAGCGGGGAGTGATCACTGCGATGCCGAATGAAACCTCGCTTGGATTGATGAGATGAACGCGCACGCTGTTTTGCCCTCCTTAGTGCGAACTTGCGGGAAATCAACACGGGGCTTATCGGCGCAAGGAAGGGCCGAGCACAGTTTATGACTCGGCAATCAATGCCAATCCTGCCTTAGCGGCGTTATGAGGCACCCAAGTCCCTGATTCTAGAGTTCAAGGGATGTTTGGGTCTGTTCAAAAGTGAACATTCTTGTAGACCTTAAATGGGATACTGTCCGGACACTTGATGAAAGTGCTCAATCCCAGTGTTTTACTGGGCGTGCTGCTCCTAAGCTGTCTCTGCCCTTGGCGCTCCACAACAGCGCAGTCGGAAAATACTCCTGCGATTGCGTCGCATACTCCGCTGAACGCGGAAGAGGTAGTGAACCGCCTCGTGCAGAAGAACTTGGAGCGTGCAGAAGCGCTGGCTGCCTACCGCGGCACCCGAGTCTACCGACTCGAATATCGTGGTTTCACTGGCTCAAGAAGTGCAGAGATGGTGGTTGACGTCAGCTATCGTTCTCCGCGAACCAAAGAATTCAGCATCCGATCGGAAACAGGCTCGCGCCTGCTGATTGAAAGGGTGCTCCACAAGTTGCTGCAGACCGAAAAGGAAGCGCTCAACGAGGACAACCAGGCTGCCATAGCCCTTAACCGTAATAACTATCAGTTCGCTCTTCAGGGCTACACGAGCACGCCGACCGCCCCGTGCTACATCCTCTCGGTCGAACCCCTAACCAAAAACAAGCTTCTCTACCGCGGAAGAATTTGGGTAGATGCACAGGACTTTGCCGTCGTACGCATTGAGGCGGAGCCCGCAAAAAGTCCTTCCTTCTGGACCAAAGAGAACAGAATCGAGCAGGCTTATGCCAAGGTAGGAGATTTTTGGCTTCCCATCTTGAATCGAAGCAGTAGCACCATTCGACTGGGAGGCCACGCTGAACTAACCATTAAATACCAGGACTACCAGATCACGACCCGCGTCTTCGCCGATTCTGCCTACTAGCTTCGGAAGAGTATGGATCGAGACTCTTCCCAAGAAGTAGGAGCGGTGACCGAACCGTTCGAACTGCAGGAAACATTCAGCCAGTGAACTGGGGAGGTGCCGCTAGGGAGCGAGAGAGATCACTCTACGAAATTCGCGTTCGATCACCTAGCGCACGCGCGACGAAGGTCACCAACTTTTGGACGGATTTCATCGTTACACTCTTGCCAGGTTGATCCGAAGCATTACCCCAATTGCCGTACACTGTCGCTGTTTTCTGTCACGACGGCACTTCGGGTCACAGCAGGTTCCACACTTTTGATCTGAGTAGCAAGACCAAGTATCCTGAGCATCCAGATGCCGTACCAGTTCATGTCTATCTCGTACCACTTTAGACCGTGACGGGCGGAGCTCGGATACGCATGATGGTTGTTGTGCCATCCTTCGCCAAAGGTCAAAAGGGCAACCAACCAGTTGTTGGTGGAGTCGTCCCGTGTTGAAAAGCGCCGAGAGCCCCACATGTGAGTTACCGAATTCACCAACCAGGTAGCATGCAAGCCCACCACCGTCCGCAGGAAAATGCCCCACAACAGGAACGGTAATCCCCCGATGGCGAAGAGCAGCAGGCCTAATGCGACGATCGGCAAGTAGTTGTACTTGGTAATCCAAAGGTGAAACTTATCTTTCGCCAGGTCCGGGACGTAGTGGGCCAGCGTGGTTGTGTCGTGATGCATGGATCGTCCCGTCAGGATCCACCCCATATGTGACCACCATTTCCCGTCTCTTGGCGAGTGTGGATCACCGTCATGATCTGCGAATTGATGATGAATGCGGTGGGTAGCCACCCAGAATATGGGACCGCCTTCGAGAGTGAGGGTCGCACAGACAGTCAGAAAATACTCAACCCACTTCGGAGTCCGGAAACCACGATGCGTGAGTAGCCGATGATAGCCCATTCCGATGCCGAGGCTTCCCGATATCCACCACAGGAAAATCGAAACGAAGAAAGCTTTCCAAGTAAAGAAGAACAGCGCCGCGATCGCACCGAGGTGAAACGCAGCCATAAAAAATGCGGTTACCCAATTAATTTGGTCGTCGTCCGCTTGCTTTCGCTCGATTGCCTGGAGTTGCATCATTGCTGATCTCCCACTCCAGTCTGATGTGAATGTGCCGAGGTCAGTACCTAAGAGGAGGTGTAATAGTTTTGTATGGGGTGCGCATCGCATTTCGGCAGAATTGTGAAGAACGAGCAGTATTGAGCAGACGCATATGAGCGTCCAGCCTGAAACGTGGATCTAGAAATTATGGCGACAGAAAATAACGCGGTCGTGAGGGTCCGAACGTCAGGGGCTCCCGACACTGACCCATGACCGCGTCTCGAACTATCAGACTCGGAAATCATGCCTCTTATCGGTTTCAATGACTGTTCAGTTTTATACATTGCCAAAAATAAACCTCAGCGACACTGCTGGTCATTGGGGACACAGAAACCGTACATCGTGGTCCTGCCGGCAGGGAAATCCGAAGCGCATCTGAAAGCTGCACAAGGGCTGCTCTGAGCAATATCGCTAGCGTTGAACAGTTCCTAGCTCAGGCGTCTTTGCGGTTCAATAGCGGCTCAACCTCGTGCTGGATTTCAAATCTCACTGGCATGCCGCAGGACTGGCATGTCGTTTGGTGTAAGCCCCCGTTCAGGCTCATCGCTTCTAGTCTGTTGGGACGCAGGCATTTGGGGCACGTGATGATCAGGTACCCTGCTTTATCTCTGGGCACGAACAGTGGAGCGATGGCACCCTTCTTTCCTTCCGAACGAAGGGGGGAAGCGGCCAGAAGCTTGCCGACTTCGTGAGCAAGTTCCTTGATGGTGTAACTTCCTTTTTTCAAGAACGCGTCTGCCAGGATTCCGGCGGGCAGTTCGCCCGAACTGTGGCCTCCACTCATTGCGATCGTGGCAATATGGGGGAACCGCTGGCGCACAACCGCCAGAAATTCAAAACCCGTCATCCGAGGCATATTCAAATCGGAAATGATTAGATCAGGCAAAGATCTGCCGAGCGACTGCAGGCCCTCCAGACCGTCTGCGGCCGTCAGAACCTCATAGCCCTCGCCTTCCAAAGTCATCCTTGCCGTGTCACATATCAACGGTTCATCATCAACCACCAGGATACGAAAACGGAATTGTGCGGCTACCTGTGCTGCGGCCGACAACTTGCTCTCATGGAAGGAAGCTCCATCTTTGCCAGGGACTAGGTGTGTGCCGATTTTCGGGGTCGTGACTGCAGACGAGACTAGACGATCCTCATCTTTGTTCTGGCCAGACATGGGCGCCTTCTTTCATTGATGACACTTCAGGAGATTCAATCGTAATGGGCTGGAAACGAAACATCTGCTCAATATTGATCAGGGTGAAAAAGCCTCTGGTTGAGCTAGGGTGATACGACGACAAGAGAACGGGAGTCGACCGTGTGTCCAGCTTTCCTAGTACGAATTTCCGATGCCGCCATGGCCGCCCGCGACAGCGCCTTGATTCTCTTCCGCAATCTCGGCGACGAGGGCCTCGGTGGTGAGCATCAGTGCAGCGATCGAGCCCGCATTGGTCAGAGCAGTGCGCACGACCTTGGTCGGATCGAGCACGCCAGCCTTGACCAGGTCTCCATATTCACCAGTCAAAGCATTGAAACCGAAGTGCGGATCCTTCGAATCGACCACCTTACGAAACACAATCGCGCCCTCTTCGCCAGCATTCTGAGCGATTTGGCGGAGCGGTTCCTGCAGAGCACGCTTCACGATGTTCACCCCAATCTGCTCATCACCTTCGAGTTTCAGCCTGTCAAGAGCAGGGATACAACGAGCCAGAGCCACGCCACCGCCGGGTACGATGCCTTCTTCGACCGCTGCGCGAGTCGCGTGCATGGCGTCTTCAACACGGGCCTTCTTCTCCTTCATTTCCGTCTCGGTTGCCGCGCCAACTTTAATAATGGCGACGCCGCCGACTAGTTTCGCCAGACGCTCCTGCAGTTTCTCGCGATCATAGTCGCTGGTCGTCTTCTCAATTTGGCCCCGAATTTCCTTTACCCGGCCCTCGACATCATCATGCTTGCCTTTGCCTTCGATAATGGTCGTATTGTCCTTGTCGATGGTGATCTTTTTGGCCTGTCCCAGATCCTCCATCGTCACATTTTCCAGCTTGATGCCGAGATCCTCGGTAATGGCCTTCCCTCCTGTGAGCGTTGCAATGTCCTGCAACATCGCCTTGCGGCGATCGCCGAACCCGGGTGCTTTTACGGCCGCAACCTGCAGCGTCCCACGCAGCTTATTTACGACAAGTGTCGCCAGAGCCTCTCCCTCGATGTCCTCGGCAACAATAAGCAGCGGCTTGCCGCTCTTGGAGATCTGCTCAAGCAAAGGAAGGATGTCCTTCATAGAGCTGATCTTCTTCTCATTAATCAGGATGTAGGCATTCTCGAAGGCAACTTCCATGCGTTCGGGGTCCGTAACGAAGTAGGGCGAAAGGTACCCGCGATCGAACTGCATGCCTTCTACGACTTCGAGCTGCGTCTCTAGCGTCTTCGACTCCTCGACGGTAATGACGCCATCCTTGCCGACCTTCTTCATCGCATCGGCGATGATTTGGCCGATCGTGTCGTCATTGTTGGCGGAAATGCTGCCAACTTGCGCGATCATGTCCCCTGTAACGGGCTTGGAGAATTTGTCGAGTTCTCCCTTGGCGCGCTCGCCCGTCTTGGGGGCGACCGCGCCGCAAATGGCGGTGATGGCCTTTTCAATTCCGCGTTTCATCGCCATTGGATTGGCTCCGGCCGCGACCGTTCTCACGCCTTCGCGATAAATCGCCTGCGCCAGAACCGTGGCCGTGGTGGTCCCATCGCCGGCGACGTCGCTGGTCTTGGAAGCGACCTCACGCACCATCTGTGCGCCCAGGTTCTCGAGACCATCCTGTAGTTCAATCTCTTTGGCCACCGTGACGCCATCTTTGGTGATCGTCGGTGAACCAAATTTCTTTTCAATAACAACGTTGCGGCCTCTGGGCCCGAGAGTCACCTTTACCGCATCTGCCATTAGGTTGACGCCGCGCAGGATCGCCTGCCGCGACTCTTCGCCGTGCACTATTTGCTTTGCCATGACTGTACTCTCCTAGGAATGCGGAAATCTCTGAAGTGGTCCTGTCGTGTCACCGCAAACACGAGCAAGATTGCTTGTGTATACCTTGGGCAGATACGCCCACAACGGACACTCAAGGGAGCAAGCTATCTCTTGGCCCCTACGGTCTCTTTCCTCGCTGCACCGGTGACAACGCCGAGGGCTTCTTCCTCTTTCATGATGAGGAAATCCGCCCCATCAATCTTGATCTCGGTCCCGGAATATTTGCCGAACAGGATGCGGTCGCCTTCTTTGAGCGCAAGAGGGAACACTTTGCCTTCGTCGTTGGTCTTGCCCTTGCCAACCGAGATGACCTCGCCCTCTTGTGGTTTGTCTTTGGCAGAGTCCGGGATGATGATTCCGCCCCGAGTTGTGCCAACTTCTTCTACTCGTCGCACCAGAATGCGGTCGTGCAGTGGGGTAAACTTTGTAGGCATATTTGCAGATTCCTTTCCTTTGAATCCCGTTCTACTAATGGAAGGTATGAAGACGGATGGTCGAGCCAGGGCCGTCGAGTCTTAACCAGATCGAAACTTGCTCAGTCCGACCAGAGCCGTCAGGACGGAGACCGCCGGAAATATCGGCGTCTCGTTGCTGCCGATCGAGAGCGAAAGACGGCATTGACGAGCACAGAGAGCTACACTCCGGCTGAGGCGTATAGAACCAGCTCTTGCCGATCCTTCAGCTTCAAGAAATGAAGGACCCAGGCAATGCAGTTCTGTACGTTCATTTCGGTGAGACCTAGCTTCTTTGCTATCTGGCTATCATTCAACCCTTGGCCCAGCGACTGATAGATCGGACCAAGGACACCCGTTTGCTCCCAAAAGCAGCGCATACGGTCTCCTTCCTGACGTAGACCACACCAATTACGAGAGAGAGGACCTGCTCGTCTCAAGCACCATGATGGCCCACATAGAAGGGAATAGCTGGTCTAAACTGCTCACCTTAATTTTTGGGGTAACGAAGCAGATTGGCCCACTTGGCACGAGCTCTGACTGACGGCCGCCGCCAGTCAGGGATCCTCATCAGAAGGGGATTATGCTCGGGGGCTGACCGGGCGAACAAAACTACTTTGCTGCAGACTTCTGCACGGGTTTCTGTGTGGGCGTGACGGAATCTACTCCCCGGCGAGTCCGCCAAGTGAATCTCGATCAACGGGTTTGTCATGAGCCGCTTTGCTGGAATGCCGGAACTTGAGATCCATCGAGTATGTGCAATGTTGACCAGTTTTGCAGCAACATATCGTCGACAATTAGTTTGTGGAGTCTCCTTAGGTTTCAGGCATTCGCTTGCGCGACCAGTAATTCGAGTCTCGTAGCTTGCACGCAGTCGCGTAGGAAACGCACGGGGGAAAGGTGTTCATCATGGCTACCAATGTCAGCACTTGCCATCCCGGCGATGGTATTGAAGCATTGAATCGACTACCCGGGTTGGCGGAAGCTCTGCTGCAAGTCGACTTCGAACGAGAACTGCAGCAGTTGCGGCGAGAAGACTCCTGGCAGCGGGAGACTGGGCGGAGTTCTAAAACCCTCGCGAAATACCCAGATTTCCGAATTGTTCTAATTCTGATGAAGAGCGGCACGCAGATGCGACAGCATCGGGCAGAGGGTCGGGTCTCCATTCAGCAATTGAAAGGACAGGCCCGTATTCATTTGGCCAATCGAAAGGTGACCTTGTCGACCGGCCATTTATTGGTTCTGGACTGCGGCGTATTACACGACGTCGAAGCGCTAGAAGAGAGTGCCTTATTGCTGACCATCTCTTGGCGAAGACAGAACAACGACGCATCAGAATCCTTTGCGCTCTCTCAGCGGCACTTGGACGAAGAAGCCGTGTCCCGAATGGACGACGAAGGTGGCGCTCCTGGCGCTGCCTTGAGCCGGTCCGGCGCGGCAAGGAACGCCGTCCGGAGCAGGTAGACATTTTTCGTGAACTCCTTCGGCGAGGGTCCTTCTGAAGGAGTTGGCGATGATGGCTATACCCACACCTCATCGATTCACTCTATTCAGACGTATACGTGCTCGCTGGTGATGGATTTTGCCCGTTTGCTGGCCCGAATTTGCTCGGCAGTGAACTCTCCGCAAACGCTAATGGAACCACGTTGATGGCGCAAAACGGATATGGCGATCAAGCTTCCATTGGTTAGCACTGTCAGGACTCGCGTCCTGCGAACCCTCCGCCCAAGCACCAAGTTGGGCCGCACGACTCTGTGGCTTGGCGGATTGAGCCGCCGGGACAGGTCTGCGTATCTCAGAGTGCCTCGGGCTGCAATGACAAGACGTGAGTTTTGCCGAAGCCGTGATTCAGGTGCGCCGCACATGGACATGCGGCAAAGTGGGGTGGCCGAAAAGCAAAACCTCGAAAGGTCCGGTGCCGCTGCATCCGTTGCTGGCCGATTTCATGTTTCGCTGGAAACGTAAGACGCTGTATTCTCAGCAGGGGGATTGGGTCTTTCCATCGTTCAAGCTCAAGGGCCGGCAACCGCGTGTGGCGAAGATGCTTGTCGAAGATTATCTGCGGCCGGCCGCAGTTCACGTTCAAGGTAGCTGTGTTGCCAACCTGTACCACCACGGACAATTCTACCGTGCTGAAGCGCTCGGCCGAGATCTGCGTTTTGTAGCTGCCGGGAGTTAAGGCTCCCGAGTTGAAGGAACCGGACTCGTTCGTGATGAGGTGGATGACCTGACCAGTGGCGACGTTGGAAATCGTTAACTTAGCCCCGCTCACCACAGCGCCCGACGGATCGCTCACGGTGCCGACAATGCTGCCGGTGCCGACCGTGGTCTGTCCCAACAGGCAGCCCGGGATGGCCGAAATTAGCAGCGCTGCGAATAAGACAACGCCTGGCACCCATGTGCGGTAGTACGACCGGAAGGCCAGCATTTGTCACCTGGAATTTACAAGGGGGAAGCGAACCCAGAGCCTGCGGGGAAGAATAATCCGAGGCACCGTCAAATTCAACTATCAGCCAGAATCACCGCAAGAAACATCCTAGGCCCGCCTCTGACCGGAATCCATTTCAGGGCCACTTCACATCGAGCGCGTAAATCTCGCTGCTGCCGACGTCGCGGGTCAATACAATCGAGCCGTCAGCAGGTGGACAAATCGGCAATCCGCACACGCTTCCGAACGCGGGTAAGACGGCCATCGTGAAATTCGTCCTTGCGAACCATGATGGTCCAGAAATTTCCATGCTTTTCAGGAGTTGGATCCTGATAACGACGGCGAGCCATCTGCTGAAGTACCTCCAGAGATGCGCCCACGTTTGCCGAGAGGATGGTAGCACTAGGAACCGGGGCAGACAATGTAGGCACGCTTCCTGCAGTTGAAACCTGCTTGGATTTGTGCCCGCGTATTTCTACTTGAACGCCCGGGGCCTTTCTCGGCGTGAAAGTAATCTGTATTTATGCTAAAGATCGCCCGGCACGGTGTCAAGACAAAGAGCGAACAAAACTCGAAACTCTTGGAGAGGCCATCCCCGCTATTATGAGGATGTGACTAGGATCAAACCCATACACGTACGATCCGAATGGTGAGAAGGTCTCGGGGAGAGATTGCGTTCGTGTTTCTCACCCTCGCCTATCCACGGACTGTTGGTCCAAACATTAAAATCACGGCACAGGTACTCGAACGCCGAACGCAGTGCCATAAGAAGACGATTTGCCGAAAAGGCAACGCCCAACCCGAACGCAAAATTCTTGGGTCGCAATATAACTCCGAGTACAAGAATCTGAAATGAGGTCTATTTTGTGCCTGGTACTGGGATGGTGCAATTCAAAGGCCAGAAGACCAAAACCGAGAGTACAAACTGTTTCTCAACTGAGGGCTGATTAGTCGTTTTCAATGGCATGGATGATCCTCCTCCAGGCTTCATTTCGGCTGAACAACGCCCAGGCGCTATACGTCCGAGGGACAGAAAGAATTTGCTCTCCCCTTAATTGAAATATCGAAAAAACTGACCAAAGTAGCTCACGCGACCGCAAAAAATCTGCCATGAGAAGTTAGCGCCCCCGCGGAGGTTCACCCACCTACACAGGTAGGAGATTTTGTTGCGCAGCCTGTCATCGAATTCCGCAAGGCTGAGACACTCCGCCTTAGCGGCAATCGGGGCGAAGGCGAAGGCGGCCCGACCGGCCACCTTCGCTGCAGCACAATAAGGCTTCTGAGAACTGCTTCATCGCTGCGATCGCATCGGGCGATGCGGTCTTGATGTAATGATTCTGCGTAGCCGCTACTGTCTGTGCCGCAGAATGCGCTGGATTGCCGAATCATCCACACCCAGGCGATTCTGATTCAAAGCCAAGCCTCTGCGCACCCATGCCATCCAGCCACGAGATTCCAGCGCGCTTGAGCAGAGAGATTCTTCCGGAGCATCGGTCATACACAGTCCGGGGCCATACTGTGGTGCAGACCCCACTCAAGCCAAAAGCGGGCTTGAGTGGGGCACGCCTCCCGGATGGGCGCGTGACCGAATCTGAAAATCTACCACGTGATGAGTACATATCCATCTGTTCCGTTGGCTCCACTTGGTGGCGGATTGAACGGCAGCGCGCCGCCTCCCGAGCCCCCGATTCCTGCGTAGATCGAACTCGAGCCACTTGGTGTTGCGTACATCGAAATCGAGCCACTTGGTGCTCCACCTCCAACTCCGCCAGAGTAAAAATCGGGGGCCGTGGTGCCTATGCCTCCATCGGAGCCGTTGCGTCCGATAGCATTCGCACCGGCCCCACCTCCGCCACCAGCCCCCCCGGAGGCGCCGCCAATCCTACCGCCACCGACTCCGCCGCCGGCGCGTGCAAGTACATTCGAAGAACTGTCGGTAACCTGCGAGGGTCCTCCATTTGCGCCGGTCCCGCCATGGGCGGCCCCGGTAACACCGGCACCTCCGCTCCCTCCGGCCCCCACCGCAATGTTGTAGGTCGTGCCCGGTGTGACCGCAATAACCGCCCGGGTGAACCCTGCACCTCCGCCACCACCCCCGCTACAGCCAATGGCGCCGCCTTGGCCGCCGCCGCCGCAGGCCCACATCTCAACCAAGATGTGCGTTATGCCAGCGGGAACGGTAAACGTGCCGGATTGCGTAAATTCCTGAATACCGCTAAACCCGTCGCCGGAACCAGCTGGACCTTGCGGTCCTACTGGACCGAAGGGGCCTGTGGATCCTTGCGCCTCTGGAGGTCCAGTCGCACCCGTAGCTCCGGTTGTGCCTGACGCTCCAGCTGGGCCTTGCGGCCCAACAGGACCAACTGCACCTTGTGGCCCCTGTGCTCCGGCTGGGCCGGCCGGTCCTTGTGGTCCTTGAGCCCCCTGGGGTCCTTGCGGACCTTGCGGTCCGGCCGACACCAGCACCAGGCCCAGCTGTGCGGTATGACTGGTCAGAAGATTCTCTTTGCTGTCAAAGGATACCGAAATGTTGCTGCCCAAACTCGGCACCAGTGCAATGCCGTTGTTGGCCAGCGTGCCATTCAGCCAGGCTTGCACCGTCGAGGTCAGGTCCAGCGACAGGTAGCCGGTGCTAGTGACCGAGACCGCGCTGAACAGTTTCGTGCCCAGTGCCGGAGCGTTGTTGTAGGTGATCTTGCCTTCCGACCAGGCGCTGTTGACCTGATACACGTCCATCGTGCCAGGGGTGAGCACGTAGTCGGTGTAGAGGATCAGCGTGGCCTTGGACACGTTGGAGCCGGTTATTCCCGAGCCCAGGTTGGCCGTGCTGAATTTGACGTAGGTGTTCGATCCCGAGCAGACGAGCAGGGCGATGCTGTTGCCGAAGTTTGTCGTGGGATACACGGATGAGGTGTTGGCATCGTCTGTGACCACAACCTGAGCTTGAGCTAAAGCAGACAAGACGGCGAGAAACAGCATTGGACGAAGAACGCTTTTGACGCGCATGACCACCTCCGCAATTGAATTAGGAATTCACCCTTCCGGCTTCGACCTGTCATCGAATACTCCAAGGCTGAGGCACTCCGCCTTAGCGGAAATCAGGGCGAAGGCGAAGGCGGCCCGACCGGCCACCTTCGCTGCTTTTGCACCTCGGACCTGAATTGAACGATTCACGTCACTTGCTGCTTTTCATGACGCTGCCGTCGCCGTTGTTCGTCCAGTAAACGCTGGTGGCGTCCACGGCGATTCCCATGGGATAGCTTTGCCCCGAAGCCAGTGTTGTGGCGGTCCCGCCAGCCAGCGGAGCCTTCATGACCTGGCCGCCATTGTTTGTCCAGTAGACGTTTGTGGAATCAATGGCGATGCCGAAGGGGAAGCTCTGCCCTGAGGCGATCGTTGTGATAGTCCCCCCAGTGCGCGGGGCCCGGTTTACGGTGCCGTCGCCGTTATCCGTCCAGTACACATTGGTGGCGTCAATGGCGATACCGGCGGGAAAGATCAGATTGGCTGCCACCGAAGTGGCTATGTTACTGCCTTCTGGCTGGCAGAACACGAATCCATTGCTCTGCGGGAGTGGACCGATGTAACCGGTGGCACAAGAGCCGTTTCCGTCTAGAGCCACACCATAGACGGCACTTATCGCGAGGGCACCACTGACGGGTCCGCCGATGATTGGAACCTTCAACTCACCTCCCACAGTTCCGTAATAGACGTTCAAAGCGTCGAATCCGATACCGAAGATCGGTTGGTCAACATTTGGCGGCACGGGGCTCAGAGACGGGCTCAGCAAAGTGGAAGCAAGTTGCACGACGGCGCCACCACCTTTGGGGACTTTCCGCACCCATCCAGTCGTCGCGCTGCCGCCGTCGAGGTTAGTGAAATAGACGTTGGCGAAATCCACTGCAATAGACATGGGGTTCCAGGGATCGGTAGGTGAACCCGAAGCAAGCGCAGTAGGCGTACCGCCGGCGGCAGGCACAGTCATGATCGTCCCGAACATGGTCTGAGCACTCTGCGTAGTGGTCCAATACACCGTGCCGCCGTTCACCGTAATAGCTCTTGGATGGTTCTGACCCGAGGCAAGAGTGGTCAGCACCGAGGAGCCGGTGCAGGTGACCATAATGTCGCTCACGTTCGACGCGGCCACTGTGCCGGATCCGTTGGTCACTATGCACGTCCCGCCGATTGGCTGGGTCAAAACTGTGATGGTGTATGGCGTTCCCGTCGAGAGAGGCGTGGGAAACGTGAAGTTTCCATTAACGCTGAGCGTAATCTGATCCCCCCCATTGTCGAGGAGAGCGACGGTCGCACCGGATGCGAGTCCGCTGAGGCTCCCCGAAATAGTGAAGAAAGTGGCGCCACTACCCGAGGCGCCGTTGCATACATACGTAGTACCGTTAATCGCGACCAGCTTCACGCCTCCCGCGGCGCAGTTCGCCCCCGGAGGTTCTGTGAACGTCGTCACCGACTGGCCGGGAGCGCCGGAAGCCCCTTGCGGTCCTTGTGGTCCGGTTTGCCCCGGTGCTCCCGGCGTGCCCGGTGCTCCTGCCTGACCGGGCGCTCCCTGTGCCGCCATTACGCTCCACGCCGCTGTGTTCACGTCCGGCGTCGGATTATTCGGACCCATATTCGCGGCAGTCGCGACATAGGACGATCCGTTGTAGGCGGCAACATCGTTCACCGCGTAGGTCGCGCTCGGATCAAACATAGGATGGAAGGTGAATCCAACTCCCGCAGGTCCCTGTGGCCCAGCATCTCCCGGCGGTCCGGTTGCACCGGTTGTCCCCGGAAATCCCTGAATTCCTTGCGGCCCGACGGCGCCGGTATCGCCTTTCGGTCCCTGAGGTCCAGTCGCGCCCGTCGCGCCGGTTGCGCCGATGTCACCTTTCGGTCCTTGCGGTCCCTGTGCCCCTTGCGCGCCCGTCGCCCCGGTCGCTCCAGGCGGTCCTTGCGGTCCTGCAGGTCCTTGCGCACCTTGCGGCCCGGGTGGTCCTTGCGCCCCGGCCGATACCAACACCATGGGCAATTGTGCCGTGTGGCTGGTGAGGAGGTTCTCTTTGCTGTCGAAAGAAATTGAAATTGCACTCCCGGGAGTTGGCACCAGCGCGATTCCGTTATTCGCCAGAGTCCCATTCAGCCAGCTTTGCACCGTCGAGGTCAGGTCCAGCTGCAGATATCCCATCGAACTCACGGAGACCGCGCTGAATAGCTTTGTGCCCAGCGTCGGCGCATTGTTCCAGGTGATTTTGCCCTCCGACCAGGAACCGTTCACCTGATACACATCCATCGTGCCCGAGGTCAGAACCGCGTCGACGTAGAGAACCAGCGTGGCCTTGGAGATGTTCGAGCCGTTCACTGCCGATCCGAGATCGGTGAAGCTAAACTTGACATAAGCGTTCGATCCCGAGCCGACGATGATAGCGATGCTGTTGCCAAAGTTCGTCGTCGGAGATAACGAAGATGTATTGGCATCATCGGTGACCACGGCCTGACCAAACGCCATTGCCGTCAGGCAAACAATGAGCAGAATTCGTCGGCAGAACTGCAACGCAAGTGGCATGTCGAACCTCCTTCGGAAACTCCCCATCGCCCCGCGGGACTGTTCATGCGACTCCCGAATAGCGCATGAAATTGGAGTGCATTCCACCAGAACCCAGGGAGGCTGTCACCACTTGTACAGGTAGGATTTGTCGAGGGTGAAATGAATTCGAAAGCGCCTAGCGCACGACGCCGCTTCGCAAGGCTTTGGCCACGGCTTCCGATTTGGAGTGCACGTGAAGCTTGTCGTAAATGTGCTTCATGTGAAAAGCGATGGTGTTTACGGTTACACTCAGCTCTCGTGCGGCAGTCTTGTAGTTATGTCCCTCAGCTAAAAGTTGAAGCAGGCGCACTTCATGCGGCGTCAAATCGTAATCCGCCGCATCTTGCGGCCGAATCTTGCGAAACAGCGTTACCACACGCCGCGCAACTTCTGGAGACATCGGCGCACCGCCGCTGGCGGCTTCTTGCAAACTATCCAGTAGTTTGGCCGGCGGAGTTTTCTTCAATAAGTATCCGCTTGCGCCCGCGCACAAAGCCTCGAAGATACGGTTGTCATCGTTGTAGACACTGAGAATTAGGATCGTGGCGTCCGGATATTTTTCTCGCAACAGCGGGATTCCTGCGGTTCCGGACATTCCAGGAAGCCCAACATCGAGCAGAACCAATTTTGGAACGTGCGAAGAAAGATTTTGCAGCCCTTCTTCCATCGAAGAATAAGCGCCGACACAACGGAAACCCGGCGAGCCGTTGATCAGCATTTGCAGGCCGCACCGGATCTCGTTCTGGTCCTCGATGATCGCGACCGTTAGAGTCTCCGCGCGATCAACGGGACGCATTCCTTGGGCGGCTCTTTCGCCAGCTTGCACTTTTGCGGCACTCCACTTTAGCTGCACAATCATCTCTCCGGGTCTTGCAATAGTCCCCACCTGTTCAGGTAGCTTTGGCAATACTCGCAAACGTTCGGGCAATCGGCACTCGGAGAGAAATTTCTGTGCCCCCGCCCGGCAGAGATGTAATTTCGAGAGTTCCTTTTAGATCAAGTGCCCGCTTTCTCATATTCTTCAAACCGTGCCCTTTTCCGTCGGCTTCACCTTGGCTTTCCAGCAGGCCGCAACCGTTGTCGGAAATTTTGAGAAATAGTTCTCCCTTTTCCGCAGATAGTGCAAGATCTACCCGCGTGCACTTGGAATGACGAACGCTGTTGTTGATGGCCTCTTTGAAAATGAGATAAACCTGGCGGCGAAGGTCAGAGCGCAACGGGAGATTGGAATCGGCCGCCGGCGCGCGAAATTCAAACTCAATCCCCCGCGCTTCGAAGACGTCACTGGCGAAGCGGCGCATCCGCCGGACCAGGTCGGCCAGTTCATCCCGCTGGGGATTCATTGCCCAAACAATCTCACTCATCCCATCCACCAACTCGCGGGAGAGATCGGCAATGCGCGACAGTTGCACACTCTTGTCGGTAGAGTCTTCCCTTTGCGCAAGTTCGCTCAAGATTGCGATCTGCGTGAGGCCCGAGCCTACGTCGTCGTGCAAATCCGACGCAATTCGCGTCCGCAATCGCTCCACTTCGAGCAGCTGATTTACGCGTAATTGGTAAAGCCCGTATCCGGCGAGCGCGATGAGTGTGGCAGTGATAGTCAAAAACCACCAGCGGGCCCATATCGGCGCCAACACTTTAAAGCTCACGACGGCCGGCACGGCACTCATCTGGCCGCGGCCGTTGAGCGCGCGCACGGCGAAACGGTAGGTGCCGGGACGAAGCTCTGCGAAATTTACGGCTCGCACATCCGTAGGTTGGCTCCAGTCTTTATCGGCACCTTCGAGTTTGTATTGAAAGCGCAACAGTTCGCGCGTATGGAAATTCAAAGCACCAAACTCCATTTGGATGTCATTCTGATTGGGCTGGAACACCAATCCCGTGAGATTCGTCTCTCCTAGCTCAGAAATTGGCAAAGGCGCTCCGTGAACCAGAATTCGCCGAATATAGACCGGAAACGGTGGAGGATCGCCTGAATCTGGAAATGGCGTCAGTCGCGAAAGCCCGTTGAAGCCAAACCAGAGATTGCCTTGCCGGTCACAAAATGCTTCCTGATTGTCCGAACCTGAGGGGACAAGCCCATCGGCGGTGGTGTAGTGAACCAATCCACCAGTTTCCCCTTCGAGCCGATCGACTCCGGTTCCGGTCCAAAAATAGATCCGTCCCCAGCGATCCTCGGTAATGGAGCGGACGTTGTTGCTCGAAAGTCCATCTTTTGTGCTGTAAACACGAAAATGGACTTTTTCCGCATCGGGTTCATCGATCCGGACCAGGCCGCCTCGGCTGGTGCCCGCCCAAATTCGCCCTGTATGGTCAAGCCAGATCGAATTGACCATTCCGTCCGGAAATCCATCTTCAACACGAAAAACCTCGAATTTCCCGCGACGATAACGAGCGAGGTTGCGGTTCCACATACCAAGCCAAATATTGCCAGCTTGGTCTTCCCGAAATGCCGATGCAGCACCATCAAACCCTGTTTCTTTCCTCACGATATGGAACCTCTCCGTCGATCGCTCCCATCGAGTCAGACCATACCCGCCGAAGGTTGAAATCCAGATGTCCCCCCGCGAGTCTTCATAAAGCCTGAAAACGTCAATGCCACCGAGCCCGTCGCGGGGCGTATAAATCGCCTTTGGCGGTGTGTGTGCCAAATCTTCGAGCCTTCGAACTTTCGGATATCGAAACAGGCCATTCCACGTAGCGAACCACCATTCGCCTTCATGATCTTGAAAATGCGTTTGGCCCCACCCCCACCCTCCCCAATCCCAGGCATCGTTGTGCCCGGGTACCAGTGGAGCCACTGAGACGAATCTCTTACCGTCAAACCGGTGAATATAACGCCCATGGACTCCGGTCACCACGTAAAGTCGGTTGTCCGATCCTTCAAAAATAGACCGGACATCTTCGGTTCGCAGTCCATCCGCACGGCCGAAGGTTAGGAAACCACGAGTCGCCAACCTTACGTTTCCCATCCAGAAGTTTCCGCCGGAATCTTCGGCAAATATGCTTCCCAACGGTTCAGTCTCTTGATAGCGCTTGAATTGAACCGCGGAGCCGTCTCCGACAATTTGAAACAGCCCTCCAGAATTGACCCACAGCTTTCCATCAGAGGACTCAAACAAGCCTCCCGTCTCTTCGGTTCCGAGACCGTCGCTCTTGTGAAAGATCCTTGTAAATAGATTCGAGGAACTGGGGTGGCGCGCAAGCAGCGCAAGGCCATGGAAGGTGGTCACCCACACGCGTCCTCGCTTATCGATCAAGAGGGAAGTGATCCTGTTGCCGCGGTAAAGAAATGAGTTTGTGAGTGTCTCAGTATCCCCTTCAGGCCCGCGCCTGCAGAGCACGGTTCCTCGGTCGCGTCCGTAGGTAATCCACAGATTGCCGGCGCGGTCCTGTCCAATAAAATCGGCAGGCGTTTCCGAGATCGACGGGTCGACGCTCAGATGACGGAAGCCTCGGTGCTCCGACGGTTGACTCGAATAGAACACCCCTCCATCCGTTGTTACCCACAAGACACCATCTCGGTCCTCAAAGAGGCTATTGATACGCTGGCTGTCCTCACCTTTATCGAGGCGATAGAGGGTGAAGAGCCCCGAAGTCGCGTTAGGCCTGGGATTGAATCGTGCCATGCCCCGCGCCGTCCCCACCCAAAGCTCGCCATCGCGCATTTCGAGAAAATCCGTCGCCATACGGTCAGGCAGCCCCTGGTCCACCCCGTAGTTTGTGAAACTGTACCCGTCAAAACGAGAGAGGCCCTCGGCGGTGCAAAACCATAAGAATCCGCGGGAATCGCGCTTTACACAATAGACATCATTGCTCGCCAATCCGTCGGACATCGTGAATCGCCGCAGGGGCAGTTCTGCCGCACGAGCCGCAACGATTACCAGCAGTAGAATCAAAAATAAACAAACGATCGCGGGGCCTTGAGATCCGAGGCTGCACAGAACTCCTTTGAGGATTCGAAGTCGTACCGCCCGCGCATCGTGTTCTTCTCGAGTAGAAGCGACCTGCATCGCAACCCATCTTCGGTTTCTGAAGTACTGAGATCCTATTACGTTTGCTCTGTTTGTTGTAGTCGATGGAATTCTCTTAGCGACTGACTGCTTGAATGCTAAGTCCAAGAGGAGCACGTGGTGTAGAAAGAACTGAACTCAACGGCCACGTGGATTCAGACCACAACCACGGAGGCTCCTCAAAGGACATATGTATTACATCGGACTGGATGTACACAAGAAGACCATCAGCTACTGTGTCAAAGATGTGAGCGACCGCATTTGCCAGGAAGGGAAGGTCGGCGCGACTCGTTGGGAACTCGACATCTGGTTCAAGACTCTTCCGCAGCCATGGACAGTAGCCATGGAGGCGACCATCTTCACGGTCTGGATCTATGATCATCTGAAGCCACATGCTGCCGCGGCGAAGGTCGCTCACCCCCTGATGTTGCGGGCGATCTCGGCAGCAAAAAAGAAGAACGACAGTATCGATGCTGGCAAGATCGCTGATTGCCTGCGCTGC
>Ga0070730_10000603_pt1 | contig 39872 bp, 35 predicted proteins | sample Coa_R1_3_FD_66447 | JGI IMG/M metagenome (GOLD analysis project Ga0070730, IMG submission 66447) | Surface soil microbial communities from Centralia Pennsylvania, which are recovering from an underground coalmine fire - Coalmine... | ecosystem: Environmental > Terrestrial > Soil > Unclassified ...
GTGATCTGCTCCAGCCGGACCTCGCCATAGGCGTTCAGGCAGATGGCCAGGGCTTCATCGGCTGTGTCGGCGCCGAGCAGCGGAGGCTCGGGGACCACGACGCGCTGGCTGAAGATGTCGGCCCGGACCGCAGTTCCGGTCGTGGGGTCATAGCTTTCCTCAAGCGCGTAGACGAGGGGATAGAGAGGGTCGTTGCGGAACCCTCCCTGCGGAGGGCGACGCTTGATCTGCTTCTTCTCGCCGGTTGCCGGGTCGGTGCGGCCGGACGCGGACCAGGTGAACCGCTTGACGGGCCCGTGCCTGGCCAGGTAAGCGCCATAGCCGGCGTTCAGCTGCGCCCGCAGGCGTGTGATCTCCTCGGAGTCGTCAGGCGTCGCCGCCTCGGCGCGAAGCAGGGCGAGCACCGTGTCACGCAGGCCGAGGAGCTGCCGCAGTTCGCGGGCCTGGGTGGCGGGCGGCCGGTAGACCTGGGCGGCGAGCGTGGTCAGGTCGCTGTCGGTGACGGCCAGCCGGGTGAACGTCCCGTCGGGAAGAGCCTGGATGAGTCCTTCGATCTGGTCGCCTGGCGGGGCGAGCGGAGCCAGCGGGGCGAGTTCGGCAGCTTCCGCCCGTTCTGTCATGCCCAGCCCGCTCTCGCGGGCGCGCGTGACGGCGGTTTTCAGTGCCAACGCCAGGCCGGGCGCCGCGTCTGAGGAGCCGGCGACTATCAGGTCGTGTTGGTTGCGGGCTCCGCGGCCGACGCGCATCTCGCCGAGCACGAACTCCGGGTGCGCGGCGAAATACTCGTTCACGCGGGCCTGCCCGCCGGGCAGGTCCAGCTCCGGTGCCAGTTCCCAGCCGGCCGGCTCGGCGGAAGGGCCGGGTTCGCGGCGCCGGAGGATAAGCAGGTCAGTGACGACATCCGTGCCCGCTGCCTGCCGGTGCGCGTAAGTGGGCAGCCGGATGGCGGCCACCAGGTCCGCCAGGCCGGCGATCTGGCGACGGGCCTCGGGGTTGCGGGAGTCCATCGTGTACCGGGACGTCAGGAGGGCGACCATGCCCCCGGGCCGGGTCAGCGCCAGGGCCTTGACGATGAAGTGATTGTGGATCGACAGCCGCCGGCCCGGGTTGTGGCCCGGATCGGAGAGCTTGAACTTGCCGAATGGGACGTTGCCCACGGCAGCGTCGAAATAGCCCGCCCGGATGCGGGTATCGGCGAACGACTCGGCCCGGATCTCCGCATGCGGGTACAGGGCAGCCGCGATCGCGGAGGTCACCGGGTCCCGCTCGATACCGGTCATCTCGGCCCCGTCCGGCGCGAGGCCGATGAAGTTGCCCGAGCCGCAACCAGGCTCCAGGCCCCTCCCGCCGCTGAATCCCAGCTGCCCGAGCGCGTCCCAGATCAGCTCGACGTACCGGGCGTGGGTGTAGTGGGCGTTCAGGGTCGTGCGGCGCAGATCCCGGTATTCGTCCTCCGAGGTCAGCTCCGCGAGCCTCGCCCGGGCCTCGGCGAAATCCTCGCGCGTGCGATCGAAGACCCCGGGCACGGCGCCGAATCCGGACCAGCGCGCGAGAATCCGCTGCTCATCCGGGCTCGCCGCACGGTGAGCCTCCTGCAGGCCGCGCAGTGTGGCCAGCGCCTCCAGGTTCGCGAAGATCCGCTGAGCCTGGCCGGAGGGTGCCAGGTCGGCCTGTGAGGTGGGGCGGAACCGCGTCAGATGCTCGCTGGGTCCTGCTTCTCCTGCGGGGCCGGCAGCATCTCGGCGAGCACTTGCTGCTCGGCCGTGTGGCGCAGCGTGCTCAGCAGCGCGTACCGGGCCTTGAACCCGATTGCCGTCTCCGGTTCCTCCTGGTCCGCTAGCTCCTCCGTCCGCTGGCTGACCCTCGCCTCGATCTCCTCGCCCAGGCGGGCGAAGAAGTCCGTCCTGTCCTGCGCGGGGATCTGCCGGTACTCCTCCGGCAGGTGAGTCTGCCAGTGCGCTCGCGCGCGTGCCCCGTACGGGTTGAGGTCGGGCATCGGTTCCTCCGCCGTCGTTACTGTCATCATCCACGCCATCCCACAGGGAATCCTGTACGGACATAAGGGCAAGTCCTCCCTTCTGCCGCTACCACAGGAGCCGGTCATGGCTGGCCAGAGCGGAGGGGCACGGGGCGGGTGGCATCGGTGTCGCCGTCTCCGGTGTCCCACCAGCCGGGCGGCGGCCGGTCGGCCGCGGCGATGCGGGGGTCAATGTGCTCGTCCTCGCTGCACTGGGCGAAGGGCCCACCGCGGCCGAGCAGGACGGGGAGCTGGTGGTCGAGGTGGTCGCGGAGCCAGTTGGCGGTTCCGGTGCCGGGCTGCAGCCGCATGGCTTCCCAGGACTGCCACAGGGCGGTGAGGCGGGTGATCGCCTCGGCGTGCCGCCACCATTGCGGGCACCAGCGGTATTCCCCGCCGAGCGGGCGCCGGTACATGGGCAGGAAATGCTGGATGACCCAGTCCTGGACGCTGCCGTACACCGGCTCCGGTACGTCGTCCTGGTCCCCGGTGGCGGGCTGGGGCAGCACAGGGCCGGCTGTCATGACGTCTCCCGGGCGAGCGGCGCGGCCGGTGGTGCCTCGCCGCCGGGTGCGGCCGGGCCGCCAAAGTCGGCCTGGGCGGTGCGCTTGATAGCGGCTTCGGCGCGCAGCCGTGCCGCGTCGATCAGCGGCGCGTGGGGACCGGCGTACCAGGGCCGCAGGTCGAGCAGCACGGGCCGGGTGCCGGTGGCCAGCAGCAGCGCGGTTCCCCGCTTGATGGCCCGGATGTCGGCGGCTTCGAGGATCAGGCGCCGCTGGAGGGAGATCTGCTCGCTGGCGCGGCCGTCGCCGACGCTGATGGACCGGACAGGAACGTCGTGGTGGCCAACGAGAACGGCGACGTCGCGGGCGAGGCGGGGGGAGTCGACGCCGGCGCCGATCAGTTTCTTGGTGGCGCTGCCCCACAGCGCCGCCATGCCGGGCTCACCCCAGACCGTGACACCCTGCTCGTATGTCTGGAGGATGGTGACCGGGATCATGCCCCGACCGCCGAGGTGGGAGTACAGGTCGGGCAGGTCGGCAATGCGGCAGATGTTCGCGGCCTCATCCAGGACGAGGACCACGGGCGGGTCGAGGCGCCCGCCGGACTGCTCGGCGCTGCGGCGCCCGGCGCGGATGACACAGTCGGTCAGCCCTGCAATCAGCGGAGCGGCCGCCGACCGGGATTCGGTCACCAGGTACAGCACGTCGCGGGTGGCCGTGAACCGGGCTGGGTCGAAGGTCGGCAGCAGGCGGGCGTGCCGGGGCGGGGTGACCCAGGCCATGATCTCCTCGTCGTGCAGGCATTTGGCGGCGGTGCGGGCCGTCTGGTAGATCCCGTCGCGGGTTTCCGGCGCGCCGTGCTGGGCTCCGCGCAGCGAGGAGGCCAGCGCCCGGTGCCCAGCGTCGTCGAGCAGCCCGGCGGGGGTGGGTGACCCGGGGTCATCGAGCCACCGGGACACATCCCGCAGGGTGCGCCCCGACTTGGCGGCAGCCAGCAGCACGCTGGTCAGCAGTTCCTGGGCGGCCGGTCCCCAGATGTCGCGTCGTGTGCTGTCATCGACGGTGAGCACGAAATGGCCGGCCAGCCGGTGAGCGGCCTCGACGGTGGCGAGCCCGGCCAGCGGGTTCCACCACCACCGCTGCCCGGCGGCGGTGATGTGCTGCGGATCAAAGACCCACACCGCGGAGCCGGCGGCGGCACGCAGCTCGGCGGTGGCGGCCCACAGATCGGAGCGGATGCTGGTGGCCACGACCGGCCCGGGCGCCGACAGCACGTACGGGATGCCGACGCTGGTCGTTTTGCCTGAGCGCGGGCCCATGAACGCGAGCACCGTGTCTTCCCAGGACGTGTACAAGTCCGGGCCGTTCCCGCCGGGCTGCCGGAGGCGCCCGAGCAGCAGGCCGATGTCAGCGGGGGCGAGGCTGCCGGGGCGCCCTCCGGCTAGCGAGGGGCGAAGCCGGATGCTGGCTTCCGCGGCCGGGGCCTGTGCCAGCTGGCGGATGGACGGGTCGCGGCTGAGGGCGGCGACCGGGTCGCCGGGCCGGTTCATGTGGCGCGAGATGACGCGCCACGCGATGACTGCCACGGCGGCGAGCAGGGCCACAAGCACTCCGCCCGTGACGGCGACCAGGGGGGTTGGCGTGCCCGGCCAGGCCTGTCCGGTGTGGCCTTGCGCGAGGGCGGATGCCCACCGGGTGCCGAACGGCGGCACATGGCCGCCGGCCAGGGCGGCGGCGAGCCGGGCAGCCGCCCAGGCCAGCCATGCCAGGCCGATGATGCCCCAGGCGGCGGCGAGCAGCGTCCAGGCGAGAGCTGCATTGCCGGCGGTGAGCGGGGGGCGCGGCCCGAGGGCGCGGCTCACCCCGGCCTCCAGGGCTGGCCGGCGCGGATGGCCTGGTCTGTGTCGTAGAGGGTGTATTCGGCGCCGACGAGGCTGAGTTCGATCGGGATACCCAATCTCTCGCCAGCCTTGATGAGATATTTGCCTCTGCCGGGGTGGCGGGCGCCGGGCTGCCAGGAGTCCGGCGCGGACCAGGATGTGACCAGTTCCTGCTCCGGCCCGGTCAGCGGGGTGATCTCGTGGACCCGGGCGAGTTCGCGTGGTGGCAGGCCGCCCATGACGGTGATCGCCGACCGCTCGATGAACCCGCGGGCCTTGGCGCGGTCCTCCTCGGTGGCCAGCGCGTCCAGGTCGGCGAGCGAATGGGTGATCATGATCGAGCCCATGCCCTTGGCCCGGTTGAGCCGTGTCAGGGAATCGGCGTACTCGACCAGGCCGGGTGCTCCGCGCAGCGCCCGCCACAGCTCGTCCATCACCGCCAGGTAGGAGCGGCGGGGGGCGATCTGCTGGTCGGCCAGCGCTGCCGCCGCGTCGACCATCGCGAACCCATAGCTCCAAACGCACAACATCGCGGCAGTGAGCAACTTGTCGCCGGCCGCCCCGACCCGGGAGATGTCCACGCTGACCGCGCGGGCATCCAGGTCGATCGGCCGGGAGGTGGGCTGGTCAAACACGCCGGCCAGGCTGCCGGTGGCCAGCAGGTCGAGAGTGTAGACGAGGTCAGCGGCGCGGTCGCGGAACCTGGACGGGGAGTCCGCGCGGGCCGCCGCGCGGAGTGTGTCGGGGCCCTCCTCGATGACGACCAGCACGTCAGTGACGGTGGGCTGCCCCTGGCTGTGCTGCCGTTCGTCCAGCAGGTCGATGGCACGGCCGAGGATGACCTCCTCGGCGTTGGTGATACGGGACTCGCGGACCAGCGTGCACAGGGCCATCAGCAGTGACAGGCGCCGGGAGCGGACCTCCCAGCGCAGCGCCTGTGCGTCCGGGCCGCTCATCCGGCGCAGCGCGGCCCCTAACGGCCCGGCGTCCAGGGGGTTGATCCGGTCCAGGCCCCGGCCGATGCGGATTACCTGGCCACCGAGGTGCTCGGTCAGCATCGTGTAGTCCGGCTTGGTGTCGCCGAGGATGACGGCCCGGGTGCCGGTCGCCACCGCCCCGGTGATCTGCCGTTTGACCAGGGTGGACTTGCCGATGCCGGGCTGGCCGAGCACGAACTCACCGGGGTTGGTGACCAGGCCGGCGCGCAGCCAGGCCAGCGGGTCCAGGCACACCACCTCGCCCCACAGCTGGTGACGGCCGACCGGAGTACCCGCGGCGGGAGTGCCGGAGCCCGCGACGTAGGGGTACAGGCCGCAGACTTGCGTGGTGGTGGCCTGGTACTCCGGTGCCGCCGTGACATGGGCGGCACGCCCCGCGTAGGGCACCTTCCACCCCCACGCCGGCGGCACCTGGGCGAACGGTAGGTCGTAATGGGGAACGGCCCCGTCCCGGCGGGCCATGTGCCGCGACGCCGGCGCGCGGTCGCGCCGGGCGGGGTGCAGCATGGTCATGATGGGTGGCTCCTGGTCCTAGTGCGGCATCCGGCGGGCCAGCTCCGGCGGGCAGATCCCGCAGGGGAGCGTGGCCGCGAACCCGGCTGCCTGGCTGTAGGTCATCCGGCGCAGCCGGATGCGGGAGGATTCGGCGGCGGCCTCGGTCTCGGCTGCCGCGCGGGACAGCTCGGCCTCGGTGGCGACGGTGACCGTCACGTACATCGAGACCAGGCCCACTCCGGCGCCGGCGGCCTCCTCGGCGGCGGCCTGCCGGGCACGGGCCTGGTCGTAGCTGTCCCGGGCGGTTTCGTCCCGCCCGGTGCGCCTGCGGTACACCTCGCGAAACTGGGCGGCGTTGACCTCGGCTTCCAGGGTTCGGGTCGCCTCAGCGGCGCCGAAGGGCCGGTATTGCAGGCTGACCCGCTTGGGGTAGCGGCCGGGGGCCACGAGGCGGGCGAGCACATCGGCGGTCACGTTCTGCCGCGGTGCCTCCTGCCAGGCCCAGGTGACGCTGATCCCGCTGTCGTGCCGGTAGCAGCCGGGTTCTTCCTCCGCGCCGACCGGCCCGGCTTCGGCCCAGTCCAGGCCCTGGCCCGGCTGGCCCGCGCGGCCCTGCGCGAGCAGCCGGTTGACCTCACCTCTCGCGGCGGGATCGTAGGCGGTGCGCACCACCCCCGCGATCTCGGCCGGGCTGGCCCGGCCCAGGACGGTCACCCCGCAGGTAGCCAGTGCTGACTCCAGGCCGGGCAGCAGCCGCCCGACCTCGGCGGCAGCGGCGGTCAGGTCGGCAGGCACCGACGGTGACGCCTTCGGGTCGAACGTGATGCTGACCCGGGTGTCCACGTCAGCGGCAGCCGCCGGGGCGGCCTCCACCAGCTGGCCCATGATCTGCCGGGCTGCCAGCGGCGAGGCGGGGTCGATCGCTGCGGCCACCGTGTCGGCGAGCGTCGAGCCGGGCTCGGGCGCGGTGTCGATGGTGACGGTTACCCAGCGCAGCGCGGGCAGGTAGCCCAGGCTGGCCAGCCAGCCTCCCCAGTTCGCCACCCAGGTGTCGGCGTCAGCGCGGTTGGCAAGCCAGGTGGAGGCCGGGATGACCCGCAGTGTCGGGGTCATCAGGCCGGTGCGGCGGTCCAGCACAATCCCGTACCGGCCGCCGCAGCCGTCCTCGGCGTCCAGCAGCGCCAGCGGCGCCAGCACCCCGGGCAGCCGGTAGGCCGGGGAATGCTCGGCGACGACCGCCACCCGGTAGTGGGTGTAATCCCGCGATGAGGCGTACCGCCAGCGCGCCCGCCGCAGCGCGGCTAGCGCAAGCGGCTCGCCACCTACCCGGGCCAGCCCCAGCCCGATGCCGGCCAGCACCGGCGGTGCCACGTACGGCATGGCCCTGGCATCAGCGGCAGCCACGATGATCAGCACCAGCAGGGCGCCCAGCACGGCAAGTGTCCCGGCCGGGCCGAGACCGAACAGCCCGATGCCGCGCCTGCGGCGCCATCCGCCGTAGTCCCGGGGCGCCTGCGCCTGGTCGTGGCTCATCACTGGCCCCCTCCGAAATCGTCCGGTGGCTGCATAGCTTCGGTTGCCTTGCGGCCGGCGCCGCGTGCGCCTGCCGCGAGGCCGGCCGCCGCCACGCCGGCCGGGCCGACCGCTGCGGCAGCGGAGACGCCTGCCGCCCCCGCGCCCGCACCGCTCCCGGCAGCGGCACCCGAAGCGGCGCCAGGTGCCGCACTAGCCCCAGCACCCGCGCTAGAAGGCCCGGCGCCGACAGGCATGCCGGCTGTGCCGGGCATGCGCGGTCCCGGTGCCGGGGCGGCTGTTTGATGGGCTCCGGCGCCGGGCGCTTGCGCGCCGCGCGGCCCGCCGTCGGCTGGGCCAAGCTGCGCGGAGACCAGGCGGGCTTGCTCGGTGGCACCGGATCCGCCTGACCCGCCGGATGAGCCGCGCAGCGCGCCGATCGCGATGGCCCCGCTGAGCGCCGTCTGGAGGAAGCCGCCGCCTGTGGCCGAGTCGGCGACCTGGCCTGTTGTCCAGGTGAACAGCCGCATGAGGACGGGCAGAGCCAGCAGGGACACGAGCACCATCGCGAAGCCCATCAGGATGGCACGCAGGCCCTTGCCGCTGCCGATCAGGATGAACGCGGTGGCGTATATGGCGGCTGCGGCCGGCTTGTAGAAGATCAGCGCGAGCATCCAGCCAGTGACACGCTTGAACCAGGCGCGGGTTGCCGGGGTGAGCGTCCCGGCAGCGGCCAGCGGCAGCGTGCCGGCGAGGATGATCAGGGCCGCTTGGCGGAACAGCATCAGCACCGCCTGGATGGCGCTGATGATGATCGCGACGATTCCCAGCACGATGACCACCGCCGGGGCTGCGCCGCCCAGGGTGAGCAGGTTGGTCAGCCGTGAGGCGAACTGGCCGCCCGTCGAGGTGTTCAGCACCCAGGTCGACCAGGCGTCTCCGGCTCTGAGCAGCAGCGTGGGCAGCAGGACGCCGATGGCGGAGGTGGCGGCGATGATGACGAGCCCGCCGCCGGCGTCGATCAGTGGGTTGGCCTTGCGGGTCAGGGCCATCTTGCCGCCCGCGATGATCAGGCCGAGGACGGCGACGGCGACGGCGAGCGGGAGCATCCACTGCTGGAGCCTGCCGACCGCGGGCTGGGCGGCCAGGTCGGGGGACGGGATCTGGACCCACCAGTCGATGCTGTTGGTGACGATCCAGGCGACGCCGGACTGGATCGCGCTGGCGATCCCGTTGAGCGCGCTGGAGGCGGCAGAGCCGGCCACTGTGTCGGCAACGTTGCCGATGACGACGCAGGCCGGGTCGATGAGCACCGGGCATGACATCAGTGATCACCCCTGACCGGGAAAGGTGGTGTAGCCGTCCAGGGAGGACAACTGGCCGGCCGAGTTGCCCCAGTCGCCGCCCGGCGGGGCGATGACCCGCCAGTCGCCGCCGTCCCAAACGACTTCGACCCGGGTGACCGCCCGCACCGTTTCGCCCTGGCTGCCCGGACCTGCGCTGACCAGGTCGACGGTCGCGTCGGCCGGGGTGTAGGCGATCCAGCGGAACGCCTCCTCGGTCACGTATGCGTTGCCGAGCGGCTGGCCGCCGGTCACGTGTGCTGCCTGGCTGGCCTGGTTGTAGGCGGACTGGCAGCTGGCCAGCAGGGCGGGGGCGTCCGCGCCGGTCACCTGGTACCGGATGGTGGGGGCGAAAATCGCCGGCCCCCACTGGGCGTTCGCGCGGACCCCGATGTTCAGCGCGGCCAGCAGGGCGCCCAGCGGCGTGTCGGCGAACCCGGAGGCCAGGCCCCCGCTGGTGTCGTGCGGTCCGGCTGCGGGCGAGGACGGCAGCTCGACTCCGTGGAAGTCGCCCCACCGCAGCCCGGCAAGGTCTACGTGCGGGATCTGCGGCGTGGCCGTACCCGGTGCGTCGACGGGAGCCGGTGACCGCCTTCCCGGGGCCAGGTTCGGGCCGTGCCCAGCCTGGTGACCGCCCGTCAGCGCCAGCACCAGCCCGGAGCCAAGCAAGACGATCATGACGGCTGCCGCCAGAAACAGGGGACGGGGCCTGCGTGCTGCGGGCATCACAGGAACACCCCGACGATGGCGGCGGCGACCGCAGCCAGGCTGAGGCCGCCGAGCACCCAGGGGATTCCGGTCGCGCCGTCGGCCGCGAAGGTGGCACGGTTACGGTGGCCAATGGCCATCTTCCCGCCGCAGATGAGCAGACCGGCCACGCCGCAGACCAGAACGCCCCACTTGCCCCAGGCGATAATCGTGGTGACCGGCCGGGCCAGGCCCGGCGGAGCCTGCGCCGGGGGGTTCGGCGGCGCCGGGCCCCCGGCGAGGAACTGCCAGGTCCGGGGCGCGGCGAGGTGGCCTGCCGCAGCGTGCACCGCCATGCCGTGAAGAAGGATCGCTGACATCTGGGTTGTCTCCCCTTACGGTCTGGTTCCGGGGGCCGGGCAGGGCGCCTGCTCCTGCGCGAGCATCCGGATTTCCGCCAGGGCCCTGAGTGCCCGGCGCGGCAGGTCCACCTGCAGCGGGCTGCCGGCGGCGCGGAGGGCCGGGATGAATGGCATGCGGACGACGGCGCCGACACAGCCTTCCAGGACGCGGAACCGGTACCTGGCCTCAGTCGGTTCGGGCAGGCCATCGCTGACCACCACCAGAACCGCTACCTGCGTGCCCTGTCTCTTGATCGCCGTGGTGGCGGCGACGGCCCGGCCGGCCGCGGCCACCGTGTTGCGGGCGGCTAGCACGACCGGCCGGCCGCCCGGCCGCAGCGACCAGCCAGGGCATGGTCCGCGTACCACGCCCATGTCCCAGGCCGGCCCCAGCAGCGCGGCAAGGGTCGACACGCCAGCGCCGCCATGCGCGCCGATCACGACGATCTCGGCGAGCAGTGGGCGCCGTGGCGGTCCGGCCGCCCGGCGTGGCATGCCCGGGCGGGGCCGGGACGCGGCCGTCGTTGGATACACGCGCAGCCTCCTTCGCTGCCGCTGCTGAGACGAGGCCTGGCGCGTGCCGCCGGGCATCCGGGCAGGGCTGCCAACAGGGACGTCAGCGGGCCGTCCGCCTGAGCTGGCAGTGACCGCGGTCCGTAGCATGCCTCTGCACTCCGCATCACTTTTAGGTAATGATCCGATTTGAGTTGACATTCAAAGTTTGAACCTGACGAGCAGCATCATGCATACTCAAGAGGCGCGCTGTCAACTAAAAGTGAAGATCATGAAGTCAGATGATGACCAAGAGTGGAGAGCCTGCCATGATCAAGGCCTTCGCCGCAGCGGGAGCCGCCGTCGCAGCATTGCCGCTGCTGATCATCCTCCTCGTTACTGCCAGCCCAGCCGCGCCCACCACACAGGCCAGCGCCACGGGCCTGGCCGGGGCACCCACCGCCCTCGCCAGGGCGGACATCCCGCCGGACTACCTCATCTGGTACATGGACGCCGCACAGACTTGCCCCGGGCTGCCGTGGTCGGTGCTGGCCGGCATCGGGACGATCGAGTCCGACAACGGCGAGTCGGGTGCCCCCGGCGCCCACGCCGGGCACAACCTCGCCGGAGCGGAAGGCCCGATGCAGTTCCTGCCGGCCACCTTCGCCCAGTACGCCGTCAACGCCGACCCCGGCCATCCCCTGAGCCCCTACGACCCGGCCGACGCCATCTACACCGCCGCCGCGATGCTGTGCGCCAAAGGCGCCCGCAGCGGCAGCCCCGTCAGCATCGAGCAGGCCGTCTTCGCCTACAACCACGCACAGTGGTACGTCACCGACGTCATGTCCTGGGCCGCTAACTACGCCGCCCAGGGGGTCAGCGGCGCCGTCGCGACCGCGATCGCGTTCGCTAAGGCTCAGATCGGTAAGCCCTACGAGTGGGGTGCCGCAGGCCCCAGCGCCTACGACTGCTCCGGCCTGGTCTACGCCGCGTACGCCGCAGCCGGAATCCACATCGCCCGCACCACCTTCCAATGGCAGCAAGACGGCCCCGTCATCCCGCTGTCACAGATCCAGCCCGGCGACCTTCTGTTCTCCGCCGGCTCCGACGGCACCCCGGCCAATCCCGGCCATGTCGTGATGTACCTCGGCGGCGGCCAGGTCATCCAGGCGCCTCAGCGCGGTGAGGACGTCCAGATCGACCCCGCCGACCTAGCTGGTGTCGTCGTCGCCACCCGCCCCGCCGACCTGACCAGCCATCCATGACAGAGACCGGCCGATCCCTCAGCCAAAGGAGATCACCTTGATGAGCAGCCAATGGACCCCCGAGGCGATCCGTGCCCTTGGCGCCACAACTGACCTGCCCACTCTCGGATCGATATTCGGCGTGTCCAGATGGCGGGCTTACCAGATGGCGCACACCGGAGAGTGGGAGAAGGCAGGGATCCGCATCATCCCGATCGGCACCAGATACCGCGTCACCGTCCAGTCCATCCTGGAAGTCCTCCACCCCGACGGCGCGGCCAGCTCCGCTACCCGACGCCAGCCGTCCCCGCCCGGCCAGATGCGCGCCCCCGGGAACATCACGGGCAACAGGATCATGGAGCCGCGCGCACCAGCGGCCACGACCACGCGGCGCCTGGTCGCGCACCAAGCCGCCAGATCCGGCCGGAGGCCGAAGTGACACCGCACGGCGCCGCGCGGCGCCGGCCGGAACAATTACGGGAGGCTCCCCGGGATCGCCCATATCCACCGCGGGAAACTTCGTCCGCGGCAGCACCGGGATCGGTGCCGCTGCGGCGGCCGGGTGCCACAGCGCGGTTCAGAGGCGGCCAGACAACTGCGCAGGGGGTGGTGGCTGCCCTGGCTCTTTCAGCGCCGCCATCATCATTGCCGGGCGGTCCACCTCCGATGGCCTACCTGCACCGGCTGCCGCGCGACACCTCCATGCTGTATGACATCGGACAGGTCGACGCCTCCGGAAGGGTCGCCAGCCGCGAGATCCTCGACGCTTTGCGCTGGCAGCCCCGGGACAGGCTGGAACTCATCCTCACCGCGGACGCGATCGTCTTGCGCGCCTGTTCCGATGGCCTTTTCTCCCTGCCGCAACGGCCCCGCATCGTCATCCCTGCGACAGCCCGGCGGCGCCACGCCATCAAGCCCGGCGACCATGTCCTGCTCGCGGCGGCACCGGACTACAACACCGTGATCGTGTACCCGCTGTCAGCCCTGGACGAAATGATCGCCCGCTACCACTCGGCGCATCCGGCCGGAGCATCACGAACATGACTGACAGCGACGGCCCCGGCTACCCCCTCCGCGAGATCGAGGCAGCAAGGATGCTGCTGGAGAAGATGGGAATCAGCCCGGCCGATCTCCTGCGCACATCCGCCGGACCATCTGGAGTCCCGGTATTCGCTGACTACATTCCCCGCGTCTCCGAAGCGGTCAGCGCCGGGACACGACGGGTATACGGCACCTACTGGAACCGGGTGATCCGGGCGTGGGGGCCACGACCTATCACCTCGGTAACGCCACTGGAAATCAGCCAGCTCGCCGAGCAGGTCAAGGCCGACGTGGTGGAGCGGAGGAACGCCCGAGGCGGGCGCGGGGCAGCCGAGCACCTGATCGCCGCGCTGCGGTGCATGTACAGGCACGCGATCGCCGACGGCATCCTCACTGAGGCCGAGAACCCCGCAGCACGTGTGCCCAAGCCGCGCAGGCTGCGCAGCACCCGCAGCGCACTGCCCGACAGCCGACTGGAGGAACTGTCCCAAGTCGCCGCGTCCACCGGGGATGACCCGGCCCTGGACGCGCTGCTGCTGCGGCTGCACACCGAGACCGCCTGCCGGCGAGGCGGCGCCCTGGCGCTGACGCCAGAAGACCTCGACGCCGAGCAATGCCTGATCCGGCTGCGCGAGAAAGGCGGCACGGTACGCTGGCAGCCCGTATCACCCACATTGATGTCTCACCTGCTCGTACACGGCCAAAGCCGGGGAGGGCTGGAATCAGGCCAGCGCCTGCTGCGGTACGCCAACGGCCGCCCAATCACTTCCCGTCGCTACGACTATCTCTGGCGGCGGCTCGGCCAGCATCTCCCGTGGGTGGCTGCCCAGCAGGTCAGCATGCACTGGATACGGCACACGATCCTGACGTGGGTCGAGCGTCACTTCGGTTTTGCCGTCGCGCAAGCATATGCCGGACATGAAGACCACGGCCGTGCAGGACGAGCCATGGCCACATATATCCGTGCCGGTATCCCTGAGGTAGCAAGCGCGCTCGCCGCACTGACGGGCGAACCCCATCCGCTGGCGAACAGCACGCTTTCCCCAGACCGTTCCGGTTCCGGGGGCTGACTCCACAGTTGCCCCGTGCCCGATCCGCCTGGCCCCGGTCCCGCCACCGGGTGTGGCTGACCGCGGCACCCAGATCTGCGTATTCCGCCTTCCCTACCCGTGTAGCCTGCAGGCTGAACCAGCGCTCACATGCATGAATAGCGGATCTCGCCGAGCGCATACTCATGCACGGCTTGGCATATTCCATCGAGCCTGGTGGCCGCAAATGGTCGTCGGCACGTTTGCGTCATTCCGTTATGAGGCAAGCCGAACGATCTGAGCGTAGGGAACTCCGATGATCACGGAACCTGTGTCTGCCTCCTCTCAAGACACGCCGAAGCCCCGCAGATCACCCGCAGATCACGCCTATCCGCGCCGTCTTGACGTGGTTCGCCCTCGCGTTACAAGTTAGCCGGGCCATCGCGGTGGCCGGTTCTGGCCTCGATGCTGGCGCGGGTGGCCAGGACGGCGGGGTGATCCGCGCCGAGCACCCGTTCCTGGTCGGGCAGCAGCTCGTTAAACAGCCGCAACGCCTCAGGCGCATCTCCGAACTCGCCCGTCCAGGCGGCGATGCTGGCGCGGGTGGCCAGGGTGTCAGGGTGATCAGCGCCGAGCGCCTGCTCCTGGTACAGCAGCAGTGCCTCGGCGTGCTTCAGCGCTTTGCGGTAGTTGCCGAGGCGCATGTAGGCGCCCGCTAGCGCCTGGTGCAGGCGGAGGCGGTCCGGGATAGCGGCGCGGGGTGTGGCCTGGAGCCGGGCCTCATCGACGGCGATGTGGGTGTGCACTGCTATTTGCGGGTCGGGCCAGTAATCGGAGTGCTCATGTATCGGCGGTGGCGTGGTGCCATGGAAGGGGATGATGCGTGGCGGGTCGAGTATGCGCTTGTCTACCAGGCAGTCGCCATTCTTGTAGGTCTCCATCTGCTCGGCCATGTCGACTTCCATGGTGTCCTGGAAAATGTAGGAGCCCACGTAGTCGCTGGGCCGGATCAGGTTCCACCATCTGGTTTCCGGCAGGACGCGCACCATGGCGTCTTCGAGGTCTGTGCTGGAGGGCTGGCCGGGGGTGAGCTTGCCGGCGAGGTCGAGAAGGCAGTCCTGTCCGAAGTATGCGGGAAATGCCCGTCCGTACAGTCGGCGCAGCGGGCACCCGACCGTCACCAGCGTGACCTTGTCGCGGAGTTCCTGCGGTAGCTGCGCGATCACAGCCGCGGCGATCGGGGTGCCCTGGCTGTAACCGTTGATCAGCACCCAGTCCTGCGTGGGGAGCACAATCCTTTCTGCCGCCGCGCCGAGTTCGCCTACGATGTGCTCCCTGATGTAGTCTTCCTCGCCTCTGTCGGCCGCGGGATCTGTGCGTTCATACCGGTTCTTGCGGTCTTTGAATTCGCACCCTCTGTTGCCGCGGTCCCTGAAGCGGTCCCCGAGGGCGCGGCGCAGCCGGTTAACCGTCTCCGGGACCGACCGTTCCATGTAGCAAGGGGGGGCCAGCGGCTGGCTGGCCCGCGGCCAGAATGTGCCCACGTCCCACAGCACCCCGATCTGCCTGCGCTTGCCGCCGTCCTTATATGCCTGGCGGGTGTACCCGTAGAGAAAGGCGACGGCAGGCAGCAGGAGCCATTGCCCGGCGTGCGCCAGCAAGGTCAGCCAGGATTGGGTAGCGGGGTTCCAGGCAAGGGCCAGGCCGTCAAATACGGCCACGGCAACGATCCCGGCGAGGCTCAACGCGGTCACGGCGACCCCCAGGTGACTGGGCAGCCGTGCCTTGGTCCAGGAGAACGCTATCCGGTGGCGCTGCTGGTCAGCCTTCCAGTGCTCCGCGCCGCCCTTGTAGAAGATGCCTAGGTGAGAAGTCCGCCTCGTTTTCCGCCACTTCCGGATACCCCATACCAGCGCGGCGATAGCGAGGACGATGGTCGTCGCGGCGAGGCCGAGAAACGCGAAGATGAACCCGTAGGCCGGTACCGGCAGCCGCAACGGGTAGTTCGCCCAGGGGACGCCCGGGACCGCCGGCGCGGTGCTTTGGAATGGCTTCTCGATGAGCAGGTTGGGCAGCATGAGATTCAGCCCGGCGGCGAAGATGCCCCCGGTCACAAAGGCTAGCCCCAAGGTCAGGGGTCCCATGAAGCCAGCCGCGAAGGGGCGGAACGCGCGGCCGAGGCGCTGCGTGGCTTTGTTACGGGCCAGTGCGGTCAGGGCCGCAGCCATGATCAGCAGGGCCGCCATCGTGAATGTCAGCGACGCCCAGATCCACGAGTCTCCCGGGAGCAGGCCCGGCCCTGTCTGCCCCGTGGGCAACGCGGGGGTGAGGGGACGCCACCAGATACGGGCGAGCAGCAGCGTGACCAGCGCCGCACCAGCCACGACCAGCAGAGCGGTGCACCACCAGTCGTATCTCACCCACTTCATGTCCCCCAGCTTGCTGTCGTTTGGATCGACTCCTGGCCGCCCGGCCTGCGCAGAGAGCAGCATCAGCCCAGGCAGCACCACCAAGACGACGGCGGCTATCACAGCGAACACGCGCCACCCCGTGTGGGCGGCCGGTACGAGCGCAAGATAGAGGCAGACCAGCGCCGCGGCCCCGGCCAAGTGCAGCAACTGCTGGCGACGCACCGGCCGCAGTCCATGCCAGAACCCGCTGGCCGTCAGCGGCCACGACCACGGCCGCGCCGCCGTCCCGCCTGCCTTCTGCTCCTGGTGCTGGTATTCGGGCAGGTCCACAGGCATGGTCCACCGCTCATACGAGCGGAGTGTCCGGTGGCAGGCGTAGCCGATCAACGCCAGGACCAGCACGGGAACCAGCGCGAACACCACCAGCCGGGGTCCCGCCGCGGCAGGCGCTACACGCTGCAGCCAGCCGGGCAGGCATTCAACCGGGCTGCCCTGACCGTTCGCGGGCCGCATCTTGGGTGCCATCGCGCACTGCCAGCCGAACACGTCTATGCTCGCGGTCGCCAGGCTGGCCGCCAGCAGCAGCGTCAGCACATACCCCGCCACCCGCATCACCGGTGGCAGCCGCTTTCCCGCGAACTGGTACCGCGGGCTTCGCGAGCGGGGGGCAGGAAGCATCCAGCTGGCCAGGTTGCACAGCGTCAGCGGCAGCAAGAACGCCCAGAACGCCCTGGACGAGGGCCGCGAGGTCAGTCCGCCCCACCAGTACCCCTCCAGCGGCCACCGGACTGTGGGCCGCGCCACCGCCCGGCGGCGCACGAACTGGGCGATGTCATCCCCACCGACCTGCACCGTCTCAGACTGCTGAAGCAACTCCTCCGCGGAGGACCCGCCGACGCCATGGATCCGCAGCTCAAACCCATCACCGGCCGGATCCAGAGCATCGGCCAAAGCCAGCTCCGCCGGGCTGACATGACCGCCGAACCCGCGCCCATCCCCGGCTCCCAGCACCAGCGGCGGCAGCGAGTCTTTCCCAGGCCATGCTTGCCAGCAAGTCCAGGCGCTGCGGTAGTCCAGCGCCATCCCCTTGGGTCTCGCGATCGCTTCTTCGCCACCGAGTGCGATCAGGCCGTCGAGGACGAGCGGCTCGCCGACGGATCGGGGTTCGTGGCCGGTGGCCAGCGCGTCAAGGACAGCGAGGTCAGCCGCGAAGGTCGTGCCGTATTCCCTGAGCGATTCGATGAGGTTGAGGAGGGCGCCGCGGTCGTCTGTGGTGAGGGCGCCCCGGCGGACCAGTTCATAGGCCGCAAGGAGCATGGTGAGCGGGTCGGGCCAGCGGCCCGCCAGAAGCTGTGCCCACAACTGCGCGTGCTCGCGATCGGGCTCAGCGGGCATCGCGGGCCGTTCTTGATCGATGCGCCGCTGCACCAGGACCGAGAACCGTACCGCCGACAGCAGTACGGCCGGATCGTTCGCGGCAAGATGGCCCGGCTCGAGCGCGAACTGGTGGACTCTCCAGCGGCGACTCTGGCTGGGCGCACCTGGCACCGGCTGCACCACGATCACCGTTACCCGGCCCGCGAGCGCCACAATGGGGATAACCATGTCGCCCCCGGGGATCTGCAGGTGCACGCGGTGCGGTTCGGCCGGGCCGGCCGACACGGCAGCGTGGCAGCTAGCCGGCGTGAGTCCCTCGATCAAGGTGAGCCGGGCCGACTGAAGGTCGCTATGCACTGTCATGACGCCCCCGTTGGGTGGTGTCATCGCGTAGACACTTGCCTGGGCGGGCGTCAGGCCGTCGAATTTCGGGATTCCGGCGAGCATGGGAGCGTAGGGATCGACGTCACCGATGGCGGCTGCCGCGAGCAGGGACAGTTTCAGGGCTGGGTCTGGGTCGAACACGTCCTCGGCGGGAGCTCGCTCCGACAGGTCGCTAAGAGCGAACTGACCGTGGAGAAACTCGTCGCTGTAGAGGGTGCGCTGGCCGCGGTGTTCCAGGCTGATCACGGGTTCGTCGCGGTCGAAAAGCTGCATGCTCAGTGGTCCGTGCAGCGGGTCGAAATGCCTGGGGGTGCCTGCGCTCAGCCACGTATCCCCGGTGGCCTGGGTCACTCGCAGCAGGGCGGTTGGTGCTGACGGGCCGAAGACCGTGAAACCCTGGCCAGGCGGGCCTGCCGTTGTGTTGCAGTCGAACTCCAGCGTCACGGGCTCGTATATCGGGATCGCAGTCTCCCGCGGAAATGAGATCGCTTCGGTCTCTTCGGTCCCGTCGCGCAGCAGGCTCACGTAGTAACGACCTGGCGGCACGTGGATCTGCTGCTCGGGCCAGGTTAGCCATCTTTTTATGGGAGGACGTTCTCCGGTAAGCCAGAGCAGGTATCGCTCGCCATCTCGGGCGCCCCTAATGTCGACCGAGACCATCACATCGGGCACTACGGGCAGCTGGAGTATGCGGCCGGGGGGCCAGGCTGGCTGCGCGTCGATCTCCATGCCCTCCGGCTGGACGGCGTCGCGGACGACATCCGCCACGGCGGGGAATGTGACCCAGTATGAGCCTTCGGCCCACGTCTTGGCTCGCCCGTCGCCGCGCAGGCTGCTCAGTAGCGCCTGCGGGAACTTGCTCTGGGCCCGTGCGGGCGCGCCCGGCGCAGTGGCGAACAAGGTGTTGGCTTCACCTTTACCCTTAACGGATCTCCGCAGGGTCAGGGCCAAGTCACCGACACGGAAGTCCACCTCATTACGGCACGCCTCGACGAACCAGTAGTGGGTGTCGGGGCCCATCGCGAGCAGGAGATCATTGCGCAGCTCGTCGAGGCGGATGCACTTGTCTCCGTCGTGGCTCCGGTAGTCTGCGGCCATCAGTACGTCTGAGCCGTTCACGCGCCCGCCGTGACCGGAGGCGTACAAGAAGACGTCCGCTCCGCCCTCGGGGGCCCGGCCGACGAGCCGCTGCGCCGCAGACCGGATTCCCTCCCGGGTAGCGGGGAAGGTGTGCACGCCTCGTGGTATCTCTGGCGGGAGCCGCGCCGGCTTGGGGCTGGTGCACAAGAAGACATCGCGGGGGTCGGCGCGGCGGACTTTCAGCAGCCACCCGACGAACTCGTAAGCACGGCTGACGGTGCCGTCCAAGCTGGCAAGGCCGGAGCCCTTTGCATAGGACTGCACGGCTACGACGAGGGCGAATGCGCGCTTCATGGTCCTGGCTTCCCGATGAAGGCCCGCAGCGGCTCGCCCGAGGTGGCGTGGTTGCGGCCCAGGTACAGGCCGTCGGTGTGCACGCCGGCCAACCGGGCTCCGTCCATGGTAAGGACGGGCGAGCCTGAACTGCCTGACAAGGTGGTGCAGTCGTGTGAGAACCGGCCACCGCGTGAGCTGAGCACCTCGCCGGGGGATGCGCGTTTGACCTGGTAAACGCCATCGAAGAGCCCGGCGACGAGTTCGGGGAGGCGTGTGTCGCCCATTGGGTAACCCACGGCCACGACGGGCGTGCTCCGCGAGGGGTCTACGGACACGGTGGTTATCGGCCGCAAATCGAGCGAGGGAGTGTCCAGCCGACGTGCAGTGGACAGCAGGGCCAGGTCCAGCGATTCGTCCTGTCTCAAGACCCCGACGAGGCGTACCGGCGATGGCTCGGGAGAGTCCCCCCGCTCTTGCCCGAACCGCACTTCAGCCTGTCCCCGGGCCAGGACGCCGGTGCCGAAAGTAAGGGCGAGCAGGACGTGGTGGTTCGTCAGGACGCACCGCGGGCCCACCACGAAGCAGGTCCCAACCGGCTCGGGGTTGTGTCCCGGCCGGATGACGCGGTCGATCCGCCCGACTGAGGGCAGGTAGGGTCTCGCGGCCTCGCGGAAAGCCTCCCAGCCGGGGAACGCTGTCGCGCTGTCACCTTCCAACGGCGCGAGCGCGCCATGCCGGACATACGGCGCCGGCCGGAGGAGGCGAATAGCCTGCTCCAGCGCCTGACGCTGCTGCGGTGTCGGTTCCTCGCCGCCGACTATGGCGTCGAGAGCCTGGCGGGCCAGCTCGCTGAGTTGCTCCGGCGGCGGCCCGATGACCCGGCGCCACCGGGTGAACAGCGCACCGATGTCCACACCGCCCAGTGCGCGAGCCGCCCGATCCCTCAGCGAGCCTAGATCCTCGTCCTGGCTGGTCACGTCAGATCGCACTGCCACAACTCCACGCCAGCCGGGGTGACGACCTCCTCATGCAGGACCGTCCCGTCCAACCGCAACCGCATGAATCCGTTGGGCCCATACCTGTCGGCCCGGTCGCCGAGATAGTCGTTGGGACCGTCGAGTACGCGTGCGCCGGGCACTTCGCCAGACCCCGGAAGCACCCGGAACACCTGCCGGTCCCGTAGCGGCAAGGTGGCAGCCGCGCCGAAATCCTTCCGGAAATAGGGAAATCCTCCGTGCCCGACGCAACGCCCGTGTAGCGCCCATTCCCGGTGCGGCTCGTACAAGGCGAGCAGGTGCTCGTGCCCCCAGTACCAGGCAAAGACGCGGTGCCCCTCAAGCAGCCCCGCCAGCCGCCGGGTCAGCTTGGGGCCCTGCCGGTCCAGCCGGGAGAAGGGCTGGTGATGGGACAGCAGCACCAGCCGCCGCCCCTCAAGCCGCGCTACAACCCGGCGCAGCCAGCGCATCTGGTCGTCGTCAAGATCATGGTCATCGTACGCGGTGTCCAGCCCTGCGAACACCCAGTGATCGTTCGCGAGAGCAAAGGCCGTGGAAGCCTGTCCAAACGCCGGAAGTGTGAGCCCGAAGAAGGGACCACCGCCGCTGTACATCTCATGATTGGAGTTACAAGCCCGGCTCACCGAATCAGGTGAGCCAGCGCGCATCGGCGCCCACACGTCGAGGAAGTTGTTTGTTATCTCCGCCGCACTACCCGAGTAGTAGACATCGCCCAGGTGCAAGAGCGCGTGATACCCGCCTTCGCCCGCGATCGTCTCCGCGCATGGCCTCGCCCCGTACAGGCCAGTGCCCCAGTCCCCCAAAACCGCAATCTTCGCCTCATTGGGCAGGGTCGCGACCTCCTCAGAAAATGGTGGTCGCGGCGCGCACTTCGCTCGGCCGAGCTTCGCCCTGATGTAGGGAATGGCCGCGCGCACCCAAGCGATGTCATTGCTATCGAAGCGCGCCTCAAGTCCCCCAGCGACAGCCTGCTCGACCTTCTCCGCCTCCAGAGCCCGCTCGGCCAGATACGTCTGCAGCAACGCGGCCGCCTGGTCGTTCGGAGCAAGGAGCACATCAGACCCGCCGCCAGGTGCCGCCTGCTCCGCCTCCGATTCCGCGTCTTCCAGCGCGGCGATAGCGCGGCCGAGTAAGGCTTCATCCTCCAGCGTCAGCGCAGCGGCCCCAGCCCACCCGGCCGCCTCCCCGAAGAGACGAGCAATCTGACGGTAGTTTGCGATAACCGTTCCCATGAGAACCCCACCCCCGAGGCCGGTGAAGCCGACCACTCTCAGGGCCACTCCCGGCACTCGTGCGAGTCCACACTAGAACCACAGAGGCACCCCGTGACAGAGCGCTGCAACAGTTTGGGAGCATCCGACCGTCTGTGTATGTGATGGTGGCGGGTTTCATGAGGTCATGATTCAGATCGTCGAAGTAGATCGTGAACACCCGCGTTCGCGCCAGAGCACCGCAAACCCAGCGAACCGCTGCCCGGGGGCGTCCTCGGTGAGAGCGGTATAGATCTACCGCAGCCCCGTGCTGAGCCGCGCAACCTGGTTGGCGAGCGTAGCCGACGGCGGCAGCCCCGAACGGCCGCGGCGCACCGGCTACCCAGCGTTGGGCGCCCGCGGCCCCGCCGATCCGCCACGGCGGCCCACCGGCCGGACGCAACAGAATGCCCATTCTGAGCGCCTCTCGAAGATCGTCGTTGCATACCGAAAATGCGCCAGATCGGCGGTTCCATGCGCGTAGGTGTCCAGCAGGACCAGTAACTGAGCGTAGCTGCACGAGCAGGGCTGGCCGTCGGAAATACTTGTTTGGCCAGGAGAGGAACCCCTGGGTGCGCGGCTGATCCGTGGCGTTGCTCCCGGTCACAGGACTCCGGCCACGGTACGGTGCAGACACCATTGACGGCGGGAAGGCAGCGATGGCTCAGAAAGTAAGCGTCGTGCTCGAAGACGACCTGACCGGCGGCCCAGCCGAGCACACCATCCGGTTCGCGTTCGACGGCACCGACTATGAGATCGACCTGAACGCCAAGAACGCCGCCGCGTTCGGCAAGCAGCTCGCGCCCTACCTTGAGCACGCCCGCCGCGCCGGGCGGGCGCAGCCGCGCCGTTCCGGGCGGACCGCAGCCGGCCGCCAGCGCTCGGGTGATATCCGCGCCTGGGCGAAAGAGCATGGCCTGACGGTCAGCGAGCGCGGCCGCATCCCCGCCAGCGTGGCCGAGCAATACCACGCAGCCGGCGGGCGCTAACCGGAAAATGAACGGACCCGCTCGGCCGGCCCTACGGCCAGGTGTGGGGTCTGCGCGACTGCACCCTTGAGGTGCCGGCCGGCGCGGTAGCCGACCTGGTTGGCTAGTCCTAACGCACGGCCATGAGGCCGCCGTCGACGACAAGGACCTCGCCGGTGATGTATGAAGCTTCATCAGAGGCTAGGAACAGCATGGGGGCCACGACCTCCTCGGCACGCGCCTGGCGGTGCAACGGGACGCCGGAGAGGAGCTTGGCTTCGGCGCCTTTCCCGCTGTATTCCCAGACAGGGTCGTTGAACGGGGTGTCGACCCAGCCCGGGCAGACGGCGTTAACCCGGATGCCATCCTTGGCGAGCTCGTCGGCGAGCACGCGGGCCAGTCCCACGATGCCGGCCTTCGAGGCGCAGTAGGCACCTTGGCCGCTCGCGCCGGCGAGCGATGACGTGGATCCGGTGAAGACCAGGTTCCCGCGCGTTGCCCTCAGGTACGGAATCGTGTGCTTGGCGACGAGGAACGCGCCCTTCAGGTTGACGGCGAGCGTCAGGTCGAAGGCCGCCTCCTCCATTGTTTCCACGTTCTCCGCGAGAAGGATGCCAGCGTTGGAGAAGACGACGTCGAGCCGACCGTGCGCGGCAAGTAGTCGGTCTACGCACTCCCGCACCGATACCGCGTCCGACACGTCGGTTGGGGTCGGCTCTGACACGTCGGCCACCACGACCGCAGCCCCTTCTTGGCGGAGCCGCTCGGACAGCATCCGCCCGATGCCGCTGGAGCCGCCGGTGACGAGCGCGACCTTCCCTTCGAACCGGGCCACGGCTACTGCGCGCTTTCCGCAAGGTGCGCGGCGCGAACAGAGGCGGCCGCGTAGCTCTTGTCCTGGTGGCCTTCGGCGCCGCTGACACCAAGGCCGCCGACAAGCTGGCCATCGTGGAAAAGCGGCAGCCCGCCCGGATAGACCACCATCCGGCCGCCCAGCGCGGTGCTCATTCCCCAGTCGGGACCGCCAGGGGTGGTGGTCTCCGCCCAGGCGTCCGTCGGCGCCGCCATGGCCGCGGCCGAGAATGCCTTATCGATGGCGAGCGGGACACCGCAGCATGGGGTCCCATCCATCCTCATGACCGCAACAATCTGCCCGCCGCGGTCGACAACGGCGGCGGCGACCCTCATTCCCTCACTGGCGGCCGCGTCACGCACCCCTCGCAGCAGTTGCTCCGCGAGAGCGAGGCTCATATCGGCGTGGACGAGGATCTGCGGGGCTAGCTGGCGACTGGTCATCTCGGCCCCCCGCCGATGTCCGGCGGGACCGCGAGACCAGGCGAAGCGGCAGCACGCTCGACGTCCTCCCGCATGATCCGGCCCTCCGGCCCGGTCCCGGTAACGGTCGCTAGATTGACGCCGAGGTCGGCGGCGATTCGCCGGGCCAGCGGCGAGGCGGCTGGCGCTCCCGTCGGCGGGGTCGGCTGGGCTGGCTCGGCTGGCTGGGCCGACGCTGCTGGCTGCTGCGGTACGGAAGCGGCCCGGGCGCCGGGTGCTTCGCTGCTGCCTGGCTGGTACAGGCGGTAGCCGGTAACGTCCTCGCCCGGCTCGCCGATGACGGCGATCGGCTCGCCGACGGGAACGATCCCGCCGGGCTCGATGCAGCGCAGCAGCACGCCTGCGTACGGGGACTCCACGGTTACCGTCAGCTTCTCGGTCTCGACCTCGCAGATCGGCTGGCCGAGGGCTAGGGCCGTGCCGGGCTCGCAGAGCCAGCTCTCCAAGAATCCCTCTTCCATCGTCAGGCCGAGCTTGGGCATTACGAGGATCTCCGCCATCGGCTTCCCTCCTGATCCGGAAACCACGCTGCTAGCAGAAGACCGTTCCGCCATCGACGTTGATGGCCTGGCCAGTCACGGAACGGCAGGTATGCAGGAAAGCGATGGCCAGGGCGATGTCCTCCGCGGACTGCGGCCGCCTGATCGCCTGCTGGGCCAGCATTCCGTCGATAGAGACCTGCCACTGGGCGGACAGCTCCTCGATCATCGGAGTGATCACCACGCCGGGGCATACCGCGTTAACGGTGATGTCGTGCGGGGCGAGTTCCCGCGCGAGGGCCTGGGTGAACCCGACGAGCGCGAACTTCGAGGCCGCGTAGTGCGCCAGGCCTGGCTCGCCGATCTTCCCTGCTATGGACCCAATCGAGACGATCGACGCAGGCCGGCCGGCTTCGATCATCATCCTGGCGGCGGCCCGCGAGACCAGGAAGGCGCCCGTCGCATTCACCTCAAGCACTCGGCGCCACTCGCGCGCCTCAAGATCCACGACAGGTGCCACCGAGAGCACCCCAGCGGCGTTGACAACCAGGTCGATGCCGCCCAGCGTGTCCGCGGCCCAGCCGATCGCCGAGCCGACCTCGCCTTCGTCGGTGACATCCATCCGGGTTGACCACGCGCTGCCGCCGGCATCCTTGATCATCCATACCGTGTCGGCCGCGCTAGCTTCGTTGATATCCAGAACGGCGATGTGGCCGCCTCGGGCAGCAAGAGCCGCCGCGATGCCCCGGCCCAGGCCCTGACCTGCGCCGGTCACGACCACCCCGCAGGCGGTTAGCTCAGCCAAGGCGCCGCACCGCGGTCACGACCCGATCGGCGTCTGGCAGCACGAAGGTCTCCAGCGGGGGCGAGAACGGCACCGGCACGTTGAGCCCGCCGACCCTGGCGACCGGCGCGTCGAGTAGATCGAAGCCGCGCTCGCTGATGACCGCCGCTACCTCGGCACCGAAACCGCTGCGCCGGGAAGCCTGGTGCACGATGATCGCCCGTCCAGTACGGCCGACCGACTCGAGCACCGCGTCGACGTCCCAGGGAGTGAGCGTGATCAGGTCGAGCACCTCGCACGAGATGCCGTCGTCCGCCAGGATTTCAGCCGCTGACAGCACCCGCGGGACCATGGCGCCCCAGGTCACGATGGTGACGTCGGAGCCGCCGCGCTTGCGGCTGGCCCGGCCGAGCACCAGCTCGGCGGGGACGTCGGGTACCTCGTCCTTCGCCTCGTACAGGCTTAGCGGCTCCATGACGATGACCGGATTGTTATCCCGGATCGCCGCGAGCAGCAGCGCCCGGATGTCGGCGGCAGCGGCCGCGGTCGCGACCTTCAGGCCCGGTATGTGGGTGAACCAGGCTTCCAGTGACTGGGAATGCTGGGCGGCCGCGTTCAGCCAGCCGCCGGTTCCGGCGCGGATGACCATTGGCACGCGGGCCTTGCCCCCGAACATGTAGCGGGCCTTTGCCGCCTGGTTGACGACCTGGTCCATGGCGCAGGCGATGAAGTCCATGTGCATGATCTCGGCGACCGGCCGGAGGCCTGCCATGGCGGCACCGACGGAGAAGCCGACGATGGCGCTCTCCGAGATCGGCGTGTCCCGCACCCGGGCCGCCCCGAACTCGTCACGCAGTCCCTGGGTCGCGCCGTAGGCACCGCCGTAGCCGACGTCCTCGCCGAGGCAGAAGACGGCGGGGTCCTCGGCCATGGCCTCGCGGAGCCCAAGCGTGATCGCCTTCGCGTAGCTGAGCTTGCTCACCATCCCTCCTCGGCGGTGTCGGTGAACACGTCCTCCAGGGCCGACAGCGGGTCCGGCATCGCGGCCGCCTCGGCGAACTCGACGGCGTCGGCGATCTGTGCCCGTACCGCCTCGCGGACCGCGTCGCGCTCCGCCTCGTCGAGCTCGCCCCGGTCGGCGAGGCGCTTCTCGGCGAGCAGCAGCGGGTCCCGCTCCTTCCACGTCGCCACCTCGTCCTGGCTCCGGTACGGCTGCGGGTCGCCTTCGAAGTGGCCGCGCCACCGGTAGGTCACGCACTCGAGCAGGGTCGGCCCGAGTCCCGCCCTCGCCCTGTCCACGGCGTCGGTGGCGGCCTGCAGGACCTGCTCGACGTCGTTGCCGTCGACGGTCTCGCCCGGCATCCCGTAGCCGGCGGCCCGCCCGGAGACCTTCTCTATCCGCTGGTGGTCGCGCTGTGCGATGAAGTCCGCGTAGCCGTTGTTCTCCACCACGAAGACGACGGGGACGTCCCAGATCGCCGCGAGGTTGAGCGACTCGTGGAAGGCGCCGATGTCAGACGCGCCGTCGCCCATGAACGAGACGGCGACCTGATCGGTTCCGCGGAGCTTGGCCGCGAGCGCGGCCCCGGCGGCGATCGCGATCCCGCCGCCGACGACGCCGTTGGCCCCGAGGATGCCAAGCTCAGTATCGGCGACGTGCATGGAGCCGCCCTTGCCCTTGCAGTAGCCGGCCGCCTTCCCGTACAGCTCGGCGAAGAAGAGCCTCAGGTCGCCGCCCTTGGCGAGAATGTGGCCGTGGCCGCGGTGCGTCGAGGTGAGGTAGTCGTCCGGGCGCAGCGCGGCGCAGACGCCGACGGCTGTCGCCTCCTCGCCGATGTAGGAGTGGATGAAGCCGGGCATCCGGTTCTGCGAGAAAAGCCGGAGCAAGGTCTCCTCAGCCTCACGGATCAGCACCATGGACCGGTAAAGGTCCTTGAGGCTAGCGGTCGTCGGCATCTGCCCGCCTCTCCGCTGCGTCAATCGCAAGCTGCTCGTAGATCTTCTCGGCGTACCTGACCTGGGTGACCGAGACGGACTCATCGGGAGTGTGCGCGTCCGCGGCCAGCCCAGGCCCGAGCCCGATCGTGGGCATCCCCCGGGCCCCGGCGGACTCGGATCCGTTGGTGCAGAAGTCATAGACGCCGAGCCGCGACGCGCCGGTGACACGCCCGGTGGCCTCGCTGGCCGCCAAGGCCAGCCAGTGGCCCGGATCGGTGCGCCACGCGGGCAGCCAGCGAGGCGCGTCGATTCCGACTCCGGTGTAGGCGCTCACTGGGGCCGCGGTGATCGAGACATCGAAGGCCGCGGCGTCGATGTTGGCGAGCGCGCCGGCGATGGCGCCGAGAACATCCTCGCGGGTCTCGCCGACGAGGGTTCTGCGGTCGAACCGGATCTGCACCCCGGACGGGATCAGCGATATCGACGGCCACGGCTGCGAGATGACATCGGTGGCCACCAGAATGGCCGGCCCGAGATCGGGGTCGGCGGGAAGCGCCAGCTGTTCCAGCGCGCCCAGGGCGGATGCCGCGAGGGTGATTGGGTTCTTGCCGCGCTCGGGGTAGGCGGCATGAGCCGGGATTCCAGTGACGGTGACCACTAGCTCGGCCCTGCCGCGCTGGCCGACCTGGATCGCGAGATCCGACGGCTCGCAGATCACCACCGCCTCCGGGCGGAGGGCATCGAGCACCCGGCCCAGGGCGACTCCCTCCACCGTCTCTTCGAGGACGGTGGCGGACACGGCGACGGACCGCAGCAGGCGGCCGGACGCTGCGGCGGCCGCGGCCCCAGTAATCGCCGCGGCCAGCCCGGCCTTCATGTCGACCGATCCGCGGCCATACAGCCGGCCGTTTTTGACCACGGGCTGGAACGGCTCGACGGTCCAGTCGCCGATCGCGGGGACGACGTCCATGTGGCCATCGAAAAGCAGCGCAGGCGCGCTGCCTTCCGGCCCGGCGACGCCGACCACCGAGCCGAGTGGATCTCTGGAGACGTCGCGGAAGCCAGCCAGCCTCATCGTGCGCTCGATTTCGTCGGCGACGTCTGCCTCCGCGCCGGAAAGGCCAGGGATGGCGATGAGCTTGCTGGTGAGCTCGAGAGCGTCGAGCGGGCCGGTCACGTCCATCTCCCGCCTGGCCCTGCGGTCAGCAGTTCAGCACCGCTTTCCGTCAGCAGCAAGTTCTGCTCCGCCGCGGCCGTTCCGACCCCGTCCAGGGTGATGGCCCGCTCGATGGCGAGCACCATTCCCGGTTCCAGGGTCAGCGGCTCGGAGCCGACTAGCCATGGTCTTTCCCAGCCCAGGCCGAGGCCATGGCCCCAGTGTGCCGGGTAACTGGCGTACATCCCGCTGGGCCCGGCCGTGGGCATGCCTACTCCCGCTGAAGCAAGCGCCTCGTCACCGACGGCCACAAGATCCGCCGTCGCCATGCCGGGTGACAGGCAGTCGATCACGCGGTCGAGTACCTCAGTCAGCGTCACCCAGAGGCGCTCCTGGTCACCGGATGGCGTTCCGACGACCGCGGTGCGGCCGAAGTCGCAGAGGTATCCGTCCAGCACGATACCCAGATCGAGCCGGACAAGGTCTCCGTCCTTCAGCCGCCGCGTCCCGTATCCGGGCAGCGGCGTTGCCGAGTAGTAGCCGGACTGCGGACCGGACGAGACCGCGGCGAAGTAGACGCCCGCGCCGTCGGCAACCGCTGTCGACGTCGCGGCGGCCACGGCTTCCGCCTCGCTCGTTCCCGGGCGGATCATCTGCAGGAACGTGGTGACCGCCCGGCGGCCGCTAGCTGCAGCGGCGCGGACCAGCGACTGCTCGGCCGGGCTCTTGATCCGGCGCAGCTCCGCCAGCTCATCCTCGAGGTCGTGTAGCGCCTTGAAGCCGAGCAGCTCGCGCAACCGAAGCCACATCTGGGCCGGCATGACATCGTGGCCGACGACGGCGAGGCGGGCAGGGTCCGCGCGCAGATCTCGGCATGCCTTCGCGATGGTCGCGGCGAAGTCGTCGCCGTAGCGGACCTCGTCCACGGCGACCCGATCCGGGTCGATCTCAGGTACCGAGACGCAGAGCATGGCCTCGTCCGACGCCGAGACGACGAGCGCCGCATGCGAGCGGCCGGTAAACAGCCCCGGCGTTTCCGGGAGGTAGGAGTAGGACTGATAGTGGCCGGTGAGGTAGAACACGTTAGCGAACCGGTCGAAGGTGCCTCCGCCCCGGGAGATCACCACGGCCGCGTCCTTATCCGCGGCGCTAATTCGCTCGGCGAAGCGCCGTCGGCGCTCGCGGTATTCGCGCGGCTCAATCGACACGGAACCGCTCCAGCTTGTCGTCGTCGAGTTCGATGCCAAGGCCAGGACCGTCGAGCGGCAACAGGGCGCCGCCCTCCGCTTTGAACGGCTCGCGGATGATGTCATCGGCGTAGTACGCACCGCCCACCTGGAACGGCTGGAAGCCGGCCGGAGCGCTGACCGGGATGACGCAGGCCATCGTGACCGCAGGCGTGGCCAGGGCGAAATGAACGTTCGCTGCGTTACCGATGCCCGACTCGATGGACCCGTTGACGTCACAGGGCAGCCCGGCAGCTGAGGCGATGGCGGCCACCTGGCGAGCGCGAGCAATTCCCCCTGCCTTCGCCAGGTAGATCGAGATGGCGTCGGCAGCCTCCGCCTGGACCACCTCAAGCGCGTCGCGGGCGTCCCAGCAGCTTTCATCCGCAATGACCATGAGATCGACCGCCTTGGTCACGGCGGCCATGTCTCGCAGCCCCGTGACCGGCTGTTCCAGCATGTCCAGCACGCCAGGGGCAAACCGGCGGACGATGTTGATCGCCTCCTTGGCCTGGCCGTAGCCCTGATTCGCGTCCAGGCGCAGCAGCACGTCGGGACCGATCCTGTCCCGCAGGCAGTCGAGCACGCGAATATCGCGTTCTGGGTCCTCACCGCCTTTTACCTGGAGGGCACCGATCCCGTCGGCGACTGCCCCGGTCCCCTCGGCCAGAGCGTCCTGATCAGGCATCAGCCCGATCATGTGGGCCAGCGGCACCGCCGACCGGACGGCCCCGCCCAGCGCGGCATAGAGGGGCTGCCGCATGGCTTTGGACCACAGGTCGTGCAGGGCAATGTCGATGGCGGCCTTGGCGTAGTTGTGGCCCCACAGCACGTGGTCCATGTCTGCCAGCAGCAGCTCGACCGACGTGGGATCCCGCCCGATCAGGACCGGCGTGAGGATCTTGGTGACCATCGAGACCACGGTCTCCTGGGTCTCGCCCGCCCGCCTGCCGAAGTCACCGCCCCAGTCAGGCAGCGGGGTGGCCTCGCCGAGGCCGACAAGCCCGGAGTCGGTGCGGATCCGTACCAGGACGAAAGAGCCGAGATCCGCGTGCAGCCCGGCCCACCGGAACTCCCGCCGCACGGGAAGCCGGAAGGGTATAGCTTCCACGCTCGCTATGCGCATCGGGAGCTCTCCTTGGACAGGCAGGGGCAGGTAATCACAGGGTTGGCGGGGTCAGCGCGGAGACGAACCTGAGCGGCTCGTCTCCGCGGTTCCATATCTTGTGCGGCTGGGAGCCGTCGTACTGAATAGCATCACCGGGTCCCAGGACCTGGCGCTGGTCGCCGATCTCGATCTCCATCTGGCCGGACAGGACCAGGATGAACTCCTCGGAGGCATGGACGGACGGCTCCTCGCCTGAGGTGACACCTGGGCTCAGGGTTCCGAGCCAGACCTCTAGCCGCCGCTTTGTATCGGGGGAAAGCAGCTCGTAGCTGATCTCACCATGCTGCATGACCAGCTTCCGCCGCCGGTCTGCGGGGACGTAGGAGTAACCGCGGGTGTCGGCGGCAAGCAGCTGGAAGATCGATACCTGCAGTGCCTCGGCGAGACGCCGGACACTCTGCAGGCTGGGTGACGTCACGCCTCTTTCCAACTGGCTGATGAGGCTCATGCTAAGCCCGGTCCGCTCAGCAAGCTCGCGCAGTGTCCATCCCTGCTCTTCGCGGAGCATCCGCAGGCGTTTGCCGTCGATGCCCTCGGCCTCGGAGCCTCCTCGATTCCTACTCACGAAAGACTCTACTTGCTCCGATAGCCGATGAGGCCCCATCTTCTCGGTTAATCATGCGCCTAGTCACCGCTCCTCCTGGCCTGGTCTTGCATCATTCGCGCGGCTTTCTCAGAATCTCGAACCAGCCCATGGCGTACTATTTCTCCGGCTCCGTCGCAATCTCGGTCTCCGCCCCACGATCACTTCTCACAACGACCCCGCAGTCCGGCCGCACGGCAATCCCTACCTCCGTTCCCACGGCAGCCTTCTCTCCATCACGCACGTCGACGCTCACCCGCAGTCCCTGATCGACCTCAACCTCGAATCGAGAACTGTCGCCCCGGAACACAACATCACGCACTCGGCCTCTCAACAGCCCGTCCTCGACGCACGTCAGAGACAACTCCTCGGGGCGAAGCGAGACGAGTGCCTCCTCGCCCGGCCTCAACGACCCGCCGTAATGCCCAAACGCGGCCCGGCGCCCCCCAGCCAACTCCACAGCCATCGATCCCATGTCACCGCCCAGTACGCGACACGGAACAAGGCTCGTATCCCCAACAAACTGCGCGCAGAACTGAGTTTCAGGTCGAGAATAAATCTCACGAGGAGTCCCCACCTGATTTACACGCCCATGAGACATGAGGACCACCCGATCACTCATTGTGAGCGCCTCGTCCTGTGCGTGTGTGACGTAGATGAACGCTGTCCCAAGGCGGTGTTGTATCGCCCGCAGCTCGACTTGCATCCGCTTTCGCAACTGAAGATCAAGTGCTCCGAGGGGTTCGTCAAGGAGCAGGACCTCTGGTTCGGTCACCAGTGCTCGTGCCAACGCCGCCCGCTGCTGCTGCCCACCGGACAATGCTCTCGGGCGGCGCAGAGCCAAACTGCTCATGCCGACCATCTCAAGGGCGGCAAGGACCCTCCGCTTCACCTCCGTCCTCTCTACCTTCGTAACCCGCAGACCATAGGCCACATTATCGAACACCGACATATGGGGAAACAATGCGTAGCTCTGGAACACAAGCTTAAATGGTCGCCGTTCGGCGGGACGTCGACCGATGTCCGCACCCCTAAACAGCAACCTCCCGGTCGTTGCTTGCTCAAACCCAGCAATGATTCGCAACAATGTCGTCTTCCCGCACCCCGACGGCCCGAGTAGCGTCACGAACTCACCCTCGGCTACCGAAAGACTGACGTCACTCAACGCAGTCACGGTACCAAACCGCTTCGATACGTCAGTCAGTTGAAGCGAGCATCCTCCGGACAGCTCGTCGCCTCGGCCGCCTCCAGTTAGCGCAGCCTCCATCACCGAGACCTCCACGCTAGGCTGCCGAAGGACGCTCGCATCAGCCAGCCTCCTATAACCACAATTAGCAAGGCAACGCCTAGCACCATAACGGCGACGGCGTTAATTCCGGGGGTCAAGGTCCGAGTTATCTGCCCCAACACCCACAGCGGTATCGTCGACTGTGCGCCAATGGTAAAGTTCGTAACCAGGATCTCGTCCATCGACACGGCGGCGGCGAGCAAGGCACCACCTACTATTGACGCTGCTATCAACGGCAAGGTAATGTCGCGGAACACACGCGTTCGGTGCGCGCCGAGATCTCGAGCTGCTTCCTCAATTTCTACATTCATGTCCGACAGGCGCGCGGTCACCACAAAAATGACATAGGGAGTTACGAGCAGGACGTGTGCGAGAGCAGTCACTTGTACACCGAGTGCTATTCCTACCAGCGTCGCAGTGCTGAGAACCGCGACACCGATGACCACCCCCGGAACTATCACTGGTCCCAGAATAGCAGCCGTAGCAACAACGCGGCGGCCCCGAGTTCGGTGACGCGCTAGCGCGAACGAGATCGGAACCCCCAGAACTATCGCGCCCGCGACGGCAATCATCACCAGAACGCTAGACGTCTCCGCAGACGTAGCAAACCCCGTTGCATGAACAATGTAACTGTACCAATTCCCCGTAAAACCAGTGAAGGGCAAACTTGGCACGCGTGACTTATTGAACGAAAAGACGATAACTACGACTAGCGGCGTAGCCAGAAACAGCAAGATCAGCACCGTAGCCAACTCGGCGTAGGGCAGCTGCCGGATCACCCTCAGCGGCCAACGGTCCTCCCGGCCCAATGACCAGGCGCCCTTGCCACCTCTCCTCCGCCGGCCGCCGACAAGCTTGTCGACACCCCGGCGCCATCGGTCTGCCCGAACAAAGTACCCGATCCCGGCAAGGACCACGATCACGACGAAGATCGCTCCGATGGTCACAAACGCCAACGCCGCGCCCAGCGGGTAGTTTCCTCCTCCGGTGAACTGATCATCAATTACCGCTCCCACCATCTCGCCAGAGGTACCTCCTACGAGCATTGGCGTAATGTAGTCGGTTGTGGCAAGAATGAACCCGAACACCAGAGCCGCCTTCATCGCGTTGCTGGCTTGGGGGACCACAATGCCAAGAAGACGCCTGGTGCGGCTTGCGCCCAAGTCCCGCGCTGCTTCCAATGTGGCCGGATCAATATCCTGCAACCCACCGTATATGACCAGTACCATTATGGGAAGGTAGACGTAAATCAGTGTCACAATAATCGCGAAATAGCCAAAGAACAAGAAGCTTACTGGCCTGTTGATGACACCGATCTTCATCAAAACGCTGTTTAGCAGCCCGTTGTTTCCAAGAATAGTAGCCCATGCATAAACTCTCACGATATATGAGGCAAGCAGCGAGAGCGCAACACTTAGAAGAATCAGCTTCCCAAACCGCTTGAACTTGAAGGTGATGGTGTACGCCACTATAAATCCCAGCACCGCCATAATTATCGTGACAACAACACCGACTGCAAGACTCTTAATGAGAAGAAACGTATACAGATGACCGGTAAAGACGGTTACATAGTTAGAAAGCGTAAAGCGCCGAATCACTGAGAAAAACGCCGACTCCCAGATGCTATATACGGCGAGGATTGCTAGCGGAACACCCAGGATGAGGCTCGCATAGACAACGTACGGCCAGACAAGAATGTGGTCTCCCAAATGAGCACGCCAGCCGTCGAAGCGAAGCTTCTCTGGTCGCGGCGCCTTTGCGGGCCCTGTGTCGACGTGGTGGTCTCTAAGTTTGGGCACTTGACTGGAGTCAAGGTCGGATGGTTGGGGCATGGAGGGTTCCCTATAGGGCCTTGTATTTCTCCCAGGCTGTCAGCCATTCGCTGAAGGGGACGTAGCCGTGAGCATTCGTAACCGGTACGCCAGGCTCCAGCGGAGCTTTTGCGAGAACAGCTGCGGCGCTCTGATATCGCAATTGAGGCGGGACAGCGGACACTGCGGCGTCTACGACGGGAAAGGCCGCACCGTGGCGGACAACGGCCTCCTGCACACTGGGCTCCAGGCAGTGGTTCATAAAAGCGAGCGCCTGAGGCACGTCGGTCGCTCCCCGGACCATTATCAAGCAATCGACGTACGACCACGAGCCAAAGTATTCGATTTCCATCTTGGCGCCGGCCTTGTTCGCAGTCAAGAAGGAGGGACCATAGGAGGGAAAGTCTACATAAATATCACCAGCCGCTAGCAAGGCTGGCTCCTCACCGTAGGGGTGGAACACTCGGACTTGAGGGCGGAAGGCATCTAGCGTCGCGATTAGCTTGTTGAACTCTGAGCGAGTCAATTGTTGTGGCGTCTTGAACCCGAGCAGCACAGCGAAAGTGGTCATCGTCCCATACGGGTCATCAGGGAGCCCCACCCTCCCGCGAAGCTTTGGTGACATCAGGTCGGCGAGTGACGTCGGGCGAGTCGTGTGTCGAGTATCCCATTCGAGATAGCCATATCCCCATTGGAAAGGGACGCTGTACAGCTGCCCATTACGCCGCAGAGTCGGAGAGTTTCGAAATACCGGATCGACATTCTTCCAGTTCGGAATCAAGTCTGGATTTGTGGGGATTACTCTGCCAGCCGCGAGAAGTTCAGGATCGTACCCTGCCAGGATAGTGAGCAGATCAAAGGCGCCGGACTGGGTTGTCTTAGTTATAGTATCCTCGTTATTGCCGAGGTATCCCCAGTGCGATGTGACCGATGCCGTGTTCTCTTGTGGGACCTGATAGTACTGCCAACCCAACACCTTGACGGTGCCTTTAGCGTTTTTGACGTCCTGAAGTGTGACGCCAGAATCCGCAGCGGCGGAGTTCCCTTTGGGTTGGGTACTTCCGCCGCATGCGGCTAGCAGACCACCGGCACCGCCCATCAATGCCCCCATACCCAACGCCTGACAAGTGTTGGAAAGGAAGGTTCGGCGGGAGACAGCCACGCCCAGACCGCTCGGTGGGCGCGCAGCTAGAGGTTCCGGCATTGGGGTGGCTCCCTTCGCACGATACGACACTGCCCCACGTTCGCGAGAGTGGATCCGAATGCTGCGCGGCTCTCGCCCGGTTACAGTGGTAGCACACTAAGTACAGCCAGACTGGATGTCAAGAGTAGATGAGCGTGAAGCGACGCTGCACCCTCGAGCACGGGTCGACCTCGAGCTGGACTGCGTGGGACTGGGCCAGCCACGGCAGCTGGCTGAAAGTGCCGCTCGGCAAGCTCGCCTCCGAGCGGACCGTGCCGCTCGACGCGGCCACCCTGGCCGCCCTGGACGAATGGATCGCCCTGCGCGGCCCCCAGCGGGTCCTGCCCCCTCCTCGGCTCAGCCGACCAGCCGACTTCCTGTTCACCAAACGCGGGCCGCCGCCTGACCGCCTACCGGCTGCGGCACGGGCTCGACGACGCCGCAGCGACCGTCCTCGGCCGGACCGTCGACGTCACGCCAGTTCCGCGGCCAGACCGACGCAGCCAGCTTGGCCAGGTTGGCGAAGGTCTGCGCAAACTGCGTGCGCTGTATCTCTCAGATCACGATGAAGGTTGGTTCGAGCTGGCCGAGCAGCTGTGTGTTGAGCTTGTCCAGGTCCCGAAACAGCGACTGATAGTCGAGCTTGAGTGGCGGCAGCGCGATCTTGGGGGAGGTCGATCTTGGGCACGTTGACTCGTGCAGGCCCCCGTACGTGTGGCATGTCGTGCGAGGTCGTGGCGGCGCTGGAAGTAGCCGACGCCGAGGTGGGCGTAGGCTGGTTGCGGTCCAAGACGCAGCGGGCGGTGGCGAGGATGAATAGCCCTCGGCGATGGTGGCCCTGCGTGAGCCCCCCGGCGCTCCTTCGGCTTCGGTACGTGGCTGCGCACGATGTAGACGAGTCATCCACCCTGTTCGATGGAAGGTCAGATCAGCGGTGGAGCGGTCCAGGGGCTCGGCATGCCGAAGTACCTCGCCAGTGAATACTGCAAGGAGGTCGTCCAAGATGCCTTCCGTATCCACGGCGCCAGCGGCTACTCCAAGGAATCCGAAATAGAGCGTCTCTACCGCGACGCTGGTGGTTCTTCAGCACGGCGTCAAGTACGGCGGCGAGGACATCAACGCTGCCCCGACGGCAGGGTCTCCAGAACGAACAGATTGGCGGTGAGGCCCCCATCGACGATGAGGTTTGTCCCAGTGATGGCGGAAGCGTCATCCGAGGCCAGGAAGGCGCAGGCTGCGGCAACCTCCTCGGGGCGAACGAGGCGACGCAACGGCACACGTGCGAAGTCCGACCGGAGGAGAGCGAGCAGCTCCTCTGACCAACCCTTGCGGAGCATGTGGGTGTCGGTGTAGCCGGGGCTGACCGCGTTCACGCGGATCCTATGGGGCGCAAGCTCTACAGCCATCGTCCGGTTGAGCCCGAGCAGGCCGGCCTTCGAGACGTTGTAGCTGACGAGTGGACCGTCGGCCCCGAGGGCATCCACCGAGGCCACGTGCACGATGGCGCCACCCCCGCCGCGCACCATGATTCGCGCGACCTGCTGGGACATCAGGAATACGCCCTTGAGGTTCGTCGCCAGCACTCGGTCCCACGAGGCCTCGGTCGCGAGAAGGAACGGGGCATCTTCGTCGACGCCCGCGCAGTTCACGAGCACGTCGACACGGTTCCATTGACGGGCAGCCATGTCGACGGCATGGCGAACTGCCTCCGCGTCACTCACATCCGCCTCGGCACCCCAGGTTGGCCAGCCGCGGTCCCGAAACCAGTCCACGGCCGCCCGGAGAGTGTCGCGCGACAGGTCGACCAGCAGCAGCTCTGCGCCTTCTCGCGCAAGCCGTTCGGCGACGGCCGCGCCGATGCCCTGTGCCGCCCCGGTCACGATCACGGTCCGACCCTTGAAGCGAGCGCTGAGTTCGCCGGAGCCCGCCGGGTGGCTCCCGCGGCTGTCAGCCATTCGAAATACCGCCGCAGGTCCCAGTCGGTGACCGACCGGCGGGCGAAGTCCCGCTCATGTCGCGCCAGCATAACGAATTGCTGGTGAACCGACTCACCGAGCGCCGCGCGAGCCACCGATGAGGTCTCAAACGCTGCAAGGCCCTCGGCAAGGTCGTGGGGACGCTCGACCGCCTCGTGGGCGCAGGCGCCCCCCGGTCACCGCGGGCGGCGGCTCGAGGCCGCGGTCCATGCCTTCGACCCCTGCGGCGAGGGTCGCAGCGAGACACAGGTACGGGTTGATGTCAGCGCCGGGGAGGCCCTCAAGGGGGTGGTTGTCGATCGCGGTGATGAGGTGGAAGTTGGGCATCCGCTTGGCATCACGAGCTGGGGTGTCCTGACCAGCGTCCTTCCCGACCCGCTGGTCGAGGAGACCCCCCGCGATGCTCCGGTACCAGCAGCGGGCGATGCGCGAGCACGCCGAGTTGCGGAACAGCGTCCAGCGGCTCCTCAGGGGGACGGCCAAGGGGCGCAACGTCGGCCCGTACGCGGCCTATATCGCGGCTGGCATCCTGGGCGATCTCGGCAACGCGTGGTCAACGCCGCCGTTGTGCTTGTGCTCGTCCCGCCCGCTGGTCTTCACCGACGAGGCCGCTGGCCGCGCCTCCCTGTCGCTGGGGTACGCGATCGTCGCGATCGACGCCGGGGCGCGTATGACAGCGCGCCCAGAAATGGCCGATCTGCTCGTTCCTCTCAGAGCACCAACAGGCAACCGCAGAAGCGCCGAGTCGGCGATCGGATTGCCCTGATCGGAAACTTACCTGTATTGGCGCGCATGCATCAGCCACCTTTGGGCGGGCTGCTGCCAGGGCCGACGGGCTTGGGAGTGGCGCTGTGGGGGCAGGTGGCTGACGGCCGGGTGGATGGGTCAGGCGGCCTGGATTGCGGGGCGAGGGTGACTTTCATTCCGGGGTTGAGCCGTTCGAGTTCGCGGATTCTGTTTCGGGTCTGACGGCCGGCGTCGAGCCGGGTGTAGTAGTCGGGGCCGAGCTCGCAGAACCGGACGGACGGGTCGGCGATGATCATGCACGCTATCTCGCAGATGGTGCGGGCGACCGCGACGATGGCTTTCTCTTGCCGCGGCGGCGGGCGATGCGCCGGTACCGCTCGCCGAGGTAACTGTCGGTCTTGGCGGCGGCCATCGCGGCGCGGCCGAGGACGGCACGCAGGTAGGGGTTGCCCTTGCCGGTGCGGCCGTTACGCGAGGTGATGCCGGACTGGATGGTGCGGCTGGTCAGCTTCGCCCAGGCCGCAGCGTGGCCGGGGGTGGGGAACACGGTCATGTCGGTGCCCAGTTCGGCGATCAGGATCGGGGCGCCGTCGACGGCGATACCGGTGATCTCATCCAGCCGCTCGATCACCGGCAGCACCGGGTTACCGGCGCCGGCACAGCCGGGCGCGTGCGTGCCGCCGATTTCGCCGCAGCCAGTGCACGCCGGCTCGGTTGCCTTCCTTTTCCCGGCCATAGCTGGCCCGCCTTTCCTGCCTGATACGACATGGCAAGGCTGGGGGACAACACAAGGGGAAAGCCGAATCTGATCGGCGCGCACGCAGCGACAATACCCAGCCCGCACGATCGTCCCCGGCGCCAGACTGATAAGCGGGCACGCAGACCCAAGGATGAAACGGCGACACGGGCAGCACGTCCACCATGCTGCGCCACCAGCCCGCCCGCCGCCCGCCGAACACGCGAACCCGGCTCGACACCGGCAGCGCCCCTACGCCACTCTTGGAAAGTGTGCCGCGGCCCACGGCCACGTGGGCAGCACACTCGCCACGCCCAGCGACCGCGGCGCACCCCCACCGCCACAGGCGGCGGCAGCCGGCAGCTCGTTTCGTGGCCACCTCACGCCACCAAAACCCAAGGACTGATAACGAAAATAACGCAGTCGAGTCGGCGATCATCGCGGCCATCAAGCTTCGATGGAATATGCCAAGCAACGCATGAGTATGCGCTTCGGCAACGCCCGCTATTCGGCTACTTGTGAGGTCGACTTCGAGATCCTTCGAGGGAGATCCTGGCGCGCCAGACCGGCCCGTTCGGCGCTCCCCGGGTGATCACCACCACGGCCCGGCCGGCCGCGCCAGCCAGACGGTTACTGGCGCGTGTGCGCCGCGGTGCTCATCACGGAAAGCATCGCCCGGGGTGCCGAGGGCGTGCAGCGGGCAGCGCTGCCGCCGGCCGCGGCGGCTGCGGTCAGCGGTGCAGGAGCAGATCCTCCCGCACCTGCCGCCCCGGCCATGTGACAGGCCAGGCGGCGGGGTAAACAGCGAACACCTGGCCGGAAATCCGGGCATGCCGGCCCGGCTCCTGTTACTCTAGTTCCATGATTTTCCCCGGACCGGGGAAATCTCCCGCGTTTCCGGGTTCAAGTCCCCCCTCGGACACTTTCGAATTGCCAATGCTGCGCAGGGTTTACGTGCGCTTCGGCCCGGACGGTCTGGTCGCTGGGGTGGTAGACGAG
>Ga0070730_10000604_pt1 | contig 39835 bp, 42 predicted proteins | sample Coa_R1_3_FD_66447 | JGI IMG/M metagenome (GOLD analysis project Ga0070730, IMG submission 66447) | Surface soil microbial communities from Centralia Pennsylvania, which are recovering from an underground coalmine fire - Coalmine... | ecosystem: Environmental > Terrestrial > Soil > Unclassified ...
GAAAAACGCCGTGATGTCTGGCATACCCCACGTGCCGTTGGGGAAATTATAGATCTCGTGCACGTCGCCGTTGACGTCGATGAAATCCCAGGCTCCGCCCTGCCTCGCCACCAGCGGCGTGCCAGCAGATGCCTCAAACTCACTGGTTACTACGTTAGAATATGCCGCTGAAATTTCGTTTGACGGTAGAGCCCGTTGCTCCAGACGAATCTCGTCAACAGTACCGGTGACAAAATCGCTTGGCCCGCCGTTGTAAAAGCCGCTGCCCACGAGAGTTGGTCCATTTGCCGACCAGGAGGAGGTATAAGGAGTGGTTTGCTGGAGCTGGCCGTTCACGTACAGGGAAATGTTTCCGGAATCCCGCACTCCCGTCAGGTAATACCAAGCGCCGGTTAGTATAGGCACGTTCGAGACGGCTGTGTGTGGAATGAAACTTGCATCCTGCTCGGACATAACAAAAGCGAATTGAGGTCCGTTCGCCCCTGGCCGCAGTTGCAGCCAAAATCCGCTTAGATTGCTGCCCTGCTGCCCGATAAACGTCTGGTAGCCATTGAGGTTATCCAGTTTAACCCATGCCGATACCGTGAAACTGTTTGCCGTGTTGATCACGGGAGCTAGCGTGGCCACCTGATTGTTGAGTGAATATTGAGAGAAATTAAGGAACGTCCCAGTGTTCGCTCCGGCGGAACCGTTGAAATGCACTCCGGTTCCCTGAATGCCGGTGGTAAATTCAGATGAGCCGGGAAGTTGCAGAGTGTGGTTTTGGCCCGAACTATCAAAGGCATACGATCCACTTCCTTCGTTCATGCTCCAGTAGGCGCCGCTAAAGATGTAGGGTGGAGATCCGGCAGGAAGGGTTGGGGGCGCCGTCACGGTAAAGCTGCTTGAGTGCTCTAAAGGATATGCGCTGGCGGAGACGGTGACTGCGTAGCTCCCAGGCGGTATGAACTGTGATGCCTGCAGCGTAATGGTGGAAGACCATGCTCCAGGTCCCAGGGTCAACGGATTGAATGAGGCTGTAACTCCCTGCGGAAGCCCCGAAATCGCAAGCCCCACGGGACTGCTAAACGAGCCCTGAGGGCTAACAGTGACGAGTGCCGTGCAGCTCCCGCCAGTCTGCAATTGGGGGCTACAGGTAGACGTGCTGACCGTAAATCCGCTGAAACTATTAAACTCGGGCTTCACCGTCCGGCGCATGCCGCCATACAAATACGAGGCCCCGCTTGGAGTATTCACTTCAATTGTGCGGGTCAGATTGCCCGCGACGACTTTGGCGGCAACTCCACCGTATCCTTCTTGTCCTCGGATACAGAATAGAGGCTCTGCCGGCCAAACCGGATTTGTGAAGGTAAATGTAGTTGGTCCGGTCACTTTTAACCCGGCTATAACGCCGCCACCGGGCGGCGTATTGAAACAGGGGTCGGGATTTCCATACGCATCGACTACGCCAGCAATGGCGATGAGGTCATCGAAACCGGCAGGATTGCCAAAGAGAATGCCATGTGGTTCGGTTGTCGACACCTGAAACAGATCCTGACCATTAGCGTCCTTGTTATATGTGATGGCTGCAATAGGTACATTTAAATCTTCAAGCAGGACTGACTGGGTGTACGGTGGCGGGACATACCAGATGCCGCTTAGTGTCCCACCTTCCGTTCCGTTGATCACAATAATATTCTGCTCACTGGTCAGACCGATTCCCGATCCGCTTCCGCAATACTGGGTAGGCTGTGGAGGCTGAGACTGCGGAGGCTGTAGACATTGTGGATCGAGTGGGCCATAAGGATAATATCCCGAAATCTGAAAATTAGTGCCATTGGCAGTATTGAAGGACAACAGTGGTCCGCCGACAAGCGAATCTGTCTCAGCAATGAGAGTATTAGAAGGCGCCCCCTGCCCGCTGGGGAAAACAAAGTCGATTCCCTCCAAGCCGGAGCTGGGTGTAAGTTGTGTGAAAGTCTGTCCGCCATCCGTAGACCTCCATAGCCCCTCAAGCGATGCATCTGCGTTTTCAGTATCGATCATTGCGTAGATGGTTGATGGATTCGCCGGATCGGCGTTGATCGCATGCACCTCCTGCGCGTGCAGACCCTGGCTGGCGCCAATTTCAAACGGTGTGGCCCAGGTATCGCCGCAATCATCTGAGTGCCAGATATATGCATGGGGGCAAGAATTTGGATTGCCAGCCTGACAAGTATTGGTGGTATACGCAGTATTTCTGTTCGGATAATTTCCATAGAACAATCTGGAATTTCCCTGGCTGTCAGTCCCAAACGCCAGTCCTCTGCGCAAGGCCCCGCTGATAAACGAATACTCTCCGGGTATGGGCTGCCCCGATGCGTCCAGCGCGGGCACGGGCGGAGGCAGGTTGGGGAGGTTCGGAGTAGTGGTCGGAGGCCCCTGCGGATACACAAGGTCTTTGAAATTCCAGTCGGTTGGATCGCTCGTGGCTCTGAAAATGTGCGGGCCACGCAGGTACACGTACTTATAGTTTGAACACTTGCCGGTTCCAAAAATTATCTCAAGAGGCCCCCCGTTATCTATTTCCGGCAGGGGTATGTTCCCCTGAAGTACCCAGTTCTCCGGAGCAAAGCTGGTCGTGGTGTAAAGACAAGCGTTTCCGAACGGCCCAGGCGTGGAAGATGAACAGGAGACGTCGTTCCCGCCATACAGAACGCCATTGTTAAATCCCAGAACGTTAAACTGTCCCGTCGGCGGGAATGTATATGCCCGGCAGTAGGAAGCATTGTTAGGACACAGGGGGCTGGGTTCAAGGCCAGGACTCTGTGCCGAGGCACGCAAGCTGCCTGGAGAGTTGAACCCCAAAATAATAACGGTAAGAACTACGGCAAAGAAGCAATGGACAAATTTCACATCTTCTCCTTAAGGCGCATGCACAGGCGTAGCCGTATAACTCCGGCACTTCATGCTAACTACAAGTGCACAGCGCTCCTGACTCTATTTAGTTGTTCGAGATCGGCGTATTATTACCATAAACCAGTTCCCTGCCGCAAGCTGTGTTGCTGAAATCTTAAACATGCGAATCGTTGGCGTTTGGCACAAGCTAACCTCTTTTTGCTTGAATCGCATCGAATCATTAAATTTGGATAGGTGTAAGAATGCAAAAAATTGCCTGCACACCGCCAGGCAATATTCAGAATCTGGATCCAGATTGGGCCGCACAAATAATCTTTACTATTTCTCCGCCGCGCCCGGCGATCTCTCATGCGTCAGCGAATCCGCAGTCACAAAGATTGGCTCAATGTCCGTGGGCACTTGCTTCAGCCGGTCCAGCGCCTTCTGCACTTCCGGACGAATCACGCTCATCTGCTCGATCATCTTCTTTGCGCCGGCGTAGTCGCCCGTTGCTTCGAGGGTGACGAATTCGTGGTCCAGCGAGCGGACCGCGTCTTTGATCCTGCTCAGGTCCACGCTGAAGGTGCCGTCGGCATTGGGGATGTATGCGCCTTTGTCCAGAAAATAGTTAAAGCCGTACCATTTTCCTACTCACTAACCTGCGCTATCCCAATCGCAACGAGTTGTATCTCAAGGCGGATATTACAGAAAATGCAATCTATGTGCTTCGATTGACCAGAAACATCGGATGGGGTAATAGGAAATGTTTTAAGGCACTCCGTACATGTGAGCATGATTGGCTCGTCTTTTACCGGAGTCCATATCGAACCGACTTGAAGCTTATGCGCATCCTTGCGCGGACTTTTGAGCAAATGAGCGATGGTCCCCAGAAATTGCGGGACTTCATAATTACCTTTTTGAAAAAAGGCGTCGGCCAGCGGGCCTTCGTGCACATTCACAAACTCACCGCTGATGGCAATCGCGGGAAGCTGGGGGAACCTCGTCCGGATCACGGAGAGCAGTTCAAAGCCATTCATATTGGGCATCCGCAGGTCGGTAATCACCAAATCAGGCATTGCCTGCTGGATGCTGTGCAGGGCGACAAATCCATCCTCGGCCACGTCCACTGTATAACCAGCCTGTTTGAGAATCGAGCCCAGCAAGATGCGGATGTTTGGCTCGTCATCGACAAGCAGGATTTTTTTCTGGCTCATGCGAGGGCTCCTGAAATCAGCATCCTGTTGCAGGATAGCTGAGATTGATGATGGGGGATAAATGGGTAACTGTTTTAAGTGTATCCGGTTGATGTCCTCAAAACAAGGCAGTGTATTACTGCGGCATCTTAAAAAATCGCAACCGTAAGCAAGGCCAGGTTAACAAAAGTTTACAGGCTATCAACCAAGAAAAATGTCAGGCAGTGCTTCAGGCTTTCGCTACCCAGAGCTTGCCGGCGGCGGGACCACCCAGACGGATTTGGCGTTTGCCAACGGCCAGAGAAAGCGTTCCATCGTAATTTCTGGCCTCCACTTTGACCTGGACGCCGGGGCGGATGCCTTCCTGCTCGAAGAATTCCAGAAGCTGGCGGTCGCGCTCATAGAGGCTGGCGATGCGATAGCGCGAGCCGGGCTCGGTCTCGGTCAAAAGCTGCAGCCCTTTCCTGCGGCGGGCCTCGGGACTGCGCAGGGTCAGGCTGTTGCCGTGCGGACAGGTGTCCTTGTGGCCGAGCTTTTCGATCAGCTTTTTTTCAAAGGCCGGCGAGACGGCATGTTCCAGCCGTTCGGCCTCGTCATGCACCTCAAACCACTGCATGCCGAAAATTTCCGACAACATGCGCTCGATCAGATGATGGCGAAAGAGAGTGCGCTCGGCGATCTGCCGGCCTTCGGCGGTGAGCTGAATGTGGCCGTCGGGCTTTACCACCACCAGTCCGTCCTTGCGCAGACGCTTGAGCGCAAAGGTCACGGCGGCCCTGGTCACGGAGAGCCAGTGGGCCAGCGTGGCCGCAATCACCGTTTGCCCTTCGGCTTCGGCCTCGGCAATGGCCTTGAGGTAGTCCTCTTTCGAAATGGTAATCATTCTGACACGCTCATTTTACCGGGTATGTCATTCTGAGCGCAGCGAAGAATCACGACGATGAATGCCTGGCTGACAGAAGAATGCACTTAAGTAAGCATCTGATTGCCCCGGACATCTGCAACTTTCCCCTGTTTCAGGGTTAATATTTCCAGTCGAGAGCGTTGAAGCCATGAAAACTGCCCTTCGTAAACTTTTGCCAATTGCGCTGACTCTGGTTCTGCTTGCCTCTGCCGGACTGCTGCTGGCGGAGAAAAAGCCCAGCGGCGGGGACATTCCGCAGATTGAACCCGGCAAACGGGTGCTGCACGCTCTGAACCGCTTCACCTTTGGGCCGGCGCCGGGGGACGTGGAAAAAGTGGAGGCACAGGGGCTGGATAAGTGGTTTGACGAGCAGCTTCATCCGGAAAAGATCGACGATTCCGCCATGGACGCCCGGCTGGCCCCATTTCGTACTTTAAAGATGAGCACGCGCGAGATGGTGGAGAACTTCCCGCCGCCGCAGGTATTGAAGATGGTGGAAAGCGGGCGCATTTCCATGCCTTCCGATCCCGGCAAGCGCGCCATCTATGAATCCCGCATCGCCGCTTACGATCAGCAGCAGGCAAAGAAACAGGAAGACACCGCAAAAGATAACGGGACAAAGGACGCTGCATCCAAAGACTCCAGCCAGGAGATGAAGGCCGAGTCACAAAATGGCGACGATGCCGCCATGACGCCCGAGCAGCGGCAAAAGCAGCAGAAGCAACAGGAAGACGCCATGTTCGCCGAGCTGGGCGGGGTGCAACTGCTCAACGCCACGCCCGAGGAGCGTTATCAAAAGATACTGAAGATGTCGCCGGAAGACCGGCTGGCGCTGGGCCAGGCGTTTCGCGGAGAGAAGGCCCTGGCTCTGGTGGATGGCATGAAGCCGGAGCAGCGCGAGACGGTACAGGCCATTGTGCAGCCGCAGGCAGTGGTGGGCGGAGAACTGGCCCAGGCCAAGCTGCTGCGCGCCATTTACAGCGGACGGCAGCTTGAAGAGGTAATGACCGACTTCTGGTTCAACCACTTCAACGTCTTCATCGGCAAAGGGCCTGACCGCTACATGATCACGGCTTACGAGCGCGACGCGATTCGTCCCCATGCTCTGGGCAAATTCAAAGACATCTTGATCGCCACCGCGAAAAGCCCGGCCATGCTGTTTTATCTCGATAACTGGCAGAGCGCCGGCCCCAATTCCCAACTGGCGCTCTATGGCCCCGGCGGGGGAAGGCGGCCGGGAGGATTTGGCGGTCCACGGGCGCAGATGCGGCAGCGCGCCCGGCAGCAGCAACAGCAGCAGCAAAAGAACCGCCCCAGCGGACTGAACGAGAACTACGCCCGCGAGATCATGGAGTTGCACACGCTCGGCGTGGACGGCGGCTACACGCAAAAGGACGTTACCGAGCTGGCCAAAGTCCTTACCGGCTGGAGCATTGAAGAGCCGCAGCGCGGCGGCGGCTTTACTTTCCGCGAGCGCGCACACGAGCCAGGCAAAAAATATGTTCTTGGCCACACCATCAAGGAGCATGGCGAAGACGAGGGCAAAAAGATGCTCGACATTCTGGCCCACCATCCCGCCACCGCCCACTTCATCTGTAAAAAGCTGGCCCTGCGCTTTGTCTCCGACAATCCGCCGCAGAGCCTGATCGACCGCATGGCGGAGACATTTCTGAAAAAAGACGGCGACATGCGCGAGGTGCTGCGCACCATGTTCCATTCTCCTGAGTTCTGGGCACAGGACGCCTACCGCGCCAAAGTGAAGACGCCGCTCGAGTTCGTTGCCTCGGCGGTGCGCGCCAGCGGAGCCAACGTACAAAACGCCCTGCCTTTGGTCCAGACGCTGAATCGCATGGGCATGCCGCTCTATGGCATGCAGCCGCCCACGGGCTACTCGGTAAAGGCCGACGCATGGGTGAACTCTTCAGCGCTGCTGAATCGCATGAATTTTGCTTTGACCCTGGGGTCCGGACGCCTGAATGGCAGCACCATGAATCCTGACTCGCTGCTGCATGGGGCCGCGCCTCCGGACGCGGATGGTGCGCTGGTGGCGCTCGAAAAAGAGATACTGCTGGGCGACATCTCCACAGCCACTCATGCGGTGATCGAAAAGCGTCTGGAGAGTCCTGAAGTCACCCAGCGCCGGCTGGACGATCCGGCGCGAGCGCCCAATTATGGCGCCATTGCTGGCCTGATTATGGGCTCGCCTGAATTTCAAAAACGGTAGTGAGCGAAGGAGCGGCAGTATGGCGATTACGCGCAGAGTTTTCCTGAAAAACGGAGCGCTGGCCGTGGTGGGCACCAGCATTATTCCCAGCTTTCTCACCCGTGCCGTCTATGCGGCGGAAACGGCGACGGCGGGAACGGGCAAAAAGCGGCTGGTCGTCCTCTTTCAGCGCGGCGCGGCGGATGGCCTGAACATTGTGGCGCCGCACGGCGAGCAGGCGTATTACGCCATGCGCCCCAGCATCGCGATTCCCCGTCCCAGAGGAGGCGACAGCGCCATTGATCTCGATGGCTTCTTCGGGCTGCACCCCGCAATGTCTGCCTTTAAGCCGCTGTGGGACGCCAAACATTTGGCCATTGTTCATGCCGCTGGCTCTCCGGACAACACACGCTCGCACTTTGACGCGCAGGATTACATGGAATCGGGCACGCCGGGCATCAAGTCAACGGAAGATGGCTGGCTTAACCGCGCTCTGGCCGGCTTGCATGAGCCGTCCGAATCACCTTTCCGCGCCGTGGCCATGGGCGGATCGCTGCCGCGAACCCTGGCTGGTCCCGCGCCGGCGGTGGCCATGAGCAATATTCGCGAATTTGCCGTAGGAGGACGCGGCCCCGGCGCTGCCGTCGCCAGCAACACCTTCGAAGCGATGTATGAGCACTCGGTGGATACGGTGCTGCACGGCACCGGCAATGAAACGTTTGAAGCAGTGAAAATGCTGAAATCAGCCGATCCGGAAAAGTACACGCCCGCGCCGAACGCCAACTATCCCAAAGGACGCTTCGGCGACAGCCTGCGCCAGGTGGCCCAGCTCATCAAGGCCAATCTGGGCGTCGAAGTCGCCTTTGCCGATATTGGCGGCTGGGACCATCACGTAAACGAGGGCAGCGTGAACGGGCAAATTGCCAACAGCACGCGCGAGTTCTCGCAGTCGATTGCCGCATTCTGGACCGACCTTGGCGACATGGCCGGAGAGACGGTAATTGTCACCATGTCAGAGTTTGGGCGCACCGCGCGCGAGAACGGCAATCGCGGCACTGATCATGGCCACGCCAACGTAATGTTTGTCCTGGGTGGTCCGGTAAAGGGCGGCAGAGTCTATGGCCGCTGGCCCGGGCTGCAGCCGGAGCATCTGTATGAAGGCCGCGACCTGGCCGTGACCACCGACTTCCGCCAGGTGCTGAGCGAGGCCGTGTATGGCCACCTCGGCAACAAGCAACTGGCAAAAGTATTTCCCAGCTTTGAGAAAGGGCCAAGGGACTTTCTCGGCTACCTGGGATAAACATTCCCTCTGCTCCGTGATTGCGGTGAAGCAGGCGAAATCGCGAACCTGAGCTGTTGCGCCGAACAACATTACCGTGCCTGGCGCACATCGTAGTAACAGCATAAAAGCCAGGAGGGAATTGGCATGGCTCAGCAGCGCAGGCTTGCTTTGATTCTGACTTTGACATTTTTATTTGCCGTAGCTGTTTGGGGACGCGAAGACCGCCTGACCAATACGGGGCTGAATCCGGCAGCCCAGGGCAAAGTGACCACGGAGACGGACCGCAACGGAAATACAAAGATCCATGTAGAAGTGAAACACATGGCTACACCGGCATCACTGAATCCGGCGAAACAGACGTATGTGGTCTGGGTGCAGCCGCGCGGGCAATCGCCGGAGCCGCTGGGGGTGCTGCGCGTGAATGAGGAGCTTGAAGGCACGCTGAATGCTGTCGCTGCGCAACAGGATTTCGACATCCTGATTACGGCGGAGGACACCCCCAACCCTGCTGCTCCTTCTGACCTGGTTGTTCTTAAAGGGACTATTGAGCGCAGTCAGAAATAAAAATAAACAGATGTTCCGTGAAATATGATTGCATTGCGCGCGATGGCGCAGTATTGTGAAGGTCTGGAAATCCGGAGCAGCAGCACATAAAAAAAGCAGCCAAAGAGCAGCCATTTACGTCTAACGTAATGTAAGAGCGTAAAAGGCCGGCGGAGGCCCAATGAGTGCGCAACCCAAAACAGAAGCACCTAAAATCCCCATTGAGGTGAGTACCAGACTCCGCAGCCTGGCCCACGACCTGAGCAATTCTCTTGAAGCCATCATGCAGGCCAGCTATCTGCTTTCCCAGGCGGAACTGGATCAGAATGCGCGGAGATGGGCCGACCTCATCGATCAGGCCAGCCAGGATTCGGTCCGCATCAATCGGGAAATTCGCGAGACTCTGCGCTCCAGCAGCTGACGCTTACGCGATTCGGGGCTGTGCGTGCAGGGCGCGGAGGAAGTCCTGGGCATTGCGGTAACCCTCGAGCGTTCCCACATCTATGTAGACTTCGCCGCAATGCCGTCCCCGGACCACATTACCCGCTGCGATAAAGGCATTCAGCAAATCGCCCAGATATTCGTCCGCGCGATGCCGTGACTCCCACAGCAGCCTGAGCCGGCGGAGTGACTCGCCTCGGCACGTCACCGCTCCCCACACCCAGTGGGAGGCGGCGTTCTTTTTCTTTACCTGGATTTCGCGCACGTATCCCTGATCGTCACACACCACCGAATCAAACACGGTGGGATCAGCCACGGGAAACAGCAGCAGATTAAATTCCGCTTCGTCCAGATCCAGGCAGGAAAGAAAAGCATTTTCCGGAAACCAAATGGTGTCGGGAAGCCCGATGAGCACCTGCTCATGGAGCCGGGCGAATGGCTCGGCCTGAAAGATTGCGTCACAGAGCCCCCGAGGCCGGCGCTGCACGGCATAGAAGATTTCGGCGGCGTAATCGCGCTCGGCGTAGTACCGGACCAGATCGGTCTTTTCGCCGGATATCACCATACATATCTGACTGGCCCCGGCGGCGATCATTCGTTCCACCAGATATTCGGAAACAGCTCTGGGCCGCTCCACGCCCTCCACGTGGCGGGAGCCAACGGGCAAAAGTTCTTTGGAGCAGCCAAGCGGCTGTATGCGCTGTCCGGCGCCGGCTGCGGGAATAATGCCGATCATTTAACTGGCCTCGGTCTGGAGTTTAAGCGTGGAAGCGGAGCGCGCTTCCTCGAGATATCGCAAGAGCTGCACGGCCCGCACCCTGCCGGTGTGCTCATCCAGCGTGCGCTGCCGCGCCCGCGCGGCCAGCATTTGCAGTTCATGGCCGGGAATATTCAGCGCACGGTCCGCGTCTTCCGTGCTGGTGATTACGTGGACCTCGCGGACGGGATCAAAGAAGGCGTCCAGGCCCTCCCACCAGTCAGTGACAATGGGTGTGCCGCAGGCAGAAGCTTCAAAGAAGCGGCCTGAAGGGCACCATCCCCAGCGAGCCATCTCCGACCGGGTGATGTTGAGCGTAAGGCGCGATGAAGAATAAAAAGCCGGATGCTCCCCTGGAGACACGTGTTCCACGCGGCGCACATTGCCCGGCCACTGCCAGTCCCAGGGATACATGGAGCCAGCCAGAACAAACTCCTTTTCAGGATACCGGCTGGCCGGGGCGAGAAACAGATCTTCCACCTTGCTCTGCCGGTCTTCGGCAAAGGTGCCCATATAGCTCAAATCACAGGCAAACTCCGGCGCCGGAACCACGCGGCAGTAGATGTCCGGATCCACACAGCCATAAAGCGGCCGCGCGAGTCGCGCGCCGTAGTGCTGCTCCAGCCGGCGCAGGATAGGCCCTCCGGAAAAAGAGAGCACCAGATCGAATTCAGGAATCTGATCACGGCGGACATAGCCGGCGCCACCATCTTCGAGGCTCCGCAGAGTCACCGGCGTATCCATGTCATAAAACACGCGCAGTGGCTGACCGAGCGAGAGAATTTCATCCGAGATGATATGGCCGTCGGGCAGATAGCTCGCGGTAAGAACCACATCGGACTCGCGGGCGGTTTCGAGGGCGTATTTGCGTATCTCTGGCCAGGCGGAGTAGAAAGTCAGCTGGCAGTACTCGCACTCTGCAAAATCCCGCCGCAAATGGTACCAGGGCGCGTCTTTTTCAAAGAAATGGACCTCATGCCCCATCTGGCTGAGCGCGCGCACAATGGCCCGGTACGGGGTCGCGTGGCCATTGCCCCAGGAGGAGGAGATCGTCAACCCAAAGATAGTAATCTTCACGGAATTAAGGTCCTCGCGCCCTCCGGTCTCGCAAGGCGATGCTGGATGAGATGTAAAGCTATGCTGGTCTGTTGCCGCATGGGAACCCCGGACCACGTGGACGAGCAACGAGAGGATTTGAACCAGGGGCCAATTCTTAGAGGTAAAAAAACAGCAGGAATATTCTTTATGCCGTAGCCGAACTCGGAGTCACGGTAAAGCAAAACATGGCTCCCTGGCCGGGTTCGGCTTCGGCCCAGATGCGCCAGCCGTGGCGCTGAAGCACGCGATGCACAATGGCCAGTCCGGCGCCGGTGCCTTCGAACTCCTCGGAGCCGTGCAGGCGCTGAAACACCCCGAACAGACGCCCGGCATACTGCATGTCAAAACCTACCCCATTGTCCCGCACCGAAATGACGGTGATGCTGCCGATCTGCTGCGCGATGACTTCAATCACGGCATGGGCGCGCGGGCGCGTATATTTCACGGCATTGGAAAGCAGGTTGGCAAATACCCGCCTCATCAGCACCGGATCGCATTGCACCGTGGGCAGAGAGTCGATTTTCCATTCGATATCGCGGCCTTTCGTCTCCGGCGCAATCTCCTCTCGAGCTTCGGTCAGCAGCTGGTCGAGGGATGTTGCCTGTTTGTTCAGGTCCTTGCGTCCCACCTGTGAGAGTTGCAGCAGATCGTCCACCAGCGCCACCATCTTGAGCGTGCCCTCGCGGATATATTTAAGGCATTCCCGCACCGGCGGCGGTATCTGCTCTTCATGCTCTTCCCGCAGTATCTCGGCAAAGCTGTGAATCTGGCGCAGCGGAGCGCGCAAATCGTGGGCCACGGAGTAGGTAAAGGCCTGGAGTTCGCCGTTGGCTTCCTTGAGTTCGGCGGTGCGCTCTTCCACGCGGTGCTCCAGTTCACTGGCATACTGCTGAATCTGCCGGTAACGCTGGGCATTTTCATACGCGACTCCGGCTTGCGCCGCCAGGCTGACCAGCACGCGCTCGTCTTCCGCGCTGAACTCTGATGCACCCAGTTTTTCGAGCAGCCACACCAGGCCGTAAAGGCCGCTCGCCGTCCGCAGGGGAATGCCCAGAAACGAACGCTGTTCCGCATAGGGTAAGGGAAGGCCGGAGACAACATCGGCGCCTGTATCCGCAATTCGCAGCGGCCCGCTGGCCTGCGCCAGATTGGCAAGAACGCCCTTGCTGGCATCGATTTGCACTCCGGCAATCGTGGCTGCATCGGTCCCGCTGACGATCAGGGGATATAAAACGCGGTCTCCGGAAAAAACGCCAAGAAACGCATACCTGGCGCCAATGAGCTCCCGCGTGGCCGGGCAAAATTTTTCCAGCAGCTTCTGGCTGTCATGCTCTGACGCCAGCACGCGGCCCAGTTCGAGCAGATCGGCCAGGCGCTGGTTCGCCGCTTCCAGAGCATTTACGTTGGATGAGAGCTTGTCGGTAAGCAGTCTCAGGTGACTGCGGTCGAACTCCAGGGAAACGGCAGGCGCCTCAGCCGCCGCAGGCTTGCCAAGCGCGAGGGTAACGCGTGCGAGCACGTACTCTGGCTCGGCCGGTTTGATGATTACGTCCTGCACGCCACAGGCCCTGGCCAGCGCGCGCGCCTCATGCTCGTGATAACTGGCGGTGTAAAAAATGACGGGCGTTTCGGCAATCTCGGGTTCGCTGCGCAGTCTGCGAACAAACTCATAGCCATCCATCACCGGCATGAGTACGTCGGCGATCACCAGATCGGGGCGTTCGCTGCGCACGCGCTCCAGCGCCTCGGCGCCATTCGAGGCCTCAACCAGGCGATGGCCTTTGTAGGTGAGCAGAGTACCAAGAAATTCGCGATTGATTGCTTTATCGTCAGCGATCAGAACGATTGACATGCCGCTCCTCTGAAACCTGCTGGAGGACAGAATCGATTACCCGCAACAGCGCTTCCGGCTCAATCGGCCGGAGGACAAATTTATTGGCCCCGAGAGCCAGTGCCCTTTGGCGTACGTCTTCCACATGGTCCGTTGTAGACGAAGTAAATAAAACGAATGGAATGGAAGCCATGGCCGGATCGGCCTTGAGCCGCTCCAAAAAGCGGAATCCCGTCTCGAAAGGCATATGCAGATCGGACAGGATTATGTCAGGGCAATTCTCCTGTATGAGCCGGAGGGCCTCTTCCACAGAGTGCGTGGCAATCACCGTGTAACCGCTGGGTTCAAGCGTGCTGCGAATCAGGTCCAGGTTCACCGCCACGTCGTCCACCACCAGAATGGTGGCGCGGCCCGAGGCGACGGCGGCGGCGCTCGTGCCTTTGGCTTGCGACAAAGCCGGCCCCTGTTGCGGGCGTTTTTCCGGATGCAGGAAAGATTCGATCTGCTGCATGAAGCTGTCCGGCGAGATGGGTTTGGAGATGTAGCCGCTAAAACCGGCGGCGATCACTTTTTCGCGGTCGCCAACCATGGCATAAGCCGTAACCGCGACCAAAGGAATTCTTTTCAGGTCAAGTGTGGTGCGCAGCTGTTCCGCTACCTGGTAGCCGTTGAGCCGTGGCATCTCCACATCGCAGATAATCAGGTCAGGCGACGGATCGGCCAGTGCCGCTTCTATACCTTCCCGCCCATCGCTGGCGGTGACGACTTCATACCCGAATGCGTTCAAAAGGTACAGCATCAACTCCATGTTGGTCGGGTTGTCTTCTATGATCAGAATTCTTGCCGGCAATCGTTTCCTCTCAGTTTCCATTTTTCCTGAGGACCAGAGTAAAGCGGCTCCCCTTGCCATACTCGCTTTCCAAATTGATGCTTCCGCCCAGCAGTTCAGCCAATTTCTGGCTCAAGTGCAGGCCCAGCCCGGTGCCGTCGCGTCTGGCTTCCTTGCCGGTGAGCTGCGAAAAGGCCTCGAATAATTTGGTCCTGTCTTCCAGCTTAATGCCGATCCCGGTATCCTCTACGGAAAACTCCGTAATTACGGCGCCGCTGTCCTGCCGCTGGCTGGCTTCGATGCGTACGCCTCCACTTCCGGTAAATTTTATTGCATTATTCAACAGATTGATCAAAATCTGGCTGAGTGCGCGCCGATCCGCCCACACCACCATATTCGCCCCCAGAATACCCTGTTCGAAGGTGAGTCCTTTCGCTTCCGCCAGCGGACGCAGGGATGCAGTGACCTCATCCACAATGCTGTCACACATCAAAGGCTCGGGATTGAGCTGCACCTTGCCCGATTCAATCTTGGCCAGGTCCAGAAGATCATTGATCAGCGAGACCAGATGGCGTGCGCTGGTCTGGATAGTCCGCAGTTGTTTCTCCTGGTCAGCTGTAAGCGGCCCGGGCAGCTTCATCAGCAGAGTTCCGGTAAACCCGATGATTGCGTTCAGCGGAGTGCGCAGCTCGTGCGACATGGTGGCCAGAAATTTGTCCTTGGCCTGGTTGGCGCGCGCCAGTTCCACGTTCTTTTCCTGCAGGGCCTGCTCAAACCGCTTGCGGTCGGTGATGTCGCGAATGGCGCTTGAAACCAGCACGCCTTCTTCGGTTTCGAGCGGGCTCAGACTGATTTCAATGGGAAACTCAGTGCCGTCCTTGCGCTGGCCAAAAAGCTCCAGCCCCACGCCCATGGGCCGCAGTTTGGGGTCGGCAAAGAATTGTTTTCTGTGTCCAGAATGCCTGCCGCGAAAGCGCTCGGGTAGCAGCATTTCCACCGGCTGGCGCAGCATTTCGGCCCGAAAAAAACCGAATAGCTTTTCCGTTTGTGAGTTCACCAAAACAATTTCACCTTCGCTGTCGACGATCACCATGGCATCCGGCGCCGACTCCAGCACCGCGCGGAATTTTTCCTCGGCGCGTGTGCGATCGGTAATATCGCGGATAGCGCTCATGGCCAGAGTACCTTCCTCTGTTTCCAGAGGACTCAGGCTGATCTCCACCGGGAATTCCGTGCCATCTTTGCGCCGGCCATTCAGTTGCAGCCCTGCCCCCATGGCCCGAGTGCGGGATTTGGCAAAGAAGCCGCCGCGATGCTCAGGATGCCTGCTGCGATAGCGCTCCGGCACCAGCAGTTCCACTTTCTGATCCAGCAGCTCTTCCCGGGAATATCCAAAAAGTTTCTCGGTTTGTGAATTGACGAGAACAATCTGGCCTTGCCGGTTGACGATCACAATGGCGTCCGGCGCCGATTCCAGCAGCCCTTTGAACTTTTGCTCCGCTCGCTTGCGGTCGGTAATATCGCGGATGGCGCTCATCACCAGCGTGCCTTCGTCGATGTCCAGCGGACTCAGGCTGATCTCTACCGGAAACTCGCGGCCCATCTTGTGCAGGCCGTAAAGCTCCAGCCCCGCGCCCATGGACCGGGTGCGAGGCCGCAAAAAATAACCGGCCCGGTGTCCCATGTGCCCCTGCCGGAAGCGCTCCGGCAGCAGCAGCTCTACCTCTCTGCCGATCAACTCCCGCCGCATGTAGCCAAAAAGCTTTTCCGCCTGCCCGTTGGCCAGAACAATTCTGCCGGTAAGATTGGCGATCACAATGGCATCGGGAGTGGACTCGAGCAGGTCGCGAAACTTTGCGTCCACTACGCTGGAATCACGCAGCGCTTTGAGATGCGTAACGTCCTTCTTATAAGCCAGAATGGATTCCGCCTCGCCTTCGGCGTTGCGGATCACCTTCATGGAAACATCCATGTAAATGAGCGAGCCGTTTTTTCGGCGGCGGATGGATTCGTAGAGCACACTGCCGGACGTCAGCACTTCTTTGCGAAACCGTTCGTCTTCCCCAATTTGTCCAGCGGGAATAATCAGTTCCGCCAAAGAATGGTCCAGAGCTTCAGCACTGCTGTAACCAAAGATACCTTCCGCGCCCTTGTTCCAAAAAAGAACCTTTCCCTGAAGCGTGGTAGCAATCACCGCATCAGGCGCATCGTCGAGAAATTGTCTGGTGAAGTCCTGTGCCACGTCCCAACCTTTCTTACGGGCCAGTATCCGCCTGCAATCGAAAGCTGTAATACCTTTGGTGCCACGTATTATAGGTCGCTCCGAGTTTCCTGATATGAAAAAAATGAAAATAGTACTTAAGGCTTTTCTAATATTCAAATCGAGCTATTCCTTCTCTGGCAATATTCGTTGTCCTTTTTGTTCTTGCTGCGGTAAGCAGGCCCCCGTCTCAGGAACGGCTGTTTTGTCCTAATTGAACACATTCAATTTTCCTTGACACCTGTCCGGCAACCCCTCATACTTGAACGCGTTCAATATAAGGAGTGGTAATGTCTGATGACCTGAACGCTGCCGATTCCAGGGAGCGCAACCGAAACCTGATGGTCCTGGGAGCTATTGTTGGAGTGGTCTATGGTCTGGCTGTACGGCTGGCGCCTCACGTTTTTCCTCATGTTTTTGACACATACACCACATTTGTTATGACCGCGGGTTTCACCTGCTTTCTTCCCTTTGCCATGGGTTTTACGGCCGTGCTTCTGGCCGAGATCGGGAATCGGCAGCGCATCTGGGCCTGGTTCTACCTTCCCTTGGTTCCACTCGTGGGGACCCTGCTGGGGGTATGGCTGCTGCTGCTCGAAGGGCTGCCTTGCATCATCATGTTCATTCCTTTGGGGATGGTGCTTTCGGTGCTTGGCGGGGTGGCTGGCGGTCTCGCCGGACGCTCTCTCCATTCACGGTGGAGCAGAAGCTCCAGTTTGGCCTGTGTGATGGTGCTGCCTTTTCTCGTGGCGCCGTGGGAGAAGCAGGTCCTGTGGCAGGAGAATTTTCGTCAGGTGGAAAATACCATCGATATTCATGCTCCGGCTGAGGTGATCTGGCGCAACATCGAGCGCGTTCCCGCGATCCATAGCGATGAACTGCCTGTTTCCTGGACCCGCCGTATTGGCTTTCCCGATCCCGTGGAAGCCACTCTTTCGTATGAGGGAGTGGGCGGCGTCCGCAATGCTACCTTTGCCGGAGGTGTCCTGTTTCTGGAAACAGTGGACGTGTGGGAGCCGCAACAGCGCCTGGCTTTTTCCATCCATGCCGAGAACGTACCGTCAACAGTTCTGGATGAGCACGTCCGCATCGGCGGGCCGTTCTTTGATGTGCTGCGCGGCGAGTACCGCCTGGAGCCTCTGGGCAATGGCATGGTGCGGCTGCATCTTTCCAGCCGTCAGCGCATCTCCACCGACTTTAACTGGTACGCCCATCTCTGGACGGACGCCGTAATGTCCGACCTGCAGCAAAGAATCCTGCTGGTCATCCGCCACCGCTGCGAGAGCACGAGCGGTGCGTAGTTTGTCATTGAATATCCGCAGTAGCCATTGAAATAATCTCGCTACGCAGCTGCCTGTACAGGGTTGAAAACGTCGCAATGTCCCAGGCTTTTTCTAGTTCATCCGTTGCTTTAAACCATCTCTCACGTATTTGATGTTTGTTCATCTCCGGCAGAATGAAAAGGCGATCTGAAACACATCGTATTGCCTGATTGCTTGCATCGCTTAACTCCCAAAAATCCTTCGGTGTTTTGTTAATGATATTTACGTGTTTTGCAAATGCTTCCATAGCGGTATCCAATGCACTTAGCAGTTCTTTGAACTCTTTTTTCTTGCTATCTGCAACCCAGTGAGCCCTTTGGTTGCGTCGAGCAAGTTCCTGTCCATAACGGACGCCCACTAGCGGACCTACAGCGGCCCAGATGCCGAGAATCGTAGTTGCCCACATGAAATAGTCCACAGTTCCTCCCTGTGCATTTGGCGGAATCTCTACAGAACAAGCAGAGAAAAAATTATTTTGCCGAATTGGTCTGGTCCAGCGCGGATCGCAGGATGCCTGACGCAGCGCATAAGAATAGCAGAAGCTGTCCAGCAAACCTTTGTGTTCCTTCGTGACCTTCGTGGTTCCAATGTTCCGGAGCATGAAACGGACGGAACACGGATATGTGTACAATTCTCAAGTGAATCTCCGAAACAGACTGGCGCGAATCGCGGCCTTTATTTTTTCCCTGATCGCCGTGGTCTCAGCCGAGCCGGTCTCGCAGCTCAAGCCAACCGGCTACGTCAACGATTTTGCCCATGTAATTGCTCCGAACACCGCGGCGCAGATGCAAGATATCTGCCGGCAAATCGATCAAAACGCCCACGCACAGATTGCGGTGGTCACTATTAACTCGCTGGACGGCTCCGATCCTGAGAGCTATGCCGTTGAGTTGTTCAGCAAGTGGGGCATTGGCAGCAAGGCGACCAATCGTGGTGTTCTGATTTTGTACGTGATCCAGGACCGCAAAGCGCGCATTGAAGTGGGCTATGGACTGGAGCCCATCCTGCCGGATGGCAAAGTCGGTGGCTTCCAGCGCGAGGCCGTCCCGCTCATGCGCGGTGGAGATTACAGCGGAGCGATTTCGCTGGTGACCACCCGCGTGGCTGCAGTCATTGCCCAGGATGCCGGAATCCAGCTTAGCAACGTGCCGCGCCTTCCTGCCGCACGACCAGGCAGCGGCCAGGTGCGATTGTCGCCAATGTCGATCCTGGGGATCATCATCGTGATATTGATTATCCTGCTTACGCCGCTGCGCAATGTGGTGATCTGGCTTTTTCTGGTGCTCAATGAACTCTCAGGTTCGGGTAGAGGTGGATTGGGCGGCGGTTTTGGCGGGTTCGGTGGTGGCGGTGGTGGATCGGGCGGCGGGTTCGGTGGTTTTGGCGGTGGCAGCTCCGGAGGCGGTGGAGCCAGCAGCAGTTGGTAATCAAAAGCGAGGGAGCAGATGGTTCCAGAAGATAAAATTGCCGAGTTCATGAAGCGTATGCGGGAAGCAGCCGGCGCAAACCTTGAGAGCGTGATTTTGTTCGGGTCGGCTGTCTCGGGAGATTATCACCCTGAGTTTTCCAACCTGAATTTGCTCTGCGTTCTGCGCGATAGTTCTTTCAAAGCGCTTGAGGCGCTGGCTCCGGTGGCAAAGTGGTGGGAACGGCAAAAGCAGGCTCTGCCGCTGCTCATGACGCGGGAAGAGATCGAACGCTCCACCGACGTCTTTACCATTGAGCTCATGGACATGCAGCAGCACCACCGTATGCTGCTGGGTGAAGACGTGCTCGTGAATCTGCAAATATCTCCGGAGCTGCACCGCGTCCAGGTAGAATATGAGCTTCGGGAAAAGCTGCTTCTGTTGCGCCAGCAACTGCTTTTGGCGCAAGGCAATGAACGGCGGCTCTGGGACCTGCTGCTGCGATCCGCGCCCTCGTTCGCCACACTCTTTCGCCATGCCCTGATTGTGATGGGGAGTGCGGCGCCTTCAGGAAGACGCGAAGCTGCCCAGGTCTTGTCACAGCGGGTGGGATTCGACGCCTCGGCGATCACTCTGGTGCTGGATGTAAGGCAGCGCAAAGCCAGCCCCGGCAAGATCGACGTGCAGGACCTGGTTACTCGTTATCTGGCGGCCGTGGAGCAGGTGACCCGAGCGGTGGACCGTGCTCTCGAGAGTAAGTAAAACAATACGCAATTCGCAGCGCATGTAACCTGCGGCATTTTTAGAGAGGATTTTATGAGCAAAGGTTTGATTGCAGTAATTGTGGTTGTAGTTCTGGTGGCTCTGGTGGGGCTCATCTTTTTTGGGCAGTATGTGGGCGTGCGCAACGAGCTGGTGGCGAAAAATGAGTCTGTAAAAGCAGCCTGGTCGCAGGTGGATATCGTGCTGCAGCGCCGAGCCGACCTCATCCCGAACCTGGTCGAGACGGTGAAGGGCATCACACAGCAGGAGCAGGCCGTATTTGGCGAGATCGCCCGGGCGCGTTCGGCGCTGCTTTCGGCGACTACCCCGCAGGGAAAGATTGAGGCCAACCGGCAGCTCGATGGCTCTCTGGGCCGCCTGCTCGCGCTGGCCGAGAATTATCCTCAGCTGCGCTCCAGCGAAAACTTCCTGCGCCTGCAGGACGAGCTCGCCGGCACCGAGAACCGTATTGCCGTCGAACGCAAGCGCTACAACGATACTTTGCGCGAGTACAACGTCTATATCCAGCAGTTTCCCAACAGCATTTTTGCCGGATGGTCCGGATTCAAGCCTAATGACGCTTATTTCACGGCTTCCGAGGGATCGCGCACCGCGCCTAAGGTCAACTTCGGAGCACCCAACAGCACCCCGCAGTCGGCGCCCGCGCCTGCGCCCGCGAAGTAGCTGAAATTAGCAGGAGTTTACGGGCTGCGCGGATTCCTGTCTGCGCGGCCCGTTATCTTTTTAATTCCAGATTGCCCGCGAGCAGGCTGGCGTGCAGGGTGTACTTGCCCGGTCCGGACCATTTGAAGGAACGGAAAAAGCCGCCTTTGGATTGTTCAAAAGGTGAGGCATCCAGATTGCCGACGTGGACCGATGCGTCCACCCGGGCATAATCCTTCGGATCGCCGGTGGTGATCTCGGCATTGCCGCCCTGGCTCTCAATATCCTTGTTGCCTTTGATCGCGCCGGTAAGCAGGTTGCCGCCGGTGAGCCGGATGCGCAGATCGGAAGTCGCCGGCACCTCGATGGTGGCATGGAAATCATTGTGCGGCGTGTCTTTTATGGTCACATCGGCATGGGTGCCATTGGTGTTGACCGCCACTTTGGCATTGCCAACATTCCCCCGCAGCGTCACGCGGATGCGGTTGTCCGCTGCCGGGCGGACCTCGTAGTCGCCCCCTTCCAGCTGCATCTCAATTCTGCCGCCGAAGAGGAACTGTTTTTCCGTTGTTTGACTGGCCTGGCCGGTTTGCGCCTGCAGGCGTGCGGGAAAAAGGCCGGCTGCGCCCGGAACAAGCAGCAGCCACAGGGCTGACTTTAATAAGAGTTTCAAAGGGAACTCCCTCCACTGAAATATGGTTACGGCATATTTACGGAGAAAGTTCCCCGGAGCTTATTCACCAGCGGCTGACATTATCCAGAACACCAGCATTCCCAGGCTGCATAAAGGTGCGTGCCAGCGTACAGGACTGGTGCGCCACATACCGGAAACTCCACTGATGAGCCCGATCAGCGATAGCACTGTTCCAATTCTGTAAATCCAGAGAAGATGTGGATCCCAATACCGGAAGCCGCCGGTAGCCTGGGCATAAACAAGGGTAGAAAGCGCGAGCACCGCCGACAGGGTAGCCAGAATGAAGCCCGTGAGAGAGAAACGGGAAAGCAGGGTTTGCGGCTTTGCGTGCCGTGCCCATCGCATCCATCCCCAGATCAGCAGGGCAGGCGTTATTCCGTAAATGCCAATGAACAGCAGAACCCAAAGGATGTTGCCCAAAGTTTTTGGCATGGGATGACTATTCTATAAGCCCGCCTCAAGTTCGTCCCCTGGCGGGCCGCACGTTATAATCAAGCGACTTTAATTTACTGTGAGGCTTTGGCATGGCGCCATCAGCAATTGCGGGCATACCCGCACTGAAAGACACATATCAGCAGCTCAAGAGCCGGATGGACAAGGCAGTGGAAGATTTTCGCACCAACATGGCTGCCGCGCGTACCGGGCGCGCCTCCGTCCATCTTTTGGACATGGTCCGCGTTCCCTATTACGGCTCAGAGATGCCGCTCAACCAGGTTTCCACGGTCCATGCGCCCGAGGCCCAGTTGCTCACCGTGACTCCGTTCGATCCGGGAATTATGGCGGAGATTGAAAAGGCCATCCGCACCGCCGATCTGGGGTTGAATCCGCAGAACGACGGCAAGATCATCCGCATTCCCATTCCGCCGCTCACCGAAGAGCGCCGCCGGGACATGGTGAAGCATCTGCACAAGATCCTCGAAGACCATCGCACGGCGGTGCGCAACGTCCGCCGCGACGGCAATGATGCCATTAAGAAAGCGCTGAAAGACAAAAAGATCAGCGAAGACGAAGAGCGGCGGGCTCTCGAGGAAATCCAGAAGCTGACCGATGACGAAATCAAAAAGATGGAAGAGATGGCCAAAGGCAAAGAAAAAGAGCTGATGACGGTCTAACCGTGACGGCTTCCATAGAATTTCCCCGGGCCGAGGCTCTGGCGGGCCGTTTGGTTACGCTGGTGCCTCTGAGCCCGGAACACAGTGAAGCGCTGTATCGCGCCACCCATGGCGACGGGGAAAAGGAAAGCGTCTGGCAGTACCTGTTCGACGGGCCGTATCCGGATCACGCTTCCTTCCATGCGGCGATTGCGAAGAAAGCCGCGTCACACGATCCGCTGTTTTGCGCCATTCTCGACCGTGCATCGCATCAGCCCGCCGGATATGCCTCCTGGATGCGGATTGAGCCGGAGCATCGCGTCATTGAGGTCGGCAACATTCTTTACACGCCCCGATTTCAGCGGACGGCCGGCGCCACGGAGGCCATGTATCTGATGGCGCGGCATGTCTTTGAAGAGCTCGGCTACCGGCGCTATGAATGGAAATGCAATGCCCTGAACGAGCCTTCGCGCCGGGCGGCCCTGCGGCTGGGATTTACCCTTGAAGGAATTTTCCGCCAGCACATGATCGTAAAGGGTAGCAACCGCGATACCGCGTGGTTCTCCATGCTCGATTCGGAATGGCCCGCCCGCAAGGCCGCATTCGAGCGCTGGCTCGATCCCGCCAACTTTGGCGCGGATGGACGGCAGAAGTCGTCGCTTTTGGCGGCAAACCGCTGAAGAGTCAAATCTCACCTGCGTCGAGCCAGAACGAGTAGCTCGGGTCCTGGCAACAGGCGTGTGCGAAGCTTACCGAAAAAGATGACTCTTCCCGTACGCTCCCCTCAGCAGCGATTCAAACCACTGGATCAGGTGTAGAAGGGGGGACCCTGGTTGCCCCCCTGTCTCGTATTCCCTTTTCCCTGCCTTCATTGCGCTGCGCTTCGACCTATCCGGCAAATCGTCCAGGAATGCTTTCCACTTCCACCCTTAGCTCGGGTCTCCGGGATGGATCTGCGTTTGATTTACGTTCAGTATCTCGCGCATGGACCAATCGTCAAAACTTCAACTTCTTATTTCACCTGCGCCAGCCCCGCAATAACTGCGGCAACTTTATCGAGTATCTGGTTCCAGCCCTCCAATTGCCCGCTGTTCTTTGCGCTCTCCATGGGTTCATTTCCAATGTGGGTGAGTCTCGTCTGGCCGTTTCCGAGATCCTCAAAGATGGTCACGTCGTACGCACCATCTATGGCCTCATGTTCTATTCCTAATTGCGCAGGGTCAATCTTGTTTCCTTTCGAGTCGGAAAAGTACATGGAGGAAACGATCTTCTCGTGCAGAACAATCTCGTGGTATTCAACCGCATTCCAGCCCTCCTGCCCATCCGGCGCCTTCATGCAGCAGAGAAGTTTTCCTCCCACGCGAAAATCCATCTGACAAACCGGCGCAGTAAAGCCCTTCGGTCCCCACCACTGCATTATGTACTTCGGGTCTGTCCACGCCTTCCAAACCAATTCGCGCGGGGCATCAAAAACTCTTGTGACGACCATCCGCTCTGTCTGATTAACCGTGTTTTTTGTCATCTCCGGCCTCCGTTTTTTTCATTTGCTTCACAACCACATCCAGCTTGTCGAAACTCTCTTCCCAGAATCGGCGATAGCTAATCGCCCAGTCGCTGACTGTCTTGATCGCCTCTGGCCTAAGCGTGCACACACTCTCTCGTCCACGCTTCGTCTTGATCACAATCCGCGCCCGCACCAGATAAGCAATATGTTTTGAAATCATCTGCTGCGAGAGCGCAAACGGTTCCGTCAATCCATGCACCGAGGCAGGACCATGGGAGAGCCGTTCGATCATCGCCCGCCGGGTTGGATCCGACAAAGCCGCAAATGTTGTACCCAATTTATCCACAACCATATGGTAGTGGATTTACTGGCAATGTCAAGTGTGAATTTTGCAATTCCTGAAAGGCCCGAACTAACCTTTATCGCCAATTCCTGGGCTCAGGCACAGCTGGGCTTCACCCTGGAAGGAGTTTTCCGCCAGCACATGATCGTGAAGGGGAGCAATCGCGATACCACGGGGTTCGCCATGCTCGATTCAGAATGGCCCGCGTGCAAGGCCGCGTTGGAACGCTGGCTCGATCCCGCCAACTTTGACGCGGATGGCCGGCAGAAGTCGTTGCTTTCGGCGGCAAGCCGCTGAAGAGTCGCTGGTTAGTCTAAAGGCCAGTCCTGGGATCACTTCCGGATTGCCGACAACACATTCCGGAACCCAGAAACGTCGAGTGTCGATAGCTGGGTTATCTGGAGTCCCCTCAACATCGCCCTGTCAGTGAACATCCTGGATGCCATAGCTTACACTCAAACCATATGCTCAACGGGGGCTATGCCTATACCACCATCGTCAGCAGCAAATATCAGGGCCGGACCCTGCTCTTCCACCTGGCAAGCCTTTACCCACACTCAACCCCACAAGCCTGGCAGCAAAACCTGAACAACGGCGAAGTCACTGTCAACGGCGTCACCGCTACCGGAAGCGAATTGCTCACTTCAGGCCAAACCCTTGTCTGGAACCGTCCACCCTGGATCGAACCAGACTCTCCTCAGCACTTCGAAGTCCTGTTGAATGACCCCCATCTGTTGGCCGTCAACAAACCCAGCGGGCTGCCCACCCTCCCTGGCGGCGGCTTCATGGAAAACACCCTCCTGCGCCTGGTGCAAAAGCAAACCCCCAACGCAAACCCTGTCCACCGGTTGGGCCGAGCCACTTCCGGCATTGTCCTCTTCGCCAAAACCCCGCAGGCCGCCGCTAAACTAGGCGCGGACTGGAACACACCCGGAATTCAAAAAATCTATTGGGCGCTGGCTCAAAACATTGCACAGCACGACGCCTACGAAATCCGCACACCCATCGGCCTTGTACCGCACCCGCGCATCGGCTCGGTGTGGGCCGCCAACCCGAGTGGCAAGCCGGCAAAGTCATTGGCGAAGGTGATCTCACGCACGACAGGCACCACAACTTTTGAGGTAACCCTGAATTCAGGCCGCCCTCATCAAATCAGGATCCATCTGGCATCCATCGGCCATCCTCTGGTAGGCGATCCGCTGTACGGTTCATCCGGCCAGCCTCTTGAAAATCTCCCCGGCCTCCCAGGCGACGGAGGATATTTCCTGCATGCCCAATTTCTGAATTTCCAACACCCCATCACCGGAGAACAAATCAAGCTTGAGGCAGCTTTGCCGTCTGGATTCTCATTGCATCAGCAGGTTCAGGCGGGAATCAAATCAGGGTGGCCGTTGAAACCTGCGTGATTCCGCCATTCCTAATCCCAGCCGAGCGAGTTTAATAACACTCCGATATTAGTGATTCAGGGAATACACGCTGATCTTTTCCACGCTGCACGGATAGATCCCCTAAGTCGGCTTGTGTGAATCGATTCGCAGAAACTACTGGATCACGGGCCAACCGGAACGAACCTGCATAAGTCCCCGCTCGCGGCGGCAAACCGCTGAAGAGTAGTTTTCGTTTCCCGGACACCTTGAAAACGTTATTGTGTCTTCCCTAAAGCAGACTCAGCGACATCGTTGCCGTTACAGTAGCCTGTTCATGACTCGGCCTGAGGCCGGACGAGCCAAGCCGTTGCGGTGCAAACGCAGTGCTTTCGCGCAATCAATAAGTTCTACAGCGTACAAGCTTAAAGGGTGTCTTCATCGGGTGGCTCGGGGACGAGTTCTTCCAGCATCTCAAGGGCCGCTTCAGCGTCCTCAGGCTTCACTTGAAGTTTAACGCCGCCGAGGATGTTGGCCATACCCCAGTGCAAACGCACCATGTTGTCATCGACTAAGCGACACTCAATAGCGGCCGATTCCAGGCTGCTCTTCGCCAGCCAGGCCTGCATCACGTCTCCAAAGCTGCAAATCGTAACCATTGGCCCCGGCTCCGTGTCGTCCGTCGCTTCGTCCTGCGGCGTGTCGCGATCTGGCGTCAAGTGGTCAAGTCCTCTGCGGCCATCTCGTCATGCAAGACCAGCCGAGCCACGTCGGTGAGCGAAGCCGCATCCTGCGCAATCTTCTGGATCTCGCCATCAGCCATGCGTGAGTAGACGTCCATCAGGTCGTGTCGTTCCTGCTCAGGGTCGGTTGCCATGGTGCCTCCCTCTAACTGCACGGTAAAAGAGTATATAGAGGCTCCGCGCAGTTCGCGCACGAAATGTTTGGCCGACTGGTAGCTGAAGCTGTCCCAAAACGGGTTTCGCAAAGATATGTTGACGAACTCTAATGACTCAACAGAAAGGCAGTCTGGATTGCTTCGATAGTAATGTGCCGTTCTCAACCGGACGACCCCGGTCTCCGGCGCTTTTTGCTATTGTTGGTGCGATCATGTCGATTCGGGCCGCGCTTGCGGGGACCTGCAAGAATTCAAACGCGGTCCTAATATTCGAGGAAAAATGAAACGGTCGAAAGTAGCTGTTTTCCTTACCATGGCCCTGGCGATATTGGCCATCGCGAATGTTGCTCATGCGCAGACGTATACGCCCCCACCCTGGAGTGGGGTCATGGACACGCTGGGCAGTTCGACGATTCATAGCGGGTCGCATTGGGCAATTGGAGACCACCAAAGCCGTTCGCAGTCGAATACGGACCTGGGCGCGCTGCAAACCATCAATGGCGGCGGGCAATCGAACAATCTGATTTTGCCAGTCAGCACATTGCCTGCAGCGGGGGATTCATGGACGTGTGGTCCCGTTGGTTTTGCGACGGATTTCATCGAGAGCAATCAAGGATACGGCATCAGGGGGATTGCATTCCAGGCTGCGTTTAACTCGCCGTCACCGAATTTGAGCATCTTTGAGTCGGTGTTTTTCAACGAGGACCAGTGTTATGGAGCGGGGCCGGGATTCGGCAGGGAATATGGGATATTCCTGGATGCGGTCAACAACCAATTCTATGCGTATTGGGGAACGAACATAAACCGGGCCAATGTGTCCCAGGCGCAGACCCAGATCGGCGCCAACATCCTCTCCCATAACACACTGTACAACTGGTACATGTATCCGGTCACCACGCCGTCAGGTTGTTCTTTCGAAATTTACGTAACCTCGGCGATCAGCGGCGCGCCTGTTTATGACGTGGTCTTTGACGTGGACAGCAATCTGGCGGCAGGTCCGCCAATACGCGCCCAAAATGTAGATCCGAATTTCTGCACCTATATTGTTTCGGATAATGGGTACATTTCAGCGAACATTCAGCCCGTTCCCGCGGATGTGAGCGGTTCAGTGCCAATCGGCGACTTCATGCACCTTAACAATCTTTATGGCGGTGGAATCTTCTAAGCCAGGATGCCTGGCAGTACGCGTTCGGTTTCGGCGTTGAGCAGTTCGGAACCACGGGCAAGGGCCACTCCCTGCCCGTTTTTAATCTCGCCTGCGATAGGGGGGATTTGCACATGATTCATAAAGCCAAAGACCTCTCGCCGGACCAGAAAATGGCTATCGAAAGCCTGCTGGGGCGTCCAATTGCCGAAGACGAAGCGATCAGCATTCGCACGCTGGCGTCACTGTCCGCGCCGGAATGGCTGCAGAAGTCCTGGGAGAGCGCGAATCGGCTGGGACTGGATCGGCTTTCCAGCGAAGAGATTGATGCGGAAATTGATGCGGCGCGGAAGGCCCGCAACTAACCTTTATCGGCCAATCCGTAATTCCGTACCTCAATCGTCGCTTTGCGCCACTCTCTTCAGTCCCGTGTAATTTGCCAGCATTCCTGGGCCCAAGCACAGCTGGGCTTTGCCTTGGAAGGAATTTTCCGCCAGCACATGATCGTGAAGGGGAGCAACCGAAATACCGTGTGGATCTCCATGCTCGATTCTGAATCGCCCGCTCGCAACACCGCATTCCAGCGCTGGTTCGATCACGCCAACTTTGACGCGGATGGCCGCCACAACCCCCCTGCTCTCGGTGGCAACCCAGTCAATAGTAGTTGGTCAGCCAAAAAGGCCAGTCGTGATAACTCAAGATGGCCGACCATGACCGGCAGTAAAATAAACGCTGTGGCGGTTGTCAATACCATCAGACTTTCCGTCAACCGTGTAACAGTTAGTACGCTATTGATACGACGAAGGGGAACGACGAATGAGTAGAAAACCTGCCGTCAATGCCGCATGTCCCTGTGGATCTGGTAAAAAGTTTAAAAAATGCTGCGGAGAGCCATCGCGCCAAATCATAGATTACTTCCACGCTGCGACATCTATTAAAAATGCTGGACTCGACCCAACACCTAATTTTCGCTTGGGAATTGCACCATGGCTCCTTGATTCAGGGCTGCGTTGTCCATGCGGAAGCGGAAAAATATATCGCGAATGCTGCAAGTCCATTATCGCGAAATATAGAGACACGTTGAGCAAGTATGCCAGCAGATGCCTAAATGATAAAGATATTGCACAGGCTGAATTGCTCTACAGGGCCCAACTGGTTCAGTACTTGGAATGGATTCACGCTCACACTTTGCCATCTGCAGAAGCAAAGGTTCCGGTCATTCGTCAGATGGTCCACATTGATATAGAGGCTTTGAATGAACTGGCCTACGCAGTTGCGCAATGCCTTTGTGCATTGGGGAGGGAAAAGGAGATTCAGGCCTTTTTGGATAACGTTGAATCCGTAGTACCTCTCGAAGGTTACGAAAAGCACGCCGCTTATTTACGTGCCCTGTGGCTGCATGTCGGACTCAATGACAAGGGTGGTGCAGTTCAGGAATTACAAAAGCTGGGAGATATTCTCGACTATCAACGGCGCGAGGCGTGGGAACTATATCTAGATGTTGCAGGCTCTAATCTGACAGAACGGGAAAAGATCACCATAGCTGAACATATTGTTGCCGAAGCAGATGAGGACGAGCATGTCAGGGTGCAATATATGGTGATCAAAGCGATTGCACTTGTCCAGATTGGTGAGGCTGACTTAGCTCGTAATGGATTAGAGGCACTACTTGCGACCATAAAATATCCATCTCGTATCAAGACTTATGACGAACTATCGACGGAATGGCAGATAGCTAAGGCATGGTCAATCTACGGAGAGCTCTATTCAAATTTTTCCGCTCTTGGGAAAGCAGAAGAATCGCTGCTGCGAATTCCTGAGGCGATGCTTAAGCCAGCCGGAAAAGCGGAGCTACACAGGGACATGGGTTGGATATTAAGGAATCAGGAGCGATATTGTGATGCCGCTGGTTCATTCAGACGCTCCTTAGTATATGACGACACGCAAGTTGCTCGGATCCACCTTGTCCATTCGCTGGCACTTTGCAGTGAGATCGAGGAGGCGCGTTCTCTGCTTGAAAAATTGGCTACGGAAACTATTGACCAAAACTTGCGCCTCGAATATTTTGTGGCTCAGGGTTCTCTTGCGGTCGCTTCAGGCGATACCAATCTAGCCACACAAACTGTCGAGGGTCTCCGAACCGTTCTACTTGATACTCCATTCTGGGAAGCACAACGGAATGAGTTCATCATTCAGATGTTGGATTTTGTCCACAGACCTGACGCCACACCGAAGTCAGAGCGCCAACGCACGATCACTAAGATTCTGCTATCGATGAACGAGGTGGTTGAACTCAAGCCCAATTTTTTCGGGGTCGGAATGAACATAAATAAACTGATCGAGAAGCTGGCTAAGAGAAACTGGTAACGAGATGTTGGCTTATGAGCAAGCATTTTCTGGATTGGCATTTGACGCGTGGACAGACGATAGGCAACACGGAATATATCCCCGTGCGCTATACGGCTATCGCAATTCCAACCCATTCCCTGCTGAATTTTGCCTGCGACACGCCGCGCCCTCCCATGGGATAATCATCTGTTTTCTTCGTTGCTCAAAAAAACCGGGGTGCGGCCCGTCCGCGCATGAATCTGGAGGCAGTTTGGATTTTCAACTTTCCGAAGAGCAGTTACAGCTCAAGAAGTCCATTCACGAATTCGCAGAACGCGAGATTGCGCCCAATGTGATGAAGTGGGACGAAGCCAGCTATTTTCCCATTGAAGTGATCCGGGAACTGGGAAAGATGGGCGCCATGGGCGTGATTTTTCCCGTGGAATATGGCGGCGCGGGGCTGGGCTATGTGGAGTATTCCCTGATTGTGGAAGAGCTTTCGCGCGTGGATGGCTCGGTGGGCATCATTGTGGCCGCCCACAATTCGCTGTGCTCCAACCACATTTTTCTGGCGGGCAATGAAGAGCAGAAGAAAAAGTACATTCCCAAACTGGCGACCGGCGAACACATCGGCGCCTGGGGGCTGACCGAGCCCGGGTCCGGCTCGGACGCGGGCGGCGCACGCATGAGCGCCACCAAGGAGAAGGGCGGCTGGGTGCTGAACGGCACCAAGACCTTTATCACCAACGCAAGCTATGCCGATGTGGCCGTGGTGATCGCCGTAACCGACAAGACCGCGCATACCCATGGCCTCTCCGCCTTTATCGTCGAAAAGGGAACCAAGGGATTTCGCTCGGGCAAAAAAGAGAACAAGCTGGGCCTGCGCGCCAGCGATACCGCGGAGCTGATTTTTGAGGATTGCCATATTCCCGACTGCGCTCTGCTGGGCAAAGAGGGGTCGGGCTTTGTGGACGCCATGCGCATTCTGGATGGCGGGCGCATCTCCATTGCCGCGCTGAGCCTGGGCATTGCCCAGGGCGCGTATGAGGCCGCTCTGAAGTATTCCAAACAGAGGCAGCAGTTCGGCCAGCCGATCAGCGAGTTCCAGGCCATACAATGGAAGCTGGCGGACATGGCCACGGAAATCGATGCCGCCCGCCTGCTCACGCAGCGCGCCGCCAGCATGAAAGACGCCGGCTTCAAGACCACGCAGGAATCGTCGATGGCCAAGCTGTTCGCGAGCGAAGTGGCGGTGCGGTGCGCTAATGAAGGCGTGCAGATTCACGGCGGCTACGGCTTCATCAAGGACTATCCGGCGGAAAAGTATTATCGCGACGTGAAACTCTGCACCATTGGCGAAGGCACCAGCGAGATTCAGCGGCTGGTCATTGCCCGGCAGTTGCTGAAAGACTAAGTACGATTGGAGACAAGTCCCGTGCCGGCCTTGCGCACGGGACTCGTCAGAGCATTTCGGAGAATCGTTGAACGAGAAAATTCAAAGCTGGGTGGAGCAGATTCGCGGAGGCAATCCGCGCGCTCTGGCCCGTGCGATCAGCACGATTGAAGATGGCGCGCCGGAGTCGCTGGATCTGCTGAAGGCGATTTTCCCTTTGAGTGGACGGGCGCGTGTTCTTGGACTGACCGGCTCTCCCGGTGCGGGCAAGAGCACGCTGGTCGATCAGCTGGCGCGTGAATATCGCAGGCAGGAGCGCACCGTGGGCATTATCGCGGTGGATCCCACCAGTCCGTACACCGGCGGCGCGATTCTGGGTGACCGCATCCGCATGCAGGCCCACCACTCCGACCAGGGAATTTTCATACGCAGCATGGCCACGCGGGGTTTCCTGGGCGGTCTGGCGCGCACCACGGCGGATATCGCCACCGTGCTCGACGCCAGCGGCAAAGACACGGTCCTGATCGAGACCGTGGGCGTGGGCCAGGATGAAATCGATATCGTCCGGCTGGCGGATGTGACCGTTGTTATCCTGGTGCCCGGCATGGGCGATGATGTGCAGACGATCAAAGCCGGCATCATGGAGATTGCCGATATTTTTGTGATCAACAAGAGCGACCGCGAGGGCGCCGACCGGGTGGAGCGCGAGATTCGCGCTATGCAATCCCTGGCAGTGCGCAAAGATAAATGGACGCCTCCCGTGGTGAGGACGGTGGCCTCCGAGGGCAAAGGCATTACGGAGCTGGCGGACGCGATTGTGAATTACGAAAACTACCTGCAGCAGCAAAACCTTCTGCTGCGCAAGAAGATCAGCAACTGGCAGGAGCGGCTGGTGGAGATGCTGCGCGAAACCCTGGTGGAGCGGTTGCTGCGCGAGCGCATGGAAACGGGCGAATTGAGCAAGCTCGCCGCCGATATCGCCGAGCACCGCCGCGACCCGTATTCGCTGGTGGATGAGATTGTGACCGGGTTTGCCGGGCCGGTGCGGCAGATGGCCGGCAAATAGTTTTTGTCACTCAGTGAAACCATGAACCATTCCATTGATCATCTCGGTATTGCGGTAAAGTCTCTGGACCAGGCGCGCAAATTTTATGAACTGCTGGGCCTGACTGTTTCCAGTGAAGAGACCGTGCCGCATGAAAAAGTCAGAGTCGCGATGGTGCCGATGGGCGAGAGCCGCATTGAGCTGCTGGAGGCCACCAGCCCGGATTCGGTGATCGCAAAATTTCTGGAAAAGCGCGGCGAAGGGCTGCACCACGTGGCGCTGCATGTCCCGGATTTGCGCAAAGCGGTGGAAGCGCTCAAGGCGAACGGCACGCGCCTGATGTCCGATGAGATCAAGATCGGGGCCGGCGGGCACCACTATGTGTTCATCCATCCTTCCAGTGCAGGCGGCGTGCTGGTAGAGCTGGTGGCCACTCCCGAGCACGCATAACCATGCTGGTTCTGGCGATTGATACATCCGGCAAGTCCGGCGGAATCACGCTCGCCGAAGGTGATGCGCAATCCTTCCGCGCCATTGAATCCTGCGCAATCCCGGGCGGAACATTTTCCGCGCAGCTTGTTCCCGAGCTGGCGGCGCTTTTGCAGAAACACAAATTTAAGCCTCAGGATATTGGCGGCCTGGCCGCAGTTTCCGGTCCGGGGTCATTCACCGGGCTGCGAGTGGGGCTGAGCGCGATCAAGGGATTCGCCGAAGCATTGCAGAAGCCGGTTGCGGTTGTTTCTTTGCTGGAAGCGCTGGCAATCTTATCCGCAAAAGAAGGGCGGACCGCAGCGGCGCTGGATGCGGGCCGCAGCGAAGTTTTCTTCGGCGTTTATGATGTGCAGGATGGCCGGGCTGCCACGCAGAAAGAAGTTTTGCTTTCGCAAACCGGCTTTCTTGAGGAAGCGAAAATGGGCGGCTTGGTGTCCGTGGTGACCAGCGATACATCAGTTGCCCAGCTTGCGTCGGCGGCTGGGATCGACATTCGTGAAGTTGCGCGCCCATCGAGTGAAAGCATTGCCCGTATCGGTCTCAAGAAGCTTTTTGCGGGAGAAACCGTCTCCGCCGAAGCGCTGGACGCGAATTACATACGCCGTTCCGACCCCGAAATATTCTTAAAGTCCAAACAGGTCCCATGATGATGGTCCGCGAGGCTGTTGCCGGTGATCTGGACCAGATCGTGGACATCGCCCGCCATTCGGACACCGCCGCGCAGTGGAGCAGGGAAGCGTACGAGAAACTTCTGGGCAAAAATAAAGACAAGGATACGGCGCGGCAGCAGGTGATGCTGGTCGTCGAAGAGCAGAGTCATGTGCAGGGTTTCCTCGCTGCGTGCGCGGTACTGGGCGAATGGGAGATCGAGAATATTGCCGTTCGTGGATCCTCGCGGCGCAGGGGACTGGCTTCGGGCCTGCTGCGAGAATTGCTGCAACGAGCGCAAACCCAGGGAGCAAAGCACATTTTTCTCGAAGTGCGCGAGTCGAATCGGGCAGCCAGAGCGTTCTATGCGAAATGGGCTTTTGTGGAGGCAGGAAGGCGTCCGGCGTATTACCGTGACCCGCCAGAGGATGCCTTCATTCTGAAATTTTCTTTTCCAGCTACTCTGGAATTTTGATTGAAACAGCCGCCGAACGTATGTTAATTTTCCGTTAAGAACGAGCAGGAGGTTCTTTCCGGATGGTAGATTCCGTTCGCGAACAGCTTCTTGCCAGCCACGATCAGTTTCGTGAACTGGCGCAACAGCACTCACAATACTCTGCGCGTCTCAATTCCCTCTGTGAAAAAAGGTTCTTAACCGAAGAAGAACAGATGGAAGAGGTCCGCCTCAAAAAGCTCAAACTGCGGATTAAGGACCAAATGCATACGATTGAGCGGGAATACAGGGGCGGACAGGTTCAGGTAGCGTAGTTTGCCATAATCTCTCCTTACCGGCAGCTTTGCGCTGCCGGAGGAGATTACTGTTTTTCCGGAAGCGTGTACTCGAAATCATAGAAGTGCCTCCCACCGCTCTCGATGCGTATTGTCATTTTGCCGGTGAGGCCGGTCAATTCGCCGGTGCCGGAATCGGGCACCACAATGATGTTCAGGTCGGGCGCGCCACGCGTCATGGTGGCATTGTGCTGCAGCACAAAAGTCCCGGTGCGCCCATGCAGCTTGCCGCTGACTTTTTCAATGGCCACATAGCCAGCGGAGCCTTTGGTTTCGGTTACAGCAGAGAGCATCTGGCCCTGGCTGGTGGCTTCAAGATCGCCATGGAATTGTTTATCAATGGTCATTCTGCCCAGGGCTGCGTCTCCACTCTTATCGTCCTGCGGTGACAGTTTTACATCGAATGAGCCGCTGGCATGGCCCTGCATGGCTGACTCCTTCTTAACCGCTCCGGAACCGGACGCCTGCGCGCAGGCCATCCAGGCAGAAAGACAAATACAGGCAAACACGGTAATTGTGTTTCGTCGATTCATTCCCTGAAGCATGTCTCATCTTAAATCCAACCCAGTGACTACCTGGTAAGCGGTGCTCACGGAACTGCCGTTCGGGCGAACAAGTCAGCCGCTATAATCTCAATCATGGTTCGCGACGGAATTTATTATGCCCTGGGCATGCTGGTGGCGGCCGCCATTCTTTGGTGGCTGGATGCGCGTATTTTTGTAGTCGTTCCCATTCTGCTGGGCCTTTTTTTTCTTTGGTTTTTCCGCGACCCGCGGCGTACTATTCCGGCGGAGCCCGGTTTGATCGTTTCCCCGGCGGACGGCAAAATCACCGATGTTTCGCCCACCGTGTTGCAGGGAAAACCGGCCACCCGTATCAGCATTTTTCTGAATGTTTTTGACGTGCATGTGAACCGCGCGCCGATGGCCGGAGTGATTCGGGAAGTGGCCTACAAACGCGGGCATTTTGGCAATGCCATGAGCGAGGCTTCGGCAGAGGACAACGAGCAGAACATCGTCACCATGGAAGGCGAGGGCATCACGCTGGTGTTCAAGCAGATTGCCGGGCTGCTGGCCCGCCGTATCGTCTTCACAAAAAAGATTGGTGACAGCGTTGCCCGGGGAGAGAGAGTTGGACTCATCAAGTTTGGGTCCCGCACCGATGTAATCTTTATGAACCCCGCCGAGATCAAAGTGGCCGTTGGCGACCGGGTGAAGGGCGGAGCTTCTGTGCTGGCCCGGACGCCGGCGCCCAAAAGCAGTGCGCAGCAGGAAAGCGGGATCGATGTGAAGCCAATATCGGAGCTTGTCCAGTGAAGATGCCAGTCCCCCTGCGGCGATGGGAAGATATTCCCCCCGCACAAAAGCGACGCATGCGAAAAGGCATGTACATTCTGCCTTCGATTTTTACCGCCGCCAACATCGGGGCCGGTTATTTCGCGATTGCCCACGCCGTCCAGGGCGCCATTCCGCGCGTGGTGCAGGGAAGTCTGGAATACGACTACTCGCACTTCGATATAGCGGCCAAAGCCATTGGCTTTGCGATTTTGGCAGACGGTCTGGATGGTTTCGTGGCGCGCATGACCAATACCACCAGCGATTTCGGACGGGAATTCGATTCCCTGGCGGACGTGATCACGTTTGGTCTGGCTCCCGCCCTGCTCGCCTGGACGTGGGGAGTCCACATGCTGCCGGATTTTGGCCATTCGGAAATCCATGCCCGCATTGCGCAGCTGGGAGTGATTGCCACGTTTATTTTTCTGGTGGCGGGCGCAAGCCGTTTGGCGCGCTTTAATATTCAGGTGAATCCGCAGCCCACCAATCCCGGACGACCCGGCCGAAAATACTTTGTCGGAATGCCCATTCCCGCCGCCGCGGGCGTAGTTGCCGCCACGGTGCATTTTTTTGCCGGGCAGCCGATCTCAACCTGGTGGATCGCCCCAATGTGGCTGGGGCTGTTGATTTTTACCGCCATGCTGATGGTGAGCAAGTGGCGGTTCTACAGCATCAAGGGGCTGAATTTACGCAACCGGCATCCATTCCAGATTATTGTTTTGCTTTGTGGCTGCATTGCGCTGGTGTATTTCTTCTCTCGCTACCTGCTGCTTGCGCTGGCCATCTTTTATGTTCTGAGCGGAATTTGCATGCGCCTTTCGTGGATGTTCCGCCGCCGTCCACCGGCCCCCACGTACCAGGAAGCGCCTGAAACAAGATGAAAACAACAAGATGAAAATTGAGAACCAGAAACAGGGCAGTCTTTTTCGCGTCGCTATTGTAGGCGCGGCATCGCTCAAAGGAAAAGAGCTGAAAGAAGTGCTGGAAGATCGCAATTTTCCGGCCGTGGATATCCGGCTGCTCGACGATAACGAGTCGCTGGGCCAGCTGGACAGCGTGCAGGATGAAGTTGCCTTCGTCCAGCCGGTAGGCCATGATCAGCTCGAAAACATCGACTTTACGTTCTTTGCCTGCGACGAAGAGTTCACCCGCACCAGCTGGCAGCTGGCCCGCGCCACCGGCAGCGCCGTGGTGGACCTCTCGTATGGCCTCGAACAGGAAAGCAGCGTTCCCGTATGCGCGCCGTGGATTGAGCGCGAGCTGGGACAGCAGGCGCAGTTTGATCTTGAATCCACGGGGCTGATCATTGCGCATCCGGCGGCGGTTGTACTGGCGCTGCTGATGCTGCGCGCGCAAAAAGCAGGTGCGATTCGCCATGCTGCCGCCACGGTGTTTGAACCTGTTTCCGAGCAGGGCCGGCGCGGCATGGACGAGCTGCACGAGCAAACCATCAACCTGCTCTCCTTTCAGCAGATGCCTACCAGCGTTTTCGATTCCCAGGTGGCGTTCAACCTGACCGGGCGTTATGGCAAGGCATCTTCACGCCAACTGGAGACGATTGAGCGGCGCATCGGCTCGCATCTGCGGCAGTTGGTGGAAAGCCGCGTGCCTTTGCCCTCGCTTACCTTGCTGCAGGCGCCCGTATTCCACGGCTACACTTTTTCTTTGTACATCGAGCTCGAGAAAAATGTGCCCACGGGAGACTTCTCACAGGCCATGGCCGGCGAGCATATTGAGATTGCGCACACAGCCGAGGATTTTCCCAGCAACGTGAATGTCGCCGGAAAAGACGACATTTTGCTCTCCGTGCGCCGCGATGCATTTCATGCCAACGGTTTCTGGCTCTGGGCGGCAGCGGACAATCTGCGGCTGGCCGCCCTTACCGCCGTGGATTGCGCCAGCGCTCTGGCGGCCGTGCGTCCGCACGGAAAGGTACAGTAGTGAAGAGAAGCTGCGCATTTTTGCTGGCGGTGCTGGGCCTGTTTTTTACGGGCTGCGGCTACCATGCGATGGGCGGACGGTCGAGCCGCCTTCCCGCCAACGTGCGCACCATTGCTGTTCCAGCGTTCGTCAATCAGACACAGATTTACCGCATTGAACAGATCTTTACCCAGGATGTGGTGCGCGAGTTTTTGAGCCGGACCAACTATCACGTGGCCAATGAAGCCGGTGACGCCGCCGACGCCACGCTGAAGGGCGAGGTGCGCGCGGCCCAGGCAGCTCCGCTTACCTATGACGCACAGAGCGGACGCGTCTCCAGCGCGGTGGTCACGGTCACGCTCAAAGTTTCGCTGGTGGACCGCTCCGGACGTGTGCTGTTTGAAAATCCCAATTACACCTTCCGCGAGCAATACCAGGTCTCGCGCGAAGTAGCCAGCTTTTTTCAGGAAGAGACTCCGGCGCTGCAGCGCATGTCCCGCGATCTGGCCCGCACTCTGGTCAGCGACATTCTGGAGGCCTACTGATGCCCGGCCGCAGCTTCGCGCCTGCGGAGAGGTTTGTTTCGGAAGTGGCCAGCCGCAAGCTGCGTCCGGCTTACGTGTTTGTGGGCGACGAAACATTTTTTCGCGACCACTGCCGCCAGGCGCTGATCAAGCATCTTGTCCCCGACGATATGCGCGACTTCAGCCTGCATGATCTGGACCTTTCTGAAGTCAGCATCGCCGAGGTGCTGGACCGGGCGCGCACGCCATCCCTGATGGCGCCGTTTCAGGTGCTTTTTGTGCGCGGCGTGAAAAATCTTTACGGGCGCGGCTCCCATGCGGAAGAGTTTGCCGCGATTGAGCAGTATGTAAAAGATCCCAATCCGGACGCCGTCATCATCTTTGTGGCCGACCACATCAGCATTCCCGCCGACGTCCGCCGCATGGACATGCAGGACAAAGACCGCTTCGAGCGCATCCGCGAGACTCTGGGCGACTTTTGCGGAATGGTCGAGCTGGCGCGCGTGGAAGAAAATGACGGTGTGCGCTGGGTGGTAGAGCAGGCGCAAAAAGAAGAAGTAAAGGTTGAAGCCGATGCCGCCCGCGAACTGGTGGACGCCCTCGGCGCCGACATGATGCTGGTAAGCCGCGAACTTGAAAAACTGATTCTGTACGCGGGCGAAAAAAAGCGCATCACGCTGGGCGACGTGGAAACCATGGTGCTGGCGGCCAAGCAGCGGTCGCTCTACGATCTGACCGACGCCATCTCCGCCAAAGACAAGGCCAGGGCGCTGGCGGTGCTCGATGGCGTACTTTCCACCAGTGACGGTGAAGACGCCGCCATTGGCCACCTTTATATGCTGGCCCGCACCTTCCGACAGATGCTGGTGATTCTCGAAAAAAACGTGCGCGATTCGCGCGCCATCTGGCAGGCGCTGTGGCAGGGGTTCCGCGTGCCTCCGTTTGCCGCCGATGACATTATTCGCCAGGCGCGGCGCTACAAGTCGAGGCGCGATCTGGCCCGCGCGCTGCGGCTGATCGCTCGCGCCGATGTGGCGGTCCGCTCCAACCCTCCGAGCAAACGTTTGGTACTGGAACAACTGGTAATGCAGCTGGCGGAAGAGCCAAAGCCGGCGGGGCAAGGCTGGCAGCAGGAAGAGCTGCCGGTATAAAACGATTCTTTCGAGCAGGGGCCTGGCTGTACAACGAACCAATCTACTTATTATCTTTATCCTTCTTCGTATTCGCAGACACAGTCACCCATTCCGCATCCAGCTGCTTCAGCTGCAGATGGTCGCTCTGGAAAAAGAAAGAGCCGCCGATAAACGACGCATCCGGTTTCAACTGCGTCACGCGGTAGGAGCCCGTACCTAAAAGCACAGTCGTTGACCGAGGCGGGTACAGCTCTGCCGTCAGAGGGACGTTTATGCCCGCGATTTCCATGGATTCAAACTGCACCGCGATCTGGAAGTAGTGTCCTGGCTCCGACCATCGCATGGTCCGCAGACGGCCATGAAGACGGGCGCCAGCCGGAGCGATGACTGATTTGTTTTTGTTCCGCAGCGGCGAGCGCAGCACGGCTTCTACCGGATCGCCGGCGGCGGCAGTGTCAGAGTCGATCGGGGTTACGATGCGGGCGTCAAAACGCAACCCCGCAGGCAGTTCAGTCAGCGGCGCGGTGGAAGATGCTGCCGTGGCGGAGCCATCGGAACCATCAGAAACTGCTGCGGTGTTAAAAATCAGCCGGACGGTGCTGGAATATTCGCGGCATTTCGCGAAGGTGGTCTGGCTCAGTGATTCATCGCCCGAAGTATTGATGGCGCTGAGCCGGGTTTCACGCGGGACCAGCACCATGCGCTCGTGGATGGCCGCGCGTCCGTAGGTGACCTCGCTGATGGCCTGGCAGGCATCGCTCTCTTTCGGCAGCTCCGCCGTGCGGACGGTGAGCTTTACGATGTCCATGGCCGTGGGATCCAGCAGCAGCGTCCCGCTGTA
>Ga0070730_10000605_pt1 | contig 39808 bp, 34 predicted proteins | sample Coa_R1_3_FD_66447 | JGI IMG/M metagenome (GOLD analysis project Ga0070730, IMG submission 66447) | Surface soil microbial communities from Centralia Pennsylvania, which are recovering from an underground coalmine fire - Coalmine... | ecosystem: Environmental > Terrestrial > Soil > Unclassified ...
AATGGTGCCTTCGCATCGCAAGGTGCGAAGTGGACGGGATGAATTCAGGGAAACCTTAACAGCTCGGCTGATGGCAACCCTGAGCCAAGCCGGCGGTACACCGCCGGAAGGTGCAGAGACTACCTGAGCGCTTCAGTTGCGCTTAATGACAGGCTAGAGCGTCCCGCACCCACCGCTCTTCGCAGAGTGGAGGGTGAAGAGATAGTCCACTCCCGCCGGAAACGGTGGGGTCGAGTGAATCCCTTGGTCCTCGGTTCGAGTCCGAGCGGGCCCACCATCCATTCATCCAGGGACGTCTTGGTCCGTCGGCCGGCGTCCGATGGCGTAAATTCTAAGCCCTTCTCCAGGAGCCCAAGTTTACCTGAGGAGGCCGGGCGCTATGCATGAAGGAGGGTTCCGACGGTCCCTCAGCGCGCGAACGCCACCCGCACGCCCATGTCGGGCAAAATTCGCGAATCGCGCTCCTTGAACGCAAGGCGGACTTTGACGGTCGCTTTCGAGCGATCCGCCGTGGGGATGACGGCGATCACTTCGGCGGGAATCTCCCACTCGGGATAAGCATTGAGCCTTGCGGTGGCGGATTGCCCGGGATGAATGCGATTGATGAAGTTCTCGCTGACATCGACTTCCACTTCGAGCGAATCCATGTCGACGATGGTCCCGATGCCGGTGCGTATCGAGCCGCCCGCCGCTGCCGGTGAGACCACTTCGCCGGGCTGCGCGATCTTGTCGGTTATTACACCGGAAAAAGGCGCACGCACGACAGTGTCGGTGAGATTGCGTGCCGCGATGGCGACCTGTGTTTCAGCCAGCGCGACGGCCCGGCGTTCTATTTCAAGATTGGACGAGATGGTGTCATAACCGTTCTTCGCATCGTCGAGCGCTTGCGGGCTCACCGCGCCTACGGCGTGCTGCTTGCGAACACGCTGTAGAGTGGGTTCTGCGTCCGCGAGCGCGACTTCCGCGCCGTGCAGTTTCGCCCGGGACGATTCGAGCTGCGCCCGGGCTTCTGCCAGCTGCAATCGATACGGGCCATCGTCCAGGCGCGCCAACACATCGCCTTGCTGCACACGCATGCCTTCGTTGATGAGCACGTCGACCACTCGGCCGTTGATGATCCCGGAAACGGTCGCTTTACGGCGCGCAACCACGTAGCCGGAGGCGTCCAACGACGCCGAGGAGTGCGGCGGAGCGGGGTCGCTCGTCTTAGGTTTAGTCTCTGCCGCCGCGACGGCGGCGGACTCCGGCGCGGACCGCCCATGCCACGACAACCACGCCGCAATGCTTCCGCCCAAAAGCACAACCGCGGCAACTCCCGACCACAGCCGCCAACGCGAACTCGGCGGCGACTCACGGTGCTCGCCCCGATCGATGCGCAGCACGTCGATTAGCTTGGATTTGTCGTCCACGGGACGGCCTCAAACCGCCCGCAGCGCTTCGGCAATCGGGACCCTTGCGGTGCGTAGCGCCGGAAACAACCCGCCGATCAGTCCCATGGACAACGCCCACCCAACGCCGACCGCGATGACACCGGCTGTCACCGTCAAATCGATGGTGAAGCCGACCGGAGTCACGTGATGACCGTTGAACAGGGCCCAGGCGACTGTCGCGCCGAGCAGTGCGCCAGGCAACGCGATCAACAGAGATTCCAGCAATACAGCCAAGATGAGGGGGAACGGACCGAAACCAATCGCACGCAGAGTCGCCATTTCGCGGCGCCGCTGATCGACCATCATGTACATGATGTTGACGGTACCCACCGTCGCACCGATCCCCATGATGGAAGCGATGAAGTAGCTGATGAAATCCAGGAGGCTGGTGAATTGCCTGGTTTCACGCGCCAGAAACTTGTCTTCCGCCTCGACGTTCACGCTGAGCGTCGAGTTCGCCTTGACCGCGCCCTTGAACTTTTCCAGATCCCGCGACGAGTTCAGCAGCACCGCGACAGACTCGAACGTATTCGCCTTGAGCGCGGCCATCAATGTGTCCGCATCGGCCATCGCGCCATCGTCGATATACGCAACACCCGTGTAGTGGCCAACCACCAGCCAATCCTCGCCGCGCATGCGGATGCGATCGCCCAGCTCGAGCCCCATCGTTGCCGTCCGTCGTGCGGTGCCCACGATCACCTCGTGCAAACCGGACTGGAACATGCGCCCGTCCGTCAATCGCAACTCCGGCACGATCGCGAAAAAGTTGGGTTTGACGCCGCGAACGCCATACATGACATGCACACCGTCGGTTCGCTTGCGGCCTTCCGCAAAGCCGAACAAGACGCCTGAGGCCAGCGGCTTTCCGTCGCCATCGCGCTTTACGCCCTGCAAGTCCGACAGCGCGAGCGCCTTGTCGCGCGTTATCGCGCCGCCCTGATCGCCCGCGGCTGTCACGATCAGGCGATCGGGGCGCGTGCCTCTGGTTGCCATGGAACGGAAACTGGCTCCCATCGACAACATCGATATCAACACGCCGACGACGCAAGCGATCCCGACGATCACGACCAGCACCGAACTCAGCCGTGCCCTGATATTGCCGAGGCTCATCTCCAGAAAAACGAGGACTTGAGTGCCTGCGCGCATGATGCGGTTACCTGCCGGCGAATGCTGCGGCAATCTCCAGCTTGAGGCTGCGGCGGGCAGGCAGGAGCGAGCTGACCAACGCCAGGATGAGAGCGAGCACGATGCCCATGAGAAAGACCGGGACCGGCAGCTCGAGGCGCGCGTCGATCGGTATCCTGCCGCTCGCGACCCACAGCACCCCTTCGGCCAGACCCATGCCGACCGCCGCGGCTGCGAGGCACAGCATCAGGGATTCGCACGACAGGAGCGCCACCACCGCCCAGTTCTTGAAGCCGACTGTCTTCAGCACGGCCAATTCCGTCGTTCGCTCGCGCACGCCCTGCATCAACAGGGCGCCGATCGAAAACAGCAGCGAAAACAGCACGGCGGCGCTAATCGAGCGAATGACGAAGTTCAAATCACCAATGGCTTGGAACTGCGATTGAGCCATTTCCCGCGCCGACTGCGTACGGGTTTCGTCGGGCGAGTTGGCGAAGAGGGCATCGATCGAATCCGCGATTGCCGATGCTTGCTTGGGGTCTTTGATCTTGACGAAGAACTGCGTGACTCTACCCTTGCGGTCGAGCCGTGCGGCGTCGAAGTAGTCGTAATTGACGGTCATCCAGTCGGAGCGCTCTGCACGGATGGCGGGATCCTTCGTTTCGACCACGCCGACGATGTCGAAGGCCCAATTGTTCGATCCATCTTCCCCGACCACATTCGATTGCAGATGAATTCGTTGCCCAACCTTCCAACCGTACCGGTGCATGAAGGTGACGCCCACGAGCGCACCGGTTCGATGGCTGAGCAGTGCGTCGACTGCGCCGGGCGGAATATTCACGCCGGTGGTCATCATTGCCGACCAATTCTTCGGCAGCGTGGCCACGACGAGGAGTTCCTTTGGCGAGTTTTGATATTTGGCGTTGGCGTAGGTTTCGTGATTGACCGCGGTGACGCCTTCGACGCGCGCAATGCGGTCGGAATACGCGACCGGCAAATCGAAATTCCCGCTCCGACTTTGCACCATGAGCAAATCGGCATCCGTCCGCGCGATCATCTGCTGCACGCTGGCGCCGAAGCCATGCAGCACTCCGAAAAGCACAAAAGAGACCGATATCTGGATCAACGCAAGCCAAGTCCGCCCGCGCTTGCGCCAAAGTCCGTACCAGATCAAAGGAAAATATTTCATGCCGGGCTGGTCGCCTCGTCGTAGACGAGCTGTCCCTTGTCGAGCTGCAGCCGGCGCGATGCATAGGTGGCTGCCTTGGGATCGTGCGTCACCATCAGGACGGATTTTCCATACTTCCGATTGAGCAGCTGCAGCAGGGCCAAAATCTCTTCCGCGGTATGACGATCGAGATCGCCGGTCGGTTCATCGCAGATGAGCAGCTGCGGATCGGCGATCAACGCACGAGCAATCGCGACACGTTGTTGTTGGCCGCCCGATAACTCTCCGGGATTGTGCTTGGAGCGATTCGCGAGACCCACCAACTCCAGAGCCGCGGCAACCTTGAGCTTGCGCTCGGCGGCAGACAGTGAGCACAGCAGCAAGGGAATTTCCACATTCCGTGCCGCGGACAATGTAGGCATCAGGTTGTAGAACTGAAAGATGAAGCCGACATTGCGACTGCGCCACTCGGCCAACCGCGACCCCGACAATCGCTCGAGCCGCTCGCCGGCGACGATGACCTCGCCCGCAGAGGGCCTGTCCAACCCGCCCAACAGATTGAGCAGCGTAGTCTTGCCGGAACCGGACGGGCCCATGATCGCGGCGAACTCGCCGCGAGCGATGGTCAAATCGATGGCGCTGAGGACCGCAATGCTTTCCTTGCCCCGCTTGTACTCCTTGGTGACCGACCGGCACGACACGATGTTTTCCATCACCGCTTCCTCTCACCCTTGGCGCCGCAGACATTTCCGACTTTCTCCGCCGCGAGCGAGTGTCAAGGATCCGCCGCGAGCGAGGAAAAGGGTGACGCTTCGCGCGCCACCCTCCTGGCAAAGATATTCTATTTTTTGCGTCGATGGAATGGTCATTGCAGACGAACAGGCCGCTCGAGACCACCGCGCTGCTACCTAATGCGGCGTTACTCCTCTACAGTCTGCCGGTGTGCACCCGATCAATCTGCGACATGGACAAAGTGCTGCTCCGCTTCAATGGTCCTAAGACGCGACCGCGGTCAAGACCCGCTGCAAGAAACATTCATTTCGGTCCTCAAGACCAACAACTGGGTCGACTCTCGAACCGGGCTCTGCGCCGGGTCGCAAGAAAAAGGAAGGTGCGTCGCAAATCGCAGGTATCGAGCGCGCCGATTTGCCGGGAAAGTACGGGAACGCACATTGGAGGCGTGAATTGGGGCCGTAGCGCGCCGATTTGCGACACCCTATAACCCAAACCCTGGGTGCCCATTCAGCCAACTTGGATCGAGGAATGATGGATATCGACATGGTCGTGAGTGCCGCCACCGCGGCAGAGAAGGTTTTTTTTTAAGTGGAAAAGGGCTATGGCGAACCGCCCCTATTGATCGATTGGGCGTACCGTCGATCCTCATGACGGACGGTACACATGGTGTTCGGTACAGCGAAGCGCAAATAGACCACGGGCGGGGGTGGGGATCGCGGGATGTCACCGGCCGCCCGGTACCGCCTTCCGGATCGGCAATCGAGGCTCGGCCGAGCGAGCTGAACCATGCTCCGGAGTGGCTGGCGTTCGGCGAGAGCCGGCCGGCGACATGCTTCCCAACCGGCTCGAGTCTTGCGTGTTCCTGGGACCCGGAATTGGCGCGCCTCATGGGCAACGCCCTTGCCGAGGAGTGTCTCCAGATGGGGGTCGGGGTGCTCCTCGGGCCGGGCATCAATATTCGCCGAACGCCCCTCGCCGGCCGCTCCTACGAGTACTATTCGGAAGACCCCCTGTTGACCGGTGAATTGGCCGCGGCAGTGATCCGTGGTCTGCAGGAGAAGGGTGTCGGTGCCTGTCTCAAACACTTCGCCTGCAACAACTCCGAGTTCCAACGGACGAAAATGGATTCGGTGGTTGACGAGCGTGCTCTGCGCGAAATCTACCTCGCCGCCTTCGAACACGCGATCCGCAAATCCGATCCCTGGATGGTGATGAGCTCCTATAATCGCCTGAACGGCGTGCAGGCTTCGGAGAGCGAATGGCTACTGAAGCAGGTGCTTCGGGAGGAGTGGGGCTACCAGGGTGTCGTGGTCTCGGATTGGTACGGAACCAAGGATCGACCGAAGTCATTCCTCGCGGGCAATGACTTGGAGATGCCCGAATACCCGGTGGATCGCCGCGAGTTGCTGCGTGCGGTCGACGCCGGGACCGTGCCGAGTGAAGCGTTGGATGCAGCGACAGCGCGCCTACTCGCGCTCGTGAACAAAGCTACCGCGAACTCCAAGCCCGGATACAAGGCTGATTTCGCGGCCCATCACCAGCTCGCGCAGCGCATCGCGCGCGAAAGTATCGTCCTGCTGAAGAACGAAGACGGTATCTTGCCCATCGCCCCAGACCGTCCGCGGAAACTGTTGGTTGTGGGACACATGGCCGTGGCACCGGTGATTCAAGGATCGGGCTGTGCCACGACGACCCCGTGGATTCTCGACAAGCCGCTCGACGAGATGGTCGAGATCGCCGGTAGCTCGCTGTCCATTGTCTATGTCGCCGGTACGGCACCCGGTGGAACCCGCGACGAACTAGCATTGACCGAGGCCGTGACCCAGGCCGGGCAAGCCGACACCGTTGTTCTCTTTGTAAGCGATCCCATCGGCCAGGATGGTGAAAATGGCGACCGTCGCGACTTGCACATTCTCCCCGCTCAGGAAGAGCTGATCCACAAAATCGCATCCGTGCAGCGCAACCTTGTCGTCGCTGTGGCGGCCGGCGATTCCGTCGTGATGCCCTGGCTGTCGAAGGTAAAAGGACTCATCCAGGTCTTCTATTCCGGTCAGGGCATGGGTCGTGCCGTGGCAGATATTCTTTTTGGACTCGCCAACCCGTGCGGCCGTCTCACGACCACGGCTCCCAACACGCTGGAAGAGACCCCCGCGTTCCTACATTACCCGGGCGAGAACTACCGCCATCTATATGCCGAAGGCATCTACGTCGGCTACCGATATTATGACAAACGGAAGATTGAGCCGCTGTTTCCCTTCGGGTTCGGTCTGAGTTACACGCGATTCGAGTACGAGGAGATCGAGCTTTCCCGCTCGGTTGTCAGCGCTGAAGACAGCCTTGAGATCGCAGTCGCTGTCAAAAACGTGGGCACGCGGGCAGGCAAGGAAGTCGTGCAGGTCTACGTGGAGGCGCCCCAAGGCAGGCTCGCGCGGGCCGTGCGCGAACTCAAGGCGTTTGGCAAAGTGGAGCTGGAGCCGGGTGGGCGCCGGATGGTGCGCATGACAATTCCCATCACGAGCCTCGCCAGCTACGACCCTGCCTCGAGCAGGTGGGTCGTTGAACCTGGACGATATCGCGTCCTCGCCGGCGCGTCGTCTCGTGATATTCGTCTGTGCGCCGATGTGCGAGTCGAGGCCCCGTTGCGACTCGAGCCGCTCGAGGAGGATAGCTCTCTGACGGAGTTGATGATGCATCAGGAAGCGTTTTCCCGCGTCTGCGAGCTGTTCGCCCGCAAGAGTGGTACGCCCCTGGAGAAGGCGACACGCTTGCTTGAAGTCAACGCACCCGATATCTTTTTCAGCGCCTATGTCGCCCTGACCACAACTTTCGAGCTGGACATCGAGCGTGACGAGTTCCGGCGGGCCCTATTCGGCCCATGAGCAATCAACCTCGATGAACGTTCTCAACGGAACCGGTTGATGCGCCCCTTCAGGCAGGCTCACCCGGCGCCTGCGGTGCCTTCCGCGGGGCGTCGCGTGGTCGCCGAGCCCCTCGGCTACGAGCTGGTTGATTTCAAACAGCAGCCGATCAACTTGTACGTCACCGAGTTGACGTATTGCGAGCCGCACTGGCACGAGCCCGCCGAGTTCATCATGGTGCTGTCGGGAGCCTTCGAAGTGTTGCTGCGCAACCGTTCCCTGCGCCTGAAAAAGGGCGGCATGGTGTACGTGCCGGGCGACGACCTGCACACCGTGCATCCGCGGGAAGATCGTAGTGTGCTCCTAGGTGTGCAGTTCTCACCGGCCCTCCATGGGGTATGTGGTGCGGGTCGCGAGCGAAGCAGGGTCCTCGATGAGCTTCATCCGCAGGAACCGGCCCACCAGGATCTGCTGGCCGCCGTCGCCGATTTGGCACGTCACGTTTTTCAACACGAGCCCGTGTTTGGCGACTACACCCTGTTGAAGCGGGTGTTTGCGCTGCTTGAAGCGGTGCAGCTCGTCTCCAGATCGTCTGCGGCCCTCGACGATACGGACATATCCGGCGGCGGTGGCGACCGGCAGATAGAGATCGCCAAGCGGGCGATTGCCTATTCCAATGACCATTACCTCGAGGACATCAAGCTGCTCGACGTCGCTGCGGCCATGGGCGTGAGTTACCACCACCTGTCCCATACGTTCAAGGCCGTGAGCGGTTTCAGCTTTCGGGAATATCTGACTCTGCTGCGGGTCAACAAGGCGCGCGAGCTGCTGCGGGATGAGACTCTCAATATTACGCGGGTCAGCAGCGGCAGCGGATTTTCCGAGCACAAACACCTGGACGCCGCATTCCAGAAATATTTTGCGACCACCCCCACTCAGTATCGGAAAAAATATATGAACCAGCTTCTCGTGTGTCGTGAAGCGGCAAGCGACGGTGTGAACCGTCTGCTCACACCGGCGGAGGTGGAGTCCTATCTGCAGGGAATGAACTCATGACCGTCAATGCCGCTGCGGCTCCGGTCCTTGGCCTGCGCGAGAAGATCTGTTACGGATTGGGAGACTTTTCTTCCAACCTGCTGTGGGGTATTTCAGGAGGGTTTCTGATGTACTACTACACGGATACGCTGCGTTTGGCGGCGGCCGATCTCGCGGTCTTGCTGCTGGTGACGCGGGTATTCGATGCGCTCGCCGATCCCACCGTCGGCTATCTCATAGACCGCAGCTCGGGACGACTCGTGCGACCCCTGATCAAGTGGTTGGCGGTGCCTTTCGGGTGCGTCGCGTTTCTGGTCTTCCTGCCGATATCCGAAGACAGCCGCATCAACCTGGCCTGGGCCTATGTCTCTTACCTCCTGTTCGGCCTGATCTACGCCGCTATCAATACGCCCTATGGGATTCTGCAGAACATCATCACCACCGATACGCGCGGTCGCGTCAGTCTGGCCGCATTTCGCATGGTGGGTTGTCAACTGGGCACCCTCAGCGTGTATGCCCTCACCATCCCCGCGGTCCACTGGCTCGGCGGCGGCTCGCTGCGTGAAAACGAGCTGGTGGGTTTTCCTATTTACATGGCGATCATCGGTGGCATTGGCGCGACGCTTTGGTACTTCACATACAGCGGCTGCAGGGTCCGGTATACACCGGAACCACAACGGCACACGATCAAGGAGTTGCTGCAATCATTGAGCTGCAACCCCCCGTGGCTCATCTGTACGGCCGCGTTCAGCCTCTCCTTTGTGATCCTCTGTGCCTACCTGTCCTTTGCGATCTATTACGCACGATATGTACTTCACCAGGACGCACAGTTCGGCGGTTATCTGCTGATGCTGTTTACCGTGTGCAGTCTCATCGGGAACGTCAGCAGCTCGAAACTGACTCGTTTCGAAAGAAAGAAGCAACTTCAGGTGGGATACTTCCTCCAAGCGCTGGCACTGGCCGTGATCGGAGCATTTCCGGGAAACCTCACCGTGTTTGTGCCCGGTTTCGTCGTGGTGTCTTGCACCGCCGGCATCGGTTCGCCGCTGTACTACACGATGGTTGCCGACTCGATCGACTACGGTACGCGGACCACCGGAGTGCGCACGGCGGGGATGGGGTATTCGCTCAACAGTCTGCTGCAGAAAGCCTCCTTTGGAGTGACTGGCGCACTGCTGGCTGAGTTCCTGAGCCTGGGCGGCTACGCGCCGGGCGCGGTCGTCCAGAACCCGCAGCTGTCGACCTGGATCACGGCGGGCTTTATCTGGATGCCGGCCGTCATGTGCCTACTGCTCATCCCATTGATTTCTCGATATCCTGCGGAGGTGAACCTCGGTGAAGCCGCACTTCTCGGTACCTCTCGTTGATATTTCCGCTTATGTTACCGCTGGCAGTGACGATGCGCGTCGGGCTGTCGCGATGCAGTTGGAACATGCCTGTCGTACCGTGGGCTTCATACAGATACTGGGCCATGGGATTGCCGCCGCAACCATCGATGGCTTGGCAGCGGCCATGGACGCCTTCTTCGCCCAGCCGCTCGAGTGGAAGCAATCCTATCGGATGCCGCCCGAAATCAATCGCGGCTACACGCCGCCGCACAGCGAGTCACTCGCGCTCACCCTGGGTCTAGATTCCGTAGCATCGCTCAAGGACTACTTCGAAGCATTCAATATTGGCGTGCCCGCGGACACTCATCCGGAACTTGATCTGCCGCGAGACGTGTATGCCCGCAATCCCTGGCCGGTCGGCCGCGCAGATTTCGACGCGCAAGACTTCCGGCGTGCCGTCGATGCTTATTTCGTCGAAGCCGCGCGAGTTGCGCGCACTCTATGTCGGATTTTCGCCGCTGCCCTCGCCGTTGATCAGGAGCTGTTCACCTCGGTAACGGACCATTCAGCCGACGTTCTGCGGATGATCAACTATGCGTTGCCTCCGGGGAGCGTGGTCGAGGGCATCGATCCCTCGGGCATGGGTGCCCATACGGACTATGGACTCGTTACGGTGTTGTGGGCCGATCGCGTGCCGGGCCTGCAGGTTCTGGGTCCTGACGGTCTGTGGCACGACGTGCAGCCGGCCGAAGGCGCTTTGCTGGTCAATCTCGGGGACCTCACCGCGCGCTGGACCAACGATCGTTGGCTATCGACACTGCATCGGGTCAAACCACCGGTGATCGACGGTGTTATTCAGCGCAGACGCTCTGCTGCCTACTTCCATGACGGCAATATCGATGCGCTGATTTCGACTATTCCGACTTGTGTCGGACCCGATGGTCGTCACTATCCGCCCATCAGCGTGGGCGAGCATCTCTCCGCCAAGCTCGCCAGCTCTCGCGCCGGCAAACCGAACACGATCGCAGGTCCTGAAGCCGAGCGCGCCCGCGCCGCCAAGGGTTGATTCGCGCCGCGGCAGATTCGCGCTGCTACATAAGGGTGCGGTGCGCGAAGTGCGTGCGCCACCAGTGTGCATTTCCCAGCGTCTGGCGACTGACAGCAACAAAAGGGAAGGATCCGAGCAAACAAGAGGTATGGCAACCGAGGGTCTGCCGGTAAGAATCGTCCTACCTTCGCTTTCGGATACAACGTTTGTGCTCGTGAGATTGACCCCGTGCTGAACGCGCTTTCTAAAACTCCGACCGAGCGCGCATTTCTTGGCACCGCGCTGCATGCGCCCGTACGCGGACAGTTGGAAGTGCTGCGCGGTGCACTGATCGTCGTCGGCAGCGATGGCAGGATCGACGCGGTCCACAAGGCCGAGTCGCCCGATACGGACAGATTGGTCGGGGACTTCGCGGCTGCCGGTAGGCTTGTGACTCTTGGGCCAGATCAATACCTGTTGCCGGGATTGGTCGATTTACACGTCCACGCACCTCAATGGCCGCAACTCGGCAAAGCTCTCGAGCTACCGCTCGAGGAATGGCTGCAGGCCCACACCTTCCCTCTGGAAGCACGCTTCGCGGACGTTCACTATGCGCAAAGCGTCTATGAATCCCTCGTCGATGGGCTGCTCGCGAACGGCACGACGACGGCCCTGTACTTCGCGAGCATCCATCTTCCAGCCACTCGCATCCTCGCCGACATCTGTCTCAGGAGGTCACAGCGCGCCTTGATCGGCCGAGTGGCCATGGACGATCCACGACAGTGTCCTTCGTATTACCGAGACGCCTCCGGGCAGAGTGCCGAAGCGGAAACGCGTGCCTTCATCGCCTATGTGCAATCGATGCCGGGCAACGACGCTGAAACGATCCGGCCCGTCATTACACCGCGCTTCATTCCCTCCTGCTCGGATGATCTGCTGCGCAGGCTGGGCAGGCTTGCGCAGGAAACCGGCTGTCATGTTCAGACCCATTGCTCCGAGAGTGATTGGGAACATCAGTTCGTGCTGCATCGCTGCGGCAGGACCGACACCGCAGCGCTCGATGGATGGGGTCTGCTGTCACGGCGTACCATACTTGCTCATGGCAACTTCATCTCCGATGCTGACATCTCGTTAATCGCTCAACGAGGGGCAGCCATAGCTCACTGCCCGCTCTCGAATGTCTACTTTTCTGATGCCGTGTTTCCTTTGCAACGTGTCCTGAAGCAAGGCGTCCATGTCGGCTTGGGGTCGGATATAGCGGGTGGGCCAAGTCCCTCGATCCTGGATAACGCTCGCCAGGCCGTGATCGCCTCGCGGACCCTCGAATCAGGAGTAGACCCAACGCAGCGCCGTGATCAACGTCGCAATGCTGATGCGCGCATCGATGCAACAACTGCCTTCTGGTTGGCGACGGCCGGGGGTGGTATTGCGCTGGACTTGCCGGTCGGCGTGTTTCGCGAAGGCTTTCAATTTGACGCACTGCTGATCGACGCCCGGGCACCGGGCAGCAATCTGCATATCGACCATCATGATGCGTCGCAGGACATCCTGCAAAAAATCATCTACCACTGTGCCCGCATCAATATCAGCGAGGTGTGGGTTGCGAATCGGCGCGTTCACTCCCTCGGGACTTCGCACATCCTTCACTGACAGGCAAAGCTTTTCAAATACAAACCGGTACGGAGTAAGAGTCGCATGATCGAATTGCATACAGATGAGTGCCTGGCGAGATTGAGATCAACACGCTGGCTGATCGCCGCGGCCGGCGCGTTGTGCAGCCTCATTCTGTCGGAACAGGTAATGGCCGAGGCAGCGGAAGAAACCGAAATCGGATTGGCTGCCGTGGTCGTCACCGCTCAGCGCATCAAGGAGGACGTGCAGACCACGCCGATTGCCATATCGGTCTACAACGGAGATGTGTTGAAGACGGCCGGAATCACCAACCTGGCCGCTTTGAGCTCGATGGCACCGGATGTCAACTTCGCCACCACGGAAGGCCAGTCGATCATCACGATCCGCGGCATATCCAGCCGCGATACCACCGAAATTGGCGATCCCGCGGTGCCGGTCAACACCGACGGCTTCTACATGAACCGACCCTATGGGCTCAATGCCAACCTGTACGACATCGACCGTATCGAGGTTCTTCGCGGGCCGCAGGGCACGCTCAACGGACGCAACTCCGTTGGCGGCGCCATCAACATCATCACGGCCAAGCCGACCGATCAATTCGCGGCCTACACCAGTGTTCAGTATGGCAATTACAGCGACCTGGAACTTCAGGGCATGGTCAATGCGCCGCTGACCGACCAGGTCCAGATGCGAGCTGCATTTCTGTCCGCGTTCCACGACGGCTACCGCAACAACGCGCCGGAGTCCCGGGGTGACAGCCAGGACGACAAGTCGGCTCGGGTCGAGCTTGCCTTCGAGCCGATGACCAACCTGAAGGGTCTGTTCACCGCGCAGTACACGACCCAGGGCGGCTCGGGCGACGTCATGCAGTACATTCCATTCAACTACACCTCGACCGGGGCGCTCAATCACAATCTGCCCGCGGGTATCAACAGCAAGGCGTTTCCATTGGGAACAGAGCCGTTTCTACGCATGACGAGCGAGCAGTACCGGGTAAGTCTGATCTATGACCTTGATCAGGTCGAAGTGATGGCGTTGGGCGGCTACGATCACACGGCTTTTGCGCAAGGGGTTGATCAAACTCTCTACCCGGATGCCCCAACCGGTGTTTATCAATGGGCGCCCTCGCAGAGTCCGAGCACGGTCAATGCAGAGCTCCGGTTGAATTCCAGGGTGCCCGGCCCGCTTCAATGGCAGGTGGGCGGTTTCTACTTCAAGGAGACTTCCGACTTGTTGTCCGGTGACGTCTCGCAGGGTAAGAACGGCGGCCGCGACATGTTCTTCGGCTTCTCCTACTACACACCCATGAACTCCAAGGCCGGCTACGCCCAGGTCTCGTACCAGGTGACATCCCAGCTGAAGCTCACGGCCGGATTTCGTTACACGGCCGACTACAAGGCCTCGTCCGGCTTCTTTGGCGACATCTCCGGTGGTATTGACTATGGGGACCAAGCTGGTAGTGCATCGTTCTCGAAGTCGACCTATCACGCGGCAGCCGACTACGAGCTGAACTCGAGCAGCATGCTGTACGCCAAGTACGACACCGGTTATAAAGCGGGCGGCTTCAACTTCGGTGGCAGCGCCTACGCGCCGGAAACCGTGAAAGCGTATGAGGTCGGCTCCAAGAATCGGTTCCTGGACAACACGCTGCAGTTGAATGTTGCCGCCTTCTATAACGATTACCTGGACCAGCAGGTCACCACCTACGCCTTCCTCTCCACTGGTCAGCCCGTACAGTTGACTCAAAATGCCGGCGCCAGCCGCAATTACGGCGCCGAGGCTGAGCTTCTTTACAAGATCCCGGTGATCGGCACCCTGAACTTCACCGCCGACTATCTACATGCCCGCTACACTAGTTTCGAGTCGATCGCCGACCCCAGTGACCCCAAGGCGAGCGGCAACGTGCAGCTCGCCGGGAATCAGCCGCCGCAGGCGCCCGCCTGGAGCTTCGGCATGGGCCTCGAGCACACTTGGGATGTACCGAGCGGCTCCTTGACCGCTCGGATCCAGTCCAAGGCGCAGACGTCCTCGTATTTCTCGTTTTACAACTTTCCCGACACGCGTGAGAAGGGCTACACCATGTCTGATGCGTTCTTGACGTACCAGGCGGCAGGTGCCAGCCGCTGGAAAGTCACCGCTTTCGTTCGCAACCTCGAGAATTCGGTAGTATTCAAGGACGCGGAAGAAAGCCAGTACGCCGTCGCTTATGCCTACGAATTTTATCCGCCCCGAACGTACGGGGTCCGGCTCGAATATTCATGGTGACGAGGAGTTCGCTCAGCTCATGCTGCCCAACGACGTGCTCTCGATCCAACTCTGGTCCACTCGCGGTGCGACCTCGCTGGCCGAGCAGCTCGCTTTTCTCAGGCACTGCGGGTACGGCGATGTCCAGCCCTATCATGACCAGTGTGACGACCCCAAGGAGTTCCGCGCGCTCCTCGATGAGTTCGGGCTCACCGCACGCAGCGGTCACTTCACACTGGCCATGTTCGAGACGGCTTTGGACCACGTCGTGAGAACGGCGCACACGACCGGCATGCGTTTGGTCGTCGCGCCGTGGCTTGACCCCGATGAACGCCCGAAGGACGAGGACGGTTGGAAAGTGTTGGGGCGCAAGCTGTCCGGCCTGTCCCGGCAACTGGCTCAGGAGGGTCTGAGGTTCGCATGGCACAATCATGAATTCGAGTTCGAGGCACTGCCGGATGGCTCGTACGGCATAGAGCACGCGCTGGGCGAGAATGTACTGCTCGAATTGGATCTCGGCTGGCTGTTCAAGTGCGGTCAGGATCCGCTGCTATGGCTCAAGCGGTACGCGGGCCGCTTGCCGGCGGTGCATGTGAAGGATGTGGCGGCCCCGGGCGCGAACCCGGAAGAAATGAACTTCGCCGACGTGGGGGCCGGAGTGATGGACTTGCCACTCTACTGGCGCGCTGCGGTCGAGGCGGGCGCCGAGCTCATGGTAGCGGAGCATGATGCACCTTCGGATTGGCGGCGCTTCGCCAGAGCGAGCGCGATGGCGATGCGACGGTTGGCTGGTGTGGAGCGAACAGGGCTCCTCTTTCGAACCTTCAGTTGACGCTGCTCACCCGCGCCGCACTTCGGGCCTGTGATGCGGCCGATGGCCTCGCCGATGGCATCATCGCCAATCCTGCGGCCTGCCGCTTCGACCCGCACTCTCTCGTGTGTAAGTCCGGGCAAACAGACGAATGTCTGTCCAGCGCCCAGGCAGATGCGGTCGAGACCATTTACCACGGAGTGACAGACCCGACATCCGGCGCGCAGATCGTTCCTGGACGCTACGGAACAATGGGCACTGAGGCCGCCCCGGTGCAATGGCCGCTGTGGATCACCGGACCGACTCCATTGGGGCTGCCAATCGCGAGTTCGCATTTCAAGTACGTGGTCTATGCCAACCCGACCCTGGACATCATGCACCTCGATCCCGTTCGAGCACTGAACGACTCGAGGCTACGCGTGGACGCCGTGTTGAGTGCGCTCGACGCCAACCTAGACCAGCACGCGTGCAGCTCCAGAACAAGGACCCTCGGGGCTGGAGCGAGTTCGCGAACCAACTAGCCGATCACTCGACGCGAGGCTCAGCCTTGACCATGCGTGGAGTCCAGGAGCGGCGGCCTTCGCTGTGGAGCCTACGGGGCTCGATGCGAAATATGAGCGTCCCCACCCTCATCATGGCAGGCGATGAAGACGAACCCTGTCTCGAACCGGCATTGATGATGAAGCGGACCATTGTGACCGCGGGACTTGCCGTCATTCCCCGGTCCGGACACGCAATAAATCTGGAAGAGCCCGACGAGTTCAACCGCCTCGCATATGGCTTCATTACGGCGGCTGAGACAGGACGCTGGACTCCTCGGGATCCGCGCGCCGTATTTCCGCCGACACGTGAGTGATTGACGATGCGAGGTAGGAATCAGATATGCAGGCATCCAGCCGGGATGCAGCGATTCGGGCGCGACGTTACGATGCAAGAATGGTTCACTGCTCAGGCAACCGGCGGGCCTGGTGGGTGAGAAACAGGACGAGCAAGCCCAGCGCCGTGAAACCCGCTCCCGCCGTGAAGGTGGCGGCGGGGCCGATCACCTCCCAAAAGAAGCCGGCAATCAGGCTCGCCAGCAGCAGGGCGATGCCGCTGGCGAAGTTGAACACGCCGAAGGCCGTTGCGCGCAGGTTGGCAGGCGCGGCATCTGCCACGAGGGCCGAGAGCAGGCCCTGCGTCATGCCCATGTGCAATCCCCAGATCGCGATGCCGGTCATGACGATCCAGAGATTGGGCGCGAAGGCGAGGACGATGTCCGCGGCGATCAGCGTCGCGAACCCCAGACCCAGCATCATCTTGCGGTCGATGCGGTCGGAGAGCGCGCCCAGTGGATAGGCGGACACGGCATAGACTGCGTTCATTACCACCAGCACCAGCGGCGCCAGTGCCGGCGCCAGGCCGGCGCTCTGCGCGCGCAAGATCAGGAATGCTTCACTGAAGCGCGCCAGTGTCAGGACCGCGCCGACGGCGACAATGATCCAGAAGGCGCCGCCGATGGTCTTCAGATCCCTGAATTTCACCGGTGCTTGTGTTTTGTTGGCTTTGTGCGGCGGTTCGCGGACACCGATGATTAGCACGAGGACGGAGATCAGGCCGGGGATCAGCGCCAGCCAGAAGATCAGCCGGAAATTGTCATGCAGTGCGGCCATCAGCACGATGGCGGCCAGCGGGCCGGCGAATGCGCCCACCGTGTCGAGCGCCTGCCGCAGGCCGTAGGCAGCGCCTCGCTGCCCTTCCGGCACAATGTCGCTGATCAGCGCGTCGCGTGGAGATCCTCGAATGCCTTTTCCAATTCGGTCGGAGAAGCGCGCGGCAAGGACGAATGGAGGGGTCGGGGCGATGGCGAAGAGTGGTTTCGAGAGGGCGCTGAATCCATAGCCGATGACCGTGAGCGCCTTGCGCTTGCCGAGCCGGTCGCTGAGCCAGCCGGAGAAGAGTTTGGAGATGGACGCGGTCGCTTCGCCGACGCCTTCGATCAGTCCCACCATTTCAGTGCTGGCGCCGAGTACCGCGACGAGAAACACCGGCAGCAGGCCGTGGATCATCTCGGAGGAGATATCCATGAACATGCTGACGAAACCGAGCGCCCAGATGCCGCGCGGCATGCTGCGCAGTCCCGTTCGTGCCTGTTCTTTCACTTCCTCGTTCATGATTCTCCCAAGCCCAGCGTAACAAGGCGGTCGTGCGGCCGCACCAACAGTTCGACAAAGTTCTCATGACCAATGGTGCATCCGGCCCTGCCCGTTGGTCCCGGCCTGACCGCGATCCGAGCTTGCGCCCCGAGTCTGCGGCGGGTGCTCGACTCCCGGTCAACCGTTGCTGGATTCCCGATTGGAGCCGCGGGCTGTCGCGAACAGATAACCGGAAAGTTCGGCTGTATGCCAAGATCAGTTTGCGGAGAGCCGGCAGGGTTGCCGGACGACCCGTTTCAAAAGGAGACAAAGGCGTGATCAAGAACGAGGCTGCCGGACGGACCGACAGCGGCATGGAGCACTTCGGCTACAAAGAATCGCTTGATCGCAGCATTGGGGCGTTCGGGAGTTTCGCCGCCGGCGTCAGCTACATCTCGATACTCACCGGTACCTTCCAGCTGTTCTATTTCGGCTTCGCCACCGCCGGACCGGCTTATCTCTGGTCCTGGCCGTTGGTGCTCATCGGTCAGTTGGCGGTCGCGCTATGCTTCATGGAGCTGGCAGCGAAATACCCCATCGCCGGATCGGTCTATAACTGGTCCAAGCAATTGGGCAGCCGGATCGTCGGCTGGTCCTCGGGCTGGCTGATGCTCACCGCGTCGATCGTCACCCTATCTGCCGTGGTGCTGGCGCTGCAACTCAACCTGCCGCTGCTGTGGAGCGGCTTCCAGCTCGTCGGCGACGGCAGCGGCGCCTATGATTTCGCAACGAACGCGGTAATCCTCGGCACCGTCTTGATCGTGTTCACCACGGTTGTCAACGCGCTCGGAGTGCGGTTGATGGCGACGATCAACAGCGCCGGCGTCTTTATCGAGCTGATTGCCGCCTGTCTCATCGCGATCATCCTGGCGCTCAACATCAAGCGAGGTCCGGAAGTATTTTTCTCCGCCAACGGGTACGGCGCGGACAAGAGCGGGGGGTTTCTGGGCGCCTTCCTGGTGGCATCGCTGGCCTCCGGATACGTGATGTACGGCTTCGATACCGCGAGTTCATTGGGCGAGGAAACGCTGGAACCGCGGCGCACCGCTCCCCGGGCCATTCTGCGGGCCATCCTGGCGTCGTTTGTCATTGGTGGTGCCATCCTGGTATTCGCCGTCATGTCAGCACCCAATCTGGCCGATCCGAGGATCGCCAGCAGCAGCGGCGGTTTGCAATACATCGTCGAGCAGGTGATGTGGGGTCCGCTGGGCAAGGTCTTCCTGACCTGCATCGTGGTCGCGGTGACGGTGTGTTCGCTGGCCGTGCATACCGCGGCGATCCGATTGACCTTCGCAATGGCGCGCGACAACGCGCTTCCATTCGGGGAAAAGCTTGCGCGCGTGAACCCCAAGACGCAGACCCCGATCGTTCCCGCCATCGTGATCGGCGTCATTGCCGAATTGATCCTGGTCGTCAACATCGGGCAGCCGAAGATCTTCACGGTCCTGACCTCGATTGCGATCATCATGATCTACATGGCGTACTTGATGGTCACGGGCCCGCTGCTGCTGAAGCGCCTGCAAGGACAATGGCCCCCGGCAGATCTCATGGCAGGCGGCTACTTCACGATGGGAAAATGGGGGATGTTCGTCAACATCCTCGCCGTGCTGTGGGGCGTCGGGATGGCGCTCAACCTGGCCTGGCCGCGCGAAGCGGTCTACGGCGCACCCTGGTACAACACCTGGGGTGCGTTCGTCTATATCGCCGTGATTCTCGGAGCGGGTCTTTGGTGGTACGCCGCCAAGGGCCGCCACCACATCGGCACGCTGACGTCGCACGCGGCGGCCACCACCAAGGCTGAAGCCAATGCGGGCCTCCGTCCATGAACTGACCGTTCATGAATAATGCGAGTTAGCTCGCAGCGACTTCCACGCGGCAATCGTTGTAGCAGGCGCCCTCGGCAAGATCGGCTTTGTGCGCGGGGGCGAGGGCTGACACCGTCTGTCCATTCGGGCTGGTCCGAAGCCACGCACCCTTGTCCGAACTGATCACTCCCGGTCGGACGGCGTCCGTGACCCGCAGCCGCAAATACACTTCACCCAAGTCATTGAACACTTTGACCAAAATGCCGTCGATCAAACCGCGAGCGTCCGCGTCCGCTGGGTTCATCTCGAGGATGGGGGTTCCCTCGCTCGCGGCAAGGCCCCCGAAGGTGGAGGTGATCCGCTGATCGGAGGCGGGTGTGATCAACGCAAGCGGATAAGTCGAAACCAACGCTTTGTAACGCGGAAGGGGCGCGCCGAAGCGGGCGCCGAGATCCGACGATTGCAGTTCCACCTTGCCGCTCGGGGTGCGCGGCGATACGTTGTGAAACAGCACCGGCTCCTCCCCGTCGAACTCCATCCTGATCGCCCGATCGGTGGGAATTTGGCTGGCCTGAAAGCCCTGCATGCGCGGGTCGCCGGAATTCAAGGCGGCGTCCATGAGCGCGGCGTCATCCTGCGTGAATGCTGGATCGGTAAAACCGAACCGGGCGGCGAGACGGCGAAAGATCTCCGTATTCGGCAAACTTTCGCCCACGGGCGCGATGACCGGCTCGGCACGTTGTAAATATTGCTGACCGTAAGCCGCATAGACGTCCGCGTGCTCGAAGTGTGTGCAGGCCGGCAACACCACGTCCGCATACGACATGGTGTCCGTCATGGCGACCTCGATGCCGACGATGAACAAATCCTCGCGCTCGAGGGCCCGCTTCATGCGATTCTGGTCCGGATGCACGACCAGCGGATTATGGTTGTAAACGAACAGAGCCTGCAGCGGCGGATCCAAGGTCGCATCGAGCAGCAACTTGCCGACGTCGATGATGTTGAACGTTCGCGTTTGCGGAGGGACGAAGTCGGGTCGGGTCAGATTGTCGCCGGTCTTCGGAAAGGAATGGCCGGCGCCGCCCACGAGGCCGCCACCCGCCACCCCGAACTTGCCGGCCAGCGCCGGCAGAGCCGCGATGGCACGAAGTCCCGAGCCGCCATTTTGGTTGCGCTCCAAGCCGTTGCCCCAGGCGATGACTGCAGGCGAAGCGTGGTGATACCAGGATGCCAAGGTTCGGATATCGTCCGCGGAGACACCGCAAATTTCCGCCGCACGCTCTGGTGGGTAGGCGCGCGCTTCCTGCATGAAGGCCTCGAAGCCCAGAACGTGCTCTTCGATAAAGCGCCGGTCGAGACCGTCACGCCGTTCCAATTCGACCGCCAGTGCCCATGCCAGCACCACGTCCGTCCCGGGCCGCACCGGCAAATGCAAATGCGACTGTTCGGCAACCTTGACGCGCCGCGGATCGATGACGACGAGCTTTGCGCCGTTGCGCTTGGCGGCGTTGATTTGCCGCATGAGGTGCAGATTGCAGCTCGTGGCGTTATTGCCCCAAACGATGATGAGCTTGGCCTGGCTCACCTGCTGCAGCGGCGTGCCGGGAGTTGCGCCAAAGGTGCCGGCGTAAGCCGCGCTGCGGATGCCGCCGCAAAGCGGGCTGCGGCTCAACAGCGAGGCTCCGAGCTTGTGAAAAAAGCGCAGCGACATGGAGTCACACGCCAACATCCCATGAGGGCCGGCATAGTTGAGCGGTAGAACCGCCTGCGGGCCATGCTGCGCGATGACGCTGGAAACCCTGGAATGAACGGTGTCCAGAGCTTCTTCCCAGGAGATTCTGACGAAGCGTCCCTCGCCCTTGGCGCCGATGCGCTTTAGGGGATGGCGCAATCGATTGGGACCGTGGACGAATTCAGGATATAGATTCGCGACCTTTGCGCAAACGGCGCCGTGGGTGATCGGATTGACCTTCGAACCTCTGACCGAGATCACCTCTTCTCCGGCAACCGTCACACTCAGGCTGCATGTGTCGGGGCAATCGAGTGGGCAAACACTGGCACGTTCCACGCTCACGATGGCTCAACTCCGGGTATTCGACCAAGTCAGGTTAACCCAAGCCGGGAACGGCTCATAGAGGCGCGTAGAGGCGCGGCCGCCGCCGGAGGAGCGACGAGCGCCCATCGTCTTCGTATTCAGTGAGGCACTCGCACTACCACCGTGCCCGCGATCTTGTCGTGCCATGCCTGATGGCCGTCGTCGAAAGCAATCCAGATGAATCCGAGCCCGGCGACAGCCAACGATAGAAAACATCCGAGTGCTCGGACGATGGCCGTTTCCCAATCGACGGCCCTGCCATCCAACCGCAACACCTTGAGATCGAAGATGATGCCGCCGACGGTGGACCCGCGCATTTTCCACATCACCGCGCCATAGGCAGCCAGCACCAACAGGTGCAAGTGCATCACGTGATGCAGCACGCTCATCGCGAAGCCGACCAATAGGACGTCGATGAACAGGGCAGCCATGCGTATCCAAAAGCCGGCGCGCGGCATGGACGCCGCAGCCAGCGGGGAAGCCGGAGCGGCAGCGGCGTCCCGGGCAGCACCCGGGGCCGGCGCGGCAGCGGCGCCCATGTGCGGTTGCTCGGGGGCCAGAGCCGGCGCGGATTCGGCCGGGTGCGGCGCCGATACGGATGCGGCGCTGTCGGAGGACATCGGCGAAACGCCGGCCGGCGCGGGTTCGGCTTTCGAGACCCCTCGTGCCCTTCCCGCCAAAATGAGCGTGTAGACGACGGTACCGAAACCGAGAATTCCCAGCAGGTTGTAGACCAGGAAACCCAGTACCGGCACGAGGTAGAGTGCGAGCACGACCACGCCGCCCACCAGGACGGCGAACGCCGGGTGGCCGAAATGGGGTGCGGCCGGGCCGGTGACCCGACCGCCGATCCACGCCAGCATCACGGCCTTGCCGAAAAGCGCGGCACACACGATGGCAGCCATCACGAACGGCACCGCCGCGATTCCGATCACGGTGACACACAGTAAGACCAGCAATACGGGCCACAGCAGCACGGCGACGATTGCGGCCAGCAGGGATTGTCCCGGCTGTCTCTCGAAGGTCTGCACGCAGCGCTCGACTGCAGTGCGGCACAGGAGGGCAAGACATGCGTAAAACACCAAAAAACCCAGTGCCAGGCCCCACGCCCAACCGAGTCCCGGCGCCAATCCCAACGGCCGGCCGTACAGCAGACAATGGGTGATCCAAGTACGCAGCCCCGTCAAGCCGCCGAAATCGCCTGCGAAGATGCTTTGCACACCCCCGTGTACGATCGCCGCCGGGTCCCGGCGCACGACACCGAGTACGGACACCGCATTGCCGCCGATCTCCGCGTGCGGTCCGAGTTCGACGTTACCAAAGACGGCCACCGCGTCGCCGTCGACCTTGCCGTCGATGATGGCATTGCCGAAGACGGCGACGGCACCGTCTGCGACGGTGCCGGATGTCTTGGTGTCGCCAAAAATGGATACCACCGTCACGGCATCGCCGTCGCTGGTGGAGGATCCGAAGATCGACACCACGGATTCGGCGCGTTCCCCGGCGGGCAACGTCGAATCATGTCCGATGCTCACCAAGTTGCTGCCTTGCCGGTCACCCCAATCCGGATGACTTTCCCGGGCGCCCTCGGCACGGCCGGCGCCGGCCGCGCACACCAGCAAAAATACAACCGTCAGCCGCTGCAGCGATGAGGTAGTCATAGGGGGTCACCTGCCGGCGAAGGCCGAAGATACAGCGCGCGATACGCAGCGGCGCTGAGTCCGAACAAGGCCGCGTACAGCGCAACTCCCGCCGTCAGTGCGCCGTAAATCCAGGTCGCCGGAACGACGCGTAGCAGCAGCGCAGCCACTTCGCATGCCGACCCGATGAGCGCGGCCGTGGCGTGCGTCCACGACACGGGGGCGGCGGCCGCGTGACTCAGAGTCTCTGCGACCATCGTCCATGCGCCATCGCCGACCGTGAGACGGATGATGGCGCTGCAGATCACGACGAAAGAGATCCGCGCGGCCGCGGGCCATTGCGTAAACCCCCGAAACCACCACGGCCGTGCAGCACGCCGCGCCAATTCCCGGCAAACCCGAAATTCGAGCGTCGCCGGCGCGCGGCGCAACGGGAGCTCGCGCACCAACGCGTTCAACATCCGGTCGGCCTTCACTTCCGTTCCAAACCGCCGGCGGCGAGCAGCGGCAGCAAGGCAGCGCGCGCGCGGCGAATGTCGGTTTTGACTTTGGCGAGCGAAACATGAAGCTTCTCCGCGATGTCCTGATAGGGAAGTTCCTCGAAGTGATAGAGAACCAATGCCACACGTTGGTGTTGCGGCAATTGACGCAATGCGTCATCAATGACTCGGCGGCGCTGTTCGGCGTCAAATTCGGCGAGCAGCGTGTCCGGCACCTCGCACTCGATCTCCCCCGTGAAATCCTCGGTGGCGCCATCCTGGAGTTCGGAGAACAATCGCCACCGCTTGCGGTAGCGCGTCAAGTAATTGAGAGCGAGGTTGGTGGTAACCGTCTTCAGCCACCCTCCCGCCGCCGTGCTGTCGCGCAGTTGCGAGAAGTGCTCGTAGGCGCGCAGAAACACGTCCTGCGCAATATCCTCGGCCTGAGAGTCGTTTCCCGTCAGCCGGGCCGCCGTCGAGAAAACCATGTCCTGATATGCGCGCATGAACGTGATGAATTCCGCCGAAATGGGTCCCGTGAGTTGCGTTTGCACTGGATCTGAGTTCGTTTAGTTCCAAAACACGGCCGGTCGTAAAAAGTTGCAAAATGGACGGTGCGGAGCCTTCGCCCGCACCTTGGCGCCCCCGCCAGGTTCCCGACTACGGCCCGCCCGCGCCTCGACCTCACCTTCGCGCTCCCGCCAAGTCCCGAGGACACGGTCGCCCCGCCCGACTCTCGCCTTCGCCCCCGCCAGGTTCCCGGCCGCGGACGCCCGCGCTTCGACGCGCCCGCGACGTCCCGAGACTTTACCGTCCACCCCGCCGGGGAAACCTCAAGTTTCGGGCCGGTCTGTCGCTACCCCATGCAGAGGCACGTACGCTTCTTGCGCAATCTTAGAGAACTCGTCCATGACCGTTGCTAGAAAGCTTGCAGTTCTTCCCGTCGTCGCGCTGGTCGGCATCCTCCTGATATCCGTCGTGCTGATGCGTGACATCCGGTCTGTGTACCGCGCCGCCAGCTATGGGAACGATATTGCCGTGCCCAATCTGCTCACCTTGGAGCAGATGGACTCTAATTTCGTCGGAGTCCGCTTGAACGTCTGGCAACACGTCGCGACCCCGGATGCCGCCGGCATGGCGACGGCCGAAAAGCAGATGGCAGGGCGGCATCAAAAGGTGGACGATGCCATCAAGCGCTACGCTTCGCTGGTCTCGGACGCCAAAGACAAGGAAATGTTCGAGGCGGACCGCGCCGCCATCGCCGACTACGACATCTTCAAGGACAAGGTCATTGCGCTCTCGTTGGCCGGCCGCAAGACCGAAGCCCTCGCCGCGCTCATGGCGGCCAAAGCGCAATTGGGGAAGGGAGCCGAAGCGCTGAACCTTCACCTTCAGCACAACGCCGACTTGGCGAGGGCAGCGAGCGAATCCGCGGCGCAGATCCAATTTTCGGCGATCCGGATGGGAGTTCTCCTGACCTTGGCGACTCTGGGGCTCGTGGGCGCGTTGGGGCTGGTGATATTCCGGCAGCTTACGGGACAGCTCGGCGGCGAGCCGGCCGACGTCGCGGAGGTCGCGAACAAAGTGGCAAAAGGCGACTTTTCGAGCCGCATCGATCTGCGCCCCGGCGATACCACCAGCCTCTTCGCCACCGTAGCCCGAATGCAGCAGGATCTGAAGGCAAGGCTCGAGGCGGACCGTGCCCGGGCGGAGGCCGACCTTAAGAAGACTCAAGCGGAGCAAGCCGCGAGTGTCGAGAATGCCCGGATTCGAACCGCACTGGATCGTATCTCGGCCGGGGTGACCCTGGTCGACATGGGCGGCAAGATCGTCTATGTGAATGACTGTGCGGCGGGTATTTTCCGGGCGTATGCCGGCGACATACGCCGGAAGATCCCTCAGTTCGACGCGAGCCACGTGATCGGGTTGGATTTCGGTGCTTTCGATGAGGCCTCCCTGCACGACTCCAGCCGGTCCTCCGAAATGACCGGCGGCCGGACGCGAGAACTCAAGATGGGCGGAGCGACGCTGCGCATCATCTCCACTCCGGTGGTCGACGCGGACGGCAAGCCCGTCGGAACGGTGGTGCAATGGATCGACCGCACGCAGGAAATCGCGGCCGAGCAAGAACTGGCGATGATCGTCGCCAATGCCATCGACGGCGACCTGACGACGCGCATCGTCGAAGAAGGAAAACAGGGTTTTTTCAAGGTACTCGCCGGAGGAATGAACAATCTCATCGTCAGCGTGGCCGGTGTGATTCGGGCGATGTCGAATGCGGCCGCCGAAGTGCGCACGGGCGCCGACGAGATCTCGCGCGGCAACCTGGATTTGAGCCAGCGCACCGAGCAGCAAGCCTCCAGTCTGGAGGAGACCGCCGCCTCCATGGAGCAGATGACCTCGATGGTCAAGAGCAATGCGGACAACGCGGCGCAGGCGAATCAGCTAGCCGCGGCCGCGCGCGAGCAGGCGGAACGCGGCGGAAAGGTCGTGAGTGCGGCGGTCGCCGCCATGCAAGAAATCAATGTGGCCAGCAAGAAGATCGCCGACATCATCGGCGTCATCGACGACATCGCCTTTCAGACCAATCTGTTGGCGTTGAATGCTGCGGTGGAAGCGGCGCGTGCGGGAGAGCAGGGCCGCGGTTTCGCAGTGGTCGCGTCGGAAGTGCGCAATCTTGCATCGCGCAGCGCCGATGCCGCCAAAGAGATCAAGGTGCTCATTCAGGATTCGGTGGCCAAGGTCTCCGACGGCGCGCGGCTGGTCGACGATTCCGGAAAGGCATTGGGGGAGATCGTCATGGGCGTCAAGAAAGTCACGGACGTGATGGCCGAGATCGCCGCCTCGAGCATGGAGCAGGCGTCCGGGATCCAGCAGGTCAATAACGCGGTTACCTCGATGGATACCGTGACGCAGCAGAACGCGGCACTGGTGGAAGAGGCCTCGGCGGCGGCCCACGCATTGACGGAACAAGCCGCGAATTTGACGGAGCTGATTGCACGATACCGGCTGGACAAAGGCGCCGCTGCCGCGCCGAAGGTACCGGCGCCGAAACTGCCGGCGCCGAAACTGCCGGCGTCGAAGTTGCCGGCGACAGATGTGTCGCCGCCGAGGCGGTCCGCGTATAAGCCCGCCGCGGGTTCGACCGCCGCCGCGCCAGCTGTCGAACGCCGCGCAGCGAATCGGCCCTTCACCGGCAAGAAGGAATCGACGCCTCGAGCGAAGCAGCCCGCGGAGCGCAAGGCCGCATCGAGCGACGACGAAGTGTGGCAGGAGTTCTGACAGGCGGAGCGGCGGATGCGTGTACTGTCGGTGATCGGGTTCTGTCTGGCGCTTGGTCTTGCGGAACCTGCCCCGGCAAGCGAATTCACGTTCGACTCATTGAGCCGGGTCATCGACGCGCAGCACGTGGGCAGCGTCGAGGAACTGCTGACTGCATTGCCGGCGGACCTGCGGACCCACTACTCCTTGGTCTTCTCGAGCCGCAGTCTGCAGGATGCCAGTTTCGAACATCCACGCGCGGTGCTGTTCGGCAGCGACGCGCAGCTCATTCTCACATTCAACGGCGATGCGTCCCAGCACGGCTTCGAGGCGGTGGAGACCATGGAGTTCGACGCGCGCGCAAATCGCTTCATGTTCCGCGAGATCACTTTCTCGCGCGATGGGACCCCGCCGGCTGCGAAAATTTCCGATCCCAATCCGGCCCGCTGCGCCGCCTGCCATGACAATCCTGCCCGACCGATATGGGACGTTCCGCCCACGTGGCCGGGCGTCTATGGCGAACGCTATGGGGCGGGCCTATCGGCCACGGAGCTTCGGGGGCTTCGGCAATTCCTCGCGATGCAGGCGACCCACCCGCGCTACCGCCACCTCATTGGCGCCGCGGCGCTCGCCGATCGCGATACCTATGTGTCGAGTTCGCGGGCAGCCTATAACGGATCATCGGTTGAGCCCCCGAATGCGCAGCTATCCAGACACCTGGCAACTTTCAACGTGCGATCCATTCTGTCGGAGCTCGCGGCGCAGCCCGGGTTTACCGCGCACTTGAACATCTTGCTTGCGGCCGCGGGATCGACCTGCGGTGGCGTCCCCGACTTCTACCCGCCCTCCGTGCAACCCGCGATCGCTGCCGACTACAAGGATTATGCCAAAGCCAGTGCCGCGGCCGACCGCAGCCAATCCTCGGCGAAAACGCTGCGGCTCGGCGGCCGCCGGAATTCGTACTCCGGAATGGCGTCGCCGGCCGATTTCACCGAACTCCGGTATGTCGCCGAGCGCGCCCTCGATGTGCCGACCCGGCACTGGACATTGGCATTCGAGCGCGGTTCCTACGACATGACCGCGCCCGCAGGCAGCCTGACCCTCGAACAGGCGCTCTTCTCGTGGCTGTCGCGAACCGACCCGGAACTGCCGACCGTCGCGGCTTATCGAACGTTCAACCCGGACGATGCGTACTGTCAACATCTCAAGCGGGCGAGCCGGCTTTCGATCGCCGCCTGGCTCGAGACGCACGCTCCGTTCGCCGCCGCGCCGGGCCCGCCCCGCGACACCGCGCCGGGTATCCACGAAACTGGATCGATGCCGGCGCTGGTACAGCAGTGTGCTGCGTGCCACGGCGGCGATATCGCGCCGGCCCTGCCGTTCGAGAACCCCGCCGTGCTCGCGACGCGTCTTCTGGATGGAAACTATCCTCACGGCCGGCTGCTCGACGAGATTCTATTCCGGCTCACCCCGGAAGCCGGGGCAGGGCGCATGCCGCGAGGCGTCGCCGTCGGCGCCGGCGAACAACGAGAACTCGAACAATATTTCATGAATCTCGCGCAAGCGCGCTGATGCAGCAGGCGCGCGCCCTTGACCTCAGGGTCCGCGAGACAGCAGGAGCGCAGGAGAGCAGGAGAGCAGCGTAGCGCAATGCCCGAAAGGCGAGGCGCTGCGAGCGCTGGAGCGCCGAGTACCTTGATCGCCGTCTCCTTTTCGAACGCCGGGCTTAAGTAAAGCGGGCACGGGTCGATACCGTTGGAACGTGGGTGTCCAAGGGTCGGCGTACATTGCAGAACCATACCGCAAAGCGAATCTCGATGTGGCGGGGCACAGTCATGTGCTGCGCAGCGGTGCTGACCCTTCTCGCCGCGCGTTGTCCCGCCGAGATGATGCGCGGCGGCGTGGGCCTCGAAGACCTGCCGCAGGGCTGGCACGATGACCGGGCGCGCGAACTGGCCTTAGCCGGGCTTCGCGGCCATCGCGTCGTTCTGACGATGGCATATGCCTCCTGCCATCGTCTCTGCCCGGCGACCATGGATGAGTTCAAGCGCATGCAGCGCGTCGCCGACGCGCGCGGCGAAGTCGTCGACTTCGTCATCATTGGCTACGATCCGAAAAACGACAGCCCCGCGGTTTGGCATCAATACCGGTTGAGCCGCGGACTGGACCGCGACAATTGGCACTTTCTGAGCGGTTCCCAAGCCGCCACCGAGCAATTGGCACGCCAGCTCGGATTCCCATTCTGGACATACGACGAACACGTCATGCACGAATCGCGTGCGGTGATATTCGACGCCGGCGGCGCTCAGCGGACCGTGCTCGGCTCACGGATCTCCCGCTGGTCCGACGCTCTTTAATCTCATCCATCGAGACATCATGTTAAACAAGCTTTTGATTCCCGCGCGAGCCATCGCGCTCGGCGTGGTTCTCTGCACCGCCAGCCTGCCGGCGGCCGCGGACTCCGCCAGCGATGCGAAGCTCGAAGAGCTGCAGAAGAAACTCGATCAAAGCTTGCAGATGATCGAAGCCCTCGGAGCTCGCGTAAAAGAACTGGAAGGGCGTGCGTCGAGCGTGGCCGCCGCCACGCCCGCCACCGCGCCCGCCACCGCGCCCGCCGCCCAGCCTGCCGCCACCCCTGGACCCAACTCACAGCGTCTCGAGGCGGTCGAGCAAAAGGTCGCTCAAATCGAGACGGCCAACGCCACCCGCCAATCAGATGACTCCGGGCTGCCCATTCATGGCTTCGCGGACGTGAACGTCGGCAACTACAACTTGTATTTTCCCTACTACAAGGGCACCAACGTCGGCAGCCTCGACCTGTATCTGACGCCGAAGATCGGCAACAGCGTGATCACGCTCGCGGAGCTCATCTTCGAAACCGGCCCCGATGGCCACGTGGGCACCGACCTCGAGCGCTTTCAGATCGGCTACCAGTTCAACGACGAGGCGACCGTGTGGGTCGGACGGTTTCACACACCGTACGGCTACGTCAACACCGCCTTGCATCACGGTGTCTGGCTTGCCGATGCGCTACGGCGTCCCAAATTCGTGAATTTCGAGGACAAAGGTGGCGTGATGCCGGCTCACACGACGGGCGTGTGGGTAACCGGAGCGGAGCGCGAAGGCAACGGCAAGTTCTTGTACGACTTTTACACCGGCAATGGCCAACAGATTCAGGGTGGAACAGTCGATATGCAAAACGGCGGGAACGCCCATGGCGCCGCCATGTTCGGCACCCGGCTTTCGTATCAGTTCATCGGCGGCGCCGCCGACGGCCTGCTGGTGGGCGTCAACGGCTTCACCGACAAGGTCAACGACGACAGCAGTATCGATCCCGCTCTGGTCCGCCTCAATATGGCGGGCGCCTATGCGGTGTACGACACCGATACGTGGGAGCACATCATCGAGGCATACGCCTTTCGCGACAAAAACCTGAACGGCGCGCCGGGCACGCACCGTAGCGAGGCCTGGTTTGCGCAGTTCGCATACAGGGCGCCCTGGGGAGTGCCGTACATCCGCTACGAGCGCGCCATGCTGGATCAGACGGACCCCTATTTCAACGAGCAGACGTTCGGCGCGTCCTACTACCGCAGCGCTCTCGGGGTGCGCTTCGACATCAACTCCAAGTCGTCCATCAAGGTCGAAGTCGCCCACACCCGCAACACGGATGAACGCCCGGCGACGGACTACCGGCCATCGGATGCGGAAATTGGTTTGCCGCAGCAATTCAACGAAATTCTCGCGCAATACGCGGTTCGCTTCTAACGGATTCATGGAGCTACAGCATGCGCATTCAAATTCTTGCCTTGCTTCTCGGCACGTTGCTTGTCACCTGGGGGTCGGCGGCAGGGGCCGGCGATCTCGTGGTCATTTGCAATCCCTCGGTCCATCTGAAGGCCGACGAGGTACGCGACGTCTACTTCGGCGACAAGGGCTTCGCCGGTACGGTCAAGCTGCTCCCGGCGGACAACAGCGCGGCGCAGGACGCCTTTCTCGAGAAGGTGATGAAGCTCGACGCCAAGAAGTACGCGGGCGTCTGGATCAAAAAGGCGTTCCGCGACGGCAGCGCTCCGCCTCCGCTGAAGGCCAGCGACGCGGAGGCCATCGCCTACGTCAAACAGACGCCCGGCGCTTGCAGCTACGTCACGTCCGCCCCCGGCGACGGGGTGGTCGTGGTCGCGAAGTTCTGAGCCGGCGGCTCGCGCACTCCCGCATCCGGCCCCACAACAGCTGTCACACTTTTGGATCCCCGAGCCGCTAAACCTTGGACTGTGGGCGCCGATACGCTTGTTACGGCAATTACGGGCTGCCAACAGCTTCAGCGTTCACGCGTCGGCCGCGGCGCTGATACCCGGGTCGGAATCGCCGAACGTTTGAAAGTATCGAAGCATGAAAATTACTGGATATAGGTAAATTTATGGCAGCGACCATCCTGGCAGTCGACGATTCTGCATCCATGCGGCAAATGGTAAGTTTCACCCTGAAACATGCCGGCTACGAGGTGATCCAGGCTGCCGACGGTGTCGAAGCCCTCGAGTACGCGCGGAACAATTCGGTCAGCCTGGTGCTGACGGACGTCAACATGCCCCGCATGGACGGCATCACCCTGGTGCGAGAGTTGCGGTTGCTGGCCGGCTACAAGTTCACGCCGATGCTCGTCCTCACGACCGAGGCGGCCCCCGAAAAGAAAATGCAAGGCAAGCAGGCCGGCGCCACCGGCTGGCTGGTGAAGCCGTTCAATCCCGAGAAGCTGCTCGCGACGATCGCCAAGGTACTGTAAGGCCATGTCGATCGACCAGGAAATGGAAGAGATCCTGCAGCTCTTCTTCGAGGAGAGCTTCGAGGGCCTGGATACCATGGAATCCGGTCTGCTGACGCTCGACGGCGGTGCGAATCGCGAAACCATCAACACCATTTTTCGCGCCGCACATTCGATCAAGGGAGGAGCCGGAACATTCGGGTTCATGGAAATATCGGGCTTCACGCATTCCGTGGAGACGCTGCTCGATGAAATGCGCAACGGCTCGCGCGGCGTCACTCCCGACGCATTGCAGGTGCTGCTGCAGGCCGTGGACGTGATCCGCGAAATGGTGCAGTCGGCGCAGGCAAAGCGCCCGATCGTCATGGTGGGCGCCGCAGCGCTCAGCAGCGAACTGCTCAGAATTCTCGCTCAGAAGGGCGCCCCGGCGAATTCCGCCCCGGCCGGTGCCGTACCGAACGCCGAGGCTGCAGCCGGTGCGCCGGCCGCGCTGGGGGACCCGCCGGCCTCGGGGCTGCCGAAGTCCGACAAACCCGACGGCGCCGTCGGGACGGCGGTCGACGGCACCCCGCCGGTCGGCACCCTCGAAGGATGGCGCATCGTCTTCGAGCCGGACTCGAGCCTGTTCAAAACTTGCAATGATCCGATGCGGATTTTCGACGAACTCGCGAACCTCGGCCCTCTCGAGGTCGAGGTGAACACGGCCAAGCTTCCGCACTTCGGGGAACTCGATCCAACCCAATGCTTCCTGAGCTGGACTCTGCTGCTGCGCTGCGCCGCGGAGCATGCCCGGGTCGCCGAAGTGTTCGACTGGGTGGACGCGAATTCCAAGATCGTTTATGAGCCGATCTATGGCGCCGCCGTTCCCGCCGGGGTTCCGAGCCGGCCGATCGCGGAACTGGCGCCGGCCGGGGGGCCACGCCCCATGACTGCCGCCGAGGTGCCGGCTGCCCAAGCCAGCGCTCCCAAGTCGGGCGGCGAATCCGGTTCATTGCGCGTGGCCACGGAGAAGGTCGACGCGCTCATCAACCTCGTCGGCGAGTTGGTCATCACGCAGTCGATGCTGGGCCGATTTGCGGAAAAATACGAGCCGCAGGACATCGAATCACTGCGCCGAAGCCTGGCGCAGCTCACCCGCAATACTCGCGAACTGCAGGAGAGCGTACTGCAGATCCGCATGCTGCCCATCGGCTTTTCGTTCAATCGCTTTCCGCGCCTGGTGCACGACCTGTCGCGCAAGCTCGGCAAGAAGGTGGACCTCAAGCTCAGCGGCGAGAACACGGAACTGGACAAAACCGTCCTGGAGAAGATCAGCGATCCCCTCGTACACCTCGTGCGCAATGCGCTCGACCACGGGCTGGAATCGCCGGAGGCACGGCTGGCCGCGGGCAAGAGCGACACCGGCACCCTGGAACTCAATGCGTTTCACGAGGGCGGCAGCATAGTCATCGAAGTCAAGGACGACGGCGCCGGCCTCAACAAGGAGCGCATTTTGGCCAAGGCACGCGAACGCGGACTGGTGGATGCCGACGCCCAGCTGTCGGACGACAATATCTACAATTTGATCTTCGTGGCAGGCTTCTCGACCGCGGATACCATCAGCGACGTATCGGGCAGAGGAGTGGGAATGGACGTCGTGAGGCGCAACATCAACGACCTGGGCGGCCACGTGCAGATATTGAGCGCGCCTGGCCGCGGCAGCACCATTCGTATCAGGCTGCCCTTGACCCTTGCGATCCTCGAGGGCCAGATGCTCCGGGTCGGGAAGGAAATATACGTCGCTTCCCTGGTATCCATCATCGAGACCGTGCAATCGAAGCGCGAGGATCTCAGCTGCGTCGCGGGACGCACGGAGCTCTTCAAGCATCGTTCCGACTTCCTCCCGATCATCAGACTGTACGACCTTTTCGGCATCGAGCCCGACAGCCGCGATATCACCGATGGATTGCTCGTCGTTCTGGAGGCCGAGGGACGCCGGGTGGCGATGCTGGTCGATGAGCTGCTCGCACAACAACAAGTGGTGATCAAGAGCCTGGAGACGAACTTCAAGCAGGTTCCCGGCCTTGCGGGCGCGACCATCCATGGCGACGGCACCGTCGCGCTGATTCTCGATGTGCCCGGACTGGTCAGAACCTTCCTCGAGCGCCAATCGATGCAAGTTGGACGGGCAGCATGACGGACCATGAGCTGACGGTAAACGGGCCGACGGCGCAAAAATCCGCCGACGAAGGCGGCAGTCGACAGTATTTGAGCTTCTTCCTTGGCGGGCAGGAGTATGCGACCGACATACTGCGCGTCCAGGAAATCAAAGGGTGGGACACCGTCACTCGCGTGCCCTACTCGCCCAACTACATTCTCGGCGTCATCAATCTCCGCGGAGCGATCGTTCCGGTGGTCGATCCGCGAGTGCGGTTCGCCCTCGAGAAGGCTCCCTTCGACTCCGCAACCGTCGTCATCGTGGTGCGCGTGGCGGGGGCTCGCGGCGAACGAATCGTCGGACTCGTGGTCGATGCCGTTTCCGACGTGTACAGTTTCTCCGACGAAGACATACGGCCGCCCCCGGATGCGGTGGGTTCAGTCGACCAAATGTTCGTTCTGGGGCTCGCGAAACTCGAGGACAAGCTGCTGATCGTCCTGGATATCGAGCGGCTCATCATCTCCAGCGTATTGGGCGACTCGAAGGCGGCTTGATCGTGACCACTCCCAAATCCCCGAAAAAGCGTAAATCCTCGGTCCGCGCGCGGCCCAAGCGGGTTGTCGTTTCCGCCGCGAAGGCGGGGCCGGCCGCCGTTCAGAGCGTGCACGACCCCGCCGTCGTTCCGCCCGTGAGTGCTGCCGTAGTCTCCTCCATGGACGCTGACGCGGTTCCCGCCTCGATCCCGGCCGCGACTGCTGCCGTGAGCGCGGCCGCCGTTGCCGGCATCTGCGTGCAACTCGAAGCCGGCCTGGAAATCAAGGATGTCGAGGGCGTGCACCGGCTCCTCTCGGCCGCGTTGGGCGACGGGCGCGCTATTACCGTGGATGTCGGCCGGGTACATGCGGTGGACACGGCCGGCGCCCAGCTTCTCATTGCATTTCAGAGCGAAGCGGTCCGGTGCGGAGTGGCCGTCGAATTCCGCGGAGGGTCGCCGACGCTGACCCGCGCGTTGGGCGTGCTCGGCCTGCACGACAAATTTACGTTTGCGGCCCCCGATGTCTGAGCTGCCCAAAGAGAGCGCCACACAGCCCGCGCCCGAGAACGGGGAATTGCGCGCCGTGATCGGTGAATTCGGCCGGCATCTCGACATGCTGGCGGAGCAATTGGGCGCATCGCTCTCCGAAGCCGATCGCGAGTGCGTGTCCGTCGGCGAGTCGTTCCACGATTTGGCGGATGCCAAGAACGAGATAGCGCACATCGACTGCGATGAGCCGGTTCGAACGGTCCTGAAGCACTCCTGCGAGCAAATCGGCAATTCCCTGCACGCTGCCGTCGTTGCGCTGCAATATCACGACCGTCTGGCTCAGCGACTCGCGCTGATCCGCACTGGACTCAATCGATTGCAGGAGCTCTTGCACGATCCGACCGTGCGTCCCTACAACGATTGGTTGGAATCGCTTCGCCACGTCGAACACCTGAACCGGATCGAGCAGCGCCGGCTCGGTTCGGAATTGCGGGGCGCCGCCGACCAGCCCGCCGCCGACAGTGTGGAGCTGTTTTGAATGCGGGGAAACCCTGCATCAAGAAATGCGGCCGCGATGCCGATAGGTGATTACGACGCAACAGTTCTTTAGCGGCGGCTTGCATTGAACCCAAGCCGGCGCGCAACGGGAGCCGATCAAATGACGGATCAATTGGCAAAAAAGCCGGCAGAAGGCGACTCACCCACCTCCCGGCAGGTGCTCACGTTTTGTCTGGGGGCGGAAACCTACGGCGTCGACATTCTTCGCGTTCAGGAAATCCGCGGCTGGTCTCCCGTGACGCGCATTCCCAAGTCGCCGCCGCACGTACTCGGCGTGCTGAACTTGCGCGGATCGATCGTGCCGATCATCGACCTGCGGGTGCGCTTCAGTCTCGAGCGGGCGGAGTTCACGCCGCTCACCGTCATCATCGTTCTATCGATCACGACCGCGAGCGGGCGCAGCGAATTCGGATTGGTGGTCGACAGCGTTTCCGACGTCGTCGATATCGGCACCAAGGATTTGAAGGAGGCACCAAACCTCGGCGGTAAAATGAACGCCGACTTCATCCAATGCCTCGCGACGGTCGCGGATCGCATGTTGATACTTCTGGACGTCGATGCTCTCGTCGGCCGCGATTTGCTGTCGCTCGAACCGAGTGCTCTGGCAGGAGCCGCTTGACCTCAAGCGCCGCGCCGATCGGTGAGGGTGCGAAGCGTTCGCGACAATATGAATCACCAAGCCGGCGAAAACCAAGTGCTCGAAACGCGCGTGCGGGAATTTCAGTTCACGGACTCGGACTTCAACGCGCTGCGGAAGCTCGTCAAGGAAATGACCGGCATCAGTCTTGCGGAATCCAAGCGGGAATTGGTCTACGGCCGCGTCTCGCGCCGGCTGCGGGCGCTCGGCGTTTCCGCCTTCGGCGAGTATCGCAAATTGCTGGAGTCGGGGGACGGATCGGAACTGGTGGCGTTCTGCAACGCGCTTACCACGAACCTCACCTCGTTCTTCCGCGAATCCCATCATTTCGACTACTTGCGCGATGAGTTTCTGGCGGCGCGCCGCAATGCCGGCCGACGTTCCGAGCGCATACGGATATGGTCTTCCGCATGTTCGTCGGGCGAAGAGCCCTACAGCATCGCAATGACGGTCATGGAGACCATACCCGACTGGCAGCAATGGGACATCAAGATACTGGCAACCGATCTGGACTCCGACATCCTTGCGCGCGCGCAGCGCGGTTCCTATACCGCCGACCGCGTCACCGGGTTTCCGCGTGCGCGCCTCGCGAGATTCTTCACCGAATCGGGGGAGGGTGCGCAGCGCACCTACCAAGTCATTCCGGAGCTTGCCCGCCTGATCACGTTCAAGCAGATCAATCTGATGCATGAGCTGCCGATGCCAGGGCCGCTCGACGCGATATTCTGCCGCAATGTCGTCATTTATTTCGACAAGGACACCCAGCGTGCGCTCTTCGCCAGGATTGCCAAACTGCAGCGGCCCGGCGACCTGCTGTTCCTGGGACACTCGGAGACCCTGTTCAAGGTAACGGACGACTACGCGCTGATCGGCAGAACCATCTACCGGCGGAGCTGACCATGTCCGGTAGTCCGGCGAGTCAAGAAAAATCCAATCTGCCGGCCGCCGCACCGGGTTTCGAACACGTCAAGCGCTACTGGGATCCGGGCTGCGAACGATGGTCGGCGAAAATTTTGCCGGGCGAATATTTCGTCACCCGAAGCGACGAGGCCATTACCACCGTGCTGGGCTCCTGCATCGCAGCATGCATCCGGGATCCCGTCACGCGTATCGGCGGGATGAATCATTTCATGCTTCCCGAGGATGGCTCCCCCGGCAAGAGTGCATGGACCGAAGGCCCCGGGGGACTGTCCACCCGCTACGGGACGTATGCGATGGAAAGCTTGATCAACGAATTGATGAAGCTCGGGGCGCGCCGCGACCGGCTGGAAGTCAAGCTGTTCGGCGGCGGCAGAATTCTGTCATCGATGACGGATGTCGGCCAGAAGAACATCGCCTTCGCGAGGGGTTTTCTGCAGCTCGAGGGATTCAACATCGCGGCGGAAGACGTCGGCGACGTCTACCCGCGCCGCGTACTATACTTTCCCGCCACCGGCGTCGTCATGATGAAGAGACTGCGCGCGTTGGACGTCTCCGCGATTGCACAGCGCGAAGACATCTACAAGACTCGTCTGGCCGCCAAGCCCGCGGGTGATGATGTCGAACTCTTCGACTAGGGACCGTGACAAGCCATGCAAAGCATAACGAAGATCACCCCCGGCGCCCAGGCAAAGAAGCCCATCAAGGTACTGATCGTGGATGACTCGGCGCTGGTGCGGCGCATGTTGACTGAAATGCTCACGAGCGACCCGTCGATCACCGTGCTCGGCGCGGCCCACGACGCATACGATGCGCGGGAGAAAATCAAAGCGCTCAATCCCGATGTGCTGACGTTGGATGTCGAGATGCCGAGGATGGACGGTGTCACCTTTTTGCGCAACTTGATGCGATTGCGGCCGATGCCCGTCATCATGGTCTCGTCGTTGACGGAAAAAGGCGCCGAAGTCACCCTGGATGCGTTGTCGATCGGGGCGGTGGATTACCTGTCGAAGCCCAAGATCGATTTGGCGGCGACGCTCGCGGATTACAAGGAGGAACTCATCGCCAAGGTCCGGGCCGCCGCGTCGGCACGATTGCGCGCGCCGCCGACCACCGCGTCGGCATCGGCGGACGCCATACTCGCGAAGCGAAGCCCGCAACGCCAGCTGCGCACGACCGAGCGCATCATTGCGATCGGTGCGTCGACCGGCGGAACCGAGGCAATCAAGGAAGTCTTGATACGCCTGCCGCCGGACACCCCCGGTATCGTCATCACGCAGCACATTCCGAAGCTGTTCAGCGGCGCGTTCGCGCGGCGCATGGATGCTTGCTGTCAACTCAGCGTCTGCGAAGCGGAAGACGGCCAACAGGTCCTGCGCGGACATGCCTATGTCGCGCCTGGCGACAAACATTTGCTCCTGGTGCGCGACGGGGCGCGCTACGTGTGCCGCCTGGACGAGGGTCCGCCGGTGAATCGTCACAAGCCGTCCGTTGACGTCCTGTTCCGGTCGGTTGCGCAGCAGGCGGGGCGCAATGCCATCGGCGTGATCCTGACGGGAATGGGCAAGGATGGCGCGGCGGGTCTCAAGGAGATGCGCGATGCCGGCGGCCGGACCGTCGCTCAGGATGAGGCGACGAGCATCGTCTGGGGGATGCCCGGCGAGGCGGTGGCCGTGGGCGGCGCGTCGGATATTTTGCCGTTGGGCGATATCTGGTCGCGCGTGCTGCAGTTGTCCGAGGAAATGGATATCACGCGGACCGCCGTTGCGGGCGAAGCTTAAGACTCGTCCGCCGGCGGAATGGCAATTCGATTAACGTTGGAGGATCGCAGTGAAAATTATGATCGTAGATGATTCGACGGCGATGCGGATGATCGTCAGGAAGACCTTGCGCCTCGCGGGCTTCGAAGGCCACGAATTCCTGGAGGCGGACGACGGGATGAAGGCGTTGGCGGCCATCAAGGCGGGTCCGCCGGATCTCGTGCTGTCCGACTGGAACATGCCGAACATGACGGGAATCGAGTTGCTCGAAGCCCTTACCAAGGAGGGGGTCAAGGTGAAGTTCGGATTCGTCACCACTGAAGCGACTCCCGACATGCGTCAGCGCGCCGCCGCCGCCGGCGCGAGCTTCCTGATTTCCAAGCCGTTCACGCCCGAGTCCTTCAAGGCGGCGCTGGCAGGTCACATAAAATGAGCGCCGCAGCCGCATCCCACCCGTTACCCGACATCGCGCAGGTCAAGGATTTGCTCGGCATGCTCTTTGACGGCCTGTCGGTCAAACTCGGTCCGAAGCTCGATGTGTCGCCTAAATCGTCCAGCTACTTCGGCGTATACGTGTCGGATGACGGCGCGCCGGTTGCGCTGTGCGGCTGCGACATTGCGTTCGCCGCCAACAGCGGGGCCGCGCTGTCCATCTTGCCGCCCAACGCCGCCAAGGAAGCGGTGAAGGACAAGGAGCTTACGCCGGTGATGCTGGCCAATCTGCACGAAGTGATGAACATCTGCACCCGCCTGATGCTGCGCGACGATTCGCCGCACCTGAAGCTTCGCGAGCTCTGTGCATTGAATGCGCTGCCGGCGCCCGCGGCGGCGATCATAGCCTCGCCAAAGGGCCGGGTCGACTTCGAAATCGGGCTCGGCAAGTACGGATCCGGAGTGCTGTCGGTCATGTGCCTCTAGCCGGAGGCGCCCGGGCGGCAGGTGACCACCGGGGCCGCCGGTACGTGCGAGGAGCCTGTCTGAGTATTCCCCGTGGCCGCGACCGCGGCAGATTTCCCCGGAGGCGTGGCGGAGCCGACGAGGTTGGGTGGATACCCAATAAGGAGGCGACAACGCCGCATGAGGGGAAATCTGCCCGGTCCCGAAGGGTTGGCAAGGCCCTTTGCTCGTGCGCAACCGTTGGGTCTTGGCAGGCCATCGGATCTGTGCG